>Ga0209770_10000827_pt1 | contig 16462 bp, 13 predicted proteins | sample LauGreSu1BDMLBDD_2_FD_187572 | JGI IMG/M metagenome (GOLD analysis project Ga0209770, IMG submission 187572) | Freshwater lake microbial communities from Lake Michigan, USA - Su13.BD.MLB.DD (SPAdes) (version 2) | ecosystem: Environmental > Aquatic > Freshwater > Lake | place: Lake Michigan, USA...
GCGCGTTTTGGTAGCCTCGGGCGCGTCGACCGGCCGTTCCTGCTGAGGTCGGATAATGGGTTGGTCTTCACCTCGAGGGCCTACACGCGGATCGTGCGCAGCTACGGGCTTCGACAGGAGTTCATTACGCCGCACTGCCCACAGCAGAACGGAATGATTGAACGCGTTATCCGAACGTTGAAGGAGCAATGCGTACATCGTCATCGCTTTGAAACCCAGCAACACGCTTCACGTGTCATCGGTGAATGGATCCGCTTCTACAACAACCGGCGGCCTCACCAGGCTCTCGGCATGAAAACCCCTGCTATGGCGTATGCTTTAGCAGCCTGACCTGTGCAGAAACCGGTGGGTCATTACAGCGACGAGAAGCAGTTCGTCGGACGGCATGCCGTATGCTCGTGCAATAACGGGTGGGCGCGGCTTATTGAAGTGCCTCGAACGCCAGTGGCGATCGCGGCCCCAGAGTATCAAGAAGACCTCGCGCGTGGTCTTGTCAGGTTACTCGGCGCCGTGCGGGAGATAGAAACGCCGAGACCCAACTGGGGGTGTTGAGGCGTTGCACTGGGGGAGGCGAGTCTAGCGCCCGGGCGGCACGTCAGCGTCGTGAGCGGCGTGGTCGACAACGCGGATTTTCTCAGACGAGCCTGCATACCTCACGGAGCGAGTTCTATTTCCCCTGCTTTTGCCGTGCCCTCTGTATGGCCTGTGCAGCGAGAGACGCCATCTTGACCGCTTCTGTCGCAGCTTCGGTCGCTCGTCGAGTTGCCTCGGCTGCCTCTGCGGCGGATTGCAGTGCTACTTCTTCCGCTTGTCGTGCGGCCGCCTCTGCCGCGGCTGCGGACGCTGCAGATGCCGCTGCAGCCGCTTCCATTGCAGCTTGAGCTGCTGCGGACGCAGCCTCTGCTGCCAACTCAGCTGCCTCAACGACATGCGATTCGAGTGAAAGGCGTGCTGTTTCCGCAGATTTTCTCGTGGACTCGGCGGCAAGCTCGGCGGCACGACAGGCGCGCTTCGCACTTTCAGAAGACTGATGAGTCAGGACTTTCAACGACTCAAGCGTGCCTGCATATCGTTTTTCGATGACGAGATGCCGGTCACGAATCTGCTGGACCTCATCACGTAGCAGGCGGACTTCCGCTCTGATATCGGTCATCTCTGAGCTCATTGGTATCACCCTGAAGAACTAGGCTGCGAGCGGACTATGCCCGAGTTGGGCGCGGATTAACGGATAGCATTCACAAGTTTTACTTGCAAGAGCAGTCGGTTGTCGTACCACGATGGAACAGCGTTTTTGCTCGATTAGATTCAACTGCTGTAGATGCTTGAGTGCCGTCGATACGGCCTCTCTGCGTATGCCGAGTACTCCGGCGATCATTTGATGACTCATCTGCACCTCATCGCGACCCGTACGTAAGAGCGTCAGCAGAATCGCTTTGGAGACTTGCTGCTCAATCGTGTGATGCCGATAGCAAAAACAGGTTTGTGTCGCATACCAGACGCTTGCGTTCGCGTGATTCAAAAGTGTTTGGCGAAATTCGGAGGAGTGAGAAATCTCACGGTTAAGAAAATCGGCAGCGACGACGATACCAAAACCAGGAGTTTGCAGGCTGGCGCTGACCGTCGAGATAGTCTTGGGCGACAACAACCACAGACCCACGATGCCTTCGTTACCGACCAGAGTAGATTCGGCGAGGCCGCCTGTCAGGGACGCGCTCGAGTAAGAAAATATTGCTGTCGTAGGAAATATGAGGCCGGGAGACTGCGCGCCAGCCATTAGGTCTGATCCGCGATGTGTGAAGTGGATGAGCTTGGCGTGATGGATCCAACCTAGCCAATGGGTGGAATTCACGGCTCTAGTTATCGAGTTACGTGTCTTATGACGATCCAGCGCAACCTGATTTTTTTCCACGGCTCACTATACGGCAATATGAAGTGTTCCCCAGTACGGGATTTAACTTATTTCGGCAACACGCCCTCCGACAGACGCGATGTCCGCCATCAATGTCTATCACTCACTCGTTGATGTAGCGGGCGGAGTCTGAGGAAAAGCATCGATGCGGAACGCAGGATGCGGCCTTCATGAACCGTGTTGGAATTATTGGGCACGCTTGGATTCACACCCGCGGACCAAGGGATTATGAGAAGTCTTAACCGAACGAGGTGGCTGTTTTTCTGCGGGTTTTTGCGCTTTTGCGCCCGGTGTGCAAGCAAGTGTGTAAGCGCGTTTACGTGCTCCGTGTACAAAAGTGGACGATTTTCTGCGCTGTGAGGGGGCCTTCACACCTCACCAACCAAACCTGGCCGAACCAACCTAATTGCGTCTTGGAGCTGCCCCGCTTTGGTGGACAGGTTAATGTCTTAGTGCCCTGATATTCTCCTCATGCTGCTTTAACCATTTTACCCGACAGTGAGTCTGCCGCCGCAGGCGGCAGAAGGGCTGTCATTCTGGCTCTGGCTTGATGATGCGCGCGCTCGTAGTTGACGGGCGATCGGTAACCGAGCGCCGAGTGGCGACGATGCGGGTTGTACCACCCTTCGATCCACTCGAAGACGGCCATCTTCGCCTCGGCTTGTGTTTTGAACCGTCGCCGGTTGAGCAACTCGCGCTCGAGGGTGGCGAAGAAGCTCTCGGCCATCGCATTGTCGTAGGCGTCGCCGACCGATCCCATCGAGGGCATGACGCCCGCTTCCCGGCAGCGCTTGCCGAAGGCGTAACTCGTGTATTGCGACCCGTGGTCCGAATGATGAATGACGCCGCGGGGTTGGCGCTGCGTCACCGCCATCTGCAGCGCATCCAAGATCAACTCCGTACGCATGTGGGTGTCCATCGCCCAGCCGACGATCTTGCGCGAATACACATCGAGCACCATCGCCAGATACAGCCAGCCCGACCAAGTCGGGATATAGGTGATATCGGCGACCCACAGCCGATCTGGCGCGTCGGCGAAAAAGCGGCGCTCCACCAGATCCTCGCGTCTCTTCGCCTGCGGATCACTGAGCGTCGTCACAACGTATTTGCGCAGGGTCGCGCCTCGAAGGCCGCTCTCGCGCATCAGGCGCGCCACGCGCTTGCGACCGACCCGAATACCATGCTCATCCGCCAACTCAGCATGGATGTTCGGCGCGCCGTAGGTGTCGCGCGAGCGGCGGTGGATCGCAGCGATCTTGGCCGTCAGCGACAGATCCTCGTGTCGTCGAGGCGATATCGGTCGATCCATCCACGCATAGAAGCCACTTCGCGAAATGCCCAGCAGCCGGCACATCGTGCCCACTGCGTGGGTGGCCTGGTTCACCTTCACGAACCCGAAGAGCGCTTCGACGTCGCGCTCTCCGTGGCGAACCAGGCCGCGGCTTTTGAGAGGATCTCGCGCTCTTCCTTCAAGCGCCGGTTCTCACGCCGCAGCTGCACCAACTCCTCGCGCTCGCGGCTCGTCAGTCCGCCATCCCCCGACCCCGCATCTCGGGCGGCCTGCTTCGCCCACAGCCCGATCGTCCAGGCCGCGGGACCAAACTCCTTCGACAACGAAGCCGGGCTACGTCCGGATCTCACCAGCCCGACCATCTGTCGCTTGAACTCCGGCGTATACCGGATCGCTTTGTCTGCCATCGTGTATCCCTCCAACTCCAACGGTGAGGTGTCCACGAAAGCGGGTCAACTCCAAGGCGATCGCAATCGGCACAATCTTCTCCGGTTGATTTCGGACAGCGCTGCAGCTCGTTGTGGCCAGCGCTGCAAACGGCGGGTAAAATATCGCAGGCTGCGGCGCCACGCTGCAGACTCATCAATACCGTCGAGGAGGTCAAGAGATGAAGATTGGTCGGGACTCATCCCGCGCGTTGCGCGTGTCCGTGTGCGCCATCGTCGCATCGTTGTGTTCAGTCGGCGGCATGGCAGCGCCGCAGGCCACCGAACAGGCCAACGCCGAGTCGGCAAGAGAGGGTCTGCTCGAAGAGGTCCTCGTTACTGCGCGATCGCGCGAGGAGAGCCTCTACGATGCGCCACTGTCGATCACCTCACTCGGCGCCAACGAGATCCGCAACGCGAATCTGCGGGATATTTCGGATCTCGCGCAGGTCGCACCGGGATTTTTCTACACGCCGCAGGTGACCTTCAGTTCATCTCGGGTGACGCCGGCCTTGCGCTTCCGCGGCATGACCATTCCGCGCAATGATCCCCTCGAACAACTGGGTGGCGTGTTCGTCGACGGCGTCTACCTCTTCGGTGGCGCGCAATCGCTGACCTTCGATGACATCGAGCGCGTCGAGGTGATCAAGGGGCCACAGAGTGCGCTGTTTGGTCGCAGCACCTTCTCGGGAGCGATCAATTTCATTACCCGCGAACCGGGTGACGAACTGACGGGCAAGGCGTCGCTCGGCGTCGAGACCCGCGGCTCGCGGAACTACAGCGCGAGTCTCGAAGGACCGCTCGGTGATGCGTGGAGTTTTCGCCTGAGCGGCATCGCCTCAACCAAGGGCGCGCATTTCCGCGCCACCGATGGCGGTGAGCTGGGTCGCGAGGAGACCGCGGTGCTCAACGCGCAGATCGTCTGGAAGCCGTTCGAGGGTGCGCGGCTGCGCGTCCGTCACAGCGAGGTGAATCTGGACGATTCGCGCAACGCCACCGTCAACCTGAATCCGAGTCGACCCGAGTTGCTGACCGCACCCGGTCGTTGCACGCCAGGTACGCGACCCTTCTGGTGCGGTGCTTTGCCGGACTATGACAAGCTCGAGCCCGGTGCAGCGAGTGCCGCCACCTCGTTGGTTCCGCCGGCGTTTGCCAAGTCGAACTCACCGAACATCGTGCGCGACGTGCTCAGCAACAATCTGACCAATCCGCTGCTGACTCGCGCCTTGCCGTACATCAACGACACGCCGAATCTGGATGAGGCCGGTCTAGCCGGTATTTTTCAGCGGACGTCGGTCGAGGGCGAATACGCATTTGCGGGCGGGGCGACTCTCAATTTGACGGCCGCGGACAGCCGCATGGCGGCGACCTCCGCCAACGCCAGCACCGATGACAACGGCAATCAATATGTGGTGTCGACCAACATTCTCACGGATCGCAGCGTCGATTTTCGGGTGAGTTCGGCGCCGGGCCGCTTCACGTGGCTCTTTGGGGCGAATCATTTCGAGCAGCGTTCGGTCGGTGGTCTGAGCGGCACTGGCGCACTGATTTCGGTGCTCGATGCCACCAACCGGGTCAGCTACACCCCGCCAGCGGTGTACAGCGGCCAAGGCGAGGTGCGCTACAAGTCGGGATTCTTTGCCTTGCATTACGACGTCACGCCTGAATTCGGCGTCGACTTCGAGGGTCGATATCAGGTCGACGAGGCGACCACCTCACTGGGCTTGTCGACCGCGACCTCATCGACATACAAGAACTTTTTGCCGCGCGCGATCGCCACGTACAAGCCGACCGAGGATCTGACGAGTTACGTGTCTTGGTCGCGCGGTGCCACGCGCGGCACCACTAACTCCAACTTCACCTTGTTGTCGCCGGCCTTGCAGTCGACCATCGCTGCGATCCCGGGCTATGCCTTTGATGTTCCAGTCGAGAAAGTCGACAGTTACGAGATCGGCCTCAAGCAGGTCATGTCGCGTGTTCGTTACGCCGCAACCGCGTTCTACATGGATTGGCAGAACTTGAAGAACACGGTCAACACTCCGTGCCCGAGTAATCTTTGTGGTCCGGGGTTGCCGGGCGCCTTCGCTCCTGCCGTGATCCCCTCGGAGGCGGAGATCTACGGTCTCGAGCTGGAAGTCGACGTGCAGCTGACGGCCAACTGGGACGCGTCGTTCCGGGCTGATCGCGTACGCGCCAAATACGGCCGTTTGTTCACGCCGTTGACCTTGGTGCCGACGGGTCGTGACGATGCCACGGGCAAGACGCCGGTCGGATTCCCGGGAACGCAGGTGAGTGCCAACAGCACTTACCGCGATGAGGTGAGCGCCTTCGGCCGCTCCGGCGAGTGGTTCATTCGCGGCGAGGCGACTCACACGGGGCGCATCTACGTCGATGAAATCAATCAGAGCTGGATCGATCCGAAGACGCGGCTCAATTTGCGGCTCGGTGTCGAACTTGAAACGCTGCGCCTCGAGGTCTACGGCGAGAACCTCACCAACGATAAAGCCTGGGCTTCGGCAGTGCGTGGCTCGGCTTCGAACTTCCGCGTGGGACCCGCCTCGGTATCGCAGCCAACGGCCTTTGCGGTGCTGCCGCGCTTGCGGACTTTCGGTGTGCGTATCGCGTATGAGTTTTAAGAGACGCAGCGCACGCGCAGCAGTCGGCATCACGATGGCGCTGATGGCGGTCGGCCTAGCGGGCGGCGTCGGCAGTGCCGACGCCGCTGATCTGCTCGTGCGCGATGTGACCTTGCTGGACGGTACGGGCGCGCCGGCGCGAGTCGGCGTGTCCGTGCAAGTCAGGAATGGTCGCGTACTTGCCGTGCACGAGCGGGCGCCGCGCCTCCCTGGAGCGACGGTCGTTGATGGACGCGGAAAATATTTGATCCCGGGACTCATCGATACGCACATCCACTTGCAAGGTGGCCGGATACCCCTTGCCGAGGGCGGTGTACGCATCGATCGCGAGCTCGCGGTGCGCACGCTGCACGGTTACCTCTACAGCGGAGTGACTTCGGTCGTCGACCAAGGCAATGCCGCAGATTTCATCTTCGGCTTGCGCGCAGAGGAGCGCTCGGGGGCGCTGGTGTCGCCGCGTATCTTTGCCACGGGTGCGAATATCACCGTGCCCAAAGGCTATGGCGACAACGCGTTTTCAATCAAGGTGGGTGACCTCGCGGCCGATAGGCAGACGCTCGTGGCACATTTTGCCCGTAGGCCCGATATCCAAAAGTTTCTGTACGATGAGCTCGGCACCTTTGGCGCGCCGAAGGCGCCGGTTTTGGCCGACGACGTTTACGCCGCCGTGGTGCGTCTCGCCAAGGAATCCGGCATCCGCACCACCGTGCATGTGGTCGATGGCCTAGGCGCACGCAAGTCGCTTGAGGCGGGGATCGAAGCTTTTTCACACACGGTGCGCGCGGCTGTGAACGACGATACCGTCGCGTTGCTGCGCGAGAGCCGGGTCCCGGTGTCGAGCACACTCGCAGTGCTCACGCACATCGCACGCGTGGCTGATCAGCCGGAGTTTCTCGAGGCCGCGCTCTTCAGGGCTACGGTCGAACCCGAGCAGCTCGCCGAGCAAGCCGGCGCCGAGCGACAGCGCTATATCAACTCGGGTATGTCGGCTCGTTTTCAGACGATGTTGCCGCAAATGTTCGCTACAGTCCGCCGCATGCACGAATCCGGTGTGACGGTCGCACTCGGCACCGATCGTACTTTCGGCGCCTCGGTGCACATGGAACTCGCGCTGCTGCACGAAGCTGGCATTCCGGTAAGCGATTTGTTGCGTATCGCGACGCTCAATGGAGCGATCTACCTTGGCCTCGAGCGTGAGCTTGGCTCGCTCGAGCCGGGCAAACTGGCCGACATGCTGCTGCTCGATGCAGATCCGAGTCGCGATATCGCTGCGTATCAGCAGATCGCAGCAGTTTTCAAGGATGGTCGGTTCATCGATCGGCGGACGCTGGATGTGCCGGCCAATCGCATGCGGAGTAATCCATGATTCGAACGCCGGTTCTTATTGTCGGCGGCGGTCCGGTCGGACTCACGTTGGGGATCGATCTTGCCCATCGCGGACAGTCTGCGCTACTCGTCGAAGAGCGCGACACCGCGAGTGAGCATCCGAAAGCCACGCTGCTTGGCTCCCGCTCGATGGAGCTTTTCCGTCGCTGGGGACTCGACGAGGCGATCTTTGCCTCTGCCGTACCGAACGATCATCCGTACTACATCATCTTCACCACGCGTCTCGCAGGGCAGGAGCTGCACAGATTCCGCTCGCCGTCGATCAACGAAGGCCGTTACCGCGATCCGGACGCTCTGCAGCGCTTTCGCGAACTCGGCTGGTCACCGTACTCAAAAACGCAGATCGGTCAGCAGGCGCTAGAGCCTGTGCTGCGCCAGCATGCAGAATCGTTACCCGCACTCGATATGCGTCATGGCTGGCGGTTCGAAAGTTTCGAGCAGCACGCTGATCATGTGCGCGCGCGCATCGTGGAGTTGGCCACTGGCCGCAGCGAGCAAGTGCACGCCGATTATCTGGTTGCCTGCGATGGGGGTGGCAGCGCCATTCGGCGGCAGCTCGGCATACGTCGCAACGGTCGTGGGCGTATGCGCTCAAATGTCAGCTTTTTCTTCCGTAGCCGACAATTCCTTGAAGTGCACGGCCTTGGCATGGCGAATCTCTATTTTGTTTTCAGCCCGGGGAGTTTCGGCGTATTTACTGCCATCGACGGCGTCGAGCTGTGGAACTACCAATATTATTTCCTTGATCCGACCCGCGCCAGTGAGACGCCGGATGCCGCCGAAATCCTCTATCGCGCCGTTGGCAAGCCCTTCGATTTCGAGTTGCTGCAAACCACGCACTGGCATCATCACCAGTCGGTTGCGCGTAGTTGGCGGGCGGGTAGGGTGTTTTTAGCGGGGGACGCGGCGCACCTGTTCGCGCCGACGGGTGGTGTCGGCATGAACACCGGGATCGGTGATGCTTGCGATCTCGCCTGGAAACTCGATGCAGTCTTCAAGGGCTGGGCGGACGATAGCCTGCTCGATACCTATGAAATCGAGCGTAAGCCGGTCGCCGTGCGCAACAGCCTCATTTCGGCAACCAACTCGGACAAGATCGACATGGTCATGGACGAGACTCCCGAAGATATTCACGACGATACGCTCGCCGCGCAGCAGGCGCGCCTGCTGCTGTCGCGCAAGATCAAGTGGCTGGCGCGACAGTTCAATAGTGCGGGAACTCACCTCGGCCACCGCTACATCGACTCGCCGATTATCATTGCCGATGGCACGCCAGAGCCGCCGGATGACCCGAGCCAACTCGTGCCCTCGAGCTGGCCGGGCATGCGCGCACCGCACGCTTGGATGCAAGATGGTCGCTCGACGCTCGATCTCTTCGGGCGCGATTTCGTGCTGCTTCGCTTCGCCGCTGCACAGGCTTCGAGGGGTAACGACGACGAGCGCTTGTTGGACGCAGCGCGCGCGGTGGGGATGCCGCTGAGCCTCATCGACCTTGAGGATACGGCGATTGCATCGCTCTACGCTCGCCGGCTGGTGCTCGTACGTCCGGATGGTCACGTGGCGTGGCGGGGCGAGCAACTTCCCGCTGATGTCGCCGCGCTCGTTGAGCGGATACGCGGCAAGGGGCGCTGACTTGTCGTGAGATCGGCACTCACGAAGCTTGCTGTCTTGCCGCGCGTCCTGCTGTTACCCGTCCGGCTGCTACCCGTCGGCATGCTGTTCCTCGGTCTGCTGCTCACCGGCTGCAGCGGCGATGACGCCCGCGAGCGACCGGGGTTGCGCATCGCCGTGCCCAACATTCCGCCGGCGATCGGCAACCCCTATCAGGGAGTCACCGTCCCGACGACGCTCGCGTTGCAGGCGATTTTCGATACGGTGACCACCGTCGATGCCGACGGTAATCCGGCACCGGGACTTGCCACGGCGTGGCGTCAGATCGGTCCGCGTGAGTGGGAATTCGATTTGCGCGCAGGGGTGCGCTTCAGCAACGGCGAACTCTTTGATGCACAGGCGCTGGTCGAATCAGCGCAACACATGGCAAGCAAGCGCGGTCGTGGCGAGACGATCGGCAGCATGCTGGTGCAGATCGAGCGGGTTGAGGTCATCAATGCGCAGCGCGCGCGCGTGGTGCTCAACGAGCCCGATGCGCTGCTGCCCCTGCACGTGAGCGTCTGGCGCATCCCCGCACCTCGTCACTGGAATTCGCTGAAGCTGCCAGCCGGGGCTCGCGACGCGCTCGGTACGGGTCCCTACATGGTCGCCGCGCGAGGCGATGGCCGGTTGTTGTTACGCGAAAACCCGCAAGCTTGGCGCAAGCCGAAAATTCCGCTCGTCGAACTTTTGATGATCCCCGATAAGACGGCGCGTTTGCAGGCTTTCATTTCTGGTGCGGTCGATATGGCGCTCGTTTTGTCGTTCGATGATCGAGAGGCCGCCGAGCGTGCACGTGGTCGCTTGGTTCCGCGGCTCACCTCGCAAGTCGATTTTTTGGGTTATCGGACCATCGACAATCCGGGTACGCCGCTCGCGGATCCGCGCGTTCGGCGCGCCTTGAACATGGCCGTTGATCGACAGCTGCTGACCGAGTACCTCTTGGGTGATGCGACTCGCCCGACAAGTCAGCTGGCGACGCCGGGGAGTTTCGGTTTTGATCCCTCGCTTGAAGTTTTGCCGTTCGACCGTCCGGCTGCGCGTCGCTTGCTCGCCGAGGCGGGGTACCCGCAGGGTTTTGCCTTGACCATGGTGGTAACCACCGGCGAGGTGGCGGGCGACACGCTGTACTACCAGCAGATCGCGGCTGATCTTGCCACCATCGGCGTGCGACTCGAGACCCGCAGCCGGCCGCCGACGCGTCTGCTGCAGGAAGTGTTTTCGGGCAACATCGGCGCTGACATGTTCAGCTGGAACACCCGAGGCACCGACCCGTTGATGGATTTCCGCCATCGATCCTGTTTGCAGGCGGCGGAGGCGCGACGACCCTTTCATTGCGATCCGCAGCTTACGCCGTTGTTGCTCGAGGCGATGAATGCCGGCGATGAGACAACGCGTCGGCGGCACTACGCGGCGATCGCCGCTTACGAGCGTGAGCACCCTCCGGGGCTTTTTCTTTGGCAGCGTCCCGACTTTGATGCGATTCGGGTTGACCTGCAGGGGTATGCTCCCGTGCAGGATCGCTTGCACCTCGAGCAGATCAGCCGTCTCGCGCCGCTCACGGAGCCTGCGCCATGAGCGACGTGTTTGCTCAGGTGCGCAAGCTCGTCGTGCTCGTGCTGGTGGTCGGCTATGCTTTGTTTTTTCTGTTGCGGGCGGCTGGCGACCCTGCCTACGTCATCGCCGGAATGAATGCCACACCCGAGCAGATCACCGCGGTACGCGAGCAGTACGGTCTCGATCAGCCGCTGTGGCGCCAGTTCGTCGTCTATCTCGGCGGGCTCGCGCAACTTGATTTCGGCGTGTCGATCACCACCGGTGACCCGGCGATGGCGTTGGTACTCGATCGCTTACCGCACACACTGCAGCTGGCACTGATGGCGATGGTGCTTAGTGTCGCGGTGGCCATTCCGCTCGGCGCCTGGTTGGGCGCGCGCCCCAACGCACCGCTGCGACGCGCAGTGTCGGGCGTCGTGTTCGTGCTGCAAGGCTCGCCGGGATTCGTCCTCGCACTGCTCATGATCCAACTCTTTGCAGTCGAGTTGCTCTGGCTACCCTCGGTCGGCTACGACGCCGGAGATTGGCGAACCTGGGTACTACCTACCATGTCACTCGCCATGTTCTCCGCCCCCAGTCTGACGCGCGTGATCGCCGCCAACGTGGTCGAAGCCATGCATGAGGATTACGTGCGTACGGCACGGGCATTTGGTGCGTCGTTCAGCGTGATCCTCTGGCGGCATGCGTTGCCGAACGCGTTGCTCGGTGGCGCGGCGCTGGCGGGCGTGCAGTTCGCCGGGCTGCTGAGTGGTAGCGCGGTGATCGAGAGCATCTATGGCTGGCCGGGACTTGGCTCGCTGTTGCTCGAGTCGGTCTCGACCTTTGACTTTCCGGTGGTGCAGGCCGAGGTGTTCGTCATTGCCTTGCTGGTGTTTGCGGTGAATGCCTCCACCGATCTGCTCTTTAAGCGGCTTGATCCGCGCTTGCGCGAGCGCTCATGAAATCCGCCATCTTGCATCCGGGCGGTGGCCAGCGTGCCCTCGAGGCGTTGCGCCAAGGTGCGCGGATTCCGGAGCTCGCCATCGGCGGCAGTGTCTTCGTGGTCTTGCTGTTGCTCGCGGTGTTCGGTGATCTCGTGTAGACACACGATCCGGTCAAGAGCGACCTGACGCGAAGATTTCTGGGTATCGGTGAAGGCGGGCATTGGCTTGGCACCGATCACATGGGGCGGGACGTTTGGAGTCGGGTCGTGGCCGGTTTGCAATGGTCGATGGCCTGCGCCTTCGCGGCCAACATCATCAACCTTTTGATCGGTACGGCCCTGGGTCTCGCGGCGGCAGAGCGCGAAGGCACGCTGCGCAACTTTGCGCGGCAAGTCACCGATGCATTGCAGGCGTTTCCATCTTTGATCGCTGCGATCGTAGTGGTGGTCCTGGTGGGCCAAGGCTTCGTGCCGCTGGTGCTCACTCTGGGATTGTTGTCATGGCCGATTTTCATGCGGGTCACTCATGCCGAGGCGTCGAGTCTCTACACGCGCGATTACGTCAAGGCCGCAAATATTGCCGGCGTTGGTCGAGTCCGTATCATGCTTGGTCACATCGTGCCGGGATTGAGAGCGAGTCTCGTATCGGTGTTCGCGTTGCATTTTGCCGCTTTGTTGATTGCCGAGAGCGCGCTGTCATTCCTTGGTATCGGCGCGCCACTTGGCGTCCCCACTTGGGGGAATATGTTGGCTGAGAGTCGGCAATACGTGCTCATCGAACCGCGACTCCTGCTCGTACCGGCGAGCGCGATCATTCTCACGGTAATCGCAGCCAACTTGTTCGGTGACGGACTCGGCATCCACGCGCGGCGCGGGCGACGCGCGGGCGACCGATGAGCGCTGCATTGCAAATTCGCTCGTTGAGCCTCGACATGGGCTCGGACAACCGCGTGTTGCTCGACGACGTCTCGCTCGAAGTGGCGGCGGGCGAGACGGTCGGTATCGTCGGCGAATCCGGTTCCGGAAAATCGTTGACGGCGCTGTCGGTGCTGCAGTTGCTGCCGGGTGCGCAGATGCGCATCGTCGATGGCAGCAGTATTCGACTGCAGGAGCGTGAGCTCATCGGCGCCACCGGGATCGAACTTGAGCGCCTGCGCGGTGCGCGTGTGGCGATCGTATTTCAGGAGCCGATGACCGCGCTCAACCCGGTACGCTCCATCGGCAGCCAACTGTGCGAAGTCATCGAGCGGCACGCTGGCCTGGTCGGTGCAGCTGCGCGTGAACGCGCCCACGAGCTGTTGCGTGACGTGCGGATCGTCGATCCGGAGCGGGTCTTCGACTCTTATCCGCACCAGCTCTCGGGCGGCATGCGGCAGCGCGTGCTGATCGCCATGGCGTTTTCTAGCGAGCCCGCGCTACTGATTGCCGATGAGGCAACCACCGCGCTCGATGTCACGGTGCAGGCACAGATTCTCGAACTGCTCAAAGCGCTGGTTCGTGATCGTGGCATTGCCTGTCTCATGATCAGCCACGATCTCGCAGTGGTACGTCAGAGCTGCGATCGCGTCTACGTCATGCATCGTGGCCGAGTGGTCGAGAGCGGCAGCAGTCGCGAGGTGATCGAGAATCCCCGCCATCCCTACACGCAATCTTTGCTGGCCTCACTCCCGGCGCTACGGCCGGCGCGCGAGGTGACCACAAACACGAGCGGGTGCGTGCTCGAGGTAGAGTCGTTGTCGGTGCGGCATTATCGAACCGGCCGCAGGCGCAGCCACCCGGCGTCGCAGCTTACGGCGGTCGAGGATGTTTCGCTCGAGTTGCGTACAGGCGAGACCTTGGCGCTGGTGGGTGAGTCCGGTTGTGGCAAATCTTCGCTGCTGGCAGCGATTGCCGGTCTTGTACCGAGCGAGGGTGTGCTGCGCTTCGCAGGTCATGCGGGACGTCCCGCGCCCGGCTTCGTGCAGATGGTTTTTCAGGATCCGCTCGGTTCGCTCAACCCGCAGTGGCCCGCGTGGCGCATCGTCAGCGAGCCAGCCGCGGTGCAGGCGCGACTGTCGCGGCGTGCGTGCCGCGAGCTGACCGTCGCGCTATTCGACAAGGTCGGCTTGGAGCCCGCTGCCATCGACCGCCTGCCCCGCGAGTTCTCGGGTGGGCAGCGTCAACGACTGGCCATCGCCCGGGCGCTCAGCGTCGGCCCGAAACTGGTTTTGCTCGATGAACCGACCTCGGCACTCGATGTGTCGATTCAGGCGCAGATCATCGATCTGCTGCTCGATTTGCAGCGCCGCGAGCGCCTGGCGTACCTGTTCGTCTCGCACGACTTTGCTGTGGTTCGGCAGATCGCCGATCGCATCGCGGTGATGCGGCGGGGATGCATCGTCGAAAGTGGCCCTGCCGGCGAGGTGCTCGATCACCCTTGCCATGCGTATACCCGCGAGTTGCTCGCCGCCGTGCCGCGTATCTAGTGACCAAAGAATCCAGCCTTTAGATTAGGAGAGAGTCATGCCCATCCAACCGTGGATTGCCACCTGCATCCAAACCCTCAACCACGTCGTCAACGATGTGTCGACGCGCGAGGACGCGCGCGTGATCATGCATCGCAGCCTTGATCGCTGGGAATCGTTCATCAAGGCAGCGGTGGGTCGGGCAGGCGAGGGGCCGCGGCAGCTCGTGCTGTTTCCGGAGTTTGCGTTGACCGGTTTTCCGATGGGGGAGAGTGCCGCGCAATGGATCGACAAAGCCTGCATCCAGATCCCCGGCCCCGAAACCGAGCGCCTGCAAAAAATAGCGCAGCAATACCGCATCTTTATCGGCGCCAACGCCTACGAGTTCGACCCGGAATGGCCAGGACGATATTTCAATTGCTGCTTCCTGATCGACCCATCGGGCAACATCGTTCTTAAATACAAGCGGGTCAATACGGTGCACTCGCCATCCCCGCACGATTTCATGGACCGATACTTCGAGCGCTACGGAATCGAGGGTGCCTTTCCGGTGGCGCGAACCGAGCTTGGCAACATCGGCATGATTCCTTGCGGCGAGATCATGTATCCGGAAGCCTGCCGGGTGTTGATGTTCCGCGGCGCCGAAGTCATTCTGCATCCGACCAGTGATCATGGCGCCAATGATTTCATCGGTTGGGAGTCTGCCAAGAAAACCCGCGCTTCGGAGAACATGGTCTATCTGATCTCGGCGAATTCCGGCGGGATGGTGGGTTCGCCACCGAGTGCCAACAACATGGGACACTCCAAGATCATCGACTACAACGGTCTCGTGCTCGCCGACAGTGGTGGTCCGGGCGAGTCCCTGCGCACCAGCGCGAACATCGACGTGCAGGGCTTGCGGCAGGTGCGGCAGCAGGTCGGCCCGCTCAACCGGATCGCGCGACAGCGCACCGAGATGTACATGCGGGTCTACGAACAGGCCCATTTTTATCCGCCGAACAGCTTCGTCGATGAGCCGATGGCGGCGAAGTCGCGCATCGCCGAAATCATGCGCGCGACCATGGCGCGTCTCGGCCGTGAGGGAGTGATTACTGCGCCATGAACGCGCCGCTGCATCCGCATCGCGACTACGGCTCGATGGGGCGAATCGGTATTGCCGTGCCGCAGGCCAACCCCACGGTCGAAGCCGAATTTTCAGCACTCATGCCCCGCGGGACGAGCTTGCTTGCCTGTCGGCTCGCCAGCCGAGAGGCCGATCAGCATCGACGCTTCGTCGGCTACCTCGAGAATCTACCCAAGACGCTCGAAACCTACGACACGCTGCGCCCGGACATCATCGGCTTTGCCTGCACGGCGTCGTCCTATCTCGTCGGCGAGGCACGCGAAAACGAACTCGTGGCGCAGTTCGCCGCCGAGTTCGGCGCGCCCATCATTACCGGCGGCCAAGCCATTCTTGCCGCGCTGCGTGCGCTTGGTGCGCAGCGCCTCGCCGTGCTCGCTCCGTATCCGCCGTTCGTGGTCGAGGCGGGAGGACGTTACCTCGCCGAGGCGGGCTTCGAAATCGTTGCCAAGTTACGCGTTACCACGCGAACCAGTGATACGCGCACGATCTACGAGCTCAGCCATCGCGATGCGCTCGCCGGGACGCGCTCACTGGATCTTGCGCGCGCGGACTGTCTGCTCTTCACCGGCACCGGCATGCCGAGCCTGCCCGCCATTCGAGTATTGGGTGATGAGCTCAACATACCGGTGATCTCGACCAACCTCTGTTTGGCTTGGGCGATGATCCGCCAACTTGGCTTGTCGGTGCCGCCGGGCGCGCATCCCTTACTGAATGGCTGGCAGGAGCGAATCGACGGGCTATAGTGGACACCGAGCGGTTCTTTGCCTGGGCGCACCCCCGTGTCCAATATGAAGTGAACATAGTCCTTCAAGACCAACCGACGCTCACGGCTCTCGTCATTGCGAGCACGATCGATCCACGCATCGAAGTTCCCGATGACGGCGCTAATCTCTTCGACGTCGAAGCTGGGACGTATATCGCTCTGCTTACCCTTCGAAATCAACACAGGGCGATCGTCCTGTTTGAGAAACCCCTGAATTACGGCCTCATCGAAGATGCGATTGAGCGCCGCGTTATGTTTCAGCATGGTGCTCTTGGTCGGCACCTTACCCATGATCCGAACTCGCTCTTTGTCGAGTTCATCAATGACGGCGGGGGTGATACTGCCGATCTCTCGTC
>Ga0209770_10000828_pt1 | contig 16433 bp, 13 predicted proteins | sample LauGreSu1BDMLBDD_2_FD_187572 | JGI IMG/M metagenome (GOLD analysis project Ga0209770, IMG submission 187572) | Freshwater lake microbial communities from Lake Michigan, USA - Su13.BD.MLB.DD (SPAdes) (version 2) | ecosystem: Environmental > Aquatic > Freshwater > Lake | place: Lake Michigan, USA...
TGCGAACAACTGTGTCCTCAATCCTCTCGAGAAGAGAGTTGAAAAAGCCGTTTACGACGAGGCGGCGGGCTTTGTCACGGGGAATGCCACGGGCCTGCATGTAGAACAGCTCATCTTCGCTCACTGGGCCGTTGGTGGCGCCATGGGTGCAGCGGACTTCGTCATTCAAGATTTCCAAGCCTGGCATGGAGTTCGGGTCGGCATCATCGCTCAGGATGAGATTCCGTACTTTCTGATAGGCGTCTGTGCCTTGGGCGCCAGGTTCAACCTTGATGAGGCCTGCAAAAATGGTGCGCGAGCGATCATCAAGAGCATTAAGATAGAGTAGATCGCTCGTTGCATGTGGAGCGATGTGGTCTTGGAGCGTTCGCTGGTCGATCTCGCGTGTGCCTTCAACGGGGTTGATCGAATACATCTCACTGCGTGAGCCTTCACCAACAAGGCGGCTGAGACTCTCTCCGCGAACGAATCCTCCGCCGAAGTTCGCGATGAGGGCAGTGCACTTGGCATTGGCATCCACGTTGGTCGAATTGATATGGAAGGCTGTCGTGGTTGTGGACCAATCTTGAACGGCGATATAGGTGAGGCGGGATCCTTTTTCCAAGTGGAGGTCGTTCACCCCACAAGCCAAGGCGGTAAGCTTGTCGGCGGACTTGAAGTAGTCCAAGACTGTGACGCTGCTGTTCTCAGCACAAACGATGAGCGTGTGCGGAAAAATGGAGGCGTTTTTTCCTTCGGCCCAATGGAAAATCTCGATAGGCAGAGTCACCGAGGTGTTCGCTGGAATGTAGAGAAAGGCACCAGTAGACACTCGCGCCTTGTGCAAGGCCGTGAACTTGCTCGAACCCAGTGCGGCTGGTTGGGCCATGAAATATTTGCGAAAAAGGTCTGCGTGGTTGGCTGCTGCCGATTCCAGGGATTCGAAAATCACGCCTTCTGGGAGGGATTGTGCTGATTTGTGGAGAAGGGCGTTGTTGCCAAAAACCATCTTTGCGGAAAACTCGCCAAGACCTGTTGAGGAATTGATCAGGCGGCCTTCAGCGGATACGGGAGCGGCGTCCACAAAAGCGGATAGATCAAGGGGCTTGAGATTCGCAAATCGCCAGGCTTCGTGACGACGAGTTGGGCTAGGGGACTGCTCGTAATCTGCGAGTGCTGCATTTTGTTCTGCGACGAACCAAGTGGGCCAGTTTGAGGATATCGGAGTCACGTTTTGTTCAATAAGTGTCGAGGTCATGTGAGTTGCGTTCGGCGGGATTTATCCGACGGACCCTTCCATCTCGAGATCGATGAGCCGCTTGAGTTCGACCGAGTATTCCATTGGGAATTGTTGAACGAGATCGTTAACAAATCCGTTCACAGCGAGGCTCATGGCGGCACCTTCAGAAATGCCTCTTTGCTGCATGTAAAAAATCTGTTCTGCGCTGATCTTGCTGACCGAGGCCTCGTGCTGGCAGGCGTTTTCTTTTCCGCGAACGGTGATCGCTGGGTAGGTATCCGTCCGGCTTTCGGTGTTAATCAATAAGGCATCGCATTCCGTATTGTTTTTGCAGCCCTTGAGATGCCGACCGACTTGAACGAGTCCACGGTAGGTTGAGCGCCCAGATCCAAGACTGATGCTCTTGGACACAATGTTGCTTGTTGTGTCATCTGCTGCATGAACCATCTTGGCTCCGGTATCTTGGTGCTGTCCGTCTCCGGCTAGAGCGATGGATATGACCTCTCCACGCGCCTTGCGGCCTTTCATAATGACGCCGGGATATTTCATCGTGAGGCGAGAGCCGATATTGCAATCGATCCACTTGATCTCCGCTTCTTCGTGGGCGAGCCCGCGCTTGGTGACGAGATTGAAAACGTTCGCGGACCAGTTTTGAACAGTGATGTATTGGATCTTCGCCCCCTTGAGAGCGACGAGTTCGACGACAGCACTGTGAAGCGTGGAAGTCTCAAATTTTGGAGCCGTACAGCCTTCCATATACATGACCTCGCTACCTTCGTCGGCAATGATGAGCGTGCGCTCAAATTGGCCAAAGTTTTCGGCATTGATGCGGAAGTAGGCTTGAAGTGGATGCTTTACCTTCACTCCTGGCGGGATGTAGATGAAAGAACCACCAGAAAAAACCGCGCTGTTCAGAGCGGAGAATTTGTTGTCACCGGTCGGGATCACTTTGCCGAACCACTTACGGAAGATCTCCGGATGCTTTTGGAGTCCTTCGGTTGATCCCACAAAGATGACTCCTTGGTCGCCCACAGCGGCTTTAATATTGGAGTAGGCGGCCTCGCTGTCGAACTGGGCTTCCACGCCGGCGAGAAATTTGCGCTCCTGCTCGGGAATACCGAGGCGCTCGAAGGTGCGCTTGACGTCCTCAGGCACATCGTCCCAAGAGCGCTTGGGTTGCGTGCCTTGGGAAAGATAATACCGGATATTTTCGAAAATAATATTATCGAGATCATGACTGGCCCAGTGAGTCGGCATGGGCATGGACTCGAATTTGCGAAGCGCATCTTTTCGGAAGTCGCGAATCCAATCGGGGTCTTTTTTAACGTCGGCGATATAGTCGACCGTGCGTTCCGAGAGTCCGATGCCCGCGTCGAATTCGTAGTCCACATCGTAGTGGAAGTCGCCAATCGAGCGGTCGATATTGAGGTCGGGTTTGGTTTCCATGTTATTGATTTTGGTCGCCAAACTCAGGCTTGTTGAAGAACTTCTTTTTCCACCCAGTCGTAGCCATTGGCTTCGAGTTTAAGGGCAAGCGACTTGTCGCCGCTGAGTACGATCCGGCCATCAACCATAACGTGAACCACGTCGGGCACGATGTAATCGAGAAGGCGTTGGTAGTGGGTGATGACGAGCATTCCGCGTTCTGGGCTGCGCATCGCATTCACCCCTTCGGAAACAATCTTGAGAGCGTCGATATCCAATCCACTATCGGTCTCATCGAGGACGCAGTAGACGGGGTTGAGCATGGCCATCTGGAGAATCTCGCAGCGTTTCTTTTCACCACCCGAGAAGCCTTCATTCACCGCGCGGGAGGTGAAGTTGCGAGGGATTTTGAGAAGCTCCATTTTTTTGTAGAGAAGCTCGTAGTATTCGACGGCATCCAGTTCCTCGCCTTTCGGGAGTCGAGCCTGCACAGCGGCGCGGATGAAATTGGCGATCGTGACGCCTGGGATTTCCATCGGATATTGGAATGCAACAAAGAGTCCCGCGCGCGCGCGTTCATCGGGTTCCGCCATTTCAAAAAGGTTTAATCCATCGAGAGTGACTTCGCCTGCGGTGACTTCGTAGTCTGGGTGTCCCGCCATCACTTTGGCGAGGGTGCTCTTGCCGGAGCCATTTTTACCCATGATCGCGTGAATCTGCCCTTTTGGGATTTCCAGATTGAGACCTTTGAGGATCTCGCGTTCGCCGATGTTTGCGTGCAGGTTTTGAATATTCAGGCTCATGAGTTTAGTTAGTGGGTGATTTTTGAAATGGGTTTCTTTGTGCAGTCGGAGCAGGTGCCGCGAAGCGTGATCTCCGAGTGCGTGACCGAGAATTGACCAGGGAGGGAAAGGCATTGCGAGAGGCTGCGTCCCTTTGAAAGGGGAATGTCGGTGACTGTGCCGCAAGATTCGCAGACAAAATGCCCGTGTTCTTGGAGGTTCGGGCAATAACGTGTGGCCTCGCGCTCCACATTGACTTGCTTCGCCAAGCCGCAATCCACAAGGGTCTCGAGGCAATTATAAACAGTCGCGAGGGAGATCGCGGGAATGCGTTTTTTCGCTCGCAGAAAAACCTCCGTGGCCGTTGGGTGATCACGCTGGTCGAGAAGAACATTGTAGACCTCACGGCGCTGCGGAGTGAGGCGATGCCCACTGTGGCTGATCGTCTCCTCGTAACCGGTTGGTCGTATTTTTCGCGATGACATGTCTTTTAAAATTAAGGCACGATCATTCTTAATCAAGAATTATTCTAATTAAGGATTGATGCTGAAATCAAAATCACGACTTCAGGAGAGCCAAGCATTCGCGTGTGTATTTGGCTGGGTCTTTGGCTTGAAGGATTCCAGAAACGATGACCACCCGACTCGCTCCTGCTGCAAGAACAGCAGGTAGGTTTTCGCGTTTAATTCCGCCAATACAAAATACAGGCAGCTCAACGAGTCGATGGGCCTCGGAGATCTCCTTGATACCGATGGGGCGGTAGTCCGGTTTCGTGGCGGTCGCAAACAAGGGCCCGAATCCAATGTAATCCGGTGCTTGCGATACGGCAGAGACCGCTTGTTCGAGGCTGTGTGTGGATAAGCCTACAATCTTATTCGGACCAACTATTCGACGAGCCTCGGCAACGGAGATGTCATCTTGACCAACATGAACCCCATCGGCTTCGCAATCCGCGACAAGGTCAGGGTGATCGTTGATAATAAATGGAACGTTATGTGCTCTGCACATCGGGGCGATCTGACGGGCTAGGGGGGGCAGCAAATCCTTTGGAAAATTCTTCGCGCGCAGTTGGAGAATTTGGACACCACCTTCCAGCATGGAGCGGGTCGCTTTCTCGCAGTCCGCAGCGCTAACGTAGCCGAGATCCAAAATTCCGTAGAGGCGAATATTTTGAAACGAGTGATTCATTTGGAAGGCGATTTGAAGGTGTTTTTCGCTGTGCAAGCGCAACTCCCGGCGCATCCGCTGGATCCCTTTGGCAGGAGTTTCTTCCAAAGCATTCGGAGCAAAAACGCAGCAGCAAGCGTGACGATGAGCCCAACAGCGATGAGTTCAAGCGGAGTCATGGGTTAGAATAGTTTCCCGATCTGATAAATGACCACGGCGCTGATCCAAGCCAGCGTGGTCATGCCAAAAAATGAAAAGGTCGCCCAGCGCCAATCCAATTCCCGAGCGATGATCGCGACCGTCGCTCCGCACTGCATGCATAACGCAAAAAAGACCATGATGCCGATGACAACGGGCAGGGTGTAGACGGGTTGGCCCATCCGCGGCCCAGACGTCCATTTTTCGTTTTGGAGAATAGTCCGCAAATCTTCTGAGCCCTCATCCACATCCGCGCCGAGATTATAAATGATGCCCATCGTGGCGATGATCACTTCTCTCGCTGGAAAGCTGGAGAGAACACCGACCGTGATTTTCCAATCAAAACCGGCGGGCTCAAATACAGGCTGCACAGCCTTTCCGAATCGGCCGAGGTAACTTTGCTCGATGTAAGCCGATTCTATGCGGTGCTCGAGTGCGTCAATCGAAATGGCCGATGCCGATGGCGCGGCAAAGTCCGCACGGACCTTTTCCGCAACGGAAGGATTTCTAGGAAAATAGAGGAGGCACCAGATGATGATCGAGAAAGCGAGAATCACTGTGCCCGCGCGAAGAACGAATTCGCGACCACGTTCCCACATGCGGTGAAATATATTCCGCAGAGTCGGCACGCGATAGTCCGGCATCTCCAGAATGAAGGGTTGGGGTTTGATTTTGAGGAAAAATGTATTGAGAAGCCAAGCCAGCGGGAGGGCGAGGGCCAAGCCAATGAAGTGCATCGCAAAGAGCGCCCACCCAGCCGCAAAAGCTCCGTAACGGGGCTCGATGAATGTGCCGATAAGAAGGATGTAAACCGGCAGTCGCGCCGAACAACTCATAAACGGTGCCATGAGAATGGTCGTGAGGCGGGCCTTCGGATCCGAGAGGGTGCGGGCGGCCATTACGCCCGGAATGGCACAGGCGTAGCTCGATAAAAGGGGAACGAAGCTTCGGCCATTCAGTCCACACCAGCTAAAAAGCTTGTCGACGAGGAATGCGGCCCGAGCCATGTAGCCGGTATCTTCCAACAGGGAAATAAAGAAAAACAGGATCAGGATTTGAGGAAGAAAAATCAACACCCCGCCGACACCGGATATAATGCCGCCGCAAATGAGGCTTTGGAGGACTGGCATATTTTCCAATAACGGAGAAATGAAGCCTTGGGCCATTCCCGTGACGGTATCGATGAGATCCATGAGCGGCCCAGCCCAAGAGTAGAGGCTCTGGAACACGACATACATCACAACAAAGAAAATCAAAGTCCCCCAAACGCGATGCAGAAGAATGGCATCGATGGATTCATGACTGCGTGCGATTGGGCCTGTTGTTGTGACTACTCCATCCAACAATGACTCGAGGTGACGGTAGTGAAGAACCGCTTCTGCCGAACCAGGGCTGAGGCCCAAACCACGAATATCTTGATGCGCGGCATCAACCATTTTTTTGAGGCAGATTTTGTCTGAGATTCCGCAGGTGAAAACGCTGTCGCTGTCGAAAAGAACCCGCAAAGCCTCGGCCTGCGTGACGCCATCACCACCGAGATCCTTCACTCCGGTTTGTAAAACCTGACATCCTTTTGCGATACATTCCGGCCATTGGATTCGGGGCAAAAAAGCGGGGTTGGAAAGTGCGTTGGAAATAGCGGATTTTAAGTCATCCACTCCACGTCCGCGCGTGGCTACTGTTTCTACAACGGGAATGCCAAATTGCTTCGAGAGCAGAGCGGTGTCGATCTGGATGCCATTCCGCTTGGCTGCGTCGCATTGGTTGAGTGCCATGATCGCCGGTATGCCTAGTTCCGCGCACTGGGACGCCAGTAACAGGTTCCGCTTGAGATTCGACGCATCCACTACGAAGACCAGCAAGTCCGGACGGCGGAGCCCATGGCGACCACCCAGAACGTCCATCACCACGCGTTCATCGCGGGATACCGCTGTCAGATTGTAACACCCAGGGAGATCCAATAAATTCAAATCCTGATTGCCGATGCGCAGGAGACCGGATTTTTTTTCAACGGTCACACCGGGGTAGTTTGCAATGTGTTGGCGGAGTCCCGTGAGGCGGTTGAAGAGCGTGGATTTGCCTGTGTTGGGATTTCCCACCAAGGCTACGAGGGGCGACGTATTGTTGGAAAGGGATGATTTTTTAGAGTCTAACGTAGCCATGGTTATGCTTGCTTGACCTGTATCAAACGGGCTTCTGCACGGCGGAGACTGATCTCCTGGCCGTCGATATCGACCGAGATTGGATCGCCCAGCGGAGCCAATCGCGTAACAGTGACGCGGCGTCCGGGGATGAAGCCCAAGGTCGCCATCCGTCCAGCACGGTTACAATCCGAGGAAATATCGATTATTTCGGCCGAGTCGCCTACTTGCAAGCCATCCAGCGTGCCGCTCATTGATACTTCAGTCCCTTTTTTGAAGAAATGCTCATCAGTAGCAAATCTTAGGTCATCCCCCAAAAAGGTCAATAAATGAGAATGCGTCTCAATACAAAAAGACGATTCACGGTTGACGAAGGGGGGAGGGGACTATAAAACGCCGTCTCCCTTTAGACCAAAAAAACACTACTTCATTAACAACATATCATGATTAAAATCGGCATCAACGGGTTCGGGCGCATTGGACGTATGGTCTTCCGCGCAGCGGTTAAAAATTTCAGCAACGACATTCAGGTGGTCGGGATCAACGATCTCCTCGAACCAGAATACCTTGCCTATATGCTCAAGTTTGACTCGGTGCACGGCCGCTTCGAGGGTGATGTCTCAGTCGATGGAAATGATCTGATTGTGAACGGCAAAAAAATCCGTCTTACCGCAGTCAAAGATCCGACGACTCTGAAGTGGGATGAAGTCGGTGCTGACATCGTAGTGGAATCGACCGGCTTATTCTTGGAGAAAGCCTCTGCCGAAGCCCACATCAAAGCCGGCGCCAAGAAAGTGATCATGTCTGCTCCGTCGAAAGACGAAACGCCTATGTTTGTTTACGGCGTGAATGACAAATCCTACGCTGGCGAAGCCATTATTTCGAATGCCAGCTGCACGACGAATTGCTTGGCTCCGCTCGCTAAAGTGATCAACGACACCTTCGGCATCAAGCGCGGTCTCATGACGACTGTTCACGCAGCTACAGCCACGCAGAAGACCGTGGACGGCCCGAGCAGCAAGGATTGGCGCGGCGGTCGCGGCATCTTGGAAAACATCATCCCATCATCGACTGGCGCCGCCAAAGCCGTGGGCAAGGTGATTCCTGCTCTGAACAAAAAACTCACCGGCATGGCATTCCGTGTGCCGACATCCGATGTTTCCGTAGTCGATCTCACTGTCGAACTCGAAAAACCCGCTTCCTACGAAGAAATCTGCGCCGTTATCAAAGCCGCCTCCGAAGGCGCTATGAAGGGCGTTCTCGCTTACACTGACCAGAAGGTTGTGAGCACCGACTTCCGTGGTGAGACGAACACCTCTGTCTTCGACGCCGAAGCCGGCCTCGCACTCGACTCCACCTTTGTGAAACTTGTTTCCTGGTATGACAACGAGTGGGGCTACTCGAACAAAGTTCTCGAGATGGTTCGCGTCATCGCCAAATAATTAAACAATACGATTGATTGACCACAGAGGACACGGAGAGCACGGAGGAAACTAAAGTCTCTGTGTGCTCCGTGAACTCTGTGGTCATTCTTTTTTAAGACCCCTACATTTCCCCTCCTACCCATTTTCCATTCGCTATGAAAAAATCCATTAAAGACATTTCTCTCTCCGGCAAGCGCGTTTTGATTCGCGTTGACTTCAATGTTCCTCAAGACAAAGCCACCGGGGCTATCACCAACACGCAGCGCATCGTTGCGGCCATTCCAACGATTCAATATGCGCTAGAACAAGGCGCCAGTGTTGTATTGATGAGCCACCTCGGTCGCCCGAACGGTCAGCGTGTTGACAAATATTCGCTCAAGCCCGTTGCTGACAAACTTGCTGAAGTGCTCGGACGCCCCGTGCGTTTCTTAGAGGATTGCGTGGGCGCTGAAGTTGAATCTGCGTGTGCCGCACTTAAGGCCGGAGAAGTTGTTCTTTTGGAGAATCTGCGCTTCCATATTGAAGAGGAAGGCAAAGTCAAAAACGAAGATGGATCATCGACCAAAGCCGATCCAGAGAAGGTCGCAGCTTTCCGAGCCAGCCTTACAAAATTGGGTGATGTATTTGTGAGCGATGCCTTCGGCACCGCCCATCGCGCTCACTCTTCCGTAGTCGGAGTTGATTTGCCTGAAAAAGTGGCTGGATTTTTGATGCAGAAGGAACTGGAGGCCTTTGCCGCTGTCCTCAATGACCCCAAGCGCCCGCTTCTCGCCATTCTCGGTGGCGCCAAAATCGCTGACAAAATTCCGCTCATCCGAAACCTCATCGACACCGCTGACGAAATCATTATTGGTGGCGGCATGGCTTATACCTTCAAAAAAGTTCTCGAAAACATGCCCATTGGCAACAGCCTCTTCGATCCCGAAGGTGCCAAGATCGTTGCCGAACTCATGGAAAAAGCGAATGCCCGTGGCGTGAAAATCCACTTGCCCGTCGATTACATCACCGCCGACAAGTTTTCTCCCGACGCCATCACCGGCGCGGCCGATGATACCACAGGTATCCCCGACGGACTCGAGGGCCTAGATTGCGGACCACGCTCCCGCCAAATCTTCGCCGATGCCATCGCCCGCGCAAAAACCATCATCTGGAACGGACCAGCCGGCGTCTTTGAATTTGATAAATTTGCTGAAGGCACAAAATCCATGGCCGCAGCCGTAGCCGCATCCACCCAAGCAGGAGCAATCACCGTTGTAGGTGGAGGCGACACAGCCACAGCTGCCAAAAAATTCGGCGTCGCCGATAAGGTCAGCCATTGTTCAACAGGCGGGGGCGCCTCCCTCGAGCTTCTCGAAGGCAAATCCTTGCCCGGCGTGGCAGCTCTCAACGAAAAGTGACCTAGGGCGGGCTTAGGCGTTACTTCTAGCATCTCCGGATCCAGAAAGGTCGTGGGGGATTTCTTATTGCGAATCTCACCCACACTTTATTGCGTCATGCCAGAAATGCGGCCATTCCAACCAAGAAAACCGAATTCCCAACCTGAGGGGATTGTAGTGGCATTGGAAAGAGCGCCTCGGTTTTAAGCAGGTGTCCGCTCGACCGTGAGAATCTTGGGTTAATGAGGGGAAGTCACTGCCCCAGATTTATTTTGTCTATACTAGAGAAGCCCCTTTTTTCAGAGCCGACTCAATAGTCAAAGCCCAAGCCGAGGCAGTTTAGCATTTTGGCGGTGAGATCTTTTTCGAAAAAAGGCTTCGTCATGTAAGCCGTGGCTCCGGCTTTGATGGCTTTCATAACGGCGTCGCGACTGCCCTCGGTGGTGAGCATGAGAACGGGGATTTTTTTCCAACGTTCATCTGCGCGGATGTGGCGGAGAAATTCTAGCCCGTTCATGTTTGGCATGTTCCAGTCAAGACACACGAGAGAGAAACCGTGAGGGTCGGATTCCAATGTTTCGATTGCGAGCAAGCCATCTGAGGCGCCTATGCACTCAGCACCGATCACCGAGGCGGCGGACGCCACAATGCGGCGTACCAACATGGAATCATCAACTGCGAGGATTTTCATAGTGCAATATAGGGTAAGGGATTATGGTAGTAATGGCCTTCGAAAACTACGACGCCATTTGTTGAATGATCAGCGAGTTCCATCCGGTCGAATAGGTTTCATAACCAGGAGCGGTGGCCAAGGCAAAGAGCGTTTGCGTCCCGTTATAATCGCCAATCACAAAGCCTTTCCCTTGGTGGATGAGAGCGTCCAATTGAGGGAGATTGATGCGCTCTTTGAGAATCGCATTTTTTGTGTCAGCGAGGACATGTCCCGCTGAATCAATGATGCAAACACGGGAGACATCTTTTTCCGAAGGTGAGAGCGGTGTGCGGTGAACGATCGTCTGAGCGAGGGCTTCCCAGTTAAAAAGGATACCCAGCACGCCAATCAATTCCCCATTGGATTGGCCGTTGCGACGAACGCCGCAAGAATAGGCAAGAATGTGCTGCCCTTGAACCAATGGCGACGGGTGAACGCTCTCGAACCCAAATTCATCCCCGCTCGCGGATGTGCGGGCTTTACGGAACCAGTCGTTGGCAGCCACGTTCATTCCGATCGATTTGAAGCGACCTGAGCGACCATTGGCGATGACCGTGCCATTCAAATCGCACAACACAATGTCGTAGTAAACAGTGTAGGCATTGAGGATCACTCTCAAACGCTCACAGGCGAAGCGGGATGAATCTGGGCCTGGATTGGTGAGTGCTTCCACCGCACTCGAATCGGTAGCCCACCAGCGCACGTCGCAGGAACGCTCGTAGAGATTGCGATCGATGAGATCAATATTGGTCATGGCCAGATCCACAAGTCGTTCCCCCCGAACGACGGAATCCAATCGACTACTGATGTCCGAAAGCTGGGTAATGTCCTGTTTTGTCTCTTGAGCTAATCCCTCGGCTACTCGAGCGGTGTTGGTCGAGAGGTTGCCAATTTCATTCGCAACCACGGCAAATGTCCGTCCTGCATCTCCCGCTTTGGCAGCTTGTATTTGCGCGTTAAAGGACAGCAAACGAACACGCATGTTAATATCATCAATTTGTCGAAGCGAGTTGTTCATCTTGCTCGCGATGCTTTTGGATAGATGCCTGATACTTTCAATCCAGTTGTCGAAAGAATCCGTATTCGAAGAGCCTGCAGGTTGTATTTGTTGGTTATCCATATTTGTTGAATAGGTAAGACGATTGGGACGAAATTTTATGGCTTACGTTTATAGAAAATGGAGCCATCCACTTGTTCCATTGCGAAAACATCGTGATGGGATAGCAGAGACTCTGTTCCGCCAAGCATCATATATCCTTGCGGATAAATAATCTTCGCCAAGCGGTTAAAAAGATCCTTCTTAAAATCCTCTTGAAAATAAATGGCGACATTTCGGCAGAGCAGCAAATCAAAAAGACCGAGTGACGACATATCATCCTGCAAATTGCGGCGCTTAAAGGAGACCATTGAACGAACAACCGGCTTGAGCGTCCAGGTGTTGCCGGGCGTGGCGTCGAAAAAGCTGTCCCTCCAGTATTGAGGTAGGCCCCTAGCAATCTCCAACTGGCTGTATCGTCCTGCCGCTGCGAGAAAAAGAGTTCCCGGCGAGATGTCAAAGGCGACAATTTCAAACGAGGAAAGATTAACGCCTGGCAAGCGGCCGTCGGCTTGAAGTTTATGCAGCAAAAGCGCGATGGAATATGGTTCCTGCCCTGACGAGCAAGCCGCACTCAAGATTCGGATACGGGCTTTTTTACCAGAGCGCAAAAGACTCCCCAAGTGTGGCAGAATCGAATTCTCCATCGATTCCCAAGGACGCGTATCACGAAACCAATAGGTCTCGTGCGTTGTCATGGAATCAATGATTTTATCACGGAGGCGACCCGCAGCATCCGCTTTTGCCAATTGAATAAATTCCGGGATGTCCCGCGCCCCCGACTCCGAGATGATTGTCCCCAGTCGTGCCTCAAAAAGATAGCGCTTCTCCTCACCCAGATGGATGCAGCATGCCTGTGCAACGTATTGCGAGAGGATGCCCAAGTGGGATTCGTTTTGGGAGAAATCAAACATGTGCCCTGTTTTCCATATAACCCTGTGATTTAGACCCGAAAGATCTTATTTATTCGGTGAGCGATCTCATTGAGGGGCAAAATCTCGTCATCCAAATTTCTCAGCACAACGGCTTGCGGCATTCCATAGACGGAACACGTTGCCTGATTCTGAGCAATACACCATACGGGGCAGGAGTTCTTCAAACTAGCTACACCATCTGCACCATCACATCCCATGCCCGTAAGGATGACGGCCACAGCGCCGCGCAGTTTGCAGGCCGCTGCGGATTGAAAAAGGACATCCACAGAAGGGCGACAGGATTGCACAGGAGGCGCACTGGACAATCGGGTTTGAAGTTTTCCAGAATCATTACGAACGACTTCCAAATGGAAGCCGCCAGGAGCAATCAGCACGTCGCCTGGTATTGGCAAATAACAATCTTCAGCCTCTTTCACGGAAAGCCCCGCAGACTTATCCAACTGCTCCGCGAGGGACTTTGTGAAGACAGGCGGCATATGTTGCACCAGCAAGACTGGCACGGGCAGTTTCGCAGAAAGAAGGGGAATCAAATCGGCAAGAGCCCTCGGCCCGCCCGTCGACACAGCAATCAACAGCAAATCCAGAAACGGAGGCGGTTGAAGACGCTTCATTGGAGGCTGATTTAATGGAGGCGCACATATTGCAACTTGCGTTGGATTTTTCGCGGCCCCGGATAATGCCTTCAGCCCATGAATACGCGCCATGGTGATCGCCTTGCGAATATCGTACTTAAACACTTCCAATCCCGCTTCAAAAGACCCACTGGCTGGTTTCGGAATAAAATCCATGGCGCCATTGGAAAGACATCCGATGGTGATGGCGGCATCGCGCCCGGTGGCGCCGCTCACCATCACAACAGAAACTTGGGAGTGCGAGCGCCTGATTTTTTCAAGCACCTCGGGCCCGTTCATTTCGTTCATGAAAATATCCAACAGAACGAGATCAAACGTCTCCGAATTGAGACGTTTTAGGGCGAGTTCGCCGCTGGATACCGCCACAACCTCAGTCCCCGAAACGCAGGATACTGCCTCCGAAAGGATCTTTCGATAGAGGGCGGAATCATCAACAACAAGAACTCGCATGAATCAAAATCCGCTACAATTTAAAGCGGTTAACAAGCTGAACGAGAGATCCAGCGAGATGACTCAGCTCTCCTGCGCTCGAACTGATTCGGGATGCCCCTTTTGCGGATTCGCTGGCAGCTTGGGAAACGCCATTGATATTGCGAGACACTTCATCTGCTCCTGAGGCCGCATTTTTGACATTTTCCGAGAGGGTTTTTGTTGAGGAAGTCACATTGTGCAACGAACGCACGATTTCCGATGTTGTGGCAGATTGTTCCTCCACAGAGGCAGCAATGCTTCCCGCAATCTGGCTGACCTGTTCGATGACCTTCGCGACATCATCAATGGCTCCCATCGAGTTGGCTGTATTTTCCTGAATGAGATTAACCTGGCGACGAATATCCTCCGTCGCAGCAGCCGACTGGCGGGCCAGTTCTTTCACTTCGTTAGCGACGACTGCAAACCCGCGACCAGCTTCACCGGCGCTCGCGGCTTCAATCGTGGCATTGAGTGCAAGCAAGTTGGTTTGCTCCGCGATACGGTTGATGAGCTCCACGATTTTTCCAATTTGGCGCGCCGAGTCATCCAGTTTAAGCATGAGGTCACGAGTCTGGCGGGCTTGAATATCGGCCTTGCGGGCAATTTCCGATTCCTGCGTGCAGTTACGGGCCACCTCTTGAATAGACGAGGACATTTCTTCCAATGCGGCAGCAACCATGGTCGAAGCTTGATTGATCTCACCGGCGGAAAGCGTCATCGACTTGGAGTTAATCGCCAATTGCTCACCCGCCGCAGCAACCGTGTGAGCTTGAACATTGGTTTGTTCGGCGCCAGCAGCTTGAGAGTTGGCGGTTTCGGTAAGAACCTTGGAAGATTCCGTGAGCGACTGCGACGTGTGGGTGATCTCCTCAACCATCTTTCGAAGGTTTTGAATACAGGTGTCAACGGAAGAGGCAAGAACACCGACCTCATCCGAACGCTTCAATTTGATGCTGCCAGTCAGATCGCCCTTCGCGAGCTGTTTGACGACCTCAACACAGGCCACGATCGGTTTACTGATTGACCGCCCAATAATAAAGGCGGCGGTGAACATGAACAAAACCGCACAACCCGATATGATCCAGGTATTAAACACCACATTGCGGAGCAATTCCTGCTCATCGACACGAATAATGAGCGCCCATTTGGAATCGGGATATCCGAGTGCCCCTTTTGTTTTAGCAAATCCAGCAGCCGCCCATTCTTTGTGCTTCTGGTCATATTCACGCGCAAAGCTGGACTCACCCGCGGTTGCTTTTTTGGCGGACTCATATCCTTCTTGGACGAGATTTTGCGTTAAAATGACTCGTGGATCGTGGACAAACTCCTCAGATCCTGTGGCATTGGGATCAAATTGGGAAAGGACCGTGCCTTTAAGATCAATGAGGTTGATTTCGGTCGAGTTCAGGCCTCTGAGTTTCAGACGCTCGTAAATTTTGGAGAGAATTTCTTCCACAAGGCCAAAATCCGCGAGGTTTCTCCACACGCCGATGAACTCTTGTTTTTTGCTAAAGATTGGAGCGGAATATCCAACAACCAAGTCATTGTGAGAAGCGGCCTTTTTCACATCCTCATCACGCATGGCCTCGCTGATTACCGTTCCGGACAGGGACTTGGAAGAAGTGAAACGACCTTCACGGGCATCGATAAACCAAGGCTCATTTGAAAAGTTCTTTCCGATCAAATAACTGGAGTCAATAGGTTTACCCTTGGCATCGACACTATTCACCGCAACCACAAGCCCTTGAGCATCCACAACCATGCTCAGTTTATACATTCCATACAGCTTGACGTAGTTATCAATCGCCGTGGTAAGATCAGCGGCATTTTGAAGTGATCCGCTGAAAAAATCCTGCAAAACACTATTCAGTGCAAATGCCTGAACGTCCCCATACCTTTCAAAAAGGTTGCGCTCGATGGATTCGATAGCAAATTCGGAAATCGAAAGAAGTTCCTTCTGCGCGTTTTTTGCAATTTTGTCTGCGGAATTCAGTCCGTAGAGAGCCAGTGCAATTAAGGGAATAAGTCCGCTTATGGCCGTGCTGATGATGAGACGGGTGGAGAGGTTAATTTTCATGGTTTGGTGTGTATGGAATTGATAATGCAGGGCGATTAAAATGGCTCATTAGGGTTGAGTTAAAAGAAACTGTGCGTCAGCAAAGACTTCGGAGGGATTGGCTTGATCGTTCAAAATAGAAACGAGTGATTCGCAGTCGATGACAAGGGTGAGGCGACCCAATAACTGCACTGTTCCAAGAACTCCCTTGGCGGCAAATGTTTTGGCGTCAATGACGTGATTCGAGAAGTCCACGGAATCCACAATTCTACCGGCTACGATGCCGATTTGGTCATAGGGAGGTCGAGGAACGATGACGAACATTTCCTGCCCGAGAGGCGGAGGTATCGGTAGCGGAAGTACGTTTCCAAGTCGAACAAGGCGCAGGGTCTTGGCGTGATCTTTTCGCAGGCAATCCATGCTGCCGATCCGCTCGATATCTTTGGTTTGAACATACTCCACGCGCATAACGCTCTTGAGGAGAATGGCAAAAACTTCGCCTTCGCCCTCGCTTTCCTGAAAAATGAGGACGCGCTGGGTGTTTGCATCACTCAAGGCAACCTCGGCAGGTTTTGTCGAACCGAGAGCGAGATGTGAGGCCGTGATGCGACCTTGCACCATAGAACTCGGGTCCAAAATCATGGCTATCTCGCCTTGGCCTAGAATTGTTGCGCCAGAGTAGAGGGGCGCAGATCGAAGGTGGCGACCTAAGGGTTTGACCACGATTTCCTCGTTACTGATGATTTCGTTGACGATGAGCCCATAGGAGAAGTGGTCTAATCTGAGGACGACAACGAAG
>Ga0209770_10000830_pt1 | contig 16417 bp, 15 predicted proteins | sample LauGreSu1BDMLBDD_2_FD_187572 | JGI IMG/M metagenome (GOLD analysis project Ga0209770, IMG submission 187572) | Freshwater lake microbial communities from Lake Michigan, USA - Su13.BD.MLB.DD (SPAdes) (version 2) | ecosystem: Environmental > Aquatic > Freshwater > Lake | place: Lake Michigan, USA...
ACACCACTCTTACGGCGACATTGCAAGCAGGTGGAGGTAAGGTCGAGTTGCAATTGAACGGAGCCGGGTTTAAAGCTCTTACTTCTGGTGTAGCAAGCCCTGTCCTCAAGCTTGTGGGAGGAAATAATACGTTGGATGTTCGAGTGACGGCTCCGGATAATGTTACAACAAAAACCTACCGAGTGCTTGTTACTCGAACTCCCTCAAGCGTCGACCTGAGCGCCTTGGTTGTAAGATCTAGCTTGGCTACGCACGCATTTTTGCCGTTTTTTAGCGCATCGACGTCGAATTATAGTCTCACCCTCCCAAATTCCATCGCGGCCGTTTCTGTGACGCCGACTGCACTGGAGTCCAATTCGATTGTTTCAGTCCGCTACAATAGCGGCAACTACACAACGGTACCGGTTAATAGGGCCAGCGCACTCTTTCCGATGAACGTTGGTGTTAATAAGATCAGTATTCGACTTCTTTCAGACGATAAAGTCACATCTAAGGTATATGGTGTGGATGTTAATCGTCTTGCAGCTCCTGTTGCCGATGCGGCAAGCAACATAACTTCATCCTCAGCTAAGCTTGATGGGACCGTTGATTACAGATCATCAAGTCCAGCATTCCAGCTTGGTAAAACGTTAAGCTATGGATCGAATCTTTCTGTGTCGATGAATGGATCTTTCGCCATGATTCCTGTCTCGAAAACATTGTCTGGACTTGAGGCTTCGACACTTTACTACTACAGGTTGGTTAGTCTCTATAATGGATTCACTGATGTGAGTGCAGGCGGCACTTTCGTGACTCCCATTCGCCGAGCTGTCGGATTTATTGCACTTAGTGGAGGAAATGCAACGGGTATTACTTCGTCTCCAGCGGTCTTTTCTGAATTTGGAAATCCTGTCACCAATGTTGGTGGTGATATCGCCTTTCAAGGAACCGCCACATTTGCAGGTTCTAGTAATTCAAATAACTCTGGTATCTGGGCTACAGTTGGCGGTGTGACGCGCTTGGTAGCTCGTACGGGAGCCAGTGCTCCTAGTGGCGGGGTGTTTGATAAATTAAGCGATCCCGTTATGAATGCAGATGGTCGTATTGCTTTTGCTGGTTCGCTTTTGGTCGGGAGTGGCAATGTGACAACGCAAACGAAAGTTGGGATTTGGCAGGTCAGTCCAGTAGGTGTCCCATCTCTGGTGGCGAGGGCTGGAAGCGTGGCTCCAGATACTGCTGGAGCAACGTTCTCTACCTTTAACCGAATTGTTCTGCCAGATACTGGCGGGGTAGCCTTTACTGCTTCTTTGCTCACCGGTGTTGGTAATGTCACGAATAGTAACAAGATGGGGCTATGGGTTACGCAATCAAGTGGATCACTTCGATTGGCAGCCCGCATCGGTGGTAATCCAACTCCTACACTCTCGTCTCTTTCTATTTTCAATGCTGAGACGGGACTCAATGGTCAAGGGCGGCATTACAATAGCGGGGGTAACTTGATTGTTACGGCGGGATTCACAACTGGGGCGAGTGGGATTTACAAAATCCAAACATCAAACTTAACCCTATCGCCAATTGTAACGACAACATCGACGGTTCCAGGAATTTCTGGTGCCACATTCAGCGCTTTCGGAAACCCTGTATTAAACAACAATAATAGTCTTGCAGTCAGCGCTACCGTGACTGGCACGGGATTTTCCAACAGTAACAACCAAGGTATTTGGCTAATCAATGGCAATGGAACTGGCTCGCTTCGAGTGCGTAAGGGTCAAGTCAATACGGATGGAACGATCTTTGCGGAAATTGGAGCTCCTGCTTTAAATAATAATGGCGAAATCGCATTTATAGGCGCTCTTAAGACCGCTACGGGTAACGTCACGAAAGCGGACGCAATCCGGATCTGGAAGATCGCAGCCAATGGCACGATTCAACTTGTTGCGAAAGCGAGTGGGTCTGCACCAGACTTAACTGGTGCTGTATTTCAAACGTTTACCCAGTTGGCCTATCCAGACGATAGTGGTGTGATATTTGTAGCTACGCTTACCGTTGGCACGGGTGGTATTACGACCGGAAATAATAAGGGTATTTGGGCTGTCAATGCTCTCGGAGTAACGGAGCTTCTCATCCGAACAGGTGATTCACTGACAGTCAATGGAGCCATCAAAACCATCGCGGATCTCCTGATATTCACAAGTTCCGCAGATATATCTGGTGCTACCCGGCAGGTCACAACAGCAGGTGACCTTGTTTATAAGGTGAGATTTACAGACGGCACCGTTGGTTTGTTGGAGTCGGTGCAATAGAATTCGTTGGTGCCCTCGGCCGTAAAATGATCAAGACTTTTGCTTGATCGCTTGGGAAATAGGGGTCACGAAAGCGGCGATTTCGGCGTTAAGATTCGGATGAGCGCCAAATTCTCCGATGCGGCGGACGATGGCGCTGCCTACGACGACGGCCTCACATTCCTTGGCAACTTCCGCAGCTTGTTCGGGAGTGGAAATCCCGAATCCGACGGCGATGGGGAGGTTGGTGTGGGATTTTATTTCGCGTACCTGAGAACTGATGCTAGTCGCGAGGCTGGTTTGCTCGCCGGTGACGCCTTCGCGGGAGACGTAGTAAATAAAGCCCTCTGCTGATTTGGCGATCAGTTCCATGCGATCTGGCGGTGTTGTAGGGGCGATGAGGCGAATAGCTAGCAGGCTATGCGATTTCATAAGCTCGGCATTCCGTGCGGCTTCATCTGGGGGGAGATCGAGAATCAGAACGCCATCTGCGCCAGAGGCGGAGGCGTCCGCATGGAATTTGTCGAAGCCATAGATATAAACCGGGTTCAAATAAGTGAAAAGAACGATGGGGATCTGCGAGGTAGTGCGGATTTTTTTAACCGCATCAAGCACTCCCCCTACGCTGGCGCCGGCGGCGAGAGCGCGACTGGAAGCGGCTTGGATCGTTGCCCCATCCGCAAGGGGGTCAGAAAAAGGGATCCCGAGTTCGATGATGTCCACGCCCGACTTTTCGAGCGTTGAGACGAGTGATACTGTCGCATCGAGGGTCGGATCGCCTGCTGTGATATAGGCGATGAATCCGCATTGGTTGGCGGAGCGGAGGGATTGAAACTTGGTCTCGATACGATTGGGCGTGCTCATGTTGTTGAAATGTTTTCGTTGCCTCGGGTGATCCAAATGCCAAGTAGGGCGACATCGGCTGGGGTGACTCCGCTGATGCGGGCCGCTTGACCGAGGGTCTCAGGGCGGATGGAGGTGAGTTTTTGAACGGCTTCGGTGCGAAGGCCGTTGATCTTGGAGTAGTCCAGCCAATCTGGGATGGCCTTGTTCTCGTGTCTAGCCGAGCGGGCGATTTGCTCTTCTTGGCGTGTTAGGTAGCCAGCGTATTTCAGATCGGTTTCGATTTGCTCCCAAACGGGGATTGGAAATTGAGAGAGGATTTCGGAGGGAACGGATTGCCATGTGTTTTCAGGGCGCTTTAGCCAACGCTCAAGTGGGAGGGCATCCACTTTGAACTCTTTCAGTCGGGCCTTGAGTGACGTGAATTGGGCGTGCTTCTCACGGAAGCGGGATGTGCGCTCGGGATCGGCAAGACCGAGTTCGATGGCTTTGCCCGTGAGGCGGAGATCTGCGTTGTCCTGCCTCAGGAGGAGGCGGTATTCGGCCCGGCTCGTGAACATGCGGTAGGGCTCAGGGGTCCCACGAGTCACGAGGTCGTCCAGCATAACGCCGATGTAGCCTTCATGGCGGGCAACAGTGAGCGGGGGTCGGCTGAGGCACTTCAGTGCGGCATTGGCGCCAGCCACCAAGCCCTGTGCGGCAGCTTCTTCGTAGCCTGATGTGCCGTTGATCTGTCCAGCAAAGTAGAGCCCAGGCATACGCTTGGTTTCCAGCGTGGTGTGGAGTTGTGTGGGCGGGCAGTAATCGTATTCCACCGCATAGCCTGGACGCAAAATCTCGGCGTTCTCGAGTCCAGGAACACTGCGGATGAAGGCATATTGCACATCGAACGGCAGGCTGGTGGAAACGCCGTTGACATAGATTTCATCACTATGGCGGCCTTCGGGTTCCAAGAAAAGTTGGTGTTGGTTTTTCTCTGCAAATTTGACCACTTTGTCTTCAATGCTCGGGCAGTAGCGTGGACCCACCCCCTCGATGACTCCCGAATAAAGCGGAGATTTATGAAGGTTGGAGCGAATGATCTCGTGGGTGGCGGGCGTCGTGTAGGTGATCCAGCAGGGGATTTGACGGGCGTGGAACGCTCCATCGCGCCATTCGTTGAGCGTGAAAATATCATCTTCGCCGCGACGGATTGTGTCCGCCATGAAACTGAAAACGGGAGCGGGTTCGTCGCCGTGCTGGGCTTCGCATTTCGAGAAATCAATGCTCTTTGCAAGGAGTCGGCATGGCGTTCCGGTCTTGAATCGAGCGACTTCAAAACCGAGTTCGCGCAGGCAATCGCTGAACGTGGAAACCGTGTCTCCCAGGCGGCCTCCGGCTTGATTTCGCAGTCCCACATGGAGAAGGCCGCGCATAAAGGTGCCTGTGGTGACGACCACGGCGCGTGTGTTAAAGCGAAGGCCAAGGTTCGTCTCCAGACCCTCGACGCCATTGTCGCCGGTGATGAGCTTGGTCACGTTGGCCTGCTTCACATCGAGATGAGGTTGGCGTTCCAAGAGGACCTTCATTCGGAACTGGTAGGCTTTTTTATCGCATTGGGCACGTGGGGCACGGACGCTGGGCCCTTTTGTGGCATTCAGCATGCGGAATTGAATGCCCGTGGCATCCGTATTGAGGCCCATGGCACCTCCGAGTGCGTCGATCTCGCGAACCATGTGGCCTTTGGCGAGCCCACCGATAGCGGGATTGCAAGACATCTGGCCTACGGTATCCGCGTTCTGCGTCAGCAGAAGGGTCACGCAACCGAGTCGGGCCGAGGCTAAGGCGGCTTCAATGCCAGCGTGGCCGGCACCAATCACGACCACCTCATAGTTTTTTGGGTATACGAAGTCGCTCAAGTTACTTTTTAGCGATGCTGGGTGCGGTAAGCGTCATTTGCAGAGCGGACCGAAGCCAGCAGTAGCGCCATAGAGGATGTCCCAAATTTCATAACATTTGAGATCATGGATCAAGGACGCCTGAGGCTCAACGAAAAAGCCATGGCTTCATGGTTTCAGCCCAGGACTAGAGATCAGCGATTATTTTTTGCGGATTTTTCGCAGGGGGTGTTCGTCGAGGACATTGGCACGGATGCCATCGAGTTTGGCAGGATCGTAGAGTTGAATGCCCACATAGTAGTAAATCGGGCATACGGGGATGGCGTTTTTCACGAGAAGATCTTCGGCTTCCCGTAGGATTTCAAATCGACGCGAGGGATTGAGTTCCCGTGAGGCCGTGGCGAGGAGGGTATCGTAGTCTGTCGAGTTCCAGCCGGTGCGGTTGTTTCCGCCCCCGGTCAGGAACATGTCTAGAAAAGTATTGGGGTCTGCATAGTCGCCGACCCAGCTGGATCGGGCGATGTCGTAATCCAAAAGCGAAAGTGAGTTGAGATACACTTTCCACTCTTGGCGAACGAGGTTCACATTCACCCCGAGTGAGTCGCGCCACATGTTTTGGAGTTCCACGGCGATGGCTTCGTTGAGTTCACTCTTGCTGTAAAGGTAGTTCACATTGGGAAATCCCTTGCCTGCAGGAAACCCAGCCTCGGCGAGCAACCGGGCCGCTTGGGCAGGATCAAATGGGAGCCCGTCGGTGCCATGGAAGCCGGGTATTCCAGGTGGAACGAAGCCGTTGGCGGGGAGTTCTCCCGCGCGTGTGATTTTGTCGACAATGCGCTTTTTGTCGACAGCCAGAGAGAAAGCCTTTCTCACGCGTTCATCCTTAAAGGGACCTCGCTCGCAATTGTAGCGAAGAAAGTAGATTCCTAGAAAGGGAGCTGCATGGAAGTCCGGGCGTTTTTTTAAATCCTCGAGTAGCGCTGGTGGGGCGAGTCCCTTGTCCATCATCAGATCGGCAAGGCCGCTGGCATAAAAATTAAAGGCCACATTTGCATCCGAGATCGGGAGCACGTCGATGGTTTCGATTGCCACGTTCGCCGAGTCCCAATAATGGGCATTTTTGCGGAGGCGGATTTTGTCATTAATGCGCCAGGTCTCCAAGGTATAGGCGCCATTGGAAATGATGTTGGCGGGTTTGACCCAGTCGTCTCCCACACGCTTGATCAGGTCGACTGGAAGCGGATGGAGGGTCGGGAAGGCGCAGAGTTGAAGGAAGTAGCTCGTGGGATTTTCGAGATCCACACGAAGCGTCCGGTCATCGACAGCATGGACGCCGACCTCGGAAAAGTCAGCGAGTTTTCCTTCTGCAAAAGCTTGGGCGTTTTTGATCGGATAGAGTTGATAGTTATACTGGGAGCCCGTCTCAGGCTTGAGTGTGTGATGCCAAGATTTCACGAAGTCTTGGGCCTTGAGGGGAAATCCATCGCTCCATTTGGCATTGGTGCGGATATGAAATGTGTAGGTTTTTCCGTCTGGAGAGATCTCCCAGCTTTCGGCGACGCCGGGAGAAGGTTGGCCGTTTTCATCGTAGGCGCAAAGTCCTTCGAAAAGAGCGTTGACGATCCTGCCTTCCGGTTGGCCTGTGATGATCGCTGGGTCGAGTGTTTCAGGTTCGGCTCCGTTGAGGAAAACCAAGTCAGCCCGCTGATCCACCTTTCCGCAACTGGCGACAAGCCAAGCGAAAATTGCCATGCAAATCCCGAGGGATACCCGTAAAGTCATTTTTCCATGAAACCGATATTCCCGTTGTCTGCAATGCAGATCCGCTTCCAGACGGCTTGCCATGCGTCGTATTTCATCAATAAATCTGTGGCTTATTCGCTTTTATGAATCTCGATTTTCGCCGCGCCCTGAAGTATTTCCTCCGTGCCTGCCTCTTGAAGTGTCCGGAGTGTGGAACGAAGCCGATCTTTATGCCGATTTATCGCATTCGTCGGTTGCGGGATTACTTCACGCCACTGGATGGCTGTCCGCGCTGCGGCTATGCCTATGAGCGGGAACTGGGCTATTTTCTTCTCTCCATCTGGGCGATCAATTATGGCGGCGGGAGCGTGCTTGGGATCGCCATCTATTGTTACTTGGAGTATTTCCATCATCTGAGCCTTCCCCTCTTGCTTTTTTGCGTGATCTCGCCCGTCGTGCTTTTCAACTTCTTCTTTGCTCGCCATTCCAAAGCGTTTTTCTTGGCCTTGGATCATTATTTCGACCCGCATATCAAGGGTGGCGGGGGTGGGGGGGATGGCGGCAGCCATACCAAGGAACAACCCTCGCCTGCTCCGGTTGCTCCTCAAGTTGCACCTACGCCTGAGCCTGCCGTGTTGGTTTGATGAAAACGCATATTCTCAAACTGCATTGTCCCGATGCCGTTGGTTTGCTGGCGCGTATTACCGGATTTATTGCGGGCTCGGGAGGAAACCTACTTGAGGTCAGTCAATATACCGATCCCCTTTCAAAGTGGTTCTTCAGTAGGCTTGCTTTCACTGGGGGAAAAATTGATTCCAATCCGTCGGAGTTCTGCTCGGAGTTCGAGTCCATCGCGACGCCAATGGGGGCGGATTGGACTTTGCGCCCTAGTGATCGACCGGTGAATGCGGTTCTGTTGACGAGTCGTCAGGACCATTGTCTCACCGATCTGCTTTGGAGGTGGCGATCAGGGGAATTGAATATTTCGATTTCCAAGGTGATTTCCAACCATGGCGAATGCCGAGGGATTGTAGAGCGTGAGGGAGTGACCTTTGAGGAGATCGATTTCCATGGCGATAAGTCTGCGGCCTTTGAGCAACTCGCCATTCAATTGCGGGATTGCAAGGCCGAGTTGATCGTTATGGCCCGCTTTATGCAAATCCTTCCCGATTGGCTTTGCCGCGAATTTGAAGGGCGCATTATCAATATTCACCACTCGTTTTTACCCGCCTTCGTGGGAGCGAACCCCTACCGTCGCGCTTTTGAACGTGGAGTGAAGTTGATCGGAGCAACCTGCCACTATGCCACGTCCGATCTCGATCAAGGCCCAATCATAGAGCAGGAGGTTGCTCGGGTGGAGCATTATCACGTGCCTGATGACCTTGTACGAATGGGGCGTGACTGCGAGCGCTTAGCTCTTGCTCGAGGTGTTCGATTTCATGTGGAGGACAGGGTGCTTGTTCATGGCACTCGCGCCATTGTCTTTCGCGACTGAGATTCCTCGCGAATAATTCCAAGCTGCTGGAATTATACGGTCGTGGAACTGTCTCGATTGGCTTCGGTCAAACGGCGCATGCTGACATTCACGCTTATGCTTTGAGTGCCTGAGCCCTTGAATGTGCCGCGCACGGGGGCGGCATCCGAGAAGTCCCTGCCGACTGAGACCGTGATATGGCGTTCGCCGCACCATTGCTTGTTTGTCGGGTCGAGTGCCACCCAGCGAAGTCCTGGAAGCATGACTTCAACCCAAGCGTGCGTGGCGAGGGATCCGACAAGGTTCTCCTCCGTGCCATTGACTCTGGGCGAGTCGGATTCAATGTATCCGCAGACATACCTGCCGGGGATGCCCGCTGCGCGAAGAACGCTGAGCATGATGTGCGCGAAGTCCTGGCAGACGCCTTCCCGTTTTTTCCAAATACTCGCCAGCGGCGTGGAGTTCTGGGTCACTCCGGATTTGTAGGTGAAGTGTTCATGCACCGCTTCGTTCAAATCCTGCAAAGCCACGCGAACCGAGGTGGAACTTTTAAAAAACTTCATTGCCCAAGATGGCGCCGGACCGCCTGTCGGCACCGCTGCCGTTGGTTGCAGGTAATCAAAAATATCCGTCATCGAAGATCCCAAGATCTGCTTTGCCTCAGCCACATTCAGATTCAAGGCCTCTAGGTCAAGATCCCTAGGTTTTGTGCGAACCGTCATGCGGTTTGTCACTTTGAGTCGCTCGTGGCGCAGGGTCATGGAATAAAATGTGGCCGCATTGCCGAAATAGTCTCTGTATTCGGACATCTTTGCCTCCGGATGGAAGTCAATGCGATGCGATAAAACCTCCTGTTCTTCGCGTTCGGGCGGGGTCAGGCGGGCCTCAAGGTAGGCCTCGCTGACTGGGACACTATAGCGGTAGTCCGTGGTATGAACGACTTCGAAAAGCATTTTTTAGGCTTCCTTGCCGAAGCATTTCCCTTTGCCAGATTGACTGGTGATCCCTCTTACCATGAGGTCAACTTTTCTGGACGGGAAGCCGTGGTCAAGCGCAATCCCGGTGCGTCATTGAAGGCGGCGGATTTTTTCCCTCAGGGATTCGTTGGCCCTCTCGATTTCCATGAAGAGTTGGGTGGCTGAAATCGAGTCGCATCCGAATGACTCCGAGGTCGTGCGTTCCATGCGATCGTTGGTGGCCACGGTGACTTGAAAGTCCGCGCCGTATTTTGCGGCCAGACGCTCGATGATGGCATCCGCCGTCTGTCCCTCGCGGGAGTAAAAAACCGCAATGCCGTGCGGAGACCCTTCACTCGAGGCCTTGGGCCCCTTGCCATCGAAAACGACAGCGACAGTCCAATCAGTGGCATCCTGAAGGCCGGTGAGAAGGCGAATGAGGCCGTCGCGTGCATTGGCCGTATTGTGGGCATGTTGGCTTGCGAGATCCGGAGACGCAAAAATCATACTGTGGCCATCCACAATGAGGATTTTTTGTTTCATGGAGCCAGTCGGGTTTTACTTCGAATCGGGAAGGATTTGTCCGCTGAGGCGTTGAATGCCCTCTTTTGCAAACTGGCTTGCGGGATATTTTTTTCGAGCCTTCAAATACCAAGCCAGAGCGGATCCGGGTTGGCCTTTTTTCTCGTATTCCGTGGCTTGGTTGAGGGATTGAACAAAATCGGCAGCCTGCGTGGTGAGATCCGCTCGGAGTTGATTGAGATCGGAGTCGCCCGGGAACTCTTTTTGTGCCGCTTCCACGCTCTCCCAAGCTCCGGCGGGATCGCCACGTTGAGCGATCTCTCTCGCCTTGATCATGGCGCCTTCCACGGCTCCCATGTGCTGAAGCACGTCCGTGAGTTCCTTTTGTTTTTCAGGATAGAGTGCCGCAGCGGCAATGAATCGCATCTTATCATTGTAAATCTGACGGTAGTTTTTCTGACTTTTGAGGCGGTCAAAATCATTCATGGCCGTTTGTTGGATGTCCGATTGATTGGAAATGGTGTTTCCCACTTCTGCGAGAGCCGGATTTCTGGGCCAGATTTCTGCGGCGGACCGGAGTTCCCTTTCCATCGCGGATTTGTCACCGGATACCGCGGCCGTGCGAGCTTTGGCGAGGTGCATGCTACTGATGCTTTTGGCGGTTTCGATTTTGGCGAGCGGTTTGCTTGGGTCAAAATCCTTCGCGAGGCCTTCGATTTCATGCACCAATTTCTCGGCGCGGGTGAGGTCGTTGACTTCAAGGGCGGCGAGAAGCTCGTTGCTTTTCTGAGTGTAATCCAAAGCCCTCCGTTTATCGTCCCGCGAAAGAAGGCGAACGCTGGGCATAAATTCCCCTAAAGCGAAGGTTTCTTGGAGTCGTTCGGTGGCGCTTTGTAATTCGCCTTGTTCCAGCAGGAATTTATAGGCCTCCACGCCTTCATTCACGTCGCGAATAGCCTCATTTGCGAGGGCATCTATTTGGCTCAGCGAGCTTATGAGCTTGCTCAGGCTCTGTGCGGCGGAGGCGGCTCCGCCCGCCAAGCTCTCGATGCCGAGATTCTCTAACCCCATCTTCATGCCTTTTGCCGAAAACGAGTTGCCTGTGCGTTGCGGTGCATTGCCGTTGTAGACATTTACGTTTGTGCCCCGATCGCCCGCTCCGGCTCCTGCTCCAGCATTGTTATCCATCACCCCCTCAGAAGCGGATACTTGGGGATTAAACTCGGCGCTGAATTTGGCCTGGCCCGCATCCTTATTTGTGGGGAGGGAGTTGACCATCTTTTTGTATAAGTCGATTGAGTTGTCGCCGTCCGAGTAGATGGCTCTGTAGAAGCGGTTGGCGATAATCACATGCTCAAAACGGCGAGTTGCAAGAAACTGCATCATGAGCGCTTGGAAATGCCCTTTGGTGCTCATCTCCGTGAGCCCAATCCGGATTTTGTTATTTTCAATCGTCTGACCGACTTCGGACAATTTCCGTTTTGCGGATGCCATTCTCGCGTCTCGCTCGATCCGCTGATTTTCTTTTTGTACGTCGGAATCTTTCTGGCTGGTGAGGGAGGAGTTTTTCGCTGCCATCTGGCTATTCCATTCGGCGGTGGAGCGCTCTTTTTCGAGGAGGATATTTTCGCGTTTGAGTTTTTCGATGGTGGCCAGACTGGCGTTGGAGGCATAGATGGCATCCGAGAGTGTGCGGCACAGGTTTGCATCCTCTTTGTATTCCGAGGCTTTCTTGAGTAGTGCAAATGCGGCATCTTGGTTTTGTTTTGTGGCCTTACCTGGAGCCACTAGGTCAAGGATGCGGTCAATCGTATGCCGGTAGGAGCGATCGGACTCGGAGGTGGCTGCAGATGCATTGAGGAATTTCTCAAATCTGGCACGAACCACGCGATTGTTGTTGATGTTCCAAAGTTTGCCATCGTAGCTCATGACTTCGCTGCCAGGATCGAAGGCAGGAACATCGCGACCGATGAAGCCCTCGTTCGCTTGGGGAGGTCTGGCTCCCCCGGTGGCCGCCTTGGAGTCGCCCGCACCTGCAGGAATACCTTGCGAAAAAAGAGTCAGGCAACCCGCGAAAGAGAGGGCTGGAATAAGGAGCGAGATTTTCATGACTTGCTGATTTTTTTGGTCCGAAGGATTCCCCTTTCATCAACCTCAACGACAAAGATGAGGTTTTGTTCCTTCTGGATATTCATGGAGTTGAACTCGGGTGTCACAAGCAGCGGGAGTTGCTCGTCATCGACATTGATCGCGATGAGTCTTCCGGAAGTCGGTGACCAAGCCAGGGATTCGGCCACGGTGCCCTTCAGTTTATAAGTGTTTCCGCGAAGGCTATTTGAGTTTTCTAGGTAGGAAGCGGCACTCAAGAGTGGGATGGTCCGGTAAGGATCGGATTCTTGAGAGTTGAAAAAGCGGGAACCGATAAAAACGACTACGGCAAAGCCGATGAGCGCGATAAGCCATGTCGGCCGTGGGGAGGATTTCTTTTTGCGAGCCATGACCTTTTGTAGGTCCATCTGGTGCGTGGTTCAAGAAAGTCCTCGCAGAAAGGAAGCTTTTGGCAAAGGTTGGGATTCAATGAACGCGCGTTCGATGGGCGGGAGTGATAGAACAGAGCTATCGCCATGTTCGGGGGCCAGTCTTGCCAGCGGATAAATGATGCGGCATGCTAGGAAATATGTGGCAGCATACATTCTTACCGGCGCAAGCACTCGGCATCGATGGCGGGATGGGGTTGGGTTTAGCTGTATAATGCTATGTTGAATTTCCTCATGCGTCGCATCTTGATCAGTGTGGTGCTGCTGTTTTTTTTCAGCCTCGTTTCATTTTTCATGGTCACCATGTCGCCGGGAAGCCCTTATCCCTGGGGGGAGCTGAATCCCAAGATCACGCCGCAGGTGAAAGAGATGTTTCGCAAAAAGTTCCACCTCGACCGTCCCCTCTACGAGCAATACTGGCTGAACATGCGCGACCTTTTCACTGGTCGCCTGAGAAGTATCAAAGATGACCGACCTGTCATGAGCCGGATCTTCGACCGCTTGCCCGCGACGGTGCTCCTGAATGTGGCCGCAATCACGCTCTCGCTCACTTTCGGCCTGGTGATCGGTGTCTTTTGCTCGAGGTATGCGGGACGCGCTCCGGATAGCGTGATTTCCTTCGGGGTGTTTGTGTTTATTGCGGTTCCGACATTCTGGATCGCGAATCTGGCTGTGATCGGACTCGTTAAATTCACGGCGGTTCCGGTGCTCGGCACTCAATCCTACGGCATTGCATTTCCGAATGTGGCCTCGATGTGGCTGGATCAAATCTGGCACGTCATGCTGCCAGCGACGATCCTCTCGCTGGGAGGCATTGCGGTGCAATCCCGCTACATTCGGGCCAGCATGCTGGAGACGCTTCGCGAGGGGTATGTGCGAACGGCGCGGGCGAAGGGCCTCGATGAAGGCACGATTTTTTACAAGCATGCCCTCCGCAACTCCATTCGACCGCTCATCACAGGCATCGGTGGGCTTTTGCCGGCGCTAATCGGTGGATCTGTGATCGTGGAAACGATCTTCGCGTATCCGGGTATGGGGCGATTGGGATACGAGGCTGTTCTGGAGCGGGATTACCCGATGCTGGTGGCGCTGAACTTCATTGTTGCGGCCTTGGTTCTCGCCGGCAACCTTGCCTCCGACTTGCTTTACGCGGTGGTGGATCCGCGCGTGAGGTTGGAATAGCGGTAGGTTTTTATTCGCTGGTGGGCTCTTCTTTTTCGGGGTTTTGCAGGCGCTCCAGGAGGGGGCGCATATCTTCGACCTCATCCCAAACGACATGGCTCACGTAGATCGGAGCCTTTTGGAGTGCCGCCATCGCCATGCAATCGCTCGAGCGGGCATCGATTTCCATGATCTTGTGTTGATGGAGTTCGTTTTCGGCCGAGATGATGAGGCGACCAAAATAGACCCCATTTTTGAAATCATTGATGACGACTCGCTCGACCTTGCCGCCTAGCGCGGTGAGGACATTGGAGAGGAGATCATGGGTGAGGGGGCGTTCTTTTTCGGCCCCGCTGAGGTAAATGCTGAGTGCTGAACCGATCGTCTGGTCGATGTAAATCGTAAAGACCTTTTCCTCATTGCCGAGGAAAACCGCCGTCCCTGCATTGGTCGGAATGAGCGCTCGAATCTGTACCGGTATCACGGACTTGTTCACGGGCTCAAAATAGCACCACATCGCGCAGGCGCAAGCGGGTTGAAAAAATTACAGGTTCTTGCGCAGTCGTGGCAGGGCGATGATCGCTACAGCAGCGGCGAGGAGCAGAATATCGCGCCCGATGGCCAAGAGCATTTTACCAGCGGAGGGGGCCGTATCTTCGCCGAAGCAGCCGCAACTCACGATGTAGCCGTTCCATAGCGCCCAACTCAGGACGGCAATAAAAACAGCACACAGACCGGCGATTATCGCCGCTCCGGCCTCATGGATTCTAGGCGTCAATACAACCAAACCGGCTAGGATTTCCAACCAAGCCAGTCCCATGGCGAGGGGGCCGGTCCACGTCGTATCAATGAAGGTGAATGGGAGGAGAGCGATGGCAAAAGCCTGGCTGGCGCTAGCCTTGACGATGCCAGCGTAGAGGAAGGTGATTCCCAAGATAAGCCGAAGCACCAGTGTCATTGCAGGACTTCAGCCGTGCGAATGGCAAACCATGCGGCAGACACATTGTGAATTCGGAAAATCGAGGCCCCACGAAGGCAGCCAGCCACGATGCAGGCGATCGTGCCTGCGTCACGATCTTGTGGCCTTTCGATGCCCAGCACACGCCCGATCACGCTTTTGCGCGAAACCGGAAGCAGTATAGGAAATCCAAGGGTGGTCAGTTTTTCGAGTTCCCGGTAGATGCGAAGATTATCTGGGGCCTGTTTCGCAAAATCGATTCCTGGGTCCAAGATGAGGCTTTCTCTCTTGACGCCGGAGTGGAGGGCTATCGCGGTTTTTTCACTAAAAAAATTGAGTAGCTCGTCCATGACATCCGGGTAGGTGATGTGCTTGTGCGCGATTTTTGGTTCCCCTTTGGAATGCATGATGAGCAGCGCCGCGCCGATCGAAGCGCAGTGAATGGCATTTGTCTCACTCGGGAGTGCGCTCATGTCGTTCAAAATATCAAATCCCGTCGTCAAGGCTCCCTTCACCACGTTCGGACGCCACGTGTTCAGCGAAAGAAGGGGAGGGAAGACCTGGGAATCAGTGCGGGGTCGGGCCGCACGCATCGCTTTGGAAAAATTTTCAAGGAAAGGCCGTATGCGGGCCAATTCCTCTTCCTCCGAGATGGCCGCTCGATTTGTTCGTGCGCTTTCGCCTCCGACGTCGATGATATCCGCTCCCTCTGAGACCATTTCAACCGCTCGGGCAAGCGCCCAATTCGCATCGAGTCGTCCATCACCAGCGAACGAGTCATCATTGATGTTCAAAATTCCCATCAGAAGCGGGTTGCCAGCAAGCGGAATCCGGCGATCGCGGGCATGAAGCTCCAAGGCGGCATGGCCGATGTTCTCCTTGTGTCGAGAGGCATACTCCTCCAGTTTGGTCTCGTATAAAGAGTGTATGGGTTTCATTGAGACTGTTTTTGAAAAATTAAGGAAGCATCCCAAGCGGATTGTTTTCGCCGATGGTGAGCTGCCCCGTGTGATACGGGCAGCGGAGATTTTTTACCAGCGGCAACTCGGCGTGCCGATCCTTCTTGGCCGCCGAGAGGTCATCAAGCAAATCGCCGACGAGGAAAAAATCAGTCTCAATCATGTGGGAATCATCAATCCCGAGACATCGAGTGAGCTTCCGCTTTTCTGTCAACGCCTGGAGCGTCTCGAGCGCTATCGGAGTACCGGCAACAAGGATAGTCGCGAGGTGATGGTGAAGCCGAACTACTTCGCCGCGATGATGCTTCAATATGGACTTGCGGATGCGCTTGTCGGTGGGGCGAATGCGGCGGGCGGCACGCTTTTGCGTCCGATGCTTCAACTGGTGAAGCCGTTGCCATTTACTGATGTTGTGGCGTCCTGCACGATTGTGGAATTCACTTCGAGATCGTTCGGAGATGATGGCGTGGTTTTCTTTGCCGATACGGGCATCGTGCCTGATCCGACGATGGCGCAGTTGGCTTCGATCGGAGTGCAGTCTGGCCTTCTGGCGCGTCAGGTTTTTGGAAGGCGGCCTCGCGTGGCCATGCTGAGTTTTTCGACGAAGGGGAGTGCGCGAACGCCATCCACCGAGAAGGTGGCTGGAGCCGTGACTCTGGCCCGCCACATTGCGGAACAAGCCGGTGCGGATATGTCAATCGACGGCGAGATGCAGGCCGATGCGGCTCTTGATCCGGTTTTTGCTCAAATGAAAATGCCCGAGAGCCATGTTGCGGGAAAAGCGAACGTCCTCATTTTTCCTGATTTGAATAGCGGAAACATGGCAGTGAAATTTGTTCAGCTCTTTTCCGACTGCCAAACCTACGGGCAGATTTTAATGGGATTCACTCGACCTGCCGTTGATATCCCGAGGGGCGTTTCCTCCGAAAATATGGCAGCGATGGCTGCTATTGTCGGCCTGCAGGCCGTTGAATACCGGAAACTTTATCCGCCGCCTGACACGCTGGACTGATACTGTGAATATCACAACGCCGCGTATTTTCATCGCCGCCACGGAACAGGATGCCGGGAAGACGACCGCTGCGCTTGGCCTCTACTCGGCTTTACGCGGACGCTTTCCCGAGAT
>Ga0209770_10000831_pt1 | contig 16408 bp, 18 predicted proteins | sample LauGreSu1BDMLBDD_2_FD_187572 | JGI IMG/M metagenome (GOLD analysis project Ga0209770, IMG submission 187572) | Freshwater lake microbial communities from Lake Michigan, USA - Su13.BD.MLB.DD (SPAdes) (version 2) | ecosystem: Environmental > Aquatic > Freshwater > Lake | place: Lake Michigan, USA...
CCGCCGCCGCCGAAGCCGCCGCGACCGCCGCCGCCGAAGCCGCCAGACGGGCGCTCTTCCTTCGGACGGGCCTCGTTGACCTGCAGGGCGCGACCGCCGAGCTCGACACCGTTGGTCTTCTCGATGGCCATCTTGGCCTCGTCAGGGGTGCCCATGGTGACGAACGCGAAACCGCGGGGGCGGCCGGTCATCTTGTCCATGGCGACGTAGGTGTCGGTGACGGAACCGAACTGCTCGAAGTGCGAACGGAGTTCGCCCTCGGTGGTGTTGAACGACAGATTTCCAACGTAGAGTTTGGAATTGCTCATATGATAAATCGTAGATCCTTCGCCATCTGCCAGTCCGTTCCCACCGTGGGTTTCGAAATCATCACTTAAGCTAACGCTCAGCCTACGACTCACCAGATCCTGTCATCAAAACGCTGTCTCTAACGAGGCGCGTAAGGACGCTCAGCCAAGGTCACAACGCAAGGGTATTTTTCGCGCCTGCCGGGCAACTCACCGGCTGGCAGCAGGTTGACCAGCCCGCCGGCCAGGGCTCAGATCGCGTATTTGGCCCGGATATCCTCCGGCAGACGCACAGCCCGGGCCGTCTCCATGGAGACCATGACGTAGTCAAACCAACCGTCGCAGCTGAGCCTGTGGTCGGCGGCCCGCTCGATCTGGAACTGCACCTTCACCCCGATGAGGGTGAATTGCTCGATCCAGGTGCGGACAATGAATCGGTCGCCGAGGCCAAGGGGGCGTTTGAAGTTCATCTGGGCGGTGGCCATGAACCAGCCGTAGCCGCGCTTTTGAAACTCGGACATGGGCATCCTGTAGCAACGCTCCATCTGGTCGAACCGGGCGGCCAGCACATAGTCCATGTAGCGGCTGCTGTGCACGTGCTGATACATGTCGATGTCGTCGGGCCGGACCTGCATCTCGGTCTCGAACTTGGAATAGACCAGACCGGCCTCCGGCAAGGGGGCGTCATTCGCGGGCGGGACGGCGGCGTTCACGACGTCAGAGTGCCGGCGGCCCCCGTGGCCGGTCAAAAGAAAAGGCGCCGGTCTGGGACCGGCGCCCGGGAAAAACCGCGGGTAACGTTCAGGCCTTGCGCTTGAATTCCTGGCGCAGCCAGTTGTTCAGCATCTCTTTGTCGTAGCGCAGCGGGTCGGAGGTGGGCATGGGCATGCTCATCAGGTAGCCGAGATCCCGCAGCTGGCGCTTGCCCTCGCTGACCAACTTGCCCTCGGCATCGACCAGCCTGAATTCCAGGTTAACGCGCGGGGGATAGATATCCTTCACGATGCGGATGTCGTGGTAATTGATGCCGCGCCACGGCTCGAAGTCGCCCGCCAGATCCACATCGGTGACCGTGATCTGCAAACGCTGGCCCTTGGCGAGATATTTGGCGCCATGCGTCACCAGGTGCTCCTTCAATTGCCCGAGCACCGCTTCGCGGCCGCGGTCGGAATCCATGTGATCATCCTTCACATCCGTGAATTTTTCCGCGGCGACAAACGTTACCTCGATCGCCGGGACCGGTTTATCCGGAGCCGCCGCCAACGCCTCACCGGCCGCAAGAAGACTGAAAATAGCCAACAGGGATAGTTTTGTTTTCATAAGCTTGCTGGAATTGGAAAAAAAGTAGCCGCATTGGTTCCGAACACAACCATGCCCTGAGCCAGTCATGCCTAACCAACTGAGGTCCTTGCGGAAGGCAGGATTGACGCATGTAAACGATCGTTTCATACTATCGTATTATCAAAATGATTTACTCAGACAAGCAAACGCTAGACCGCATTTTAATAGCTGCTGAATCGCTATTTGCTGAACACGGATATGATGGCACTACCCTGCGCCAGATAACCCAACGGGCGGAAGTAAATCTGGCTGCGGTCAATTATCATCACGGTGACAAGCAAAGCCTTTATCTCGATATTCTGCGTCGCCGGATCCAGCCCCTCAACCAGGTGCGCCTGGCCCGGCTTGACGAGGCCGAGCACCAGGCCGGGGTTGAGCCGGTGCCTCTGGTGGTGCTCATGGATATCCTGGCCCGCCCGCTTTTCGAATTATATGCGGAGTCCGACGAAAATGGCCGGCACGGGGCGCGCCTCGTCGGGCGCGCCCTGGTTGAACCGGTGCCATTCATGGAGCCGTTTCTCGCCGAGGAATTACAACCATGCCTGGCGCGCTTCGGTCAGGCGTTGCGCCGTCACGCCCCGGCGTTGACCCCCGAGGACTTTCTCTGGCGGTTCAGTTTTGTCATCGGCGCACTGCAGCACACGCTCGCCACGCTCCACCGGATGAAGGGCCTGACCCGCGGCATCTGCCGCGATAATGACCACGCGGCCGCCCTACCGCGCTTCGTGCACTTCGCCGCCGGTGTTTTTGGCCCCAGCCCGTAGGATTGTCATAATTTCCGCGCCTCCGCGTCTCGCGCGACGATTTGCCCCATAGAATCCCTAATCCTGCGTCCGCGGGCTATTGCTACAGCCGATTTTTTAGGCGGACGGCTTGCTTCGGAACGCAATCTGCTCCTTTTTGCCCGGTTCACGGCGTTGACCCCGCCGGGAAAACCGAGGATTCCCGCAACCAAGCCCCGCTTTGTCGCGTTATTGGAAGCATCGGAACAATTCTTTCCGCCCGTGCTCTGACCCGGCACCGGCAACACCAAGCAATGATCACAGCCATTATCGTCCTTTCGCTGCTCTCGCTGCTCGTGGCCACCGAGCCCGAGCACGCGGACAACTCAGCGCACCCTTCCCCCGAGCCGCCCCTGCGGCCGGCGGACAAAAAGCCGCGCGCCCCGGAGCCGGCCAAAGTCGACCGCGTGGCCGCTTGATGGATGGCTCGCATCCGGCCGCCCGGATGCGGCGTAGCATGATGGACGATATTACCGCGACCTGAAACCGGTCTTGCAGCACCGGCGTCCGGCGATTTTCCTCCCGCCTCCTTCCTATTTTCCGTGACGCCTCCGCCGAAGAACCCCCTCCGCCGCCTGCTGGGCTCCCTCGTCCAGTGGATCGACTCCGACTACTCGCTGGAATCTCCCGAGGCAATCCGCGCCCAGCCTGACGGGGTGAACCTCGTCCGCTGCCTGCCGTTCGTCATCCTGCACCTGGGCTGCCTCGGGGTCCTCTGGGTGGGCTGGAGCTGGTTCGCCGTGTGGACCGCGGTGGCGCTCTACTTCGTCCGCATGTTTTTCGTGACGGGCATCTTTCACCGCTATTTCTCGCACAAGACCTACAGCACCTCGCGCTTCGGCCAGTTTGTGCTGGCCGTGCTCACCGGCACCACCGTGCAGCGCGGCGCGCTGTGGTGGGCCTACCACCACCGCCACCACCACCAGCATTCCGACGAGCCGGAGGACGCGCACTCGCCGCACGTGCACGGCTTCCTCTGGTCGCACATCGGCTGGATCACGAGCCGCCGCAACTTCCCGACCGACTACTCGAAGATCCGCGATCTCGCGAAATACCCGGAACTCGTCTTCCTCAACCGCTTCGACATCCTCGTCCCGGTGCTGTTCGCCGTGGCGCTGTTCGTGGGCGGCAACTGGCTCGCAGCTTCCGCGCCCGCGCTGCAGACCAGCGGCGCCCAGCTGCTCGTCTGGGGCTTCTTCATCAGCACCACGGCGCTTTTCCACGGCACCGCCTGCATCAACTCCCTCGCCCACCTCATGGGCAACCGCCGCTTTGAGACGTCGGACGACTCGCGCAACAGCTTCATCCTCTCCCTCGTCACGCTCGGCGAGGGCTGGCACAACAACCACCACCGCTACATGTCCGCGACACGGCAGGGTTTCTACTGGTGGGAGCTCGACATCACCTACTACCTGCTGAAGGCGCTCTCCTGGACCGGCTTCATCTGGGCCCTCAAGGAAGTGCCGCAGTCCGTCTACCGCGAGGCCGAGCAACGCCACCACGAGGACACCGTCTCCCGTTTCTCCGTCTCCTCCGTCCAGCACGAGATCAACACCCTCCGCCGCGTCGTGCCCACGGCCGCCGCCATCGCCATCGCCACGGTCAACTCGCCCGCCGCCGCCCAGCTCCAGAAGAAGGACGGCCCGGCCATCCACAAGGATGTCACCGAGCAGACCCAGCACCCGGGTGCATCCGGCTCCGCGCCCGGGGCGTAAACCTTGACCGCCGCTTTCCCCCGGAGGCCGGCGGTTTTTTAATGTCCAAACTCGCCATCATCGGCTCCGGCATCTCGGGCCTGGGCTGCGCCCATTTCCTGCACCGCCACTTCGACGTCACGCTCTTCGAGCAGGACGGCTACACCGGCGGACACACCAACACCGTCACCGTCCCCGAGACCGGCACCGGACGGCCCGTGCCCATCGACACCGGGTTCATGGTTTTCAACTACGAGACCTACCCGCAGCTCACCCGCCTGTTCGGCCTGTTGCAGGTGCCGGTCAAGAAGACCTCGATGTCCTTCAGCGTGCGGCACGAGGACACCGGCCTGGAATTCGCCGGCTCGTCGCTCAACCACCTCTTTGCCCAGCGCCGGAATCTTTTCCGCCCGCGCTTCATCCGCATGCTGCTGGCGATCGACCGCTTCAACCGCGAGGCCGTCGCCGCCCTCGACGACCCGGCCTGGGCCGGCGTGACCCTGGGCGACTACGCGCAACGCCGCGGCTACGGCGTCGATTTCCTTGAGCTCTACCTCGTGCCCATGAGCTCGGCGGTGTGGTCCACCCCGCCGGAGAAGATGCTGGCGTTCCCCGCCACCACGCTGCTGCGCTTCTTCCACAACCACGGCTTCCTCGGCCTGGACACCCAGCACCAGTGGTGGACCGTCGACGGCGGGGCGCAGGCCTATGTGAAGCGCCTCACGGCACCCTGGAATGACCGCATCAGGCATCAGGCGAAAATCGTTCGCGTCCGCCGCGAAGGCGGCGGGGTCACCCTCACCACGCACACCGGCGCCCAGGAGCGTTTCGACCGCGTCATCCTCGCCTGTCATGCCAACCAGTCCCGGGAGTTGCTGGCCGACCCGACGCCCGATGAGGCGCGCCTGCTTGGCGAGTTTCACTACCAGCCAAACGTCGCCACGCTGCACACGGACGCCACCGTCATGCCCCGCACCAAGCTCGCCTGGTCCGCCTGGAATTACACCCTCGCCCGTGATCCAGCCGGCCGTTTTTCGCCCGCCACCCATTACTGGATGAACCGGCTGCAGGGCGTTTCCGACCGCGAGAATTACTTTGTTTCGATCAACGGCTCCGAACGCATCGACCCGGCCAAGGTGCTCAGGACCATCGCCTACGAACACCCGCTCTTCAGCCTGGGCGCCGTGCAGGCGCAGGCCGGGATTCCGGCGCTCAACGCCGCCGCCGCCGGTCGCACCGAGACCTATTTCGCCGGGGCCTGGACCCGCTATGGCTTCCATGAGGACGGATTCCTCTCCGCCGTGAACGTCGGGCGGCTCCTGCTCGGGCGCGACCCCTGGCTCGGGTAAATCCCCTTCCCGGCTCCACGGGAGTCTGGCAATTAAACGCTGCATCCCCACTGTAGCTTGGGCCGTAACCTTTTACCGTGAACTCCTGCCTTTATGAGTGCCATGTGATGCACCAACGGTTTTCGCCCCAGGCGCACCGTTTCCTGTATCGCATCTTCATGTTCGCGCTCGATCTGGACGAGTTGGAGACCCTGCACCGCCGGCTCCGGTTTTTTTCCTTCAACCGCCGCAATCTCTACAGCTTTCGGGAGAATGATTTTTTACCCACCGGCGAACCGTTGCACAATCCTTCCGCCGCCCCGCATGCGCCCGCCACCCCGGCCGGCCTCAAGGCCCGCGTGCTCGCCTACCTCGCCGGCCGCGGCATCACCCTCGACGGAGGCCGCGTGATGCTCGTCACCCTGCCGCGCGTGCTCGGCTACCTGTTCAACCCGGTCTCGTTCTACTTCTGCTTCGACCGCGCCGGCCAGCCCGTCGCCGCGCTCGCCGAGGTCACCAACACCTTCAAGGAGATGAAACCTTTCGTGCTGGGCCCGGAGACGCGCCAGGGCGGCGCCTTCGCCCTGCGTACGCCCAAGTATTTCTATGTCTCGCCGTTCACCGACATGGACGTCGCCTTTGACTTCACCCTGCGGGTCCCGGCGGAAAAACTCTCGGTGCAGATCGACGACTACGATGCCGGCCGCCGCACGCTGACAAGTTCGCTGACCGGCCGCTGCCGGCCGCTGACCGACGCGACGCTCGCTTGGTTCACCCTGAAGTATCCCTTCATCACCCTGAAGGTCATCACGCTGATCCACTGGAACGCCCTCCGCCTCTACCTGAAAAGGGTGCCGTGGTTCGCCAAGGCCGCCCGCCCCGAGGCGCAGCGCGACCTCTACCGGCCGCACGACAGCCTCACCCCCGTGGTCCAACCTATTCCCAAAACATGAGCAACGATCTTGCCACCGCCGCCTCGACGGCCACCACCAGCAACGCCGCCCCGGCTCCGTCCTTCTTCCAAGGCGCCGTGCTCAACGCCTTCGCCGCGATGAAGCTCGGCCGCCTGCGCCTCGAACTGCCCGACGGCACCGTGCGCGAGTTCGGCGAACCGGGCGTCGCCGCCGCCCCGGTCGCCCCCGGGGTGAGCAACACCGCGTTCATCCGCGTGCGCCGGCCGGCCTTCTTCACGAAGAGCGCCCTCTATGGCGACATCGGCTTCGCCGAGTCCTACCTCGATGGCGACTGGGAGTCGCCCGACCTCACCTCCCTGGTCGGCTGGTTCATCCTCAACCTCGAGCACGCGCCCACCCTGACCGGCTCGCAGCAGGCGAAATCACTCGCGCTCAACCTGCTCCGCTGGGCCAACCGCGTCGGCCACCTGCTGCGCCCCAACACCCGCGCCACCGCCCGGCGGAACATCAGCGACCATTACGACCTGTCCAACGACTTCTTCGCGCTGTGGCTCGATCCGACGATGATGTATTCCGGCGCCCGCTGGGCCGGCGTCACCACGCTCGAGGAGGCCCAGGTCGCGAAGAACGACGCCCTCTGCCGCAAGCTCCACCTGCAGCCCGGCGACCACGTCCTTGAAATCGGCACCGGCTGGGGCGGCTGGAGCATCCACGCCGCGAAGCACTATGGCTGCCGCGTCACCTCGCTGACCATCTCGCAGCAGCAGTTGGAGTTCGCCCGCGCGCGCATCGCCGATGCCGGCCTCAGCGACCGGATCGAGGTCCGCCTGCAGGACTACCGCGACCTCACCGGCCGCTTCGACAAGATCGTCTCCATCGAGATGCTCGAGGCGGTCGGCCACGAATACCTCCGCGAATACGCCGCCGTGTGCGACCGCGTGCTCAAGCCCGACGGCCTCATCGCGCTCCAGTTCATCACCTATCCCGACGCGCGCTACGACCAGCTGCGCCGGGGCGTCGATTTCATCCAGAAGCACATCTTCCCGGGTTCGCTCCTGCTTTCCGTCAACCGCCTGAACCGCCTCTTCGCCGAACAGGGCGGCTTCGTGCTCCACGGCCTCGAGGACATGGGCCGCGACTATTCGCGCACGCTGGGCAGCTGGCGGCAGCTCTTCCACGCCCGGCTCGACCAGGTGCGCACCCTCGGCTTCGACGAGCGCTTCATCCGCAAGTGGGACTACTACCTGAGCTACTGCCAGGCGGCCTTCGCCATGCGCAACATCTCCGTCGTGCAGACCGTGCACACGCGGCCCAACAACCTCTCGTTCTGAACCACGCCATGCTCTGGTCCCTGCGTATTCTCTTCGGCGTGGTGCTGGGCTCGATGCTCTGGGTCACCAGCTGGGCCAGCCTGCAGTGCCCGCTCTTCGGCGTGCCGCGCGACGTCTTCACCCACCCGTGGTTCATCGCCACCTTGTTCGACGCCTATTGGGGCTTCATCACGTTTTATGTCTGGGTCGCCTACAAGCAAACCTCCTGGGTCGCCCGCGGCGCGTGGCTGGTCGCCATCCTGCTGCTCGGCAACATCGCCATGGCCGCCTATTGCCTGGGCGAATTGTTCGCCGCGCCCAGGGACCAGCGCCTCGCCGACCTGCTGACCGTGCGCCGCGATGGCCCGGGGGCCCTCGGCCTCGTTCTGGCCGCCCTCGGGGTGGTCGTCATCGTCCTGGCCCTGCCCTGACCCGCGCCCATGTCCGCCTGGCTGCTCATTCTTTCCGCACTCGCCGGCCTCTGCCTGGCCTTCGCCGGCGTTTATTGGCTCGCGCGCCGCCTCGACAACTACGGCATCGTCGACATCGCGTGGTCTTACGCGTTCGCCGGCCTGGCGCTCTATTACGCATTCCTGGCTCCGGGCTGGCCGGTGCGCAAGACCCTCATCACCGCCATGGCCGTTTTCTGGAGCTTGCGGCTGGGCACGCATCTTTACCGCCGCGTGATGGGGCATCATCCGGTCGAGGACGGGCGTTATGTGCAGTTGCGCAAGGATTGGGCCGGAAACTTTGCCCCGAAAATGTTCGGGTTCTTCCAGCTGCAGGCCGCCTCGGTCGTGCTGCTGGGCGTGGCGTTTTTCATCGCCTGCCTCAACCCCTCGCCGCGGCTCCACCCGCTTGAAATCGCCGGCGCCATCCTGTGGCTGCTCGCCCTCGCGGGTGAATCGATCGCCGACCGCCAGCTCGCGGCCTTCAAGCACGACCCCGCCAACCAGGGGAAGGTCTGCGCCGTCGGGCTCTGGCGCTACAGCCGGCACCCGAATTATTTCTTCGAATGGCTGGTCTGGGTCGCCTTTTTTGCCTTCGCCCTCGCCTCGCCGTTTGGCTGGGCCGCGATCGTCGGACCCGCGAGCATCCTGTATCTTTTGCTGCGTGTCACCGGCATCCCGCTGACCGAGGAACAGTCCCTCCGCTCGAAGGGTGACGCCTACCGCCGCTACCAGCAGACCACGAGCGCCTTCGTGCCGTGGTTCCCGAAGCCCCTTCCATGATCGACGCCCTGCTAGAAAAAGACCTCCTGCCCGACGGGCTGATCCGCCTCGGCATCCGCCGGCTCCTGCGCCAGCGGCTGGCCGAGATTGCACACCCGTCGCCCGGGATCCAGGTGGCCCAGTTTGCCGAGGCCCTGCGCCCGATGCCGATCGCGGTCAACACGGCCGAGTCGAAGGAGCAGCATTACGAGGTGCCGACGTTGTTCTACCAGAAATGCCTCGGCCCGCGGCTGAAATACTCCTCCGGCTACTACGAGCGCGGCAACGAGACCCTCGCCGAGGCCGAGGAAGCGATGCTGGCGCTCACGTGCAGCCGCGCCCGCCTGGCCGACGGGCAGGACATCCTTGAACTCGGCTGCGGCTGGGGTTCGCTCACGCTCTGGATGGCGGAGCAATACCCGCTGGCCCGCATCACCGGCGTTTCCCACTCCCGGACCCAGCGCGAACATATCCTGGCCGAGGCCAACAGGCGGGGGCTGGCGAATGTCAGCATCATCACGTGCGACATGAATGATTTCTCGGCCCCCACCGGGGGCTTTGACCGCGTCGTGTCGGTCGAGATGTTCGAGCACATGAAGAACTGGCCGCGGCTGATGGCCCACATCGCGCGCTGGCTCCGGCCGGGCGGGCACTTCTTCGCCCACGTGTTCACCCACTCGCGCTTTGCGTACCACTTCGAGGTCCGCGACGAGAGCGACTGGATGAGCAAATATTTCTTCACCGGCGGCATGATGCCGGCGCACACCCTCTTCCCCTGCTTCCAGGACGACCTGAAGCTGGTCACGGACTGGCGGGTGAACGGAAAGCACTACGCCCGGACCTCGGAGCACTGGCTGCAGAACATGGACGCGCACCAGGCCGAGATCATGCCGCTGTTCGCGCAGACCTACGGCGCCGGCTCGGCCGTGAAATGGTGGGCCTACTGGCGCGTGTTCTACCTGGCTTGCGCGGAGCTGTGGGCCTTCCGCGACGGCGAGGAGTGGCACGTCAGCCACTATCTGTTCCGCAAGCCGTGAAATCCCGGCTGATGCTGCTCGGTGTGCTGGGCGTGGCCGCCATGCTGCGGGCCGCGGATGCCGGCGACCTCGTGCGTGAGGCGCTGGTCGACGAGGCCCGGTTGGATTCACGGGCGGCATTGCAGCTCTTCCAGCAGGCCGACGCCGCGCGGCCCAATGACGCTTTCATCCTCCAGAAGATTGCCCGCCAGTATTCCGACCTGGTCGTCGATCAACCGGACGCCGAGGCCAAGCAGCGCTACGCCCGGACCGCCCTCGACTACGCCCGGCGGGCGGTGGCCCTGAAGCCCGACGATGCCGTCAACGTCCTCTCGCTCGCGGTCTGCCACGGCAAACTGGCGGTCTACAGCGACACGAAGACCAAGATCCGGTATTCCCGCCTGGTGAAGGAGGACGCCGAGCGCGCCCTCGCCCTTGATCCAAACTATGCGTGGGCCCACCACCTGCTCGGCCGCTGGCACTACGAGGTGGCCGAACTGGGGGTGACCTCGAGATTCTTTGTCCGCCTGCTCTACGGGGGCCTGCCGCCGGCCTCGCTTGACGAAGCCATCCGCCATCTCCGGCGAGCCACCGAGCTTGAGCCGGACGAGCTCAATCACTGGCTGGAGCTGGGCTTCGCGCACGCGGCGGCCGGTCAGACGGACGCCGCCCGGGCGGAATGGGCGCGCGGCCTCGCGATGCCCTCGCGCAGCAAACATGACGAACCGGCCAAGCAGCGGGCGCGGGCCGCGCTGGCGCAGCTAGATTAACACCAGCACGATGGCGGCCACCATGAGCGTGGCCCCGAAAAAGCGCAGGCGCAGCACCCGGCCGCCGAGATGCTTCTCGTCATTGGTGAACCAGTGGCCGATCAGCCAGACCAGCAGCACGCTGAACAGGCCGCGCACGCTGTAGATGATGTTCACCACCGTGGCGCTGCCCACGAGGACGATCGCCACCACCACGCCGGCGTTGTTGACCGCCATCAGCAGCGCACCCGGCGCCACCCAGCGCCAGGCGGCCGCCGGCAGGGCGGAGAGCGGCGCGCTGAAAAAGGGCACCAGCGCACAGGAGAGCAGCCCGATCATCAGGGCCATCGGCGGGAAGTAATTGCCCCAGCCCCAGCCGGGCACCCACTTCTGCAGCAGCACGTCGCCGAGGCTGAATGAGGTTGCGCTGCAAAAAGTCAGGACGACGGTCTGCCCCACGTGCCGGTGCCGGGCCTCCCCGCCGAGGTGCAACAACCCGATTGCCGCCGTGCTCAGCGCCGCTCCGATCCACCATTGCAGGGGCACCTCGCCCACCCGGAGCAGGCTGCTGAAAAGCGCGACCAGGATCACCTTGGTGCCCATGACCGGCGTGGTGACCGACACGTCGCCCCGGCTCAGCGCGAGGAACGTGAGCGCCTGTCCGCCGAAGAAGCACACCGCGGTGACGGCCGGCTGCCAGTAGTCCGCCCACGGATGGATCTCGCCGCCATACAGGAACCACACTGGGGCAAACAACGCCGCCAGCGCCATATTGGAGAGGAAGCTGGTGCGCCAGACCCCGACACCGAAGGCCGCCGCCCGCTTCACGGTCAGCGCACCGATCACATAGATCAGCGCACAGGCGAGGGGCATGAGCAGGCTGGCGTTGAAATTCATGGCGGTCGGCCAACAAAAAGCCGGGCGGAACGGCCCGGCTTCAATCCTAATCGGCGCCTGCCCCTTATTTCAGCGCCGCCCGCACCAGCTTCTCGTATTCCTCGGCCGGGGCCGCCCCGGTCTTCTGGTTCAGGATGCGGCCGTCCCGACTGATCAGGAACGTGGTGGGTATCGCCTGAAAGTTGCCGAACGCCTCGACCACGGCCTCGTCACCCATGACGAGCGTGTAGTTCATGCCCCTGGCCTGCGCGAACTCCTTCACGTGCGCCGGTCCGCGGCGGTCCAGCGAGACCCCGACGATCACCAGGCCGTCCGGGCCGTATTTCTTCTGCAAGGCGATGTAGCCCGGGATTTCCTCGACGCAGGGCGCACACCAAGTGGCCCAGAAATCAACCACGACCACCTTGCCCTTGAACTGGCCGGAGCTGACTTCGCGGCCCTCCAGGTCCTTGAGCTTCCACGCCGGTGCCGGAAGGGCGGTCGCGGGGGAATCCGCGGACCCGGCGGGGCGGTCCTGGGCGAACAGCACCGAGCCGAGGACCAGCAGGCCGACGGCACCAAAAGCAGCTATGAGGCGCGGGAAATTCATAAGGATGGGAAACACCAAGGCCGGGTTTGTGCCCGAAAAGCGGGATCTCAGGCGCCGTTCTGCTCGACGTTCAGGATCTCGATGAATTTCTTCATCGCCGGCGTCAGCACGCGGCCCTTGCGGTGCAGGATGGCGAGCGGCCGGGTGAATTCCTTCCCCTTGAAGCTGATGGCGGCCAGCGTGCCCTGCCGGACCTCCTGGACGACGGTGGCATGCGGCACGATCGCGATGCCGTGGTCGATCTCGACGGCACGTTTCACCGTCTCGATGTTGTCGAACTCCATGACCGGCGTGATCTCCAGCTTGTAGTCCCGGAAAATCTGGTCGACGGCCTTGCGGGTCGGGATGTCGGGGTCAAAGCCGATGAACTTGTGGCCGGCGAGCGCCTTGATGTCCACGTCGCCGACCTTGGCCAGCGGGTGCTGCGGGTGGGTGATGAGGACGAGGCTGTCGTTGCGGAACGGGATGTTCTCGATCTGCCTGATGCGCTGCGGGAAGGCCACGAGGCCGAAATCGACCGAATTGTGCAGGATGTCCTCGTAGACGAGGTTGGAGCGGCGGTATTCGACCCGCACGTTGACCGAGGGATAGTCGTGCAGGAATTTTTTGATGTAGGGCGGCAGCTCGTGCAGGCCGATCGAATAGATGGTCGAGATCCGGATGGTGCCGCTGATGACCTTCTTCATCTCCTGCAGCTCGCTCTCCAGCTTCTCATAGACGTGCAGGATCTCCTTGGCCGCCTCGTAGATGCGCTGCCCCTCGCGGGTCAGGTTGAACTGCTTCTGGCTGCGGTCGATCATGAGCGTCTTGAAATTGCGCTCCATGGACCGGGCCTGCTGGCTGACCGCCGACTGCGTGATGCCGTTCAACTTCGCAGCCTTGGAGAAACTCTTGGTCTCGACCAGGTCAGCGAAGATTTTGAAGTTTTCGATTTGCATGCGGCCTTTAAGGTTGGGTTCAGCATAAACAACGCTTATCAGCATTCCACTCTAAAAGCTGCTCTCATAGATGTTTATCGATTACGAAACCTTCCGCCTGCGTGCCGACGCCCTGCGTGCCCGAATAGCAGAACGCTGCCACGCCGCGGGTCGCAACCCGCAGGAAGTGACGCTTTTACCCGTAACCAAGACCCACCCCGCCGCCGCCGCTGAATACGCCGCCCGCTATGGCCTGCCCGCTGTCGGCGAGAACCGGGTGCAAGAGGCGGTTGATAAGCAGGCCCAGACCGCCGCCGCCGTGCGCTGGGAGCTCATCGGTCATTTACAGTCCAACAAGGCGAAGCTGGCCGTCACGCATTTCGGCCGCATCCAGAGCGTCGACAGCGAAAAGCTGCTCAACGTCCTCGACCGCGCCGCGGGCGAGCTCGGCCGCAGGCTGCCGGTGCTGCTTCAGGTCAATGCCGGCAACGATCCCGCCAAGTTCGGCGCCGAACCGGCCGATGCCCCGCGCCTGCTCGACCTGGCTCTCGCCAAGCCGCACCTGCAGGTCGACGGCCTGATGACCATCGCCCCGCTGTCCGATGACCCCGCCGTGGCGCGCCGCACCTTTGCGAATCTCCGCGCGATCCGCGACCAGCTCGCCGCCCGCACCGGCGCCCCGCTGCGCGAATTGTCCATGGGCATGAGCGGCGACCTCGACGCCGCGATCGCCGAGGGCAGCACGCTGGTCCGCGTCGGCTCCGCGCTCTACGGGGCGCGGGAATAGTTCCGCTGACTCCAGCAAAATCGTTTCGGGCGCGGAAACTTTCCTCGTTGCGCCGCGGCCCGAAGCATCTTGGCTGCTCTTCCGTGGAAGCGCAAAAATTCACGGCCGCGCAACGGAAAGCCCTGGAGGGGCTGCTGGACGATCCCTCCCCGGCGGTGCGGGCCGCGCTCCTCGCCCAGTTCACCCGGCACGGCCGCGAAAGCGTGGAGCTGCTCCGCTACTTCGCCAGCCAGCCGAACCGCGTGCTGGCACTGCACGCCAACTCCTATCTGCGGGAACTGAATTTCTCCGACCCCGTCTCCGAGTTTCGCGGTTTCATCCGCTCACTCAACTACGAGCTGGAGACGGGCGCGCTGCTGCTCAGCCGCACGGTCAACCCCGACCTCGACATCGGCGCCTGCTGCACCCAGCTGGACGAGATGGCCGCGCGCTGCCGGCAGCTGATCGCCGAGCCCGCCACCGCGCGCGAGAAGTGCCGCGTCCTGAACCGCGTCCTGTTTCACGAATACGGCCTGCGCGGCAACACCGACCACTACACCGACCCGCTCAACAGCTACCTCGACCAGGTGCTGATCCGTCGCAAGGGCATCCCCATCTCGCTCTCCATCGTCTACCTGCTGGTCGCCGACCGCGCCGGCCTGAACCTCTCCGCCGTGGGCCTGCCCGGCCACTTCATGGTCGGGTGCTACGAGGAGCACGTGCCGTTCTTCGTCGATCCGTTCAACGCCGGCGTCTTCCTGAACGCCGGCGAGGTCTTCGCCCTGCTCCGCTCGGGCAGCGTCAACGCCTCCGTCTCCGACCTCGCCCCGACCCCGGTCCGCGAGGTGCTCTGCCGGTGCTGCCGCAATCTCGTCAACCACTACACGGCGGCGGGCGAACCGGAACGCGCGCGGTTGTTCGCCGAGTTTGTCGCCGAGTTCGAGTCGACGCACGAGCGGCACGCGCAGCCGTAAACGTCTGCGGTAAAAATCGGGCTCGTTCTCGCCGGCGAAACGGGCTTTGCTCCCGCCGCCTGATGAGCGCCGTTGCCGAATCCATCCATACCCTGGCCGACCTGGACACCTGGTCCTTTGCCGGCACCGCCCTCGCGGTCATCGGCCGGCCCGTCGCCCACTCGCTCAGCCCGGCAATCCACAATGCGGCCCTGGCCGAAATGGCCAAGACGGAGCCCAAATTCGCCGGATGGCGTTACTTCAAGTTCGACATAGCGCCGGCCGAGCTGCCGCGAGCACTGGCGCTATTCCACAAGAACCGGTTTCATGGCCTCAACCTGACCGTGCCACACAAGTCGCTGGTCGTGGAAGGCCTGGCCGACGCCGATGCCTTTGTCCGCGCGGCCGGCGCGGCCAACACGCTCAGCCGCGTCGAGGCCGGCTGGCGCGGCGCCAACACCGACGGCTACGGCCTGGCCATCGCGCTCGCGGAACAATTCGCACTGGACCTGGCCGGAGCCCACGTCGTCCTCCTCGGAGCGGGCGGCGCCGCCCGCGGCGCGGCCATCGAGTGCCTGCGCGCCCGCTGCGCCTCGCTCTGGATCGGCAACCGCACCGTGGCCACCCTTGACGACCTGTTGCTGAGCCTGCAGCTGTTTGCCGGCACCACGACCATCCACGGCTTCGACCTGGCGAACCCGCCGCCCGACCTGCCCGCCGGGGCCACCGTCATCAACGCCACCTCGCTGGGTCTTGCCTCCGGCGATGCCGCACCCATCGACCTCAAGAAAATGCCCGCACCGGCCCGCGTCTACGACATGATCTACCGCCCGCCCCAGACCGCCCTGCTCCGCCAGGCCGCCGAGCTCGGCCTGCCGCACGCCAACGGACTCTCCATGCTGATCCATCAGGGCGCGCGCTCCCTGGAGATCTGGACCGGAGCGCCCGTGCCCGTGCCGGTCATGCAGGCCGCCGCCCGCGCCGCGCTCAATCCCGCGTGACCATGGATGCTTATCAAGAAGTCGTCGTCTCGCTCCCGTGGTTCTACCCGCTGTTCGTCACCGTGGTCGGTGCATGCGTCGGCAGTTTTCTCAACGTTTGCATCTATCGCATCCCCAAGGATGAATCGGTGATTTCGCCGGCGTCGCATTGCGGCTGCGGCAAACCGATTGCCTGGCATGACAACATCCCGGTGCTGAGCTGGCTGCTCCTGCGCGGCCGCGCGCGGTGCTGCGGCCGGCCGTTCAGCCTCCGGTATCCGGCCATCGAGCTGCTGACCGCGCTGCTGTTTCTCGCCTGCTGGCTGATGTTCCCCGCCGGCAAGGCGATCGCCGGGATGCTGCTGTGCGCGATCGTGGTCTGCGCGTTGTTCATCGATCTCGATCACATGATCATCCCGGACGTCTTCACGGTCGGCGGCGCCGCCGTCGGGCTCCTGTTGTCGTTGCTGTTGCCCTCGCTCCACGGGCAAAGCCACGAGTTCTTCGCGATCGCGAGCTTGCGGGCGGGACGCGACGCCGTGCTCGGTCTGTGCGTCGGCTCCGCCCTCGTGCTGTGGATCGCGCTCTGGGCCGAGGCGATCCTGAAGAAGGAGGCCATGGGGTTTGGTGACGTGAAATTCCTCGGTGCCCTCGGCGCCTTTGTCGGCTGGAAG
>Ga0209770_10000832_pt1 | contig 16390 bp, 32 predicted proteins | sample LauGreSu1BDMLBDD_2_FD_187572 | JGI IMG/M metagenome (GOLD analysis project Ga0209770, IMG submission 187572) | Freshwater lake microbial communities from Lake Michigan, USA - Su13.BD.MLB.DD (SPAdes) (version 2) | ecosystem: Environmental > Aquatic > Freshwater > Lake | place: Lake Michigan, USA...
TCTTTGGTTCATCCGGGTACAAGTTTTGCGTCGACCACCCTACTCAGGGCACCATCATCGCGATTGATAGCAACGATTCAAACAGTCTGTACTTCCTTAAGACTACAGACGGTATCAACTACACCCTCTTGAACGTAGCAGCTGCCAACCCACACCTCCGAAATTATTTCTGGGGATCGTCCGGTATGGCTCCGCGCCTGATGCGGGATGGCGATACGTTGATCATGTACAACATATCAACTACTAATGGTGACACCGCAGGTTCTACCATTGCCACCTCTACGGACTTTGGTCAGACCTGGACGCTGCATCCGCTAATCTTCAACACGAACCCACCATCAAATACCCTGCAGACCGCCGGCGGAACCTACCTAAATTTTAGAGGCTTAGAAAAATTTGATTCCAAATGGTACGGAATCTTTATGTCTAGAAATCAATACGGTGACTGCGGAACAAAAGCCTATGAGTTAACCAATCGCGGTGGGTATTTCTCAGGCACGCCAACTCATATCGGTGTTACGCAAGGCTTGACCTTTGCAACCGGAAGCAGCTTGTCGCCTTATGTTCGGATCAAGTGAGGATTAAACAATGTCAGAAGAGTTTTTCTTTATTCCTCAAGTCGAGCCAAAAATCGTCACTAAGCTGGCATTCCGCTATCGACTGACCGACGAAGAGTTTGTCGGCATCATTGATGCGGCTCGGACAAATTTGTCTGTGCGCGCTTGGTTTGAGACGTTCAACATGGTGTCGCAGGTCGACCTAGCCGACAAACGAACCGCGGACGGTCTGCAGGCACTTGCCGATTTAGATCTCCTCTCCGACGAGCGCGTGGTCGAAATTATTAACACGCCAATCTCGCCACAGGAGAGACCATGAGTGCGCAAAATGTTCCGCGCGCTGCAGACGCTGCAGCTGCCGGATCGGTGGCTGCAGCTGGTGCGTCGTGGATCTCGGACGCCAATGAAATCGTCTCCCTGGTCGCTAGTCTGATCGCGATCGTGGCCGGATGCTTTGCCATCGCGGTCCATTTCAAAAAGCTGCGGCGCTCGTCGCAGAGCTGACCTGGTGCAATTCGAGGAAGCCTTTGCGCGTCTCATCGCGCACGAGGGCGGCTTTGTCGACCATCCGGACGATCCAGGTGGCGCGACTCGATTCGGTGTGACGGAGCGAGTCGCTCGAGCTCACGGCTACCGCGGCTCAATGCGCGACCTCCCGATCACCGAAGCCAGGCGGATCTATCGCGTGCTCTACTGGGACGCGATTAAAGCCGACCAGCTCCCTGCAGCCGTGCGCTTCCACGTCTTCGATGCCGCGGTCAATTCCGGCGTCAGCCAGGCGGCGAAGTGGCTGCAGAGGGCGGTCGGTGTCCGCGACGACGGCGTGATCGGACCGGCAACGCTCTCGGCCGTCAATACCTTCCACGGCTCCGCACTGGCTGCACGCTTCACTGGCACGCGGCTGCAGTTCATGACGGATCTGCCTACCTGGTCGACCTTCGGGCGCGGCTGGGCCAGGCGCATCGCTGACAATCTGAGGACCATCACATGAAAAAGATTCGAGCATTCCTCCGCGGCGCAGCTCGCTCTCGCACGATGATTTTCAACGTGGCGCTGGCGGTCCTGGGAGGCCTCGAGCTCGTCGGCGCGCACTTGACGACGCTGCTCGGCGCCCAGGTCGCTGCGACGATCCTGCTCACTGGCGCGATCGCCAACATGGCGCTGCGCGCGATCACGACTCAGCCGATCGGCAATCGGTGAGCCGGTGGACACCGGCATCCCGTCGAGCTTCCAGCTCCTCGGGCATCGCATAACGGTCCGCGTGCTGCCGCGGTCGAAATGGCCGCACGGCAAGAATGTGCTCGGGATCTGGGAGCCTGAAAAGCTCCGCATCGACATCCTGAGCGATCAGGCGGATACCGCAGTGCAGGCGACCTTCACGCACGAGCTTTGTCACGCTTTGCTCGACATGATGAATCACGAGCTCAGTCACGATGAGACCTTCGTCGACAACCTGGGCGCACTCCTCATGCAGGCACTTACGACTTTCGACTTCAATAAAAAACCCTGCGAGGGAAAGGATGGCACTTCAAAAAGTAACGGACGAGCAGGTCATCGCGGCGCTACGAGAGACCGGCGGAGTACGGGCAGCAGCCGCGCGAAAGCTCGGCGTCGCGGTGCGCACTGTTGAGAATCGAATTATTCAGCTGAAGGGCGCCGGCGTGCCGGTGCCCGAGTCGACCTATGACGGCAAGGTGGCGCTGCGGGCAAAGTACGGTCTCGCTACACCAGAGAAGAAGCTCGAGGCCATCGAGATCCCGAAGCTCCCGAGCGGCAAGGTCGACATCCAGGAGCTCATCGAGCGGCGCAAGGCCGCCTTCGCGCGAAAGGATGAAGCCGCCCAGGCGCGCAAGCTGATCAACGTCAAGGTCAGAGGAGACGAGCCGATCGGCATCACGCTGCTAGGCGATCCGCACGTCGATGATGACGGGACCGACCTCGGCCAGCTCGAGCACGACATCCGCAAGATCCAGAAGACCGACGGCCTCTATGCCGCCTGCATCGGAGACCTCCAGAATCAATGGGTCGGCCGCCTGGCTCGCCTCTGGGGCGAGCAGGAGACGACCGCCTCCCAGGCCTGGCAGCTCGTCGAGTGGCTCGTCCACGAGCTCGCCGATCACTGGCTGTTCATGGTCCAGGGCAATCACGACCACTGGGCCGGCACCGGCGATCCGCTGCGATGGATTCAACGCCAGGCGGGCGTCACGCTGACCGGTGATCACACGGTGCGCGTCGCGCTCAAGTTTGCGAACGGCGCCGAGGTCCGGATCGCAGCTCGACACGACTGGCCGGGAAATTCCATGTGGAACCCGTCGCACGGTCAGCTGCGCGCTGCGGCACTCACGCATCACGACCACATCATCGTGAGCGGCCACAAGCACACCGGCGGCTATCAGCTCCTGCGCATCCCGTCGACCGGGATGCTCGCGCACCTCTTGCAGCTGGGCAGCTACAAGATCCACGACTCCTATGCTGATGCGCTCGGCCTGCCGTCGCGCCTGATCTCGCCGTCGGCGACGGCGATCATCGACCCGCAAGCCGGCGAGCTCGGCCTGGTGCGCATCGAGCACGACATCGACGCGGCTGCCGACTACCTCACCTGGCTGCGCCGTCGGCGCAAGGCGGCCTGATGGCGATCGGAGACGTGACAAGCGACGAGCGCGGCTCCGGCGCCAGGTACAACGACGGCAAGCCGGCGATGGAGCTCATCCCGCTGGTGACGCTCGAGGACGAGGCGCGCGTCTGGGACTACGGCCGGCGGAAATACACCTCCTGGAATTGGGCGAAGGGCATGGCCTGGTCGGTGCCGCTTGGCTGCGCACTGCGCCACCTGGCCGCATGGCAACGCGGCGAGGATCTCGACCCGGAATCGGGCCTCCCGCACCTGGCGCACGTCGCCTGCAACATCCGGATGCTCTCCCTGTTCGCCAGGACGTTCCCGGAAGGGGACGACCGGCCGAAACAGTGGCTCGGGCTTAAGGAATGATCCCGCCGGTCCTCGTGCGCCTGGCGCCTCAGCTGGCCGCCGTGGCGGTCCTGGCTGGCGGCCTGTTCATGGCCTACCGCTGGGCCTACGGGAACGGCGTCGAGGCCGAGCGAGCTCGCTGGGAGGCCTCCGCGGCCGAAGCCGGCAAGCGCTTCGCCGAGCACCTGGCCGCCCAGCAAGCCACCATCACCGAGCTCGATCGCGACCTGGCAGCCGCCAGGCGCCGAGCGACTCAACGACGCGAGGATCTCGCCGATGTCATCCAGACCGACCCGGCTGCTCGCGACTGGGCTGCTCAGCCTGTCCCTGACGGCGTGCGCTGGGCGCTTGGTCGTGATCGAGCAGTGCCCACCGATCCCTGAAAGCCTCACCGAATCCTGTGCAGGACCGCCCAGGAGCCTCGCGACCAATGGGGACCTGGCGAAGGCCTACCTCGATGCGATCGACTGCCTGGAGACCTCTGAGCTCAAGCTGCGCGCGATCCGCGAGCTCTCCAGATGCCGGTTAAAGTCGAGGGCTCAGTCCGAGACAATGCTATGATTGCCCAATCAACAAGCGTGCCCCCGCTACCATTTTGAGCAATGCCGGCCGCTCGTAAGAGCGGCGCTGCATTTAAGCCCACCTCAGCAACGAGAATGCCGCCTTCCGGCCGGCAGATAACGTCTCCCAGCAAGGAATGAATTGCCGCTCTAGCGATCGCAGGCGGGCCGTCTATGGCTTTTCTTAGATCCCGCACGACCTCTCGATAGCTATCGGATGCCGTGTTCAGGTCGATTTTTTTGATTGATCTGGAAGCGCGCCAGGATGCCGAGAGTAGCTGGCGGCGCTTTTCCATGATGGCCGCGATCGAAGCGGCAACGTCCTCGCGCTCCAGGACACCGGCGTCGATCTGGGCCTCGATGCGGGCCAGGCGGCGATCGAGCTCCTCGAGTTCGGCTGGCTGAGCCACCTCGATGCGCTCATTCCTGGCAAGCCTGGCGATAGTCTCGCAGGCCAGCTCGACCGACTCCTGAGACAGCAACTCCCTGCGGATCGGCTCCAGGATCTTCTCCTCGGCAACGTCTCGCCTAGCGCCGATCGACATCGGGCAGGCCGACGCGCCTCCGTGGCGGTGTGTGCCGCAGTAGTAATGCGAACCGCCGGAGCCGGTGACGATCAGCTTCTTGCCGCACTGGCCGCAGACCAGGATTCCCGAGAGCATGTATCTCGGACCTGGGCCTTTCCCGCCTCCGTGATACTTCCGAGCCTTTCCCAGGGCCCGGACCTTCTCCCACACCGGGATCTCGACGATCGCCGGTCCCGCCTTTACCACCCACTCCGACTCCGGGCGCTCGATGCGCTGCCGGACTCCGGTGTCCGGGTCCCGCCTCCAGATCGAACGATTCCAGATCACTCGGCCGATATAACGCTCGTTCGAGAGCATCGAGTGAATCGCCGACACCAACCAGACACCATCCGACCGTCGGTTTTTCCGTTTCCAGGACGCACCAGGCGCCGGCACTCCGCGACGGTTCAGATCGTCCGCGATCGCTTTTTGCGCTTCGCCATTGGCCGCACGCTCAAAGACCTCGCGCACGATCGCGGCTTCCGCCTCGATCACTTCGCCTTTGTTCGAGAAGCCGTAGCACTTGCCGCCAGTCGCTCGACCTTCACGCGCCCGCATGTCGAGCGCTGAATGCGTGCGGGCCGCAATCGAGGCGCGGAATTCCTCCGACATGATTCCCGAAAGGCCTGCCTGCATTCGCGCGGTCCGACTATCCGAGTCGAACCCATCGAGCACACCGATCACGCGGATGCCGCGATGACGCAGGCGCGTCAGAAGTGGAGCGAGATCCTGTGACCTCGAGAGCCTGGTCGTATCGACGACGAGTAGCACGTCGCCGTGGCGCAGCTCGCCGAGCGCCTTCTGCACGCCTGGCCGGTTACCGATCGCAGCACCGGAGATGCCTTCGTCGGTGTATTCCGCACCCACTTCCCAGGAGCGGCTCGCTGCATAGTCTCTACAGCGACGCAGCTGGTCGATGATGGTGGATTCGGTCTGGTGCTCGGTCGAGTATCGGGCATATATGATGGCTCGCATTGGTCAACCTTACGCTGCGGGGCGGTGCTCCGGCAAATTTAAGGCTTCTGAAGCCTGATCGAATTGTTTTTGCTTCATGCGTCGGTAGGCAATTTCGGCAAGCTGCTCGACGAGCCTTCTCATTTGCGGAGTCATCTTTTGCCTCCCCTAAAATTTATCGTCCGAGAAATTTATTCAACGAGCGTGGGCTCGCGTCTTTTTGCATCTGTAAGTATTCACTCTCGGTCACCGCGTGCGTCTTAAATTGCACGCGCTTTTCAGTGAGCGGGATTAGATGCACAAACGGACGGCCAGCTGAGAATTGATGACGTGCGTCCGCTTTTTGTGCGAGGACATTCACATGCACGCTGTGATTCGTTTGGAAGTCTAAAATCCCCGGCAAAAACTGCAGACTTGAGTGGTCATCGGCGAGCGTCCAGGTGGCCGGAATGAACGCAAAACTTACGCCTCGTTTTTCCACCACATGCCAGGGCGACTGAATCTTAAAGTGAATTTTTCCTGAGAAACCTCCGCGATACTGCTCCGGCGGGTGCGAATACATAACGGCCCAGGGTTCGCTTGTTGCATATTTGAATTTGTATTGACCGGTGCTCGAGGTCTCAACGATCAAGTCAGACCACATCGGCAGCATCCACGACTCGCCGTAAAGCGACAGGAAGCCGGCGCATTTTTTGGCCGTTACGATTGTCTCGGTCGATCCGCCAATCCGGACCGGACATGTCGGCGGCAATCCTTGCCACCACTCGGGCGTGAGCTTTGTCGCCTTTCGGATCGCGTAAGCATCGGCCATAATTTTGCTATCCAGGAAGCAGTCGACTGTGATCGTCTTCCGCCTAAAAAAAGCCAGCATGTAGCACCTCGCGTCGGTTTTCGGAGCTGTCATTCTTTGGTTTATTCATCGTCGCGAAATCCTCTCTTTTCGACTGAGCTTCAGCTCGTAGCATTTGATCCCGCGTCTGATGACGTTCCCTACCGTGAGATGGTTTAGGCCTAGCTCCTGCGCGAGCTCTTTGTCGCTCGGGATACTGGCGCGGGCCATCTTCACCTGGACGATCCGCTGATACTGCTCAAAGGTCACGATCGGCGGTCTTCCATTGAATGCGTCGAATTCATCGTCACCCATTCAATCTCTCCCCAAATTTTTGTTCCTTTTGTTGCTCTGGTTCAGGTCTGCGCCTGCTCGAGAGGTCAATAAGATTGTCAAAACTAAAAGACAAAAAAACCTCTCAAAAGCGCCCATCAGTCGATGAGCGTGCGCTAGGTCACACTCATGAATCCGGCGATCTTGTCCTGCGCGATGCCGAGCTCAAGCGCCATGAGCGCCTGCCTGGTTTTTGCGAGCTCCTTCTGCAACTCCTCACGCTCCTCGGCGAGCAGCTTCACGCGACCGGCGAGCGCCTGGCTGAGCTCGCTCGGATCAGGGATGCCGCTGACATGGCCGACGAGCTCGAGGTCAGACATCGCCGAGTAAAAGCCGCTCATGCGCGACCTCGAGCCATCACGGCCGCGGCGAAGGCCTGCAGCTGGTGGAGCTCAAAGATCAGCTCGGAGCCGAGCTCCTCGTCCGGGATCTCCAGGGCGCCCACCGATCGGGCGAGCTCGATCACTTCCTTTTCGTTCATGTCAAAACCGGCTTGCGCGTCGGGGCCGGCGCTCCGCTCATGGAAATGCGCGCATCAAGTGGGGTCGATGCCGGCCGTGCAGACGGCGCCGGCGTGCCGCTTCTCTCATCACGCTGCACTCGCGCAGGAGTCACGAATTCAAGCTCGACTTCTCGCGCGCAGCCTTCTGCGCTTCGATCTGCTGGCGCGTCACCTCGATGATTCCGTCGAGCTTGCCCAGCGCGTATGCCGTGCGAACGGCCTCGGCGACCATCTGCCGCGAGCGCGACTCGTCGGCGATCTTCACGATCGACTCGAGGCTTTCATTGACCAGGCTCATGCGGCCTCCTTGGCCGCACTGTCGACCTTGCGCAGCACCTTGCGGAACGGCTTGCGACGAGGGAGCGTGATCTGCACCTCGCGATCGGCGGCGAGATCCGGTGAACCCCAGACGCGGATGGCGGGCTCGCCGTTCCAGACGTCCGGAAAGATCGTCACGCGCTTGCCGACCCACTCCGCGAGCTGCACGCCAAACATCTCGCGCAGACAGATCCCGTTGGTCTTGCAGAGCACGAGCTGCTTGTCGGTTTCTTTGAACGCGACGACCGCCTTCGCCTTCGGCTTCCCGTCGTCGCCGACGAGCTCCTCGAGGTCAGTGTCGCGGATGGTCAAGGTCACCTTCTTTCCGAGCAGCTCGCCGGCCTTCAGGAATCGACCTGGATAAAGCTGGTCGAACACGCTCGGCTTCTGCCGATTTTTGGTTGAGTCGTTCATGCGGCCTCCAAGCCGAGCTCTGAGATATCGTCCTCGCTGCCGTAAACCCAGGCGGGCAACGTAAGCACCTGTTCGCGCTCCGGCGCCGGTCCCGGCCACCGGCCGGTGCGCTCGCACTCGACCAGGACATCGAGGAGCCGCAGGTACTCATCACGTCCCTGCTCGAGCACGTCCTCGGGGATCTCGTACACGACGACCGCGTGAGGCGGCTCGGACTCGACGACGATTTCGATCACGCGCGGCAAGGTGCCGGTGAGCGCCTGGAAGCCGTCGGTGTAGAAGGCCCACTGCAGGTGGTAGCCGTACCTGGCCGCGGCTGCGCCAAACTGAAACGGCCGACAATCCCGAGCCGTCTTGAGGCCGACCAGGTGCGGACGGCCGTCGATCTCGGTCAGCCAATCCGCGCGACCTTTGCAGGGCACGACCGTCTGATCTGCGAGGACGGTCTCCCAGATCATCGAGACCTCGGGTGATCCGTCCGACAGATACTGCCGCGCGATCTCGTGGCCGCGCACCGCGCTCGCGATGTCCTGGGCAAGCTCGTGCTCGGACGGACTCAGGAGGAGCTTGCCTTTGTGCTCGTCTTGGAAAGTCTCCCAGGCCTTACCGCGACGCGGCGACATCGAGCCAGACTCGGTGCGCTGGCTCCATACCGCGACCTCGGTCGTGAAGCGCATCGGCTCGAGCGTCGCCATGTGGGCGGCGGTGCCGAGCGACATCGCAGCCGACTCCTTCGGATTGTCCAGGCGGAATCGGTAGTGAAGGGGCGAGCGGCCGAGCTCCTTCAGGCGCGTGATCGAGACCGCCGGCATCTTCGAGTATTCCTCGAAGGAGACATTCGGCCGGATCATGCGGCCTCCTTCGGTGGCGGCACGCGGCCGATCACCAGGACGTCGCGCTCGAGATCCGCGACGAGCGTCAAACCGGTGAAGCGCAGCGCTTCCATGAGCTCGACGACAGAGATCTCGCGATCGAGCTCGAGCACGATCGGACGCTGAGAAGGCGGATCGACGTCAGCCTCTGCCTCGCGAAGCCAGCGCTGGTGATTCCGATCGCCGGCCATCACGACCACATTGTCGAGATCGCGGGCGCTCACATCGGCACCTGCCAGCCACGGCGACGGACGACGGTGCGGGTGTCGGGCTCGGGGAGCAGTTCCCGCTCAGCCTGGCGGCGACGCTCGCGCGTGCTCATATACCACTCACCCAGCGCGGCAATCGTCGAGAGCACCGCAAAGCCGACGAGCAGTAGAACGAAGGTCAGGAGACCGTCAAAGAAAAGATCACTCATGGAGTCACCCTCACGTCAGAGTCGGAAAGGAAAAAGCGCTCTCCGCGCAGAGTCGTGATCTGCACTCGGTGACCGCGGCGGAATTGGTCCGGCCCGTACCAGGTGACGCGGCCGACGGTGCGAACACGCGGGCCGCGGATGACCTCAACGTCGCGACCGACCGCGGGCGTGGCGTCCCTGGTCTCATCGAGGTCGAACGGGTAGAAGGCAAGGCGGCTCATGCCACCACCTTCTGCAGCTGGCGCTCGACGAAGGCGCGCGCGTAGTTAATCGTCGGGCAGCACGCCAGGTAGTCGGTGCCGCGCACGATCGAGAAGGCATCAGCGCCGTCGTGCGTCAGGATCGCGAAATCGCCGTGATATTCGGCCGCTACGACCGCCGGGCCTTTGATCCAGGAGAATTCTGAGCAGACCTTGAACATCTCGAAACCTCCGAGCGCATGGTTGCGCTTAAGGCCCAGATGTTAGGAGCAGCCAGACAGTGCGGTCAAGCACCTCCCGACAAATTAGTCAGGCGCCACCAGACGGCTATTCCGCCTGGCGGACGTTTTGGGTCAGATGCGCTCGGATTGTTTGCTGACGATCCGGCCGAGAAGGCGGACGTGCTCGTCGCACTTCTTGTCTGGGAAGCGACGCTTGTCGGTGTTGTCGGAGGTGAGCCACCACTCTCCCTGGTCGCGCTTCATGCGCTTGATCACACAGATCCCGTCAAAGTTTGCAGCAAACACTTCGCCATCGACGAGACGAGTGTCGGCGAGATTGCAGACCACGGTGTCGCCATCGTAAAGGCCTGGCTCCATCGAGGATCCTGAAACCTTCAGCGCGACGAGCTTCTCGGGATTGAAGCCGCGCTTCTGGAACCATTCCCGGCGGAAAAATAGGGGCGGCGCGTCATCATTGTCATATTCGATCGCATATCCGGACACGCCTGCGGATAGCTGAAAACGTACACGGCGCACGGCAATGTAGTCCGAGCCTAGACCGCCACCAGCTGCACCATCGACAGCTGATAGCTCACCGCTGAGTAAGTATTCGACTGTGGTGTCGAGCAGTCGCGCGAGCTGTCGAAGTTTATCTGTGCTCGGCTTGCTCTTTCCGGATTCCCATTCCGCGACAGACGCGCGATTGATTCCAAACGCATCTCCGACCTCCTGAAGTGTCAGCTTCTTAAGTTTACGGAGGCGGCGGATACGTTCTGATATTGACACGGTTTCAATCATAACGGTTTCCCGTCTGGTGTTCCCTAACTTAATGTTAGGTAATGCACAAAACAAGGAAATTAAAACCGGTCTGCCAAGTCATTGATTCGGCTGGCGGCATTCGGCCGCTTGCCAGGCTCCTCGGGATCAGCGCGCCGTCGGTGTGGGAGTGGCGGCTGCGCGATCAGATCCCGGCGGCTCGGGTGCTCGAGCTCGAGCGCCTCACCGGCGTGCCGCGTTATGTGCAACGACCGGATCTCTACCCGGTCGAGCGCTCCCGCATCCCGAAGACCAGGAGGGCCGCGTGAGCCAGGCCATGACGCGCATCGAGCGCACCGACGAAGACATCGAGATCGACCGCCTGTTTCACTTCTGGTCGATCGCCACCACCCAAGAGAGCCGCGCGCTCTGGGCGCAACGTCACCAGGACGCGATCGCTGCACGCGATGAGGCACGAGCTCGAGCAGCTCGAGGATCGCGATGAGCGCGGCGGAGCAGCTCGTGGCCTCGGTCCCACCGATCGAGGCGATCGTGCGCCTGGCGCAGAAGGTGCCGGTGTTCCCATGCCGACGATCGGCCGAGGAGGTAAACCTCAACGGCCGCGATCGCATCTTGAAGCCGAAGTCGCCACTGACTTCGCGCGGCTTCCTCGATGCCACCCAAGATCCGGATCGCATCCGCACCTGGTGGCGCCGCTGGCCGGATGCGCTGGTCGGCGTCCCGACGGGCTCGATCACTGGCCTCCTGGTCGTCGACTTCGATGCGCACAAGGCCGACGAGACCGCTCGCGCCTGGGTGGACTCGCACACCGACTGGCTGCTGCAGACGCGCGCTCACGGCACGCTGAACGGCGGCCGTCACTACCTGTTCAAGCTCCCGCCAGGCCAGCACTACGGCTCCGGCGTCAACGTGCAGCTCTCCGGTGCGCAGCGCCACGGCATCGACATCCGATGCGAGGGCGGATACATCATCTGGTGGCCGCTTCACGGCGGCACCTCGACGGGGGAGGTGGCACCGCTACCGGCGGGCCTCATCGACGAGAGACGCATCGAGCAGAAGGAGCTTCCGCCTCTGCCGGCGCGCTCTCCCGAGAAATGGGCGAAGGATCGGCAGATCGTCGCCTCCGCTCTGGCCTGGGTCGACCCAGGCTCCTATGACACCTGGTTCCGCGTCGGCATGGCGATCCATCTCGCCACCGACGGGAGCGAGGACGGCTTCCACCTCTGGCACGCCTGGTCGTCAGGCGAGCTGACCGGCGAGATCCCTGCGAGTTATTCCGGAGAGGCGGACTGCCGGGCTCACTGGGCCTCCTTCGGGGGCGACAAGCCTCGAGGGGGCCTGGTGACGCTCGGTAGTGTCTTCGCAGTAGCTAAGGCAGCCGGCTGGCAGTACGAGCGCAAGGCGCCGGAGCTGCCACCACCACTTGAGGAGCCGCCGGAGTGGCTCCTCGAGGACATCGAGAGCTCGAGCAGCTCCTCGAGCTCGCAAGGCTCGGAGCCGCGACGGATCACAGCCTCGGTTTTCCAGTGGGTCGATCCGAAGACGATCGCACCGCGTCCCTGGCTGTACGGTCGGCACTACATGCGCGGCATGGTCAGCGCCACGGCCGGCATCGGCGGCGCCGGCAAGAGCTCGGTGCTGATCGTCGAGGCGATCTCGATGGCGATCGGTCGGGATCTGTTCCAGGGCGGCGCAGAGATCCCGATCGGGCCGATCAAGGTCTGGCTGCACAACGGCGAAGATCCGCTCGATGAGCTGCAGCGCCGCTTCGGCGCAGCCATGCAGCACTACGGCATCACGCCAGAGGATCTCGGCGATCGGCTGCGCGTCACCTCGGGTCGCGACGTGCCGATCATGGTCGCCGAGTCACTCGCTGATGGCGGCAAGATCCTCGCGCCAACTGAAGACGGCCGGCTCCTGGCCGAAGAAATCACGCGCGAAGGCATCGCGGCCTTCATCGCCGATCCGTTCGTCACGCTGCATCGAGTCAGCGAAAACGACAACGTGCTGATCGACGGCGTGATGACGATCATCCGAAATCTCGCGCACTCGACGAGCTGCGCTTTCGAGATGGCGCACCACTTCCGCAAGCTGAACGGGAGCGAGGCGAGCGTCGATGACGTGCGAGGAGCCTCGAGCATCATCGGTGCCTGCCGATCGGTGCGCATCGTCGCGCAGATGACGAAGGAGGAGGGCGAGAAATACGGCCTTCCCGAGGAGGAGCGCCGCTCCTACGTCTGGCTGCAAAACGGCAAGGCCAACATGCTCCCGCCGACGCACGCACGTCGCTGGATGCACATGACGAGCGTCGATCTCGACAACGCGGCGCCGCCGTTTGAGTCGGACAAGGTGGGCGTGCCGGTCACCTGGGAAGCGCCAGACGCGCGCTATGACCTCACCGGCTCCGAGTTCCGGGCCATCCGCCAGGCCATCACCTCGGTGCCTCAGCCGCTCAACGCGCTGCGCTATGACATCCGCGCAGCCGGCTGGGCCGGGAAGCTGATCGCCTCGACGCTCGAGCTCGACATCACCGACGGGATGGTCCGAAACCACATCCGCGGACTGATCGAGCGCTGGGTGAAGTCGGGCCGCCTGGTCGTCGAAAACCTGCGCGATCCGAAGCAGGGACGACATGCCCAGGTGGTGCGCTGGGTCGACGCGGAGGAGGCCTGAGATGGGTCGGTTTTCCTCAGTTCCTCAGTTCCACCTCAGTTCCTCGGACGTCTGGGGCCGGTATCCGGTCCCTAGGGATCCTCAGTCCTCAGATCCCGTAGGGACCGGGGGACTGAGTGAGGAAGAAATTTTCGCCTCAGTCGTTCCTCAGTTCATCCGGAGCCGAAGTCGTGACTGAGGAAAAAACCGCCTCCCGCCACCGAGAGCAAATCCGGGCACTCCTGCGCAAGCACGACCCGGCGCTGCTCGAGTTCCTGGACGCAGCTCGAGGGGTCTTCGGACCGTCGAGCCGGCTCACCCAGCTCGAGCTCGAGATCGAGCCAGGCAAGAAGCTCGACCTACGCAAGCCGCTGCCGGAGGACACGCCGTGAAGGACCTACAGCTCGTGATCGAGGCCTGGATGGCGAGACGGCTGCAGATGCCGCTCTCCTGGGATGCCGGCGTCACGACCGCCGACGAGCGACGCGAACGCATACGCGCCGAGATCCTGAAGCAGCAACGCGGCTACGCGATCGCCGGCAAGAGACCAGGCCAACCGGCCGAAACCTGGAAGGCGCTTTTCGAGCGCGTCTACCAGCAACCATTGCAACCGAAGGAGAAGTGACAGATGGCACGAGGACTCAACAAGGCGATGCTGATCGGGCATCTCGGCCAGGACCCGGAGCTCAAGACGCTGCAGAACGGAACGGCCGTCTGCAACCTGAGCCTGGCGACGACGGAAAAGTGGAAGGACAAGCAGAGCGGCGAGATGAAGGAAGCGACCGAGTGGCACCGGGTGTCCATCTTCGGAAAGCTCGCCGAGATCGCCGGCCAGTATTGCCGCAAGGGCTCCCAGGTCTACATCGAGGGGAAGCTGCGCACGCGCAAGTGGCAGGACAAGAACGGCGCCGATCGCTACACCACCGAGATCCTGGCGGACGAGCTGCAGCTCCTGGGCAGTAAGGGCGGCGAGAAGGCGGCACCGGCAGCAAAGGCCGCACCGGGACCAGGCGATGAAGACTTCAACGACGACATTCCGTTTTGATGGCCGGCGCAAGTGATCAAAACACTGGCGGCGATCGTTTGGGTGACGGTGCTGACGGCAGCGCTGGGAGCACTGCTCGGGGTGTTCGCCGGGGCTTTCGTCGGAGCCGGGTGGCTGGTGTTCCAGCTGATCGTGTGACCAAGCCGCGCGCCTCCCGCAGCGCAGCCGAGGATCTCCTCGAGCTGCAGCTGCGCGAGCGCAACCTGGTCGGATGGATTCGCGAGCACCGATTCCATCCGGTGCGCAAGTGGCGCTTCGACTTCGCACATCCGCAACGGCTGCTGGCGGTCGAGGTCGAGGGCTTCGCTCGAGGCGGCGGACCAGGGCGACACCAACGGATCTCGGGCTTCTCGGCCGATGCCGAGAAATACGCAGAGGCAACCATCCTGGGCTGGCGGCTCATCCGCTGCACGACGCGCCAGGTGAAGACGGGGGAAGCAATCAAGTGGATCGAGAGGGCGATCGGATGACTGACGAGTTTCATTTTGGGCAATTCACACAAGCCGAGGTCGATGAGCAGATCCAGCGCGAGCTGGAGCGAGAACGCGATCGGGCAGCTCGGATCGTCCTGGGCGCACTCCTGGCCGGCTATGCCGTCGGCCTGATCTGCGGGGCTCTGGTGCTGTGATCTGGGTGCTGGCACGCGACGTCGATGGTCGCCAGGTCTATTGGACGGGAATCGCCGAAAACGGACGCGCCACCTGGTCGCCGTGGTGGAGCGATGCGCACCACTTCACGACCGCCTCGTCGGCGCTCGAATGCACGCGCACGCACATCCAGCTCGATAACAGTATTGAGTGGCGGATCGTCCAGATCACCGCACGCTGCGAGAGGACCAGCTGATGACAGTCAAGCTCGACCAGGATCTAGCACCGACCGACCAGCTCCTCGATGCCTGGGCCCGCGATGGTCGCCAAGGCCAGGGCGGAGGGATTCATCCGCTCGAGGTGATGCGCCTCCTGCACGAGGGCCAGGTGCTCGGCTCCGACAAGCTCTCGACCGACGAGATCCTGATCATCATCGACCAGACCTATCTCGGCAGCCCGCCGAAGACGAAGGCGCTGATTGATGTCTGGTACAAGTCGGCCGCTCCTGCGCAAGTGAAGGCCAAGCGCCTCGGGATCTCGAGGGCCGCGCTCTACACGCACTGGAAGGCGGTGCTCTGGTATTTCCGCGGCGCACTGCGCGCCCAGGGGCTGCACGTTTGACACGCTTTCGGACGTGGACAACGCAGATGTCTAGACATTATGGTCCGCTTAAATCGGGTGCAGAGCATCCGGAAGAAGGCCCGCACCGCGCGGGCTTTTTTGTTTTCAAAAAAAGAGGGGGGGGTGCCTTTGAAAAAAGGGCGGCACCTCCTCGACGCTGATGCCGTACTCACCGAGACGACCTTGTGCGCAGCCTGGCTGCCCGCAGCTGGTCAGTGGCGGAAGCTACTGCACCGCGCACCAACGAGCTCGACGAGCTGCTCGAGGCGAAGCACCTCGAGGTAACCGCCACGAGCGCGGCTACACGAATACCTGGGCGAAAGCCTCCAAGGTCTTCCTCTCACAGAATCCACTCTGCCGGCGATGCGCCGAGCAGGGCATCGTTCGATCCGCCCAGGTCACCGACCACATCTCTCCGCACAAGGGAGACATGGCGCTTTTCTGGGACGAGCGAAATTGGCAGCCACTCTGCAAGCCGTGCCACGACGCGAAGACGGCACGCGAGGACGGGCCTGCGCAAGTTCGACCGGACTGGCTGAAGACACCGGGGTGCAAAGTGTTCCTGGTGTGCGGCCCGCCGGGGTCGGGGAAGTCGACTCTCGTGCGAGAGCGAGCTGGTCCGACTGACATCGTGATCGACCTCGACGAGATCCTCTCAGAGCTCTCGGGGAAACCGATCTATCAAGCTGGCGGTGACTGGCTGGCTCGGGGGATCAGGGAGCGCAACCGGCGCCTGGCTGCACTGCACCACCAGAGCGCGGATCGCGTCGCCTGGATCATCGTCACTGGTTCCGCAGATTCGCGAGATTGGTGGATTGACCGGCTACGTCCCGCGGAGACGTTCGTACTCAGCACACCTGAGCACGTCTGTTGTCACCGCATCACGAGCGATCCCAGGCGTTTCCTGGTGGCGGCTAAGCAGTGCCGCGCGGTCAGGCGCTGGTGGTCGCTGGAGCTCGCACATGCGGAGCTGCGCGCCGGGGCGGACGCGGGGGGAGG
>Ga0209770_10000835_pt1 | contig 16361 bp, 17 predicted proteins | sample LauGreSu1BDMLBDD_2_FD_187572 | JGI IMG/M metagenome (GOLD analysis project Ga0209770, IMG submission 187572) | Freshwater lake microbial communities from Lake Michigan, USA - Su13.BD.MLB.DD (SPAdes) (version 2) | ecosystem: Environmental > Aquatic > Freshwater > Lake | place: Lake Michigan, USA...
GGCCGAGGCGCCCAAGCCGGCCGGCACGCTGACCTTGGTCGAGCCGATTGAAGGCGCCATGGGCGGCCACATCGACATGTTTCGCTGGTCGCCCGTCGAGGGCGCCGATGGCTACGTGATCAAGATCACGGCCGTGACCGGGGATCGCGTGGTGTGGGAAAGTCCCGTAATGACCGCCACCGAAACCCGGCTGCCGGCCACCGTGGCGCTGGAGCCCGAGCCCCACATCTGGCAAGTGACGGCGCGCAAGGCCGGCCAGCCGCTGGTCGCCTCGGCCGTGCAGAAGTTCACGATTACTCCGTAATCAGAGAGAAGCCAGTCCATGACGAAAGACCTGCTGAAGGGCCTCAACGAGCATCTCAAGCTCGAGTTTCGCGCCTCGCACGAATACCTCGCCATGTCGATCTGGCTGTCGGAGCACGACTTGCCGGGGTTTGCGACCTGGATGCGCAAGCAGTCGTCAGACGAGCTGATGCACGCGCAGAAGATCATCGACCATCTGGTCGAGCGCGATCAGAAAGTCGTGCTGCCGGCCATTGCCGCGCCGCCCATGACGTGGAAGACGGCCGAGGCGCTGTGCGAGCACGTGCTCAGGAACGAGAAAGACGTCACGGCATCGATCAACAACCTCTACGCGATGGCCGAGAAGGCCAAAGATCGCCCGGGCGTCGTGATGCTGCAGTGGTTTGTCACCGAGCAGATGGAAGAGGAAGCCGCCGCGCGGGCGGTGCTTGGCCGCATTCGCCTTGCCGGCAACACCGGGGTTGGCCTGTTGATGATCGACCAGGAACTGGCGGGCGGCACCGTGCCCGGCATGCCCGTCGAACCCGCCGCCGGCGCTTAGCGTGACCCCGCAGCGCTGGAACGCCTCGGACGGCCCGGTCACCGAGGCCGCCCTGCGCGCCAAGCTCGAGTCGCGTGGTTACACCGTGGCCAGGTATGTCTACGAACCCGGCACGGTCTTTCCCGATCACAGACACGGCGTCGACAAGATCGACGCCGTCGTCTCCGGCCGCTTTCGGCTGGTCGTCCGCGGTCACATGAAGGTGCTGACCGCCGGCGACTGGATTGAAATCCCGCGCGGCACCGTCCACAATGCGGCCGTCATCGGCGACGAACCCGTCGTCAGTCTGGATGCAGTGAAGCTGTGAAGATTGCGATATTCGGCTCCGGCGGCGTCGGCGGCTACTTCGGCGGCCGGCTGGCTGCCTCCGGCGAAGACGTCACGTTCATTGCTCGCGGCACGCACCTCGCGGCACTGCAACAGGGTGGCCTGCACATCGAGAGCCCCAACGGCGCGTTGCACCTGCCCGCCGTGCAGGCGACCGACGATCCCGCGAAGGTCGGTCCGGTCGACGTGGTGCTGTTCACCGTCAAGCTCTACGACGTGGCCGCCGCCGCGGCGACGCTGAAGCCGTTGATTGGCCCCAACACCGTTGTCATCACGCTGCAGAACGGCGTTGACGCCGTTGACATGGTGGCCAGGCACGTGGGTGCCGGGCACGTGGCCGGCGGCGTGGCCTATATCGTGATTGTGATCGACCAGCCCGGGCGCCTGCGCCACACCACGGCACAGTCGCTCGTGTTTGGCGAGCGTGACGGCTCGCGATCGCCCCGCCTGGTGGCCTTCGAAGAGGCCGGCCTGCGGGCCGGATGCCAGGCCAAGGCCAGCACGACGGTCGAAGCCGACCTTTGGACCAAGTTCGTGCGGTTGTCGACCTGGAGCGGCATGACCACCGTCACGCGGTCGCCGATGGGCGTCGTCCGCGACAGCGAGGAGCTGTTCGCGATGATGATGACGGCCATTGACGAGGTCATCGCCGTCGGCAAGGCCCGCGGCATTGCCTTTCCGCCCACGCTGATGGACGACACGCTCGCGCTGATCCGCAACTTCCCGGCGAGCTCGAAGTCGTCGATGCTCGAAGACCTTGAGCGCGGCCGCCGGCTCGAGTTGCCCTGGCTGAGCGGAGCGGTGGTCAGGCTCGGCAAGGAAGTTGGCGTGCCGACGCCGACGCACCAGTTCATCACGGCCGTGTTGACCCCGTTTGTGAACGGCAAGCCCTAGCCGCAATCCCACCGCGGCCGGCGCCGGCTCATTGCCGCCGGCGCGCACCCAAACTCGTCCGTTCAATTTGGCGAGCAGCGCCAGTACGACTAGTCTGTCGTTAATGGTCAAGACACCATTGCCGGACTGGCTCGAGCCGATGGCCGCGACGCTGACCGAGGAGCGCTTCGGCGGCAAGGACTGGGTGTTCGAGCGCAAGTTCGACGGCATCCGCCTGCTGGCGTACAAGGACGGCCGGCGCGTCGAGTTGTTTTCGCGCAATCGCCTGCCGCAGAACATGCCGGCCATCGCCGCCGCGGTTGCCGCGCTGCCGGCCTCGCAACTGATCCTCGACGGCGAAGTGTCGTGGGATGGCCATTCGAGCTACCACGTGTTTGATGTCTTGTGGATTGATGGCCGCAAGGTGACGGCGCTGCCGCTCGAGGAGCGCCGGGCCCTGCTCGAGGCCCTGCCGCTTGCCAGTCCGCTCGCCCGCGTCGCCCGCATCGGCGGCGCCCAGCCGTGGACCCGGGCCGCGCGCGAAGGGTGGGAAGGGGTCATTGCCAAGCGCGTCGGCTCGCCGTATGAACACCGGCGATCGAAGTTGTGGCTGAAGATGAAAAACGAGGCGTCGCAGGAACTGGTGGTCGGCGGGTTTACCGATCCCCAGGGCTCACGGGTCGGCCTCGGTGCGTTGCTGGTTGGTTATTATCACGGCCGCGACTTCGTCTTTGCCGGCAAGATTGGCACCGGCTTCGACCATCAGCTGCTGCTCGACTTGCGGGCGCGGCTCGACGCCGCTGAGCAGCCGACATCGCCATTCACGGTGGCTACCGGTTTGCCCAGGATCCGCACCCACTGGGTCAAGCCGCGCGTCGTCGTCCAGGTGGCGTTTACCGAATGGACGCGGCACGGCAAGTTGCGTCATCCGCGGCTATTGGGCGTCCGTTTCGACAAGAAGGCCAAAGAGGTCACGAGGGAGCAATGGTAATCACGCACCCCGACAAGGTCCTGTTCCCCGACGACGGTATTACCAAGGGTGAGCTGGCCGAATACTACGCGGCCATGGCCCCGTTGATGCTGCCGCACCTGCGGGGCCGGCCGGTGACGATGGAGCGCTTTCCGTCGGGCATCGGGCAAAAGGGATTCTGGCAGAAGAGCGTGGCGAAGGGCTTTCCCGCGTGGCTCGAGCGGGTCGCCGTGCCGAAGAAAGGCGGCGTCGTGTATCACCCCGTCGTCACCGACGCCGAATCACTGCAGTGGCTGACCAACCAGAACACTGTCACCCAGCACGTGTGGACCTCGCGCGTGCCTGATCTGGATCACCCCGACGTGTGCGTCTTCGATCTCGATCCGTCGGCCGACGATGCCGGCGCGGTCCGCGTGGCGGCGCTCGGATTGCGGGCCCTGCTCCAGGAGCTGGGCCTGCCGTCGTGGGTCAAGACGTCGGGCTCAAAGGGGTTTCACGTCCTGGTGCCGCTCGATCGCAAGGCCCCGATCGGCACGGTCGCTGATTTTGCCCAGGCCGTGGGCGCCGCGTTTGTGGCCCGGGCACCCGGCCAGCTGACACAGGAATTCAGCAAGCGTGACCGAAAAGGCCGCATCTACGTTGATACCGCCCGGAACGGCTACGGCGCCACCTTCGCGGCGGCGTACACCGTGCGCGCCAGGACCGGCGCGCCCGTCTCGGCGCCGGTGACCTGGGATGAGATGCAGCGCGGCAAGGTGACCCCGCAATCGTTCAACCTGCGCAACATGCCGGCCCGCATTGCCAAGGTCGGCAACGCCTGGGACGACATGCCGCGCAAGGGACGGTCGTTGACGCGCGCCATCGCCACCCTCCGCAAGCGGTGACGGCTTCGGCACGCCCGCCGTTATTTGCCGAGCTCAGCGTAGATTTTAGGCACGTTGTCCTTCACGGCGTTCATGCGGTACTGGGCAAACTTCTCGGGCAGTTTCAATTCGGCCACTGCCTGATCCGCCGTCTTGCCGGCCTTGATGGCCGCCTGGGTCGCGCTGAGGAACGCGCGGTTGAACTCGCCGAACTCGATGAAGTCGGCCCAGGTCATGACCGCGGCGTGACCGGGGATGACCGTGTCGACGTTCTTGATGCCGGCCGCCGCCTTCGCCAGCGTGTCGCCGATTTTCACACCGCTGCCGCCGTTGTTCATGTCGAGCAGGGGAGTCCCCTTGCTCGCAAAGATGTCTCCTGCGTGCATGGTCCGCAGCTCGCGGAACACCACGAACGCATCGCCGTTGGTGTGGCCTGGCCCGAAGTAGTAGAGATCGATGGCCTCCTTGCCGCTGAGCACCGTCATCTTGTCGGTGAAGGTTTGGTCGGGCATGCCGTGTTTGGTTTCGGGCGTCGCGAAGTTCTTCATTTTCGCCATGTTGGCGCTGGTGTTGGCCTGCGCGACAATCTCGACGCTCGGCGCGAAAAACTCGTTGCTGCCCACGTGGTCGCCGTGAGTGTGGGTGTTGATGATGTGCGTGATCGGCTTGTCGCTGACCGTGCGCACCTTGTCGAGAATCGCCTGGCCCCAGTTGGCCAGCTTGGTATCGACCAGCACCACGCCGTTGGCCGTGATGTAGGCGGCGGTGTTGCCGCCGCCGCCCGTGATCATGAACAGGTTGTCTTTCACCTTTTCAATCTGGGCCACGTTGGGCCCGGCCGGCGCCGGCTGTTGCGCCTGCGCCACCGCCATCGCGGCCAACCCCACGCCGGCAATCACCGCCAGCACTTGCAGTCGTCTCATCGCGCCCCTCCCGTCAGGAATACCCGTTCCACGAACCAATACAGACCAGCCAGAATAACCGCGATCGACCCGGCCAGCGCCACCCGGTGCGCAGCCGTCGCGCTCTGCCGGCGAACCAGCAGGAGTGCGCCCGCCACGACCGCCACAATCAGCAGTTGCCCCACCTCGACGCCGAGGTTGAAGGCAAAGAGCGACCACCCCAGCGCCGCTTGGGGCAACCCGAACTCCTTCAGCACGTAGGCAAAGCCAAAGCCATGGACCAGGCCGAACCCTGCCGCCAGCCAGGCGCGGATGTCGGTGGCCTGGCCCTGAGCGAGGCGTCCTGAACCGGACGCCGAGTCGAATGGGCGCAGCACCAGCACGTTGTCGGCGCCGACGACGACGATGGTCAGGGCGATGAGGGGTTCGATGAATTGCGCCGGCGGCGACACCAGGTCGAGCGCCGCCAGCGACAGGGTGATGCTGTGGCCGACGGTGAACGACGTCACGATCAACGCGAGCCGCTTCACCGTGCCACCGAGCAGCAACAGGCCGACCAGGAACAGGATGTGGTCGGGTCCGATCAGGATGTGCTCGATGCCCGACATCACGAACGTCCGGACCACCGACAGCCGTCCCTGGACCGTGCCCGGGTAGTAATCGGCCGTTTGCCGCGTCGCGTCCAGAATGGCCTGGTGCTTGAGCGCCGTGTCTTCGTAGATGTTGACGAACGTCTGGTGAATCGGGTCGTAGGGAAACAGGTGCGCGCGCAGGCTGACGCGGCCAGGCCGGCTCCCGCCGGCGGTAAACGACAGGCGCAGGCTTTGCCGGTCGGGCACGACCTCGAGCGTCCCCCACGTCACTGTTGCCGGCCGGCCATCGAACACCAGGGCCAGCCGCGGCGTCAGCAGCGCCACCAGGGCGTCGCGATGGCGGTTGGCGACGGCCGGATCGAGCAGGGCGTCGGCAGACGCGACCGCGAGGTCGTGGGCCGCATCGAGGTCGTGCACGACCAGTGTGCCGGTGATGCCGCCGCTGTCGAGGTGAAGGTCCAGGTAACTGAACGGGGCGGGATGGGCGCCCGCGCGGCGTGCCACCAGCAGGCAAAACGCCACCACGACCACGCGAATTACTGACCTCATCCGCGTCTCAAGACGATCCGAGAGGCCGCCCAAATCCAGGCCAGGCAGATCACGGCGGTGAGGACTACGTCGCTTGGCCAGTGCGCGCCCAGCGCGACACGAGCCAGGCAGCCGAGCGCGAGCATCGCGAGACCCCCCGCCAGCACGCCCATCGCCAGCGGCGTCTTGCGGACCCGCCCGGCGATGACCGCGAGCAGCCCGAACGTGACCGCGAAGAACGTGATCGTCGTCGACGGAAACGTGAACCCCCGCGGCGTCCCCACGACGGCGATCAGATCGGGCGATGGGCGAGGGCGTCCGAACCACGCCTTGGTCGATTCCGCGCCCCATTGTTCGAGGGCGATGAAGCCGACGGCCAGCAACAGTCCGCGGACGCCGGCGAGGGCGAACGCCAGGATGGCGGTCACCCCCATGACGTAGTACTTGGCCGGGGCCGGCGCCAGGCGGCTAATGGGTGTGGCCCACCACTCAGAATGCGGGGTCGCCGCCTGCAACGCCCGCGCGGCCACGACATCGCCAGCGAAGTAGGGTTCCATGGCCACGCCGGCGCCGATGAGCAGGGTGATCGCGGCCGCCAGCACAAAGGGGAGAAGCCCGGCTCGCATGCGACGTCCACTCTAGCGCAAGCGAACGGCAAACGGACGTTCCGCGAACATCCGGCGGAGAGCCGTAGCGCCCTCGTTGCCGATGGCGCGGCGAACCGTCGAACGTCCGGCCGGATAGGCCAGCACGCGGCTGCGGAAGCGCTCCGCGAAACTCAACAACCCATCGGGCTCCAGCGTCAATGCCTCGTCGCGCAGGCGGGCAGCGGCCGCATCGTGCGCGAGCCGGCCGTCCAGGTACTCGCCGATGAGGTGGGCCGCGGCCGGTTCGAGCGCGGCCATGTGCCTCTCGATGCGCGCCAGACGGGCGGCGTCGCCCGGCGGCAGACCCGCCAGCGGAAACAGCACGTCGCGATAGAGCGCGGCGCGGGCCGAGTCCGGCATCGCCAGGTCGGCGGCCGCCTCGGCCGCGCCTTCGCTGACAAAGAGATGCGGGCCGAACGCAGGCGCCAGGGCGAATTCCCGCCACCCTCGCCCGCGCACCAGCTCATCGTCGATCAGCATGAATTGCCAGTGGTGGCCGGGGTAGCCCTCGTGGCACGCCAGGCGCAGGGCCCGTGACACGTCCATGGCGGCTCGCCGGTTGACGGTGATCCGGGTTCGATGCCCGCCGAGGTACTGCGCGAACCCGTCCCACGGCGAGTCGTCCACGAACACCAGCTCCACCGACTCGTCGGCCGGCAGGCCAAACCGCTTCTCGGTTGCGGCGCGGCACGCGGCGAGCGCCGCGCGCATCAGGCCCTCGGCCTTCGACGCCGGAACGCTCAGCCGGCGCTTGTAGGCGGCGTAGCGCGCTTGGGGCGGCGGCCTTCCGGGCAGCTCGCGCGACAGCGCCTCGCGGCTCGCCGCCGCGTCGGATTCGTTCGGCGCCTGAACGACGTAGCCGAATCCCGCCAGGGCTTCGGCTGCGAACGTACTTGACTCTCCAAGCAGCCGCCGGGCAGCCAGTTCGAGGGCCGCCAGCTGTCCGGCAAGGTAGTCGCGGCGATCGTCCGCGCCAGGCTGCGCCGTGCGAGCCAAATCGTGCCGCAAGGCCGTGATGCGTTGCAGGAGCGGAGCGACCGGGACGCGCGGGCCGGGCCGCCACGTGTCGGGTCCCCGCCAGCTTTCCACCAATGATGGATCGTGCTGCGCGACCTGCAGCGCGACGCGCACGTAGCCTTCTGCCACGGTGTCGAGCGTCACCACCGGCGGTGGCGCTGCGCATCCGGCGATCATCGCCAAGGCCGCACCAAGCGTCCACCGCACCAGGGACATCCGCCTTCGCGGCTGCCGTGCTTCGGCGGCCCAGTCGCGTGGCCTTGTCATTTGTTGTCCATAGCAGTTGACTTCCGGCCACCGGTAGGGCTGAATGCTTTATCTCATCACAAAGCCGCGCCCGCCGTGGGCGCCAGCAGGAGGAACCATGCGTCGGGCTCTCATTTCAATTTGCGCCATGCTTGCCGTCGGCGCCTGCAACCAGGCGGCCCCGCCGCCGCCGGCCCCCGCGCCGGCCGCCAAGAAGCTGGGCATCCGCCCCGCCGGCGACACCGAAATTCAGCCCGACCTGAGCCAGTTGCCGCCGGACGTGCAGAAGGTGTACGCGCACATCGACGAGAACATCGATGCGCATGTCGAGAACCTGCAGAAGTGGATTCGCCAGCCGAGCATCTCCAACTCGGGCGAGGGCATTCCCGAATCGGCCGAGATGGTGAAGGGCTTCTTCGACGAGTTGGGATGCCAGCAGTCGCAGGTGTTCGACGTCGGCGTCACCGAGTACGGCTCGCCCGGCAACCCCGTGGTCTATGCCAAGTGCGATGAGGGCGCCGAGAAAACGGTGCTCATCTACTGGATGTACGACACCATGCCCATCACGCAGCCGGATGCGTGGACCTCGCCGCCGTTCGAGGCGCGCCTGGTCGAGCAGGCGCCGTTCAAGAAGGTGCTGATTGGCCGTGGCGCCACCAACTCGAAGGGCCCGCAGATGGCGCAGTTGAACGCGTTGCGCGCGATCAAGGCCGTGCACGGCAAGCTGCCCGTCAACGTGATCTTCGTGGCCGAGGGTGACGAAGAGCGCATGGACATCGGCCTGCGCAAGTTCGTCAAGGATCATCCCGACCTGCTGGCCGGCGCCGACGCCATGCTGCTCTTCGGCGGCCAGTCGCCGAGCGGCAGCGCCGGCTACGGCGGCGGCTCCGAGGGCTGTGTCTACGTCGAGCTGACCACGAGCGGCAAGGCCTGGGGCCGCGGCCCGACCGGGTCCGACATCCACGGGTCGAACAAGCGCAGCGTCGACAGTCCCGCCTGGCGCCACATCAAGATGCTGGCGTCGCTGGTCTCCGAGGACGGCAACACCCCGCTGATCGAGGGCTTCTACGAGGGCATGCTGCCGATCGAGAAGTTCCAGGAGGCCGAACTGCGCACGGCGGCCGAGCGCACCGACCTGAAGGTGGCGGCGGAAAACGTCGGCGTCGCCCGCTTCACCTCGGACGACCCGTTCACCATGCTCAAGAGCCAGCGCTACGGGACGTCGTTCAACCTTGACGGCATCTGGGGCGGCAATATGTATGCGGGCGGCGCCGGCGCCATCCTGCCCAACAAGGTCACCTCGAAGCACAACTTCCGCTACGTGCCGAACATGACCGGCCCGGGCATCGTCAAGAAGCTGCGCGCGCAGCTCGACAAGAACGGCTACAAGGACGTCGAGGTCAAGCTGATCGGCGACGTGCCATGGGCGAAGATGAGCGCCGATTCCGACATCGGCCGCGCCATGAAGCGGGTCTACGAGGTGATGAACATTCCCCACGGCGAGCCGCGCCCCGAGTGGTCCATTGGCGGCGGTGGCGCCGCGGCGGGCGGCTACTGGCCCGCCTACATGTTCGGCCACGGCGAGGTCGGCGAGAAGATCTCCACCTTCAAGGGCGTGCCCATTGTCGGCGGCGGGGCCGGTTATGGCGGCCGCGCGCATGCCGCCAACGAGTACTACGTGATCGAAGGCGCCGGCAAGGTGTACGGCATGGCGGGGGCCGAAAAGGCCGTGGCCACGCTGATGTACGCGTATGCCGGCAAGCTCCCACCGGCCCCGGCCAAGCCGGCGACGACCAAGACCAACTGATGATCGGCGTTCACGACCTCGCGAAGCAGTATCACGTCGGCGACCACGTGGTGCACGCCCTCAAGGGCGTCACCCTGTCGGTCGCCGCCGCCGAGTTCGTCACCATCGTCGGGCCGTCGGGCTCGGGCAAGTCGACGTTCATGCACATCGTGGGCTGCCTGGATCGGCCCACCGCGGGCCGTTACGTGTTGAACGGCCGCGACGTGTCGACCCTGCCGCCCGACGAGCTGGCGCGGGTCCGCAACGAAACGATTGGCTTCGTGTTCCAGGGCTTCAACCTGCTGGCCCGCACCTCGGCGCTCGAGAACGTCGAACTGCCATTGCTCTATACCAGGCAGGGGGTCGTGAAGGCCTCCGAACGGCGCGACCGCGCCATGCAGGCCCTCGGCGCCGTCGGCCTGACCGACCGGGCCGATCACCATCCCAACCAGTTGTCGGGCGGCCAGCAACAGCGTGTCGCCATTGCCCGGGCCCTGGTCACTCAGCCGTCGCTGCTGCTGGCTGACGAGCCGACGGGCAACCTGGATACCGCCACGAGCCACGAGGTCATGGAGATCTTCGCGCGCCTGCGCAGTGATCGCGGGATTACCATTGTCGTGATCACCCACGAGCGCGATATCGCGGCGTACGGCACCCGCACCGTCGACTTCCGCGACGGGCTGGTCGTGTCGGATCGCCCCAACGAGGCTCGTGAGCCGGCACGCGTCGGGTAGGCCACCGATGGCCCTGGGCTAAACATGCGCGCTTTCCTGCGTCATCCGATGGTCGATTCTGCGTTCAAGGCGCTCAGTCGTAATCGCCTCCAGACTGTGTTGACCATGCTCGGCATCGCCGTCGGCGTGGCCACGGTCTTGGCGATGATGGCGGTGGGGGCGGGCGCGCAGCGGTCGATCGAGCAGCAGGTGCGGGCCGCCGGGCTCAACCAAATCACCATTCGCGCCGGCAATTGGCGGCCCAAGATCACCGACAGCGACGAAGCCGTGGCGCACCAGGGCGATGGGCGCGAGTCCCTGCGCCATCCGCTCGAGCGTCTGAACGACGATGTGCTGCCGATCGCCTTCCATCCGGAAGACGACCCCATGGAGAAGCACGACCACCCGACGGCGCGCCAGCGCCTGGGCGATCTCGAGGCTGGCCTGGGCTCTGCCGCGACCATGACGTTCGATGATGCGGAGGCGCTGCGGCAGTTGCCGGGTGTGCAGTACGTCGCGGGCGGCATTCACGAGAACGTGCGCGTGCACATGGATCAGAAGCGCTGGTTCACGCGCATGCACGGCACCGACGTGATGATGCCGTCGATCAAGCGGGCCTGGACCTTCGCCGGCGGCCGGTTCTTCACCGAGCGTGAGCAGGAGCGCGCGTCGCAGGTCGTGGTGCTCGGGCAGATTGTTGCCGACAAGCTGTTTGGCGCCGGCGTTTCGCCGCTCGGCAGGGAAGTGCTGCTGTGGAACCAGCCGTTCGAGGTGATCGGCGTGGTCACCAGCGCGACGTGGGTGGTGCAACCCGCGCCGGGCGACGATCAGTTCGACGCCGTCTACATGCCGTACACGACGACCCAGCGCCTGCTGAACCTCTCGAAGCTGAACGACATTACCGTGACGGCCGAATCATCCGGCGACATCTCGCGGTTGTCGCGGGAGATCACCAAGCTGCTGCGCGTGCGGCACGGCATTGGCGACAACGAGCCCGACGACTTCACCCTGATTACCCAGGCCACCAAGGCGCTGACGACCGGCGGTCTGCCGCCGAGCGTGGCCCGGGCGGTGGCGTCGAACGTCGCCGAGCTCGAGAAGGTCACGCTCGAACAACTGGCCGGGACCATGGAGCGGGCGAGCCGGACCATGACGTGGCTGCTGGCGGCGGTGGCGGCCGTGTCGCTGCTGGTCGGCGGCATCGGCATCATGAACATCACCCTGCTGTCGGTGACCGAGCGCACGCGCGAGATTGGCTTGCGGATGGCGGTGGGCGCCCGCGGCAAGGACGTGATGCGGCAGTTCCTGTTCGAGGCGGTCGTGATCAGCGCCGCTGGCGGCCTCGCCGGGATTGTCGTCGGCGTAATCGCGTCGATCGGCATCGCCCAGACCCTGCAGTGGGCGACGGTCGTGTCGCCGCTGTCGGTGACGCTGGCGTTTGGCATTGCGACGGCCGTGGGCGTCTTTTTCGGCTGGTATCCGGCCCGCCGCGCCTCGAAACTCGATCCGATCGTGGCGCTGCGCCGAGACTGACATGGTCCCATTCCTCATCGTCTCCGCCCAGATTGCCTGGCGGGCGCTCGGCCGCAACCGGCTGCGCACCGGGCTGACCATGCTGGGCGTGGTGATCGGCGTCGCGGCGGTGATTGCCATGGTCGCGCTCGGCACCGGCGCGCGCGGGTCGGTCGAGACCTCGCTCAAGTCGGCCGGCACCAACATCATCCAGGTGAGCGCCGGCAACTTCACGCGCGGCGGCGAGAGCATGAACATTGCCAGCGGCCTGGGCGCCGCCACCACGCTGACGCCCGAGGATGCCGGCGCGATTCGCCAACTACCCGGAGTGCAGCACGTCGCAGGCGGGGTTCGCACTCGCGCCTTCGTGAAGTCGGCGCACCGCCAGTTCTTCACCCAGCTTCGCGGCGTCGAGCCGGCGCTCGCCGGGATTCATGGCTGGGAATGGCTCGGCGGGCGATTCGGGGGCGGGGCCAGCGAAGCGGTGATGGGCCGAGCCGCCAGCCGCGAGCTGTTTGGCGAGGGCTTCGACCCGGTGGGCGAGCGCATCACGATTGGCGAACGCGCGTTCGTGGTCTCGGGGTATTTCCGCACCAACGACAGCGACATGGACGAAACCGTGTTCGTGACGCTGGCCGACGGCCAGGCGATGCTGAACCTCCGCCACCTGCACACGGTCACGGTGTCGGTGGAGCAGGCGGGCGATGCCAGTCGCGTCGCCGACGCCATTACCGGGCTGCTGCGCGAGCGGCACCAGCGTGGCCGCCAGGCGACCCGCGCGAGCGGGCTGGGCGGCCTCCAGGCGCCGGGCGCGATGGCCAGTGCCGACGACTTCACCGTCAAGACCCAGGCCGCCGCCAACGTCACCAAGGGGCTCTATACCTCGGTGGCGGCGTTTGCCCTCGCGAACATGCCCAAGCTCGATGAAGTGACGCTGCAGGAGATGTCGAGCACGCTCAGCCGCGCCGGCTCGACCATGACCGCGTTGTTGGGCAGCATCGCCGCCATCTCGCTGATCGTTGGCGGCATCGGCATCATGAACATCATGCTGGTGTCGGTGACGGAGCGGACCAAGGAGATTGGCATTCGCCTGGCCGTCGGCGCGCGGCGCCGCGACGTGATGGTCCAGTTCCTGGTCGAGGCCATGGTCATGAGCCTGCTGGGCGGCGTGCTCGGGGTGGCCATTGGCCTGGGCGCCGCCCGCGGCCTGACGGCCGTGCTCGATTGGCCGACCGTGGTGTCGCCGGCCACGGTGGCCGCGGCGTTTGCCATCGCCGCGCTCGTCGGCATCGTGTTCGGCTACTATCCGGCCCGCCGCGCGTCGCGCCTCGATCCGATCGAGTCGCTCCGGTATGAATAAGAAGCGCGTCCTGACCGCGGCCGAGAACGCGGCCCTCAGGCAGCGGCTGACCGAGCACCTGCTGCAGAACGCGCTGGTGGCCGTGGGCCTGCTCGCGTTCTCGCTGGCCATCGGCATGGCCGGCTATCACTGGCTGGCGCCCATGCCCTGGATTGATGCCTTCATGAATGCGGCCATGCTGCTTGGCGGTATGGGGCCCGTCGATCCCCTGACGAACGACTCGGCCAAGCTGTTTGCCGGCCTGTACGCCCTCTATTGCGGCGTCGTATTCATTGCGACCGCCGGCCTGCTGATCGCGCCAATTGGCGCGCACGTCCTGCACCGCTTCCACCTGGCCCAGGCCAAGGAGTAGTCAGGACGCCGGGAGGGAGAACGGGATTTCGATCTCGAACGGCTCGCCGCGCAGCACGTAGCTGACCGTCACGGTCACGTCGCCGGGACCCACCGGACGGCCCGTGGCCACCCAGCTTTCGCCGCTCTCATCGATGGCCAGGGCGAGCGATTCATCCGGCGCTCCCTTGCGCGCCACCACCATCGTCACCCGCGCCGCCTGTGAGGCCGGCAAGTCTTCGCGCACGGCATCGCTGAACCAGATGCGATGCTGGCCGCTCCGATCGAGCACCACTTCGTAGTGCACCTCTCCGTTCATCAGCACCATGCCGCCGTGATGCGGCGAGTGGTCGCCGTGCGGCGTCGTGATGCCGGCGTGCTGGGCATCCTTGGGCTTCGGTTCCGGCGTGGCTGCGGGTGGCGCCGGCGTCGAGCAGGCGGCCGCCAGCACCAACGCCCCCAGGCCCCCAAGCCCCCAAGCCCCCGAGCCCCTCATCGAAGGATCCCTTTGGGCATCTTGACGTGGACGCCCATGGTTCCGTCGACGAGCTGCGTGATGGCGACATCGCCGGCCATGCTGGTGAGCTGATACGCCCGGTGCTTGTCCCACCCCTTCCTGGCGGCGACGAAATCCACCATCTCCTGGATCGCGATGCGGGTCGCCCTGGTCAGGTCGACGTCGGTGCCCATGCTGATGTAGTGCGTGCTGGTTTCCGCGCGCGGCCAGGCCAGGGTCATGCCCTTGCGGACCGTCAGCTGCACCTTGCCGCGCAGCGAGGTCTCGAGGCCGGTCTGGTCCACTTCGCCGTCGCCCTGCGCGGCGTGGCCATCGCCGATCTCGAACAGGGCGCCGGGCACGTGGACGGGAATCCACAGCGTGCTGCCGGCGACGAGTTCCTTGTTGTCGAGATTGCCGGCGTGAATGCCCGGGGGGTTGCTGCTGACGCGGCCCTGGGCCGGTGGCGGCGCCACGCCCATGCTGCCGAAGAACGGTTTCAGCGGAATGACGACGCCATGGAAGTCGGCCGTCATGGCGGTGCGGTCCATCTGGATGATGGTGGGGCCTCGCCCGGCCGCGCAGTTGTCGCGGATGAACCCGCTGCAGCCGTTGTAGCCGTAGGCAATGGGGAGGTCGATCGAGAGGATCCTGACCTCGAGCGCATCGCCCGGTTCGGCGCCGGTCACGAAGACCGGCCCCGTGAGAATGTGGCCGCCCGGGCCCCGGTCCGTCACCGTGCCGACAATGGCGCGCAGGGAGGCCTGGACATTGGCCGCCGGCACGCCGGCCTGTTCGAGCCGGTCGGGTGTCGAGGTCAGCAGCGTGTCGACATCGATGATGTCGCCCGACGCAATGGTCAGGACCGGCTTGGTCTCGGACCAGTAGTGGCCGTAGGCCACGGTCGCCGGCGTGGCTTCGAGGCGATGGGTGCGGGGCGCCTGGGCCGAGACCACGGCCGCCAGCGCGACGCCAATCGCGACAAATAGAGACGTAATCGCACGCGTCATCCGCGCATTCTACTCGTATGCTATTGGCCATGTCGCAGCCGTGGTACCGGGACGTCACCCGCCAGCAGTGGAAGACCTTTCTCACCACGTTTGCCGCGTGGACGCTCGATGCCTTCGATTTCACCATCATCACCTTCGTCCTGACCGACATCCGGCGCAGCTTCGATGTCAACCTCGCCCTGGCCGGCGCCCTCGCCACCGTCACGCTGATGTTCCGCATGGTCGGCGGCATCGGCGCCGGCATGTATGCCGATCGGTATGGCCGGAAAGGGCCGATCCTGTTCTCGATCGCGTGGTACACGGCCTTTGCCTTCTTGAGCGGGTTGTCGACCAGCTACGTGATGCTGTTTGCGTTCAGGGGGTTGTTCGGCATCGGCATGGGCGGCATGTGGGCCGCCGGCATGCCGCTGGCGCTCGAGCAGTGGCCGGCCAAGCACCGCGGGATCGCGTCAGGCATCCTGCAGGGCGGCTACTCGACCGGGTTCCTGCTGTCGTCGCTGGTCTATCAGCTCGGCTACCCGCTGATCGACCACAACCCGGAACGCGCGTGGCGCCTGATGCTGTGGGCGGGCGTGCTGCCGGCGATAGCCATCTTCTTCCTGATGACCCGCGTCAGCGAGAGTCCGTTGTGGCAGGAGCAGCAACGGCTGCGCGCCGGCCGGCCCCAGCGCCTGTCGCTGGCGCGGCTGTTCGACCGTGACCTGCGCTGGGTGACACTCCACACCTCCCTCTTGATGGGGGCCTTTGTCTGGATGTACCAATCGACGACGATCTGGTACCCGACGCTGCTGGGCAACCTGAAGCAGCAGCCGCTGGCGTTCCTGCTGCTGCTCAATGCCGGGGGCGCCATCGGCTCGATCGCCTTTGGCACGCTCTCCGAGAAATGGGGCGGCCGGCGCGGCGCGGCGACGCTGGGCATGGTCGCCGGTGTGCTGTCGGCGCCGGTCTACCTGTTTTCAGAGACGAGCGGCGGGCTGCTGCTGGGCGCGTGGCTGATCGGTTTCTGCGCGTCCGGCGCCTGGGGCATTGTGCCGGGGTATTTATCGGAGCGGTTCCCCACTGAGGCCCGCGGGGTCGGCACCGGGTTCTCGTATCACGTCGGGGTCGGGGTCGGGGCTTTTGCCCCCTACCTGATCGGCGTGCTCACCGACGCGGGCACCGCGCTGCAGACGGCGATGTTCTGGTGCGTGATCGGCGGCGGCCTCGGCGTGATCACGCTGCTATGGCTCGGCCCCGAGACCCGCGGCCGCGAACTGGAGTGACGGGTAACCCAGGCACCTTAGGCCCCCTAGGCACCCTATCTCTTACGCCAGCGCCTTGATGATGTCCCAGCGCGTGATGATG
>Ga0209770_10000837_pt1 | contig 16343 bp, 13 predicted proteins | sample LauGreSu1BDMLBDD_2_FD_187572 | JGI IMG/M metagenome (GOLD analysis project Ga0209770, IMG submission 187572) | Freshwater lake microbial communities from Lake Michigan, USA - Su13.BD.MLB.DD (SPAdes) (version 2) | ecosystem: Environmental > Aquatic > Freshwater > Lake | place: Lake Michigan, USA...
GCGAGGGTCAAAGTTTGGTTCAAGGGGCGAATCCGAGACAAACCGAGAACTAATACGGTTATTTAATTCATCTACACGTTCATTTTGTCCATATTGAACTCCTTGATGTACGCCATATAATTGATTATTCATCTGTAAATCCATTTATGCTAAAATATATAATATGTTTATAAAATAATAGGGAACGTTACATCTTAGACAAAACACTTAAACATTAGCTTATAAGTTATTGTATATGAAAATCTGTATTGTCGGTCCAGGATATAAGCCCATACCACCAGATGGATGGGGTGCAGTGGAATCAGTTATTTGGGATTATTATATTAATTTAAAAAGTGAACACGATATTACAATTATTAACAACAAAGATTTAAACCAAGTTATTCACCAAGTAAATGCAGTTGATTACGACTTAGTTCATATAATGTACGACGACCACGTTATAATAACCCCTTATTTAAAATGTACTAAAATCTTTTACACATCGCATTATGCATATATCACTCACCCTACGTTTGAAACCAGCCAATCGTGGTATTTTCATAACGTATTTAAACGCGCATTATTAAATAAAGAACGTATATATTTGAATGTTATATCATCAAGTATAAAAGATATATATGTTAAATATGGTTTTCCGAGTAATCGTATTAACATTTTACACAACGGCGCACGAGAAGACGCATTTCTCTATCACGCCCAACCGTTATATGCAAACAAATCAATATATCTAGCAAAAATTGAAGAACGAAAAAAACAATGGGTCTATCAAAGATTAAACAATATTGATTTTGTGGGAAATTATCACAACTCAAACTTTGATATTACAAAACCTCATTACCTTGGGGAATGGACAAAAGATATCCTATATAAAAATTTAACGAATTATGCTAATCTAATATTGCTTTCTGACGGTGAGGCAGACCCTCTTGTAGTAAAAGAAGCGCTTATATGTGGATTAGGTGTCGTTATAAGTGAATGTGCATCTGCAAATTTAGATTTAACAAAAGATTTTATTACTGTAATACCGAATGACAAATTATTGGATTTAAATTACGTAGACAACGAAATTTCAAAAAACAGATTAATTAGTGTGAAAAAACGAGATGAGATACGTGAATATGGATTAAAGTATTTCTCTTGGAAAAGTATCATTCAAACTTATAATAAACTTATACGAAAGTAGTTAAATAGTATTCTGGTATCATTTGTATTATGAAAATCTGTTTAATTGGTCCAGGCATTATGCCAATTCCTCCGGTAGGATGGGGCGCGGTTGAAATCTTAATATGGGATTACTTCACTGAATTGTTGAACCAAGGTCACGAAGTAAAAATTGTAAATAAGTTAAGACAGAATAGCAGAGAACAAAATGATACGAACTCGTCTTATTGTCAACAGTTAATTACAGAAATTAATTCAGGCAACTATGACTTTGTACATTTACATTATGACTGCCTATATCACATTCTTCCATTTTTAACTTGTAAAAAGGTTGGAATTACTAGTCATTATCCATATATTGATCAACCGGAAAAACATATGTCAGACGGTTATAGTAACGTTTTTCAATCTATATGTAATAACACAAAACATACTATTTTTGCTTTATCCAAAAAAGATTATAACACGTTTTATAAATTCAGTTTAAATAAAACGCAAATAATTCTTATGTACAATGGTGCAAATTCCAATGAAATAAGATGCATTGATGAAATAAATAAATCGTGTTCCAATAATACAATCTATCTCGGGAAAATTTCAGAAAGAAAGGGACAATATAAATACCAACATTTGAATGGAATTAATATAATAGGACCTGGTGGAAGAGAATTATCTAATTGGAAAGGAGAATGGTCACGTGATGATGTATATACAAATTTAACAAATTACGGTAATATGCTCTTATTGAGTGATGGTGAAAATGGAACACCTCTTGTATTAAAAGAAGCACTTATGGCAGGGCTACCGATTGTTATAAATAAACATAGCGCGGATGATTTAGATTTATCACTGCCATTTATTGATATAATTAGCGATGACAAGTTGAATGATTTATCATATATTGAAAATATAATGAATACCAATAGAAAAAAACAACATATGTATAAAGAAATACGTCAATATGCAATGCAACATTTCGATTGGTCTGTTATATTGAAAAACTATGTAAATACTATAAATACACTGAAACCAAGTAATGTAATCAATCATAACGTAACCATTGTGACCGCGTTTTTTGATATCAATCGCGAAACAAATGGCGATGGGAGGAAATTAGATGAATATCTATCTTGGATACAAAAAACGCTTCAATTAAATTGTAATATGTATATTGTCACTGAAAAACGGTTTGTTGAATTTATGAAAAAGCACCGCCCAATTAAGTATAATACATATATTAAAGAAGATATTCTGGAAAATGCTCATTATTATAAATATTTGCCAGAAATAACGACCATTTTAAATAGTCCTGAATATAAACAACGTGTTGCACATCCCGACCGAGTAGAATGTAAACTACCAAAATACAATATAATACAATATAGTAAATTTGGATGGTTGGAAAATGCTATCGCTGATAACCCATTCAATACAGAATACTTCTTTTGGATGGATGCCGGATGTTCTCGTTTCTTTTTAAACTTAGACATAACACAACCTTATCCAAGAATGTCCACTATAAATAACAGTTACAACCGGTTTATAATACAAGCAAGAAGAGACATATTTACTTACCCGATTGATGATACGTTTATATGGAAGGCAGATAATTTATTAGTTGGTACATTATTTGGAGGTTATTATAAAAGTGTAATACAGGTAAAAGAATTATTAGAAGAAATATTTAATAAAGAAATGTTAAATAAACAAAATGTTAACAATGAACAACTTGGTTTAGCACTAGTTTATAAAAAATATCCAGAATTATTCAGTTTGTTTATTAATAATGGAAATAATCACTTACCTTTATTTATTGAATTAGGTAAGTAATTACCTATTTTTATATTATCTATATTGTAAAGCAACACATACAATACATTGTATTCGTTCATATCTAATATTATTTAGATATGAATAGTACATATGCAAAACAAAACGTGTATTTTAGTCGGAAACTGTCAATGTTTAGGTGTCCGCGAATTTTTACAATATTCTGAATTTTTTAAGCATTATAATGTTATACAATATGCTAATTGGGAACTTATTAACAGTAATACAAGTATACCTACACATACCCTCCAATCGGCTGATTTAGTTATTTATCAACCACTTTCTGATGTATATAACTGTTTATCAACAAATAAAAATAATCCAGATTCATTTTTAAACATATTAAATGAAACTTGTAATACCATATCTTTTCCAAGAATTCATAATAATATGCTGTTTCCTATATTTCGTAAGAATAAAACTACTCTTAACATATATGGAACTATTAATAATAAAATAGAAAGTCTAGAACACGCACGTTATTTATATAACAATGATTTGATTGACTACGATTTTGATAACAGATATAATAATAATTATTACATTAGTAAATTAAAAGAAACAGACTGCGATGTTAAAATAATTGATTTTATTTATAAAAATATTGCCAACACGAAACTATTTTTAACGGCAGACCATCCAACTTCTTTTGTATTTAATGAAGTTACTAAACAAATTTGCGAACACTTAGAACTAGACTATGATTATGAAAAAGGATTGACAGCATCAGAAAATATTATTGGATTACCGGATTCAACGTACGACCGACCTAGTAAACAATTTCCTATATCAAGATATACTGTAAAACATTTTGGTTTAAAATATGCATCGGGTGATATAGATGATGCAGACAAATTCTACTTACAAAATACAATTGAATATATCAAACAATGTTATAAATTACATTAGACCGACTAAAAAGAAAAATGAGACAAACTATAATAAAAACATCTTACTTAATTTTATATAATGAGGATTAAATTAAGTGAAAAATATCAAACTGAACGTGAAGAAATATGTAATAAAATTTTAACTATTTTAGATTTGAAAGACGACAAAGCTTTTTTATTATGTAATGTTCTACGTTTTTATATCCATATATTGCAAATATAATGAACCTATCTTGTTGGTCGTCCAACACTACGGGTCAATCTATCTGGATATCTTAATAATTCATACAATCGTGGTATCTTTTGAATAGCAATATTATTATATTGTAGATGGAAACCTAATAATATTTCACTTATCCAATCTAACTTGAATATAAAATAATATACCGGTAAATATACAAATAAATCAGTATACGTTGTCATGTTCTGTTCATTGCCGATCGCCATTTGATCATGTATTGTGTATTTACCAAACTCTCCTTTATGGAATGCTGCATCAAATACTGTGATTGCATCCTTATTAACATGAGATAAATTAATAGTACTCATTATCATATCGCTTCTCATGCGAATTACAAAATCAAATGTAATATTGTGCTCGTGTTTGTATGACATAGCTAATACGTGCACTTGATGTATAGAATAAAATAAACTTAATGTATTATGCGGATAATGACTATACGTGTATGCTCGCGTTACTTCAAGGTCTTTATCAAATTTATAATTATTATTTGGCGATGGTACTTCAAAAAAATGTTTTACATATTCTGGATTCGTTTTTTCATGCATTGCATTCTCTTGTAATCTGCCTATATCATTTTTATATTCGTCTTGGGTAATATTGCTATTTATATAGGTATATGGATGCCGTTCAAAATGTTTCTGTTTATCAATAATAAACCTATGCGGCTTAATTGTGTTTATCATATAATCTATATCTTCCTTCATACTTTCGTCCCAGGTATGAATAAATATGTAAAATTCTATATTTTCATTTGATATGAAAAATTGTTTAATTAATGGATATGTATCTTGGATAAAACGCAAATGTCCAGAATATTCTATCGCAACTTTCATATTATATAATTTTCGGTAAATACTGTTTATATTGGTTCTAGCAGAACTATTATTTAATCATGCATAATGCGCTAGATTACGAATTTAATATATCTATAAATCATAGTTATTATAAAAATCGTAAATGAACTACCACTAATTATATTCGGTTTGACGAATTGCAAAAATTATGTAATAACTGTTTTATGCCCGTTTTAAACGTGTGTTTCAAATCCCAATTTAATTTATTTTTTGCAAATGTATTGTCACCAAGTGTAATCTTATTTACTTCATTTTCTATTATGTTTTCATTTATTTTATAATGCCCATTAACCAAATTATTATATCCATTCCATAAATTTTTTGATTCAACATATTTGGGCTTAATGTCGCTATTTAATTCTTGGGCAATTGTGTTAAAAATTTCTTCAACACTTATTAATGTATTTGAACACGCATTCATAATACAACCTTTTAAATTGTCGGTTTCTATTATTTTGTATATTAAGTCTAACAAATCGTCTATGTAAATATAATCCCGTTTTTGTTTACCGTCTGAATGCAATATTGGTTGCAAATTATTTATTAATTGGTTAATAATGTAGATAGTTAACGGCGGACTTTTCCTTCTATAATCTTGGTTGCCTCCATAAACATTAAAAAAACGAATAACGCGTATATCCATATTGTAATTTTTTACATAACTTAAACACAAATCCTCACAATTCTTTTTTGTCATTGAATAAATTAACGTTGGATTTACTACAAGGGTTTCGCAAAATGTATCCTCTGTATTGTTTTCATAGATTGCAGATGTACTTGCAAATATGCATTTGTTGATGCCTTTAATCCGACATATTTCCAATATGTTTATAGTACCTCTCACGTTAATATCATATGCCAAATCTGGATTATTTTGACATTCTGGTAACGAAGATATAGCAGCTAGATGAATAACAATATCGTTTTTATTAAAATATTTTTTTATCTCTGGATTTCTGATATCATCTTTTACAATTGTTATTTTACTAACAAATTCTTCTGATATATTTGTAATTACTCCTGAATATTCATTATCAATGATTAATACTTCTTTTTCTTTTTCTACCAGAAATTCAGACAACGTTGAACCAATAAATCCCAACCCGCCTGTAATTATGTATTTTTCCATACAATTGTAATATACGGAAAAATGTGTTTATATGCATACAAATTAATATATAAGACGCTTAATTACTGACATAACGCACGTACTAATTCAATAACACGATTAACATATGTATGATTGTGCTGAACATATTCCATTGCTTTATGTATACGGGAATAATTTTTTCGTTCGGTCATAGCAGTCATGTACAATTTTTCCATATTATCATCATATAATACGTGTTCACCCAATATCTTTTTTACGTGTATAGAATCAGTTATACCCAATTGACCGTAACTCATTGCTTTTAGGACACGACACGGTAAATACCCAATCTCCAAATGATTTTTTCCATTTTTTATGCCAAATTGTTTTGTATCTTGTTGGGTTCCGATTGGACGAAAATCCGGACATAGAATAGATTTTTTCATCAATTCTTTATTTTGTTCAAACGTTAATGGGGTGTTCCACGGGTTTGAAGTTATCCATTTTATGCCATTTTGGATACACATATTAGCAAATATGGGATAATTTACCGAACGACAAGGCGAACCAATATAATATACCGCGTTTTCTTTTTCTATTTTAATATCATCATAGTTAAACTCGTGAGGCAATAAATCAGTTGCCCAATACATATATATACATTCATAATCCATTAACTTGATGTCGTTACCACGTTTACTAACATGTAAATCTTTATTAGACAGTAGTTTTTCATATTTCGCGTGAGGCGATAACTCAGTCAAATGGTGTGTACCATCATCTAATTTGAAATCATTATTTATATCATGGATTTCATTCACATTAAACCGTATTTCAATCAATCGTGCATTATTATTTAAATACTTCTCTGGATAAATTGCATTATGAACAAAATATACAGATGACGATACTACGGGTATTTTACTTTCAGCATATCCTTCAGTTATAAAGATGCTATTATTATAATCAAAATCGCGCGGATAGTCTTCATCATGGAACCAATATGTTTCTTTGCCAAATCCAACAGAAAATGCTTTTACCCACATTGCATGAATATATGAATGAGTATGAGTATTCAGCGGAAACCCCCATACGATGACCTTTTTATATTTTGATAATGTTGATTTTTCTAGTTCGGTTAGTAAATTATTATACATATCCGATATAATAATTTAAAATGCAATATCTTTAAACTGATTATTACAATTACAATAATCAGAAGACTTTGTATATTATGTGCGTTGCTTTATATATTTAATTAGACCATTGAAGAATTATAATAATGATAATGCAAATTTGCAATCTAACGTTACAATATGTTTTTTTTGAAAACTAAAAAAACTCTATCATATGCATCTACATGTCCCCAATCAAATTTATTCCAGCCAGTGCTTATAACATTTATATTCATTTCATTGTGAGAAGCATTTATCTCTTCTCTTGTTAAAAATTGTGAATGTTCGGGTAAATATTGCAAATTTGCCTTTTCAAAACATTCAATTATTTGTTCTGGTTCAATGTATTCTCTGTTAAGAACATTATAGTGATTAGGTAAATTTCGGTTTAGACAATCAGAAGTAAATAAAAATAGACCATCATCTGTTAAACTATTGTATACTATTTCGCCACACATATATAACCCATCATTGTGACATATATTTTTATTTGGATTGAAATGAATCATAGAACAAACATCTATTATTATATCGTGTTTTTTATTTGGAATATAAGTTAAAAAATCCATTTCATAATACTTCACTTTATCTGTTGATATTTTATTGCTAGTTAAAAAATTAATAAACGTTTGTGCAGTGTCCTTGCCTAAATCAACGCCAATATATTCACAGTCGTATTTTGATATCAAATAACCAGATATACCCATTTCCCCTGACCCAATATCTAATATTGATTTTGGATGAATATTATTTTCTTCGATAAATTTTATCATAATGTGTTGTTTCCATAACATATCTAGATTTACCGCCTTATTAACAAAACAACATTCACACGTCTTTTTAATGTAGAAATCTAAATTTTTTAATGATAATTTATTTATTCTATTATTGCTAATTGCCAATTCTTTATTTTTTAATGATAATTTATTTATGCTATTGCCAATTGCCAAATCCTTATACTGTTTTAATATATTAGTATTATCTAACCCTAATTCGCGCTGTCTATAATATGCATAATGCGATACTACGCAATTTCCGTATATTTCATTATTTTTATTTAACCAAGTCGGTAAAAACACACACCACCAAGGTTCATCCTCAAGAACTTTACCAACAGTTTTAATATAATTGTTTAACGATTTACCTAACCAAGAACAACAAGAGATAGAAACTGGTTCCTTAAAATTCAATATTTTATTTTTTATCTTATATTTATCTAGATGATTTGTCTTCAAATCGCCTATAAATTGATTATGTAAATCAACACAATACTCCAAATTTCCCCACGCCATCGGACATAATACTTCACTTGCGCTAGTGAACTGTCCAATTTTTATTTGTTTTCCAATATTTGCTGATATTGCCGGCTGTATACGTTTGTATGTATTCGGCCAAGTATTGCCTATATATGATTTTTGTTTTGGACAGTATATACCTTCTTGTTCAAGCATCCAACTAATCGGTGCGTTATTTATTATAACAGGAAACAACATTGGAATGTCTGGATTATCTATTCTATATTTTAAAAAATCAGTAAATAATGTTTCATCAAAATATACAATATCATCGTCAAACTTAATGTACACGCTATCATCATCTTGACAAATATTATATGCATAGTCCCAAATAAGAGCGTTTGTAGTTATACGGTTATTATTTGCATCATAATAATATTCTAATTTTACAAATTCACTATTGTTTCTAGCAAATTCTTCCATATATAATATGTCCGTTTCAATGGTAGTAGCAACAAAAATCTTATACTCATCTATATATTCTTTATATTTCAGTATATAGGAAAACAGAATTTCTAGACTACACTTCCTTCCGCCAAACGTAACTGCTACAACGTTCATTATAGTATATTTATATTATTCTTTATATTATTGACATCTACATATTACATTAAAATACGTATATAATATAAAGATTTGCGTTAATTACTGATATAATGAAGTATATTTTGTTATGCGGAGGAATCGGAAAACGGTTTAATAACTATTCCTTACCAAAACCGTTAAATTACATAAATGGAAAATACATGATTGAATACATTATTGAAAATATACCAAGCACGGAAGTTTACATAATATACAATGTATATTTAAGTCAATATAATTTTGAAGAAATTGTTACAAATCTGTTTAAATCCAAGAAATTCATTTTTTGTAAAGTTGACTATCTTACCCGCGGCGCAGTTGAAACCGCATATGTCGGATTAAACCAGGTTAAGTTTCCAGAAAATGAACCATTAATGTTCATTGACAATGATAATATACATTCACTTAATAGTCATTTATCTAAAATAACCGGAAATTTTATTGGTTATGGCAAAAATTATGATAAAACCAACTATTCATTTATTACTATGCATGCAAATAAAGTAACCAACATTGAAGAAAAAATCAAGATTTCAGACTTCTATTGTTGCGGAATATATGGGTTTGAAAATATAGTCACTTTTAATAAATATGCAAAAATACTACTTGATCAAAACTTTAAAACAAAGAACGAGTTCTATTTCTCTCTTATGTATAAGTTAATGTTAAAAGACGATTTGACAATATTGCCTATACATATTGAACAAACTCACCACATTGGGACATATGATGAGATTATTAGTAATATTTATAATATATCCGATTCTGAACGCAAAAATAAATTGCGAATTTGTTTTGACTTAGATAATACGCTTGTTACTTATCCAACCATTCCAAATGACTATTCTTCGGTAAAACCTATTCCGAAGATGATAACATTATTAAATGCACTTAAAACGCAAGGGCACGAAATAATTATTTATACTGCTCGGCGAATGAAAACTCACAACAATAACGTTGGAAAAGTTGTAAAGGACATCGCATTAGTAACTATCAATTGCTTAGAACAATATAATATTCCGTACGATGAACTTATATTTGGAAAACCGATTGCTGATATATATATTGATGACAGAGCTATAAACCCATACATCAATGACATTTCACATTTCGGATTATTTCAAGAAACAACCGACTTTATACACAACAAGGTTGACAATAATAAATATAATAAAATAAACAAGATGAACAATTTTATAAAAAAAATGGGACCTTATAGATTTATGAAAGGTGAATTATTTTTTTATCAAAATCTGCCAGAAAACGTAACCAAGTTTTTTCCGAAGTTAATGGATTACAATAAAACAGGTGAAAGTTTGGAAATCACTATTGAACACATTAGTGGAATACCACTATACTTCTTATATAAGAACAAATTATTCACAGAAAAACATCTTAATAGTTTATTTGACTTGTTGCAACAATTTCACACTACTGAATATCCAATCACGATTGACAGTGCTAGAATACATAATAACTATTTCAAAAAACTGCACGGGCGGTTTAATAACAACGACTATTATTTTGCAGACGCACAGGAAGTATTTGATAAAATTGTGCTAGATTTAACCGTGCATTATTCACCAAACGTTGTTGGTATAATACACGGCGATTTTTGGTTTTCAAATATTATGCTAGAATATGATGATAACTATAAATGTATAGATATGAAAGGACAAGTTGATAATGAATTAACGTTAAATGGTGATATGTATTATGATTATGGTAAATTATATCAGAGTATATTGGGTTACGATTTAGTATTAAATAATTGCAGCATTGATTATAAATATATTGCCACAAATAAAGATTTTTTTATAAAAAAATGCAGAGAATTAAATTTAAATATTGATTATTTAACTGCGGTAACAAAGAGTTTAATATTCGGAACGCTACATAGTGTAGAGAATGACGATAATAAACAGAACATATGGAATTTTTTAAAATCATTGTAAATTCATATTATTATTTCAACTGCCGAAATAATAATAAATATTTATACTGCACGGCTGCTACGTGAAAACATTGTTTACGGTGGTTCAAGTGCCATTGGCATATTTATTATTACCCGCGGTATGTTATACAAGTCCATCAAATCGCGAATAATATACTCGGGTCCAAGTGTTCCGATACTAGTATCCCATAATGTAACCGGTTGTCTTTTATTTTGTTTATAAATACCCTGAGTATCGTTTAAATATTTTAAATTTAAAAATGCAGACGAAAATATATTCATTATCATATTGCTACCCATGTTAAACCAATCAGAAATCATATTATCTTTTTGTCCAATATTTATATAATATAATCGGTCCATCGGCACATTATTACAATTTAATATAAATCCTAATTTTGTATCATATCTAATTCTTATAACGCAATCATATAGTACATTGTTATCTATGCTATATTCTTCTTTTAACGTGTTGCATTTATGAATGCTATAAAATTGACTTAAATGTGAAAATGTTATTACACGGTTTTTTACTTCTTCGCGCGTTAAATGCGCGTTACCTGGAAAATTACAGTAATTGTTCAGTTGCATTTCTGGCATTGCGTAGTATGAACCATCATAATTATTGAAGTTAGTAAACTTTTGTTTTTCTACACAGTAAGACTTTGGTTTATATATATCTAATAATTTTTCATCTACGTTTGGTTCTAATGCACATTCCCTCCGTACATCACATTTATTAGCAGCATATAAGTTTTCTTTATCATACCACATATGCATAAATACATCAGCATTATTTGGAGCAATAATTGTATTTATTATATGCTGACTATTTTTTATAGCAGCGATAGGCTGCCCCGATATTAATACCGCTACTTTCATATACTCAATAAAAAAAGTCGTTTATATTATTTACGCAAAATAGTATAAATGCATATACGTAATTATTTATGCTGAAATATTCGTTATAATGGCTGCATTAACTACAATATAGAAGTTTAATCCAATAATATTTTATAAAGAAACCGATAAAACACTTTCGGACGAAATGGTTCAATCAATGAATATAGATTTTGAATATGAAACGCCTAGAAATTAGTTAACTCGGCTAGGATACAATATAACAAATATTGATAATAACAAGTGTTTAGTTATACATAACTAAATATTTCAACAAATTATTTTATTATTGTAATACTGATATAAATAAAACCAAGGGTCTACTTTACAATCAATGGGAAATATTGGGTTAAATAATCCGACATTTTTCACGAAAATACTTGCTATTATTTGTTGGTCGCAACCTATAAATTTATTATTTTTAACATAATCATCAAATGACTTGTAAAATAATTCGCTCGTTTTCAATATCGTATCCTTATGTCCGCCAAACATTGACCCCGAAAAGTGTACTTCATTACAATAAAAATCTTGTATTTGATAAAAACCGTTCAATAATACAATATCTAATTTATCTCTTGATATCTTTGTCTTTTCTGGATAAGTGTCTAGTAGATGGACAATATTGTTATTACGTACATTTCCTATATCATTCCATATAAAATATTCGCTATTATATGGATTTAAACTCATGGTTTCTTTCATAAAATGAAATTTTGAGTTCCATATCATATAACATCCTTTTCCTCTACCACATTTTTGGTTTGGGTCGTTTATCTCTTGATAATTCCATATATCTGGATAATTCTTGTATATTTCAAGTTCTGTTAACTCTTTTATAATAATCGTATATCTTAATGATGCGTTTTGATTTAATATATCAACCAAGTATGGTTTATCTGCACTACTCGTAAATATAACTATATTCGTTTTTAAATTTAATAACAGGTTTTTAATCCAAGTATCATACTCAGAACTTGTATGTTTTGATTGTTTTAATTTGTAGTAACACGAAACGATTGTTGCCATTTTCTATATGGAACAATACACATAATCTATAAATTGTTTTTACAAACTAATATAAATAGGAAGTCATACTATATATTGTAAACCAACAAAATGGTAAAAATTTGCAACACAACTTACCCATCCAATTCAAAGTACGATTCGCATTTTGAATTGTATCCTTATCCTCTCAGTGACTTCCAGAAATATGCGATTGAGGCTATCGTTGAAAAACAACACGTCTTAATCACTGCACATACCGGTTCTGGTAAAACTCTGCCCGCCGAATTCGCTATTCAACATTTCACCAGTCTTGGCAAGAAAGTCATTTATACCAGTCCTATTAAGGCTCTTTCTAATCAAAAATATTACGAATTTACTAAAAAATACCCTCATATTTCTTTCGGCTTGTTTACCGGTGACATTAAAACCAATCCGGAGGCAGACGTACTCATTATGACCACCGAAATCTTAATGAACTACTTGTTTACTTCCTTAACCACCACATCCGATACTTCTGTTCCTGCACAATCCGGTCTGCAATTTCAAATTGATATTCATAATGAATTGGCGTGTGTGGTATTTGACGAAGTTCACTACATTAACGACGCGGAACGCGGTCAAACCTGGGAGAAAACAATTTTGATGTTACCTCGTCATATTCAAATGGTAATGCTTTCTGCTACGATTGATAACCCAGAAGGGTTTGCAAAGTGGTGCGAAAAAGGCGATACTGCTGACGATGCGAAGTGTGTGTATCTTGCGTCAACCAATCACCGCGTTGTCCCTCTATCGCATTATGGTTATATTACTACCGCTGAAACTGTATTCAAACATATCAAAGATAAAACTATTCAAAAGGATATTAAAGATACTACAAACAAACTTATTCCTCTTCAAGATGAAACCGGCGTTTTTAATGAAGTCGGCTATAAAAACATTGTAAAAATAAATAAATTATTCGACGACAACAAGGTCCGTATTAATCGGAAACATACACTCAATCAACTCGCTCTATTTCTACGAGAACGCGAAATGTTACCTGCGATTGCCTTTGTTTTTTCCAGAAAAAATGTTGAATTATGTGCATCTGAGATTACAGTGCCATTAACCGAAGAAGATAGCAATCACGCATACAATGTTAGAAATGAATGCGACCACATCGTACGTAAACTTCCGAATTACAAGGAATATATGGAACTTCCCGAGTATATTCAACTCGTTCGTCTATTAGAACAAGGTATCGGCATTCATCATTCCGGTATGATACCCATTCTGAGAGAAATCGTAGAATTGATGATTTCCAAACGATATATTAAATTGTTATTTGCTACCGAATCGTTCGCAATTGGACTTGATTGTCCCATTAAAACTGCCATTTTTACCGGATTAACCAAATTTGATGGCAACTTGGACCGATATTTGATGGCGCACGAATATACACAAATGGCGGGTCGCGCGGGAAGACGTGGAATTGACACCGTCGGACACGTAGTTCATTGTAATAATCTGTTTAAATTACCTACTATGGGTGAATATAAAACGATGATGGGCGGAAAACCGCAGAAATTAATATCCAAATTTCGTATTTCATATCCGCTTATCTTCAATCTTCTTAAAAATGGACAATCCTCTAACTTTCATCAATTTTCACAAAAAAGTATGGTACAACAAGAGATTATGAACTCTACCGGGGAAATCCAATATAATATTCAGCAAACGGAACATAAAATTGCACAGAAAATAGAAGCCATCGCATCACTAAGAACCCCGCGAGATGTATGTGAAACGTATATGACTACAATGGATATATATAAAAATTCCGTAAATAAAAAACAGCGCCAAGCGGAACGTGACTTACGTGCTATGGAAGACGATTACAAGTACATTAAGTCCGACGTGGAATCCATTGGCAAATTAACAGATATGGAAATTGACTTGCAAAATCAACGTAAAACATTAGATTATACTCAAACCTATATACTTGAACAAACGAAGTTGGTATGTGCGATATTGGTTAAAAATGGATTTATTCGTGAAGTTACAACAACCGACGATACAATTCAATATGAAATGACCGAATTGGGTGGAATGGCTTCAAACCTTGCCGAAATTCATCCTCTTCCAATTGCACAACTTATGGTTGAATGGAATTTCTTCGCGGATTTTTCGCCCATTCAACTTGTCGGGTTACTTTCTTGTTTCACCGATATAAAGTTACCGAGTGATATGCGAACCAGTCGCCCGAATTGTAATGATACATTCCTTAACAATAAGATACTTGCACTAGAAAAGGGTTATCATTCGTATCAAGACCAAGAGATACAAGATGGTGTAAATACGGGGATTGATTATAACGAAGAATTATGTTATGATATTATTGATTTTTCTATGATATGGTGTGATTGCACAAGTGAATACGATTGCAAGTCTTTTATTCAGAATGAAGTCGCTGAAAAATCCATTTCTATTGGAGATTTTACAAAAGCCATGTTGAAAATCGTAACCATCACGAAAGAGTTTATGAATATTGCTGAAACCATCGGCAATGTTGAATTAAAACATAAATTAAATCAAATTGAAGGGTTGGTACTCAAATACGTAACTACTTCACAAAGCCTATATGTGTAAAGGATGAAAAATTGAAATAAACTATATCTAATGTATTATACCAATCTACTTGTCCATATGGACTTTTAAAATCAAAATGAGCAGTAACAATAGCATTGTCAGCAGTGTATCTAGTGATAGCGATACCGAATTATTCATAGAAGATTATGAATATACTGCAAACACTCCGACTGACAGTATAAATTCGGGAAATTTAATACATTCAGATGACGATACAAACACAGTGATTATCGTTGATAGCGATGAAGAACTATACACGGACGATGAGCACGAGGAAGAATACGTAATTGACTATATCTATCACGAAGAATGTGATTTCATTGATACAGAAAAACTTAACCAGCATTATTATATCGGTATATGCAACTATTTGCCGATAAATAATGCGATTATTTACGGAAATGCGATACAACCCAAAACGTTCTTTAAATATTCGTATATACACACTCTATCCTATTTGCAACTGTATAGTATTTTTAGAATTCGTAAACCGAAAGTCGATATTATGCAACTTGTAATCCGGGAAGATAGTACATACACGATTGTTATTAAAACACATTGGCTGCGTATTATTCAACGAACTTGGAGAAGAATATACAATACGCGCAAAGAAATATGGAATAAACGTATGAAATTGGCATCCAGACGTTTATTTGAACTTAGTGGCAGGTATCCGCAAGATGCGTCTTATATACCCACATTACGGGGGATGCTGCAACCCTATAA
>Ga0209770_10000839_pt1 | contig 16307 bp, 17 predicted proteins | sample LauGreSu1BDMLBDD_2_FD_187572 | JGI IMG/M metagenome (GOLD analysis project Ga0209770, IMG submission 187572) | Freshwater lake microbial communities from Lake Michigan, USA - Su13.BD.MLB.DD (SPAdes) (version 2) | ecosystem: Environmental > Aquatic > Freshwater > Lake | place: Lake Michigan, USA...
GTGGATAATGATGTGGACGGTTTTTGACACGGGTTCCGGCAATCGGAAATGCTTTACATCATTGGGTTTCATCACAAGTGAAGCGCACATATCAGTACAGAGGAACTATGGAAAACGAGCTACAAGTGGACTCTCGCGGCACCGAAAACCACGATGATGTGTGGCGTGCAACCGCCCAGGTTTTGCGCGCTCAAGTTTCCGAGGCAGTGTGGTTCTCCACATTCAACGACGCTGTTGCTATCGCCGACGACAAGATGAGTCTTCGTCTGCAAGTTCCAAATACTTACGTTCGCGAAAGAATTCTTACCCGCTACATGTCGCTCGTGCGTGACGCACTGGACGAAGTTGGTGCCAGTGAGCGCCAACTCCTGATCGACGTCCAGACCAACACCGCCGCCGACGTGAACGAGCAGTTGTCCACCAACAACACCCCAGACCAGTTGCCAGCCGAACTGAACACCTCGCTCAATCAGCCAACAGATACCACCACCTTGAAAAGCCGCACGGGCAAAGGCATGGCTGTTGGGTTGAACCCTCGTTACACCTTCGAAACCTTCGTTAAGGGCACTTCCAACCAGTTCGCTTTGGCTGCTGCGCAACGGGTTGCCGAAACACCTGGCCGCTCCTACAACCCGTTGTTTATCTATGGTTCCGCCGGACTCGGCAAAACCCACCTGTTACACGCCATCGGGTACTACGTCCACCAGAACTACGCCCATTACGAAGTTCGCTACGTCTCCACCGAAACGTTCTTGAACGAATACGTCGACGGCATTCGCAGCAACACCATTGCTGCCTTCAAGCGCCGCTACCGAGAAGTTGATGTGTTGCTCATTGATGACATTCAATTCATGGAAGGCAAAGAAGGGCTGCAAGAAGAGTTCTTCCACACGTTTAACTCGCTCCACGGCGCCAACAAGCAAATTGTTATTTCGTCGGACCGCATGCCAGACGCCATTCCAACTTTGGAAGACCGACTGCGTGGACGGTTCCGTTGGGGCCTCATCACCGACATTCAGCCACCAGACATGGAAACCCGCTTGGCAATTCTGCGCAACAAGGCAGAACGCGAGCGCACTTCGGTATCTCATGAAGTGTTGGAGTTCATTGCCAGCAACGTCACCACCAACATTCGTGAACTCGAGGGCGCCCTCATCCGGGTTGCTGCTTATGCCAGTTTGAACAAAACCCAGGTTGATGTGTCGTTGGCCAAGCAGTTGCTGACCGACTTGCTCACCCGCACCGCAGTGAAGCCACGCACCGACGAGCAGTTGTTGGTCGAAATTGCAGAGCACCTTGGTTTTGAGGTTGAGGCACTTCGTGGCAAAAGCCGCCAGCGCCCATTGGTTCAAGCTCGACAAACCGCCATGTACGTGTTTCGTGAACTGACCGACCTCAGCTATCCAGCCATCGCCCGTTTGTTTGGTGGCCGCGACCACACCACCGTGATTCACGCCGTTGATAAAACTCAGCGCATGATGAGCGAGCGCAAACAGGTCTACGACCAGGTCACCGAGCTCGTTCAGAAATTTAAGACGTCGTAAATCATGTTGGGGACAACCATGTGGGCAACAGCGCAACAACCAGTGGACAACCAAGAGTTATGCATGGTTGAACGAACTACACAAATGCAAGATGTGCTTGCACCCTCACAGGGCTGTGAGTTCAATTCGTATATGTCATTTGGTGTTCAGGGTGTTCATCCACAATCCACACCCCTTATTACCGTTATTAAGTCTTTCTATAAACATCCACAAATAACAATGAACAACGTTGGCCAAGGAGCATGGTGATGAAATTTCGAGTCGAGCGCGAAGTGTTGGCAGAGGCCTTGGGTGCAGCAGCCCGTGTTGCTTCAACACGCAACAACGCCATGCCTGCGTTGTCAGGAGTAAAACTTGAAGTGACGGGTGATCAACTGATGTTGTCATGCACCGACAACGATTTGTCAGTGCAGTTTGTACTTCCAGTTGGCGGGCAAGCAGACGGTGTAGTTGTTGCAAGCGCAAAATTGTTAAGCGACATTGTTCGTGCTGGCGCCGACGGAAAAGTTACGTTCGAATCTGCTGGCGAAGAAGTTCACATTTCTTCTGGTCGTGCACAAACAACTGTTGCAACGTTTGCAGCTAACGATTTCCCAAACATTGCTCTTGCCAGTGCGCCGCCAGTAACACTGTCTGCACCATTGCTGAGCGAAGCACTTCGCCAAGTAGTTCGTGCTGCAAGTTCCGACATGCAGCGGTTGCCATTAACCGGCGTTTTAATGTCGGCAGAACCAGAAGGTCTTCGTCTTGTTGCAACCGACTCATACCGTTTGGCTGTTCGCGATCTGCCGGGCACCAATGTTCTTGGCCATGGACAAAAAGTGGTCATTCCAAGTCGTGCACTTGGTGAGCTACAACGCTTACTGAATCAAGGCGACGAGGTAACACTGTGTCTGGCCGAGGATCGAGCAACGTTTTCCGTAGGAAACGCAACCTTGTCAACCAGTTTGTTGCAAGTTGAATTCCCTAACTACAGACAACTCATTCAGCCGTCATACCCGAACACACTGACCGTTGCTCGAGAAGCGTTGCTTGAGGCTGTTCGTCGTTGCCGAATTTTCGCCCGTGAAACCACACCGGTTCGCCTTGAAATGACAGCAACATCGTTGAAGTTGTCGGTCATTACCCAGGACATCGGTAACTCGGAAGAAGAAATTGATTGTTCACTCGATGGAACAGAAATGACTGTTGGTTTTAATCCGGAGTATCTTGCTGCCGGAATTGAAGCGGTAACGGGTGACGAAATCACCATTCAAACCACCGACCCACAACGACCAGCAGTACTGCGCGGTGTTGGAGCAGAGGACTATCTCTACTTGGTGATGCCACAACGCCTTACCGTATAAGCACAACGTTCCGAGCGACAGCGTGATCATTCAACACCTTGAACTCACGAACTTTCGCAACTATGCAGCGACAACAATCAAGTTAACTTCTGGCGTCACAGCTGTTGTTGGAAATAATGGTCAAGGCAAAACCAATTTGGTTGAAGCACTTGGTTATTTAGCAACACTAAAAAGTTTTCGTGGTGTGCCTACCGAAGCACTCATTCGTACAGGAAGCGACACCGCCGTTTTGCGCGCAACAGTGGTGCATGCAGATGGCAGAGAAGTGCTTATTGAAACCGAATTAGTACGCACGGGCCGCAATCGTTCATTGGTAAACAAACAACGTCTTGCTCGTTCACGCGACTTACTTGGGGTGGTGCGTACCACCGTGTTTTCACCAGAAGACTTGGAGTTGGTGAAGGCAGCACCAAGTGTGCGCCGAGACTTTATTGACGATGCACTTATTGCGCTGCAACCAAAACTGGACGTGTTGTGTGGTGAAATTGAAAAAGTGTTGCGCCAGCGCAACTCGTTGCTAAAACAGGCGGGGGGCAGGCTGACTCCCGATATTGCAAGCACACTCGATGTGTGGGACACCAAGTTGTCTGAATTGGGCACCGAACTTGGTGATGAACGTGCGCGACTCATTGCTCAGATTTCTCCGCGCGTGTCGAAGGCTTATGAAGAGCTTGCGGAAAAGGCAACGCCAATCGGTTTGGTGTACGAACCTGAATGGCGGCGAATTGGACTAGCCAACGAGTTGCAAACCAGCCGCCTCGACGACATTCGCCGGGGTACCAGCACAGTTGGACCCCACCGAGACGACATCGACTTGCTCATCAACGGACTTCCAGCCAGAACGCATGCTTCACAGGGGGAGCAACGTACTTTGGCCCTAGCCATGAGGTTGGCGGTACACCGCATGGTGACCGAGGAATTTGGGTCTGCACCAGTGCTCATTTTGGATGACGTGCTGTCTGAACTGGATCCCAACCGGGCGGCAGCATTATTGCGTCACTTTCCGGAGGGTCAGGTACTCATCACCACTGCCGGGTACCTTCCCGAGGCCGCTCACCCCGACCGTATTGTGCGTATTCAACAGGGTGCGGTCGTTCAAGACAGCACAAACGAGGACAATTTACCCACATGAGCAATTTCAGCAATCCGTCAGAGCAGTCCCTTGAGGAGGATCGGCAAATTGACGCCAGCATGGGCAGCCTCGGCCGGCTCTCCACCGAACTGAATGCTCTGTTGTCTCGCCTTGGGTCCGAACCTGCCTCCGTGGTGAACAGTGTGTTCACCGATTGGGTCACACTCGTTGGTGAACACGTCGCGCAACATGTTGCTCCCATCAAACTCGAACACTCTCGGTTGCTTGTAGAAGTGACCGAAGCAGCATGGGCTACACAAATGCGTTTTCTCGAACCTCAACTTCTCACAACGTTGTCAGCAGCAACATCAAGCAACATTGTTGGTATTGATGTGCGCGTAAAACGCAATTCGCGCAGTAAGTAATTGGTAGACTTAGCCGTGTTATTTATGTTGCTCAATCGTGTGTCTCGCCGCTTTTTCGGCGCTCTCCCAGAAGGTAAGTGATGGCAACCACCAAAGCTCAAAAATCGGCAACTGCCGGCTCAGCGTCATATGGCGCAAAAGACATTCAAGTACTTGAAGGCCTCGACCCAGTTCGTAAGCGCCCAGGTATGTACATCGGGTCCACAGGGCTCACCGGTTTGCATCACCTCATTTGGGAAATTGTGGACAACTCTGTTGACGAAGCAATGGCCGGATACTGCAACAAAATCACGGTTACCTTGCTTGCCGACGGCGGTTGCGCAGTCAGCGACAACGGCCGTGGCATTCCAGTCGACCCATACACCTCTGGTCAACACAAAGGCAAGAGTGCGCTCGAAGTAGTTCTCACTGTGTTGCACGCCGGCGGAAAGTTTGGCGGCGAAGGTTACAAAGTTTCTGGCGGTCTGCACGGTGTAGGTGTGTCAGTAGTGAACGCGTTGTCAAAGCGACTTGTTGCAGTTGTCGACCGCGGTGGCGAACGCTTCAGTCAAGAATTTATTGACGGCGGAAAACCAAAAGCGAAATTGTCAAAGATTGGTGCTTCACCAAACAAGACAACAACCGGAACAACTGTTTCGTTCTGGCCAGACCCAACCATCTTCGCTTCCGAAGGTGTTGAGTTTGTTGCGCGCACCGTAACCGAACGTTTGCAAACGATGGCATTTTTGAACAAAGACTTAGAAGTCGTCTTTAACGATGAACGAGAAGACAAAAAGCAATCCATTACGTATCAATACAAAGGTGGAATTGTTGACTTCATTAAGCACTTGAATGCTTCGCGCGAAGCCCTGTTCACCAAGGTCGCCCACTACGAAGGCAGCGATGACGAACAAACTGTAGACATCGCACTGCAGTGGAATACCGGTTATTACGAGGGTATTTATGGTTATGCCAACGGCATTTCCACCGTCGAAGGCGGCATGCACGTTGAAGGTTTCAAGACAGCACTCACCTCGGTGGTCAACAAGTACGCGCGTGCATCAAACGCACTGAAGGAAAAAGAAGACAACCTCTTGGGCGAAGACATTCGCGAGGGCATCACTGCAATTGTTGCGGTAAAACTTCGCGAGCCACAATTTGAGGGTCAGACAAAGGCGAAGTTGGGCAACGTATCCATCCGTTCATTCGTGCAGAAAGAAACAAATGCACGTCTCGAAGAGTGGATGCAAGAAAACCCAACCGAAGCGAACCGCATTGTGAAAAAAGCAATTGCGGCCGCACAAGCTCGACTCGCTGCAAAAAACGCACGTAACGCAGTGCGTCGCAAGACTGCACTTGCTGGTGCAGGTATGCCAGACAAGTTGAAAGACTGCACCAGCACCGATGCAAGCGAAACAGAACTGTTCATTGTTGAAGGTGACTCTGCAGGCGGCACCGCTGTAGATGCACGCGACCCGCGCACCCAAGCAATTTTGCCAATTCGCGGAAAGATCTTGAACGTTGAGCGCGCACGACTCGACAAAATGTTGAAGAACACCGAAATCCAAACGCTGATTACCGCAATTGGTGGAGGCATTGGTAACGACGAATTTGATGCATCAAAAGCGCGTTATCACAAGGTGGTTATCTTGGCTGACGCCGACGTGGACGGCAGCCACATTCGTACCTTGTTGCTTACGTTTTTCTATCGCCAGATGAAACCAATGGTTGAAAGCGGTTTCATTTACATTGCGCAACCACCGTTGTTCTCTACTGAAATTGGTAAAGAAAAGATTTATCTCAAAGACGACGCAGCGAAAGAAAAGTTCCTTGCCGAGCATCCAAACCACAAGAAGGAATTCCAACGCTTGAAGGGTCTTGGCGAAATGGACTGGCAAGAACTTCGCAGCACCACCATGTCTGCCGACTCACGCACGTTGTTGCAGGTCACCGTTGACGAAGCTGCACTCGCCGAAGACATCATGAGCGTGCTCATGGGCGACGACGTCGAAAGTCGTAAGAAATTTATTCAAACCAATGCGCGCGATGTGCGCAACCTCGACTTCTAGCGAGCACTTAGGCGTAAAGGACGTGTGTAATGGCCAGTAAGAAACCAGCAAAAAAAGCAGCAGCCAAAAAGCTTGCTCCGCGCAGCGATAAGTCTGCGAGTGGTAAAGCGGCAGCAGCAGAAACCGCATCGGGCACCCCGCCACGCAAACCACCTGCACAGCAAGACGATTTGTTTGTTAACCCAGACTCAGTTCAACCAGTGCAATTGCAAGACGAAATGGAACGCTCGTTCCTCGATTACGCAATGTCGGTCATCATGTCGCGCGCTTTGCCCGACGTTCGAGACGGCCTAAAGCCTGTTCACCGCCGAATCATTTGGGACATGGACCAACAAGGTTTCCGCCCAGACCGACCATTCGTAAAGTGCGCGCGCGTTACCGGTGACACCATGGCGCGTTATCACCCACACGGTGACGGCGCCATTTACGATGCGCTCGTTCGCATGGCCCAGCCGTTTTCGCTGCGTCACCCGCTTATCGATTTCCACGGCAACTACGGTTCGCCAGACTTTGGTCCGGCAGCCAGTCGTTATACCGAATCACGTTTGCATCCGTTGGCAATGCAGTTGCTTGCAGACATCGACGAAGACACCGTCGATCTCATTGCCACGTACGACGGCACTGCAGAAGAACCAATCGTGTTGCCAGCTCGTTTCCCCAACCTTTTGGTGAACGGAAGTCAAGGCATTGCAGTAGGCATGGCCACCAGCATTCCGCCGCACAACTTGGGTGAAGTAGTGGATGCAACGTTGCACCTCATTGACAATCCGCAGGCAACAACTGGTGACCTCATGAAGTTTGTGAAAGGCCCAGACTTCCCAACAGGTGGACTCATTCTTGGTCGCGACGGAATTAAAGACGCGTACCAAACCGGTCGTGGAAGCATCAAAATGCGCGCGAAGGTCAGCATCGAAGAGGGTAAGCGCGGTCAAATGCTCATCGTGGTCACCGAACTTCCATATCAAGCAAGTTGTTCGGCAATTGCCTCACGTATTCAAGAACTTGTGGATGGCGGCGACCTCGACGGCATCGCCGACGTAAACGACAACTCATCGGGCGGTCAAACCAACCTCATCATCACGCTGAAGCGCGACGCAAACTCAAACGTGGTCATGAACAACTTGTTCAAACTCACCCAATTGCAAACCAGTTTCCCTGTGAACATGGTTGCGCTCGTTCACGGTGTTCCACGAACATTGAATTTGCGCGATGCGCTTGTTGGTTATGTCGATCACCAAATTGAAGTCACCACGCGACGCTCAAAGTTCCGTCTACAAAAGGCAAACGACCGCAATCACATTCTTGAAGGACGTCTGAAAGCGCTCAATGTCATCGACGAAATCATCAAGCTGATTCGCGCCAGCGAAGACGCCGCATCTGCCAAGGCTGCGTTGATGGGCAAAAAGTACAACTTCTCTGAGCGTCAAGCAATCGACATTCTCGATATGCAATTGCGCCAACTCACCAGGTTGTCGCGCATCGACTTGGAAACAGAACAAAAAGACGTTCTGGCTCGCATTAAGGAACTCGAATCAATCCTCAACTCCGACACAAAGTTGCGCGCCGTTATTTCGAAAGAACTCACCGCAGTTCGTGAAGCCTTTGCAACCCCACGCGTGTGCAAAATTGCCGCCGATGTTGGTGAAATGAGCGTTGAAGACCTGGTTGACAACAAAGAGCTCGTCATTGTGATGACACAAGCTCAGTACATCAAGGCCGTTCCTGCAGACTCATTCCGCACACAAGGCCGTGGTGGTCGCGGAGTAAGTGGTGCAAAAATGAAGTCGGATGACATTGTGAATAACGTCATTTTCACGACGTCGCATTCGTATTTGTTGTTCTTCTCGAACCGCGGACGCGTATATCGCTTGCGCGCACTCGACATTCCAGAGCGCGATCGCACAGCAAAAGGCATTCCAATTGTCAACTTGTTGCCGCTCAATCAAGGTGAATCTATTCAGGCAATCATTGACACTCGAGAGTTCCCAGGCGAGCGCTTCTTGTTCTTTGCAACCAAAGAAGGGCAAGTCAAGAAGACTCCATTTAACGAGTACGACTCAAGCCGCCGCGATGGTCTCATTGCGTTGAAGTTGCGTCCAAAGGACGAACTCGTGCGTGTTATCGAAACTTCAGGCAGCGACGACGTATTCATGGTGACGCGCGATGGTCAAACCATTCGCTTCTCCGAAAAAGGTGTTCGTCCAATGGGTCGCTCGGCAGCTGGCGTGCGCGGAATGAAATTGCGTGCAAACGATGAAGTGGTGTCATGCGACGTAGCCAAGGATGATTCAGCGATTCTCATCATCACCGAATCGGGTTATGGCAAACGCACCCAGGTCAGCAACTTCGCCCGCAAGGGTCGAGGTGGCATGGGAATGATTGGCATCAAACTCACCGGCAAGAAGGGTCATGTTGTGGCTGCCTTTATGGCAGGCATCGATGATGACATCGTGGTGGTGGCTTCGGGTGGAACCACAATTCGCACCCCAGTGAAAGAAATCTCCAGTCAGGGTCGCTCGGCAACAGGCGTGCGCATCATGAGTATGGATGACGGACAAGTAGTGGCTTCTGCCGCACTCGTTCTCTCTCACGACGAAGCATAAATACACCTCCACACACAGAGCGAGGTAGTGCAACGTTGACCGTTGCGCTCACACTTGCAGTACTGGTGTTGTTGGTATCTGTGTTCAGCAAATTTGGTAACGCCCTGATTGATGCTGAACGCGCGCGAATAGCGAGCCAAGTGAGTGCGCTTGCCGCGGTGTATGGCGGTGAATCTGAAGCGCGAAAGATTGCGCAAGCGAACGATGCAACGCTGTGTAGTTTCCATGAGCCAACCACACCACATCCGTATTTTGCCGTGTGCGTTGATGTTGATGGTACACAACGGATATCACACGCTGTCGATACTTGGACAAATCCAGTGCCTACACTGGAACCGTGAGTAAAACATCTGCACGTGCACCGCGAGTGCGACGAGTCACCAGAGTTATTCGCGAAATCGATCCATGGTCTGCCTTTAAGGTTGGCCTCGCATTTCACCTGGTGGTGTACTTCACCGTGTTAATCGCATCGGTGTTGTTGTGGAGTGTTGCCTCTGCTACTGGCACCATCGACAACATCGAACGCTTTCTTATGTCGTTTGGTTGGGAGTCGTTCCAGTTCCATGGATGGACGCTGTTACTGAACGAAATTCTGCTTGGCCTGCTGCTCGTGGCATTACTCACCATCGTGTGGGTGCTTGGCGCAACGATGTTCAACCTCATCACCGATCTTGTAGGCGGAATTCGGGTGTCAGTACTGGAAGAAGAGGTTCTGGTGTCAACGGTTGAGGGTGACGGAAAGCGCCAGTAGGCTCATTTCCCCCGAAAGCAATTCGGGGCTATAGCTCAGTTGGTTAGAGCGCATCCCTGATAAGGATGAGGTCACAAGTTCGATTCTTGTTAGCCCCACGGAGGTAGTGCAGTGAATTTCATCCGACGCGTACTGATGGTGCTTGGCATCGCTGGTGCTGCCGGAGCCATTCTGCGCCTCAAGGGTCGATCTGAACATTCCACCACTCGCGGCGGTTGGGCTCCCATGACTCCTTCGGAGAGCGATTCGACGAACACCCCCTCAACCAAGAAGTAGCTGTCATGTTCACCACCAAAATTGGCGTTCTTGGTGCAGGCGTTACCGGCGTTCGAGTGGTTGAACACTTACAAACACTTGGTCACACCAACATTTTGGTCAGCGATAAGGTGGCGGCTCGCGCACAACGATTGTCGGCTTCACACAGCACAGATGCAATTCGTGTAGCGGCAGTAACTCGCGAAGAGTTGTTTGAGTGCACAGTCGTTGTGCTTGCCTGTGGTGCGCCACATGCACATATGACGACACAACTCATTCAACGCGGTGTTTCTGTGGTGTCACTTTCTGACAACGTTGCAGATTGTATGAATTTGTTGGCACTTGATGCACAGGCCAAAGAACACAAAACGGTGATCATCGTTGGTGCTGCATCGAGTCCGGGTGTTACCGGTTTGTTACTGCGTTCAATGACCGAACGATTCGACACGATCGACGAAGCGCACGTCGCCATGCATGGCACTGGTGGGCCAGATTGTGCACGCCAGCATCACGACGCATTGTCGGGCCAGTCCATCGGCTGGCATGACGACGAATGGCTGCGCCGACCATCTGGTAGCGGACGTGAGTTGTGTTGGTTCCCAGAACCAGTGGGGGCTTACGACTGTTACCGAGCAGAACTTCCCGACCCAGTGCTGTTGAAGAAAGCAATGCCAGAACTCGAGCGAATTACGGCCCGCGTGTCAGCAACACGACGCGATCGATTTACTGCACGTTTGCCAATGCTTGCCCCTCCGCACGCTGAAGGCGGAATGGGTGCGGTACGCATTGAAGTGCGCGGTAATCGTGGAGGCTCACGAATTGTGGAAATTGCTGGAATAGCCGAACGCATTGCACAGCTTGCAGGTGTGGTCAGCGCGGCTAGCGCGCACGCCATAGCAACCGGTGCGGTCACTGTGCATGGAGCTCGCGTACTTGGTGAACCCGAATTACCTAATGCCGCATTGCTCGAATTGGTGCTGGCTTCTGGTGTTCGTCTGCACCAATTCGTTGGCGCATAACACCGCTAGATTTTTGCTGTGGCATCACACGATCATTCTTCGCATAACGATGTTCACGAACACGCCATCGAGTTAATGCAACAGAGTGGCCAGCGATACACCACCAAGCGCAAAGAAATTGTTAGCGCAATTGCACAGTTTTCTCAACCAGTTGGCATTGCCGAGTTGTTGAGCGCAGTTGATGATTTGCCACAGAGTTCGCTGTATCGAAATCTCACGGTATTGCAAGATGCGGGTGTCGTTACGCGCGTGATGTCTTCACAAGATGGCGGCTTGTATGAATTGGCCGAACACCTCACAGGACACCATCATCACCTGGTGTGCTCAACGTGTGGCATTGTTCGCGACGTGGTGGTTCCCGATGCGTTAGAGCACGACCTGGATAGCGCGCTTACCAAACTTGCAAAGCGCGAGGGATTCGCGCTCGACCACCACCGACTGGATCTCATTGGGCGTTGTGCATCATGTCAGTAAGAACCTATTCGCAAGCTTTTTCAGAAATTCCTTGGATGCCAGTTGGCCGTGTTGTTTCAGTGCCACAACGAGGTGAGTTTTTTGTGCGCCATGCGCAACACGAAAATCCACATGCTCCGGTGGTGGTGTTGCTGCATGGGTGGACAGGAAATGCAGACATCAACTTCTTTCCTGTGTATGCAGAACTTGCCAAACAGTATTCACTAGTTGCAATCGATCATCGTGGGCATGGTCGCGGGTTACGGACCAATGAACGATTCACGCTTGAAGATTGTGCAGACGATGTTGTGGCCATCATGGACCAATTGGGTATCTCATCGGTCACCGCAGTTGGTTACTCCATGGGCGGGCCAATTGCCATGCTGATGAGCAAACGCCACCCAACACGCGTGCATTCATTGGTGTTATGTGCAACCGCGCTGGAGTGGAGCGCAACGCGCAACGAACGTGCACGGTGGAAGATCGGACGTGTTGTGTCACCTTTGTTTCGCATGCTCTCAACACCTCGAATTATTGACCGCTATATCAAGAGCAAAATTCCTCGTTCAAGCTCTGCTGCCGCACTGCGACCGTGGTTGGTTTCAGAAATTCGACGAAATGATTCGTGGACAATAAATCAAGCAGGTCGTGCATTGTCAAAACACGACGCACGGCCGTGGGCTGGGTCACTTGGTGTGCCAACGGCGAGCATTGTGACAGCACATGACTCATTGGTTGCGCCGCACAAACAACAAGCGCTTGCACAAGCAACGCAAGCGACAGTGATTGAAATTGATGGCGATCACTTAGTGAACTGGCAAAAGCCAGAAGTGTTTACTGCTGCGGTGGTTGACGCGATTCGTCGAGTGCTCGAATAAGCGCCTCAATCTGATCACGTAATTCGTCAACCGTCACCACGTTCGACAACGCAAAACGCACACTGGCAAGTTCGCGAGCAAGAAACTCAGCGTTTGCCTGAGTGGCAGCAGCCATAGCTCGGTCGGTCTCTGCCTGTCGGCGATCCCGAATTTCTTGACGGTTTTGAGCGAGCAAAATGAGTGGCGCTGCGTATGCGGCCTGCACCGAGAACATCAGGTTCAACAAAATGAATGGGTATGGGTCCCACTGCAACGCCACGAATGCAACGTTGAGCAATACCCAGATGATGACCAAGAAGGTCTGCACCATAAGGAAGCGAGCAGAACCCAAGTTGCGAGCAATGGTTTCACTGAATTGACCAAAAGCATCTGGGTCGTAGTGAATTCCAAGAACCGGGCGGCGCTTGCGTGGGCGTGCGAGGTCGCTGCGCTTCATGATGTTGCTCCAGCAATAGGGCGACGCCGCCAGTTGGCAGGCAACGTGCGGTCAAGCACGTCGTCAACGGTGATTGCGCCAAGCAGGCGATTGTTTGCGTCGCAGACAGCAACGGCAAGCAGGTTGTATGAAGCGAGCCTTTCGGCCACTTCGCGCTCGGTCATGGTTGGACTAATGGTTGCTTCCATTTCCACGCATTGACCAAGAGTCAGTTGTGGTGATTCGCGAAGTAGTCGCTGGAAATGTACGACGCCCAAATATGTTCCGGTAGGCGGATAGTGCGGTGCATGAGCAACAAACACTTGTGCAGCAATCGAGACCAAAATTTCTGGTTCACGAATTTGTGCGAGTGCGTCAGCAACCGTTGCGTCGGGGGACATCACAATGACGTCTGGTGTCATCAATGATCCAGCGGTGCCTTCCGCGTACGACAGCAACTGACGCATCGTTTCAGCGTCATCGTCATCCATGGCTTCAAGAACTCGGCTGCGTTGCTCGCCAGGCATTTGCGCCAAGAGGTCGGCCAAGTCGTCGAACTCCATTTCTTCGAACACGTTGGTCAAACGCTCCATGTCAAGGCCTTCAATCAGGCGTAACTGTTCGTCTTCTGGCAATTCTTCAAGTACGTCGGCCAAGCGCTCGTCGTCCATTGCTGCGGCAACAAGTCGTCGCTGTTCAAGCGGCAGTGCACGAATGACAGCAGCAACGTCGCTTGGGTGCATGTCACGCAAACGTGCGGCTTCAGCAGCTAGCGCAGTTTGCGGTGCAAACATGTGCGCAATGTGTTCCCAATCAACAAGGCGGTAGCTCGGTCGCGGGTTTAACAAACTGCGCTTAGCAAGTCGAACTTTGGTGAGGTGCCAACCAGGGCTGCGTCCAGATTGAAACGCGAGTGCAACGTCGCTGACAGTTTCGTCACCAATTTTTTGGTCCAAAATTTCACGACCGAGCAGACGCTCACCGTCACGAGCGCGAAACGGGTTCAGGTCTACGTCCCATGACTTCAGGCGGGCACCTGAGTTGTCGAGCGAGGCAATGCGGCTGGCGCTGACAAAAATGCTGCGGCGTTGGCTGGTGGCAACAAATCCAAGCACGCGAGGGGCCTCGGTGGCACGGCCAGAAACCACCACGATGTCATCGATCTTGCCGATGGGGGCTCCGCCTGTGTCAAGTAGTGGCAGGCGCATGACCCGAAATGCGTAAATGAGTTCGCCGACCATGTATCGAAGGCTACCTGCGACCATTTGGCTGGCAACAAAGCCCAGCACGCGAGGGGCCTCGGTGGCACGGCCAGAGACCACCACGATGTCATCGATCTTGCCGATGGGGGCTCCGCCTGTATCAAGCAGTGGCAGGCGCATGACCCGAAATGCGTAAATGAGTTCGCCGACCATGTATCGAAGGCTACCTGCGACCATTTGGCGAAGCCCGTGATTAAAGCAAGCCCGTTTGGAGTGTTGGCCACTTCAACCGCTACCCTAAGTGATCGCCGTACGGGGACGTAGCTCAGTTGGCTAGAGCACCTGCTTTGCAAGCAGGGGGTCGTGGGTTCGAGTCCCATCGTCTCCACCATTACGCTGTGAGTACCGATTTAAGGAGACTCCACGTCATGACAACCGCAGTAATTGTTGATGCAATTCGCAGCCCACTAGGTCGCCGCAATGGCAAGTTGAAGAACTGGCATCCAGTAGACCTCGCATCTGAAATTATGCAACAGCTCGTTCAACGCAACGATCTCGATCCAGCGCTTATTGATGACGTAGTCATGGGTTGTGTAATGCAGGTTGGCGAGCAGAGCTTGAACGTTGCGCGCAACGCAGTGCTCGCAGCGGGTTGGCCAGACACGGTTCCAGGAACCACCATCGACCGCCAGTGTGGTTCAAGTCAGCAAGCAGCACACTTCGCTGCACAAGGCGTCATCGCCGGTGCGTACGACATTGTTGTTGCCAACGGTGTTGAAGTGATGTCACGTGTTCCAATGGGAGCATCGGTTGCCGATCGCAACTTTGGTTTCCCGTTCGGTCCTCGCGTGCAGGCTCGTTATGAATCAGTAGGTGGACTTGTTGGACAAGGCATCTCGGCAGAAATGATTGCCGAGAAGTGGAACATCAGCCGCGATGAACTCGATGCATTTGGTGTTCGTTCACAGGAGTACGCCGCACGCGCAACACGCGAAGGTCGTTTCCAAAATGAAATCATTCCAGTGCTCGACACTGAAGGCAACATGATGAGCCAAGACGAAGGTCTTCGTGAAACCACCATGGAATCACTTGGAAAATTGAAGCCATCATTCCGTCCAGTAGAAGAAGGCGGACGCGTTACCGCAGGTAACTCATCACAAATCACCGACGGTTCTGCAGCATTGCTCATCATGAGCGAGGAAAAGGCAAAGCAACTTGGCCTGAAGCCACGCGCTCGTTTCGTGCAGTTTGCAATGGCCGCCGAAGATCCGCGTTATATGTTGACCGCACCAATTCCAGCAACAAAGAAAGTGTTGGAGCGTGCAGGACTGACCATGGACGACATCGACCTCGTTGAAATTAACGAAGCGTTTGCTTCAGTGGTCTTGGCCTGGGAAAAAGAGTTGCACCCAGACATGAGCAAAGTAAACGTGAACGGTGGAGCAATTGCGCTCGGTCACCCACTTGGTGCATCTGGCGCACGCCTGATGACCACATTGTTGAACGAACTTGAGCGCACCGGTGGTCGCTACGGTTTGCAAACCATGTGTGAAGGCGGCGGCATGGCCAACGCCACCATCATCGAACGCCTCTAAACAGGATTACGTTCATGTTTGGAACCGTTATCTGGTTCCTTGTCGGCGTGCTCATGCTGATGATTATTTGGCGCACCGGCATTGGCATGTTGCGCAGCATGACGTCGCCGTTGCCCGCACCTCCTCCGGCAGGTGAAATGCGCAGAATTAATGTGCGCTATCGCTGCGGGGTATGTGGCGTGGAATTACGCATGGTGATGGCACCAGACCAAGACCCGCCGCCACCGCGGCACTGCCTTGAAGATATGGACTTCGTTGCCCCTATTGAATGAGGGCTAGTGATATTTGGTGGCGGTAAATAGCCCACCAAGCACACAGGTAAGTCCGCTAAAGAGATACCAGTTGCTGCGACCACCCGGTACGAAGCCGAGGTAGTAAAACAAAATGACTACTGCGCCAAGCCCAAGCAGAACGAACATCAAAACGGGAACCCATGGTGGGCTCACGCGAACTTGTCGGGCGATTGGTGGGGTGTAGCGCGACGAGGCCTCAGCAACGGTGTTGCCGTGCATCGACTTGGGGTCTGCGTGATCAAGACGATGCGTCTCGTGCAAGCGGTGATTTGGTTGCGTTCCCTTTGGAGTGGTGCGTCCACCGGTACGTCGTTTGTTTGGCGCCATGAGGACTTCAGTGTAGATCAAAAATGAGGTTTCACTCGGGGCATTGTTCTGGCAGGCTTACTGCGTGACACGCATTCTGGT
>Ga0209770_10000841_pt1 | contig 16288 bp, 25 predicted proteins | sample LauGreSu1BDMLBDD_2_FD_187572 | JGI IMG/M metagenome (GOLD analysis project Ga0209770, IMG submission 187572) | Freshwater lake microbial communities from Lake Michigan, USA - Su13.BD.MLB.DD (SPAdes) (version 2) | ecosystem: Environmental > Aquatic > Freshwater > Lake | place: Lake Michigan, USA...
TTGGGCAGCCATTATTAGATTGGCAGAAGCTCATCATCAATGACATGTGTGCTGTGGACAAAGATGACATGTTTATCCGCAAGTCAAGCCTTTTGCTCATTGCTAGGCAGTCAGGAAAGTCGCATTTAGCCAGAATGAGGTGTTTAGCAGGTTTATTTGTGTTCGGTGAGAAGGACATCTTGATCATGTCTTCTAATAGGTCTATGGCAATGAAGTCCTTTAACATTATGGCAGACATCATTGAACGCAATGACTTTCTTCGAGTCCAGCTTAAAGATGGAGACATCAAAAAGGGCATCCGTAGAACTAACGGCGATGAGCGCATCATCCTTGCATCTGGAGCACAGCTTGAAGTGGCTGCTGCAACCTCTGACGGCGCAAGAGGAAGAACGTGCGATTTTCTCTGGATCGATGAGTTACGCGAGGTCAGTGAACCCGCAATGGATGCTGCAAAATCGGTGACCTTAGCTCGTAAGAATAGCCAGCGACTATTTAGCAGCAACGCTGGCGATGCTTTTTCAAAAGTTTTGAACGATCTGCACGATGCTTGCTTAAATAAGCCACCTAAGTCTTTAGGCTTCTACGAATACAGCGCACCTGACTTCTGTGACATCTGGGATCGTAACGCATGGGCGATGGCTAACCCTTCTCTAGGTTACCTAATCACAGAGGAAGCATTAGAGGAAGCAATCGGATCTAGCACGATGGAAGCTGCTCGCACAGAGCAACTTTGTCAATGGATCTCGTCTCTGACCTGCCCCTTCAGCACAGAGGTACTTGAAAACTCATCTGACAGCACTCTAGAAATGACAGTAGGTGCTTACACAGTATTTGGCTTTGATGTCTCACCAAGTAGGCGCAACGGATCTCTCGTTGCTGGTCAGTTGCTTCCAGATGGCAGAATCGGCATTGGCATCATGGAGACTTACAGCTCACAGGTTGCCATTGATGAGTTAAAGATGGCTGCAAGCATTAAGTCATGGGTTGATTTGTATAAACCACGACTTGTCTGCTTTGACAAGTACGCAACACAAACTATCGCAGACAGACTTGCTAACTCAGGTGTGATGGTTGAAGATGTGTCAGGGCAGCAGTTCTACAAAGCCTGTGGAGACTTGCTTGAAGGATTGACCAACCTTAGGGTCGTTCACAATGGGTCTAAAGAACTCATTGAGCAGTTCACTAACACAGCTGCTAAGACCAACGATAGTGCTTGGAGAATCATCAAGCGCAAAAGTGCTGGAGACATTTCAGCACCTATTGGCTTAGCAATGGTCGTGAGTAAGTTAATGCTTCCTGCACCTAAGCCTCAGATTTATACTTAGACACGCCCTAGCATGTTGTCTAATTACTTGACAAATGCTACACTTTATGACTATGGGTCTATTTCGCAAAACAGAAGCAACCACTCCTAATAAGACATCGCTTACAGCGCAATACGCCCCCTCTATTATGGGAGAGAATCTAAACTCTCTTTACAATTATGTGCTACCTCGCGTCCAGCGCAATGAAGCAATGTCTGTCCCTTCTGTAGCTCGATGCCGCAATCTAATTTCAGGTGTTGTCGGTGGGTTACCACTTAACCTTTATCGTAAGTCCACAGGTGAAGAGCTAGGCAATCCAATTTGGGTTGATCAGCCAGCAATCAATCAGCCTCGTTCTGTAACGATGGCATGGACTGTAGATTCATTGCTTATGTATGGCGTTGCTTACTGGCAGGTTACAGAAGTTTATGCAGAAGATGGCCGTCCATCTCGCTTTAAGTGGATTCCTAATGTCAAGGTTACATTTGAGACTGATCTCTATGGCATGGAAATTACTCAATACTACATCGAGGCTGTTGCAGTACCGATGTCAGGTATTGGATCACTAGTAACATTTCAAGCCTTCGATGAAGGTATCTTAGAACGCGGATCTGAAACAATCAGAGCTGCAATCGATCTTCGTAAGGCAGCAGTTATAGCAGCCAGCACACCAATGCCATCTGGAGTGCTACGTAATAACGGAGCAGACTTAGATCCTAAAGAAGTTGCAGGATTACTTGCAGCATGGAAGAACGCTCGTCAAAATCGCGCGACTGCGTACTTGACAAGCACTTTGGAATACCAGCCAACATCATTCTCACCTAAAGACATGATGTATGACGAAGCACAGCAATTCTTGGCAACTGAGATCGCTCGTCTTTGCAATGTACCTGCTTACTTGCTATCGGCAGAAGCAAATAACTCAATGACTTATGCCAATGTGCTTGACGAAAGAAAACAATTTTACTCTCTATCACTAGCTCCTTATGTATGTGCTATTGAAGATCGTCTCTCAATGGATGACATTACTGCTCGTGGTAATGCAGTTAAGTTTGATGTAGATTCTTCATTCCTAGCAACAGAACCAATGGAACGCTTGCTAGTAATTGAGAAAATGTTGTCTCTAGGCTTGATCACAGTAGAACAAGCAATGGAGATGGAAGATTTAACACCTAACGGCAGCGAAGGAATCGAATAATGGAAAACCAAGTAATTACCTTCACATCTGGACTTATTGCCAATGTTGAAGAACGCTTGATCTCAGGCAAAATCGTGCCAGCAGGAACAGGCGAAGTAGGCAATACTTCAGCAGGTAAGGTTGTATTCGAGAAGGGCGCAATCGCACTTCCAGAAGATCCTAAGACTGTCAAGTTGCTTAATCAGCATGACTCACGCCAGCCTCTCGGTAAGGCAACACAATTTACAGAGCAAGAAGATGGCATCTATGCATCATTCAAGGTATCACGATCTAATCGTGGATCAGAAGCTCTAATCCTTGCAGAAGAAGGCTTGCAGTCTGGTCTGTCTGTAGGAGTAGAAGTAATTAAATCAAAGCAGAAAGGCAATGTGATGTTCGTATCCGCTGCAAAGCTGCTAGAAGTTTCATTGGTAACGGAGCCAGCATTTAAGTCTGCTCAGGTTATCGATGTCGCTGCTGAGGAAACTCCAGAAGCAGTAGAAGAAATCCAACCAACAGAAAGCGAGACAGCTGTGGAGAATACTCCAGAGACAGTTGCAGCACCAGTAGAGGCAGCAGCGGTTGAAGCTGCTCGTCCAACTGTTGTGACAGCAACTACATTCGTGCGCGAGCGCGTAGCACCAATCACTTCAGCACAATACCTAGAAGCCAATATCAAGGCTGCTCTAGGTGATGACGAGGCTCGCCGCGTAATTCGCGCAGCAGATGACTCAACATCAACAAACACAGGTCTTACACTTGCACCACACCTAAACACATTCCTTACTGACACATTCACAGGACGCCCTGCATTTGAGGCAGTAACACGCTCTGCACTATTGCCAGAAGGTATGTCATTTACAGTCCCACGCTTGTATGTGAACAATGCAACAGCAAACACAGCACCAACAGTTGCAGACACAAACGAAGGTTCAGCACCATCTGAGACAGGTATGACATCTGCTTATGACACAGTAACAGTTGAGAAGTTCTCAGGTCTCAACCGCGTATCATTTGAGCTTATCGACCGCAGCCAGCCAGCCTTTATGGAGCTTCTAATGACAGAACTTCGCAAGGCATACGAGAAGGCAACAGATAACGCGATGATCGCAGCTTGGACTGCTAACGGCACACAGGCAACTGGAGTAGCAGCAACAGCAGCAGGACTACAGTCATTTATCTCCACAGAAGCAGCAGCAGCCTACAAGGGAACAGGTGGCGATTACGCTAACAAGCTAGTTGCCTCTACTGATCAATGGGCTTCAATCATGAGCTATGTCGATGGAGCATCACGCCCTCTATACGCAGTCGCATCTCCACAATTCAACGCTTCAGGTCAGGCAATTCCTACATCTGTTCGCGGAAATGTATTGGGAACAGATCTCATCGTAGATCACAACATCTCAGTCTCAGGCATTGTCGATGAGTCAGCGTTCCTAGTAGCACCTAACTCTGTGTATGCATGGGAGTCACCAACTACACAACTTCGTGTCAATGTTTTGACATCTGGTGAAGTTGAGATCAACCTTTACGGATACCTAGCAATCTATGTTGCTAAGTCAGGTAAGGGTGTTCGTCGCTTCAACTACACAGCACCATAAGAAGCAACTAAGTACGCTCTAGGGGGTCAGTAGCCCTCTGATCCCCTAGAGTCTTTAGAAAGGATTGCACATGGCACTTACAACAGTTGCAGAGCTTCGCAGCACATTAGGCGTAGGCACTTTGTATCCAGACGCGACCCTTCAGGAAGTGTGTGACGCATCCGATGCAGCCCTACTTCCAATGCTATGGAAGCCTCAATGGTTCGCAGTAGCACATAGCAACATTGTGAATGAAGGAACTTTATACTTTGACATTCCTGTCACAGACATCTTTTATGTTGGACAGACTGTAACTATTGCCAATTCAGGCAGTCGATACAATGGATCTAAGACCATTGCAACAGTTGGAGAGTATTCAATTTCAGTTCCAACTAATCACAGCACAATTCAACCTAAGCATCCTATTGAGCCTTTTGGCACAGTAACAGCAGAGACTTACACAGACTGGACAACAGACACAGCAGTCCAAAACGCAGCTTTGATGATCGCTGTTGAAATCTGGCAAGCGCGTACAGCCACCCTTTCAGGCAGTAACGCAGTCGATTTCCAGCCCTCACCTTATCGAATGAGCGCACAGCTACTCGCTAAGGTAAGAGGATTGATAGCGCATGCACTCGCGCCTACATCGATGGTGGGCTAATGCCTCCAGTAGCGATAACTACACTCCGCACTACTTTAGCCACCGCGCTAGTAGATAACACTAAATACCAAGTCTTTGCTTTTCCTCCTGCCACAGTTCTTGCTAACTCCGTTATCGTGTCTCCAGATGATCCTTATCTGACTCCTAGCAATAACCAGCACATCACTATCAGCCCAATGGCTAACTTTAAGATTATTATGACTGTGCCTTTGTTCGACAATGAAGGCAATCTCAACGGCATTGAAGATACTGTGTGCGGCGTGTTCGCCAAGTTAGCAGCATCATCTCTGGTCTATAATGTAAGCGCAATCAGCGCACCAAGTATTCTCAACGCTGCTTCGGGTGACCTACTCAGCTGTGAGATGTCCGTATCAATCCTTACGAGTTGGAGTTAATTATGTCCGATTGGGAAAAAGAGAACGAGGCCTTTCTGATCAAGATCGGACAGGTTGCACCATCAACACCTAAGCCAGTAACCAAGAAAGAAGAGGAATAATCTCATGGCTGTATTTCTAAATAACAATGTGGGCGTGAAGATTAACTCTGTTGATCTTTCAGACCATGTCACAGCAGTAACTATCAACCGCGTATTTGATGAACTCGAAGTAACTGCAATGGGTGACTCATCACACAAGTTCGTAAAGGGCTTAGAGTCATCAACAGTAACAATCGATTTCCTAAATGACACAGCAGCAACAAATGTATTGGCAACACTACAAGCTGCATGGGGAACAACTGTCACAGCAGTATTTCTACAGACAAAGGGAACAGCAGTCTCAGCGACTAACCCTCTTTACACTGTTTCATTGCTAGTCAATAACACAACAGACATCAATGGTGCTGTTGGTGACATCGGCACACAGTCAATCACATTCACTGCTAACTCAACAGTTGCAGTAGCAACTACAGGCACATTCTAAACAATTAAACAAAGGGGCTAATCATGGCAAAACTAAAGATCGTTCGTACAGATGGAAGCGTGTTAGAAGGCGAGATCACTCCAGCAGTGGAGTATTCGTTCGAGCAATACGCTAAAAAGGGTTTCCACAAGGCTTTCCGCGATGAGGAAAAGCAGTCGGATGTTTATTGGTTAGCATGGGAAGTCACTCGCAGGTCAGGTGAAACTGTTAAGCCTTTCGGTATGGATTTTATTGAGACACTAAAAAGTGTCGAGGTGCTTGATTCAGACCCTTTAGCTTAAAGCGCGATCTTCCATTCACCTATCTAATTGCTAGGCTAAGCATTAGGTTGGGAATCGCGCCACAGCACTTATTGGAATTAGATAAGACCATGCTAGATGCTCTAGTTCAAGGTCTCAAAGATGAAGCAAAGGAGACCAGCGATGCCAGCAAGCGTAAAGGGCGGCGTTGAACTCCGTAAGGCTCTTCGAGAGTTCACTCCAGATTTAGCAAAAGAAACTCAAAAAGAGTTAGGTAAAATCCTAAAGCCAATAACTGCTAAAGCCAGAGGATTTATTCCTTCAACCGCTCCGCTAAGTGGTTGGGCTAATAGTAATCAAAAGGGTTCTTGGTCTAATAGAGTTTGGTCATCAGCTGATGCAAAGCGTGGCATTGGCTATAAGACAACTCCTTCTAAGCCAAATCGTTCTGGTTTTAGATCATTAGTAAGAATCCAAAACGCTTCTGTTTCAGGTGCAATTTATGAAACTGCTGGTCGTAAGAATCCACAAGGCAGACCACAAGCCAAGATGCGTGAAGTAGTAATTCCTACACGCAGACTTGATACAGGTGTAGGCGAAGAACGCTACATGACTAGCACTGGTAAAGGCTACGGCAAAAGCAATAACCCTTATGCAGGACAACAATTTATTGACGCACTAGGTGGTCAGATTACTAACGCCTATGTTCGTAAAGAAGGAGCAGTCGGTCGTTCAAGTCAAAAGATGAAGGGTCGAGCAATCTTCAGGGCTTTTGCAGAAGATCAAGGCAGAACCACAGCAGCAGTAATTAAAGCAATAGAAAACTCTAAAACTAATTTTGAGAAAGTTGTCGCCAAAGGTAGTGGCAGCGGATTGTCAGTAGGGGGTCGATAATGGCAGCCGATGTAAAGATTGACATAGCCGCGGAGTTCACTGGCAAAAAGGCATTCAAGCAAGCGGACACAGCAACTCAGAAACTAACTAGCAATGTTAAAAAGTTAGCAGGTGCAGTAGGTCTTGCCTATGGTACTTCTGCAATCATCGCTTATGGCAAGGCTTCCGTCAAAGCCTTTGCAGCAGATGAAGCAGCAGCCAGACGATTGACAACAGCTGTAGAAAACTTAGGCATTGGCTTTGCTAATCCTCAAATTGCAGACTACATTGCTAATCTAGAAAAGTCGGCAGCTGTTGCAGACGATGTTCTTCGTCCAGCGTTTCAGGGTTTATTAACTACGACTGGATCGTTGATTCAATCTCAGAAACTTCTTAATGATGCAATTACGATTAGTCGCGCTTCAGGAGTTGATCTAGCTACTGTTACTGAGGATCTTGGTAAAGGTTATGTGGGTATCACCCGAGGACTTATCAAATACAATACTGGGCTTACTAGAGCAGAACTTACATCTAAGTCATTCAATGAGATTCTTGGAGTTATTCTAAAGCGTTCAGCAGGAGCAGCTGAAGATTACTTAGACACTACTGCTTACAAGTTTGATGTTTTAAGCGTTGCAACATCTAATGCCGCAGAGATTATCGGTGGCGGTTTAGTTGATGCCTTTGCCTTAGTAGGTGGCGGTACTGACGCATCCGATGCAGCCTATGTGATCGAGAGTATCGCAACCGCCCTTGCTAATGTCTCTCGTCAAGCAGGTAGAACTGTTGGAGTTATTCCTACTTTAATTCAGAATCTTAAAAACCTGCCAAGAAACATCTTTTCTGGCTTTGCTGGAGCACAGATCGGCAGAAATGTCGTTATTCCTCAAAAGAAGGAAGAAGTCAAGCTTACGCTGACTCAGAAAAAACAAGAAGAGTTGATGGCTAAACTTGAAAAAGATGCAATCAAGCGTGAGAAAGAAAGACTGGCCCTTCTTAATAAGCAGAACACAGCCAAGAAGCTACAAGGTGTAATTGACAAGGCTAACCTCGCTCTCAATAAGGGTGAAGAAGTCTTTGACATGGACAAGATCCAGATTGCAGCAGCTCTTACATCTCAGGCAGAAGCGTTGGGTAAAGCCACTTCTAGCGCACAGCGATTACAGGTAGCCAATGATGTGGCTCGCCTAAATGTAAAGCGTTCTATTCTTGACTTAGAAGATGCTATTGCCTCAAAAGATGAAGCAGCCATTATTGCTGCAACTAACAAACTGAATACAGATCTTAAATCACTGTCTGCCCTTACTGGTCAAAGCGTAAAACTGTCAGACATCAAGTCTATTCTTGACTCGCTGAAGCCTGTTGATTTAATCAATCAAGAAAATTTAAATCAGGCTTTGCGTAAAATACAACAGATGCTTGACTTACTTGCATTGGCTACTGGACAAAGTAAAGCAGGGGTTCCAGCTAGCAGTTCTTTAGGTTCTGGAATACCAGCAGGAGACTACATTGCTCCTGTATCTATGACAGATGCTTTAGCAGCATCGACAGACTCCTTGCTCGAATACGCAGACGCAGCAAACGCAAGAGCTAATGCTTTTGCAGACTTGCTAGACATGCAGAACTATGCAGACTTCCTGTCATTGATTGATTATCAAAAGTCTGTGGGCGATCTAGGCGGCTACAGCCCTAACATGAACTCAGGTGCAGGATACGGATCAGGCAACACCATCATTGTAAATACTGGCGTTGGAGACCCTAACGCTATTGCTGAGGCTATTGACCAAGTGCTTGTTAATGCAGCACAGCGTGGAACTCTTAGAGGTTACTTAGCAGTATGACATGGCTTCCAGAATGGCGAATTACAGTAGGTGATGATGTCTATACTACTGTCACCTCTGTGTCCTTTGCATCTGGTCGTTTAGACATTGATCGACAGGCCACAGCGGGTTACTGCCAAGTAGAAATCATCAACACTACTGGGGCAGATTTCACCATCAATGTCACAGAGCCAATTACTCTAGAGCTAAAAAATGGCAGTGGCACTTATGTCACTGTATTCGGTGGAGAAGTATCAGACTTCAACATCGGAGTCAGAAGCCCTGACGAGACTGGCTACATCACTACTGGCACCATCTTAGGCATTGGCTCACTGGCTAAACTTACAAAGGTTGTCTATAACACAGCCCTTGCAGAAGGTTTAGATGGCGCACAGATTGCAGCCATTCTCGGTTCAGCCCTAAACCTGACATGGGCTGAGCTCACACCTACAGTCACATGGGCAACCTATCCAGCAGATGTCACATGGGATAACGCAGAGTCTTACATCGGCACTATTGACTCAGGCTTCTACACCATGATCGCTCTTGCAGCTAGTGCCTCTACCAAGTCTCAAACCCTTGCAGATCAAATTGCTACTAGCGCACTAGGTCAGCTCTATGAAGAAAAAGATGGAGATGTCTCCTATGACGATGCAGACCACAGATCTAACTACCTTGCAGCAAATGGCTTTACTAACCTCGATGGCTCGTATGCAACACCTACCTCTATCAAGTCCACAACTCAGACTGCTCGCATCCGTAACAGCCTTATCTATCGCTACTCCACAGGCTACGGAAGCACCTACAGTACCTCTGACAGCGACTCTATAGCCGCTTACGGCCTCTTTGAGCGATCATTAGACTCTAACATCAAGAACCTTGCAGACATCACTGACATTGCCTCTAGAGAGTTAAACCTACGCAAGAACCCTAGAGGATCACTCGGAGCCATTACCTTTAGACTTGATAATCCAGACATTCCTACTGCCATGCTTGACAGCCTTATCGGGGTGTTCTTTGGTGAGCCTGTAGTTATCCAGAACCTACCGAGCAACTTATTCGGTGGTTCATTCGATGGCTTTGTCGAGAATGTAGCCTTACGCGCTACCCCTAGTTTTGTAGAGATAACCCTTTACATCTCAGCTACAGACTTCTCACTTAGCACTACTCAGTGGGAAACAGTATTGCCAGCCTCACTAGATTGGTATGGCGTAAATGCTACACTTACATGGACAAATGCGACAGGAGCTTTAACCTAATGGCAACAACAACAACGAACTTCGGTTTTGACATTCCACAATCAAGCGACCTTGTAAAGAATGGCGCGACTGCTATTGCAGAACTTGGTCAAGACATAGACACCAAATTCGCTGGTCTTACCATCAACGCACAGACTGGCACTACCTACACAGCAGTCAAGGCGGATGGTCTTAACCAGATTGTCACAATGGACAATGCAGCAGCTAACATTTTTAGCATTCCAACAGATGCAACTTATAACTTTCCTATTGGCACGACTCTAGTGGTCTATCAAAAGGGCGCAGGAATAACAACAATTCAAGCTGTAACTTCTGGAACGACCACAGTAACAAGTGCAGGTGCAGTAAGTGCCGCGCCAGTATTGGCACGATACAAGGCTGCTGTTGCGATTAAGTTAGCAGCTAACTCATGGATCGTTGTGGGTGCTGTCGCATAATGCTAAACTCTTTAATTGGAATTATTGCAAGCAGTGGTGCCGCAGCAGCACGCACGATTGAGTTTATTATTGTTGCAGGCGGCGGTGCTTCGGGTCGCGCAGGCGGCGGCGGAGGTGGATTTCAATACTCATCAGGCACTTTTGCTTTAGGTGCTACTACGACAATAACAGTTGGTGCTGGCGGTGCTGCTGGAGGCCCAAATACGCAAGGTGGAAATGGTAGTAACTCAGTAGCGAACTCAATTACATCAACAGGCGGCGGTGGCGGCGGCGCGGGATTAGTTTCAGTTCAAGATGGTAAAAATGGTGGTTCGGGTGGCGGCGAAGGTTATGGTCGTGGCACAGGTGTTGCTGGTACTGGTATTTCAGGACAAGGTAACAATGGTGGACTTGGTTATTCTGATTTAGCGACATACACAGGCGGCGGTGGCGGCGGCGGTGCGTCTGCTGCAGGTGGAAACGCGCTTTCGACACCAGCGGGCGGAACTTCAGGCACGGGTGGTAATGGTACAAATGCTTATTCAACTTGGGCAACAGCAACTTCAACAGGTGCTTCAGGTTATTATGCAGGCGGCGGTGCAGGTGGCACGGATGGTTCAACTTTGGGAGCCACTGGATTAGGCGGAGCTGGCGCAGGTGGACTAAATGCAACTGGAAATGGCGGAGCCACGAATACAGGCGGTGGCGCAGGCGGCGGTGGAAATGGTCAAGGAAACAATGGTGGTTCAGGAATTGTAATTCTTCGTTATCCAGATACTTTTCCAACTTTGACTTTGATCGGTGGCGGTCTTACATCTGCTACTACAACTTCAGGCGGTTATCGTTATTATACTTTCACTGCTGGAACAGGAACGGTGACTGTTTAATGGCACATTATGCGTTCTTAGATGAGACAAACATTGTCACAGAGGTAATTGTTGGCATTGATGAAACTGAACTAATTGAAGGATTAGATCCTGAGATTTGGTACGGCAATTTTAGAAACCAAGTTTGCAAGCGCACATCTTACAATGGCAAAATTCGCTATAACTATGCTGGTATTGGATACACATACGATCCAATCGATGATGCTTTTATTCCACCAATGTTACGATGTGGTCATGATGAATTGCTACTTAATAACTTAAAGCAATGGGAGTGTTCTAATGTCGAACATAAAGCCGAGACTATCTAAGGCTGCTGTTCAATTTCGAGAGCAGTTAGATGATTCGTTCCCAAGCCGCGGTAGGCGTAGCGATGGATGGATCGCAGATGCAAGGCACATGCGTGCTGGCAAGTCTGATCACATACCAGATGCTCAGGGCTGGGTTCGTGCCTTTGACGCATCGCGTGACCTTTTCGAGGGATCAGAACCAGACATTATGGGTGATCTTTGTGACCAGTTACGAATCGCTTGCAAGTCTAAGCAAGAAAAGCGAATTGCCTACATCATTTTTGAGGGTCGAATTTGTTCCAGAATCCTTAATTGGAAATGGCGTCCGTACAGCGGCGCAAACAAACACACCAAGCATGCTCATTTCAGCTTTAAGAAAGAAGCTGACAATGATGGTGCTTTTTTTCAAATATCTATGTTAGGTGGAGAATAATGAACATGAAGCATCCAGTAGTTATCGCAGTCGGAGCCTTCCTTGCAGTATGGGGAACGACATCAAACTTCTCTCTAGACTATCGCCACATTTTAGGCGCAATAGTTGCTGGAGTGTTCGGGTATGCGAGTCCTAAAAAGTGAGCCAGCAAGATTTCTTCAGCCTTTACATCAGCACCTTACTAGTCATTGGTGGTCTTGCAGGCTATGTCATTACTCATCTGCTCTCAGAGATTAAGCGACTCAATCAGCGTGTCGATGAGATCTATAACATACTTCTAGAGCGATAATTTTGTCATGGCAAGAAAAGCAACTAAGAATCTAGTTGAGCAAGACTACTCAGCTCTTGATGCTTACTGTATTGGGATGTATGAGTTTGCTCAATCCCTAAAGCGTGCAGGCTTTGATGAAGAAACTGTCTTAGGAATCATCGTAGAGCGATCCGCTTACCCTGCTTGGATCTTGCCTGATCCAATCGAGCCAGAGCGTTTTGGCGATTACGAAGATGAGGATGACGATTAAGCGAATAGTCGTAGTCTCGGACTTACAAGTCCCTTACCATGACAGGGTTGCAACTAAGAACCTTGCTAGTTTCATCACAAAGTTTAAGCCAGATCAAGTCGTCACAATAGGCGATGAGATTGACCTTCCACAGATAAGCAAGTGGGAAGAAGGTCGCATGGGCAGTTATGCCCAGACCCTAGATGATGATCGCAATGAGGCTGTGCAGCTTCTCTGGGATTTAGGTGTTACAGATTGCATCCGCAGTAATCACACAGATCGCCTGTATAACATTATTATGGCAAAAGTGCCTGCCTTTGGTGCATTGCCAGAGCTACGCTTTGAGAAGTTTATGAAGTTCGATGAACTAGGCATTACCTTTCACAAGAACCCTATGGCTATTGCTCCTAATTGGATTGCAGTTCATGGAGACCACACACCTATCAAGCCACAAGGGGGTTTATCAGCCCTAGAGGCAGCCCGTAGGCATGGTAAGAATGTCATCTCAGGACATACACACAGAGCAGGTAGATCGGCCTTCTCAGAGGCCTCTGGGGGCCGTATAGGGCGTGTCCTGCATGGTGTCGAGGTAGGCAACCTCATGGACTTTAAGCAAGCTGCTTACACAAAGGGCGTAGCAAACTGGCAGCAAGCCTTTGCCATCATGTATGTGCATGGATCTAAGGTGCAGGTTGATCTCATTAACATTGAGAAGGATGGCACATTCATTGTGTCTGGGAAGTCTTACGGCAGACCTAGATAAACTCCTGGAGTCTGTTACCAAATCGTTATACAAATCAACACATTTTTGTCGTGTCGTTGTGTCACACTAATCTTGTAAGCGATCAAGGGCATCGCTACAGATAGGAAATAAAATGAAAGCAACTAAGGAAGCAGAGCTTGTTTTCTGCAACACATGCGACAAAGCAACTTATTGGTCAGCTGTTACTTACCATCACGCAAACCCTTGCACTGCAATTCTAAATGGTTGGGATTGCATGCATTTTGAGGCAGAAGAACTATTTTGCCGTTGTGAGGTCAAAGCATGAGTTTCGAGATGCCAATTATAGTTCTATTGTTAGCAGCTAATGTGCTGTGGTATGTAGTCGGGTGGTCACAAGGCTTCAATGAGGGCAAGCGCGAAGGCGTTGTAGTAGGCAAGAATTATCAGCGAATGACACAAGATGCGCGCTAATGAAATCCTACTCTCAGCCACCGACACGATCCGTGACCGTGGGCTTCAATACGGTCACCCTGCGGATAACTTGCAACACACAGCAATGCTCCTCAGCGCATACTTACAGACACCAATTCACGACTATCAGGTGGCAGGGATCATGGTCTTGGTTAAACTTGCAAGGACTAATCAATCAGCGCAGCACATCGACAATTGGGTAGATCTGTGCAGTTATGGCGCACTTGCAGGCCAATTGGCCACAGAGGAGAACGAGCTTTATGTTTAATTTATCCGATTACGAGCCAGTAGAGGTGAGACTTGAAAAGTTTATTAAAGATTATCCTTCGTTTCGCATTGCAACTGAGTTGGAAGTGGTCGAGGCTTCTCGATACATTGTTAAAGCGTACCTATACAAAGATGCTAGCGATGGCGTTGCTTGGGCGACAGGGTACGCTGAAGAGACAGTTTCTAGTCGAGGCGTCAATCAGACTTCAGCATTGGAGAATTGTGAGACTTCGGCAATCGGCAGAGCACTTGCAAATGCAGGTTATGCTCCTAAAGGAAAAAGACCTAGCCGTGAAGAGATGAGCAAGGTAGTAGCACAAAAGCCTGTCAAGCCTACTGTTGCAGATGTGCAGGACTATTGGACAACTCCAGTCAATGAATACATGAAGGTAGTAGATGCTCCAGTTACGCTTGAAAAGGCTATGGAAAACATCGCAGCAGTTATGGGAACAGAAGAAGCTGCTGAAGTACCACAATGCAAGCATGGATCTATGGTATGGAAAACAGGACACAGCACGAAGACTGGCAAGGATTGGGCAGCGTACCAATGCACAGCACTTGGTCACTCAGGCTTTGAGGGTAAGTGCCCAGCAGTATGGTATGTGTTAGGCAGCGATGGTAAATGGCAACCACAGAAGGCGAGAGTATAATGGGTCATGTAGGAATTAAGATCAATGGTGAATGGCTTGACCTTATGTCAGCCTTCATCGCTTGTCAGCTATGCAATGAGCCAGTTCAGATCCGTGAGCTAGAGGACATCTCATCTGACTCAGTTAATGGCATTGTTACATGGCAGTGTGCCAAGTGTAAAGCAGTCAATGGCTAGTCCATACATGCCAGTTTCAGTCACTGATGACTGGGCAACGCCTAAGGATCTGTGGGAACAAGCTAATAGTTTTTATAACTTTGAGTTGGATGCAGCAGCGAGTCTAACTAATCATCTATGCGATGAGTGGTTTGGCTTAGATCATCCAGACGAGGCTAGGCGTAATGGTTTAAGTGGTCAATGGGTTGGGCGAACATGGGTAAATCCACCCTATGGGCGTGGGATCTATGACTGGGTCAAGAAGGCAGCATTGCATGATGATCTAGTTGTTATGTTATTGCCATCAAGAACAGATACGAAGTGGTTTCATGAGTTTGTGTATCCACATGCTAATCTGCAATTCATCAAGGGTAGGTTGAAGTTTGGTGCAAGCACGACAGCAGCTCCATTCCCTTCAATCTTGGTAACATTTAATGGCTAGTCAAGCAAGGAAACACAGAGGTTTCCGCACTGAGCGTGTTGTAGCACAGTACCTATCGACTGTATGGCAAGGCGCATGTGTGGGAAGGGGTAGTGGCAAGGATATTGTTAATGTGCCGTTCGATGTTGAAGTCAAAGCCCGTGCTGGATTTCAACCACTTGCATACATTAAACAATTGAAAGCTCGGACAGCCATTTCGGGGGAATTAGGCTTCGGAGTTATTAGACTCAACGGACAGGGTGAGGATGCGCGTGAGTATGCCGCGATTATCCGACTTGAGGATCTATTGCCACTACTCATATTAAAATACGGTCACATTACTAGCGAACCCACAGAGGCAGACATTGACCGCTGCTCAGCTTGTGGGTCTTACATGATACAGAGGTGCCTAACTTGCCAACCTACGATTACAAATGTGCCAGATGCAACCTCAGTCAAGAAGTCCATCATGGATGGAACAATCGACCAATGATTTTATGTGCTTATTGTAATGAACCTATGGTAAAGGCAATTAGTTCATCTTCTGTTCACTTCAAGGGCAAGGGCTTCTACAGTACGGATAAATAGTTATCCACAGAAGTTATCCACAGGGTATAACAAAGGAGTTATTCCAATGCGAAACACCGTTCTGACCAGCACTTATGTAAATGGATTTGACAGCAATGGTACGCTAACGGCGCAGAGCCTCTCAAAGGCTCACCGCAAGCCCTTCAGGGGCGTAGCTTGCGGGGTGCTAGTAGCTATTGGGATATCTCTATTGCTACCGTATGAAGCAGGCTCTACTAACTTACAAGATATATCTATGACTCCTAAGCAATATGCATACTACTCATTAGGAGATATCAAACAATATAAATGCATTGCAGCTTTATATGGTAAAGAGAGTGCATGGAATCCTAAAGCAGTCAATGGTAGTCATGCTGGTATTCCACAAGGTAGATCTAAATGGCTATTAACCGCTACACCAATACAGCAAGTAGAGTGGGGCTTACGCTACATTAAGCATAGGCATGGCACACCATGCAAAGCCCTCGATCATTGGAAGCAATTTAATTGGCACTGAATCAAAAAAGGGTTAATGACCCTAGAGACAGCAGAAGATGGAGAGCCTTTAGGCTTACCATACTGGCTAGGGATAACTATATCTGTGCTTACTGTCAAGGTGATGCCACCACTGTCGATCATGTGCTCAGTATCAAGCACGCACCTGACCAAGCTTTCAA
>Ga0209770_10000842_pt1 | contig 16264 bp, 12 predicted proteins | sample LauGreSu1BDMLBDD_2_FD_187572 | JGI IMG/M metagenome (GOLD analysis project Ga0209770, IMG submission 187572) | Freshwater lake microbial communities from Lake Michigan, USA - Su13.BD.MLB.DD (SPAdes) (version 2) | ecosystem: Environmental > Aquatic > Freshwater > Lake | place: Lake Michigan, USA...
GGCGGGGCCGCGGGGGCCTCGATGGCCGCGGTGCCGGGCGCCGGCGTGTTGAGCACGCGGCTCAGGCCGGCGATGACCGCCCACGCAAACAGCAGCGCGGCGACAACGGTGCCGCCGATGGCTGCCCACTGGCGGGCCGTGAGCTTCCGGGGCAGCTTAATGTTCAAGGAAGTCGCGGAACTTGAGAAGGGCGTCGAGCAGGGATTGGGCGACCTGGTCCTGGTATGCGCCGGTGGCGAGCTGGGTTTCCTGCTCGGCGTTGGAGAGGTAACCGATTTCCACCAGGGCGGCGGGCATGTTCGCGCCGACCAGCACGCGGAACGGCGCCTGCTGCACCGCGCGGGGACTCATCTCGATGCGGGCCCCCAGCGCCTGCTCGACGAAGCCGGCGAGCGCGGCCGACTGTTCGAGGTAACGCGCCTGCGCCGTCTCCCACAGGATGAGGTCGATCTCGCGCGAGCCGCCGCCCAGGGCCGGCAGGACGACGGCGCTGTCGCCGGCGCGCTTGCGCGCCTCGGCGTCGGCGCGTTCCACCGTGAGGAAATACACCTCCGCGCCCTTGAGCGCCGGCCGCACCGCCGAATTGGCGTGGATGCTCAGGAAGACGTCGGCCTGGTGGTTGTTGGCAAACGCGGCGCGATCGTCGAGCGACAGCGTACGATCGTCCTCGCGGGTCAGGAACACCTTGGCGCCGAGGCGGCTTTCGATCAGCGTCCGCAGGCGGCGCGCGACCGACAGCGTGATGTCCTTCTCGAGCGTTCCCTTGGCGCCCTGGGTGCCCAGTTCGTCGCCGCCGTGACCCGGGTCGATGACCACGGTGCGCAGGCCGGTTGAGGGCGCTTGCGAGGGAATGACCAGGCGCGAATCCGGCGGCGGCGCCGCGGCCGGCGCTTCGGTGGTGGCCGCCGGCAGCAGCTCGATGGTGAGCCGGCCCGAACCGGCATCGGCCTGCGACGTCGTGACGCGGTGGATCGCAAACCGCGGCCCGGTGGTGAGCACTACGGTGTTCGGGGTGTCGCCCGGCGCGAGGCCGGTCAGAAAGGTTTGCGGCGGCAGCGAGGGCAGCGCCAGGTCGAGCACGTCGGCCTCGAACTGCACCACGAGGCGGCCGGGCTGGGCGGTGACCCGGGCCTCGGTGGGGGGCGAGACCTCAAAGGTGACCGCGACGGTGGCCGTGCCGGCGTCAACGCGGGCGACGACCCGCGGCACCCGCACGTCGCCCACGATCAACAGGCGCGCGGCGCGCCGCAGGTCGAGCCGGGTGTCCAAAATCAGCGACAGGGCCCGCGGCAGGAACTCGGCGGGCACGAGCCAGCGATTGTCGCGGCGGATGGGCGGCGCCGGCAGGTTGACCAGCCGGCCGCTGACCGAGACCACGTTCTGATCGGCGGTGAGCACGATCGAGCGGCCGCGCAGCGAGATGGTGAGACCGCCGGCCAGGCGATCCTCGCGCGCGGTGGTCCCGAACACCGCGTTGACATCGTCGACGGCCACGTAGTCCTGGTTGTTGATGGCCGTCACCGGCAGCGGCTTGCGCCCGTCGCGCGACAGGATGGTGAGCGACGCCGGCTGGGCGGCCGCGATCAGCGAGAAGGCCAGAACCGCTACGAGGGTGGCCGCGCGCAGGAGCACTCGAGTCAACGCTCAATGATAGCGCGAGGGCCCGTGCGGACGCCGGAAAGCCGGGGTGTGAAGTTACAGGCCGAGCCGGCGAAACTGCCCGCGGATGGCCTGGTAACACTCGCACGACGCCCGCTCCAGCTTCTTGCGATCGACGACCTGGATCCGCCCGTAGCGGCTCGTGATCGCCCCCGACTTCTGCAGCGTCCCCATCACCAGGGTCACGGTCGGGCGTGACGCCCCGAGCATGATGGCGAGAAACTCCTGCTTGAGTTGGAACTCGTCGCCGGCCACCCGATCGTGGGTCTGCAGCAGCCAGCGGGCGCAGCGTTGCTCGAGACGGTGCAGGGCGTTGCACGCCGTGCACTGCATGATCTGCAGGAGGTTGGCCTGGGCGAAGCGGGCCACGCCGTCGCGGAACGGCCCCGGCGCCGCGATGTGCTTGAGGAATCGGGCCACGGGCATGGCCGGCAGCCTGCCGTTCGGTACCTGCTGCAGCGTCCGGCCCGTCCCCATCATGTCCCCCAGGAAGACGCTGACGCCGAGCATGCCTTCCGTGCCGACCGTGGCCACTTCGACCAGCTCGCCGTCGTCCATCAGGTTGGTCACGGAGTAGACGCCGCCGTTCGGGAAGAACACGTCGCGCACCGGCGCGCCGTGTTCCTGCAGCGTCTTGCCGACCACCACGTCGATCATCCGCAGGTCTTTCGCGATTGGGTCATAGCACTCGCCCGGCAGGTTGACCAGCAGGCGATTTTTAAGGGGCGTGCCGTCGGGAAGCAGACGAGTGGCCGAACCGCGGGTAACGCGCAATGGGTCTCCTCAGAAGCTATCCTGATGCGGGGTCAGGAGCTTTGATGAGACTGGCCGGCTCAGCGGGATGCGGAGAGCAGCTCATGAAAGCGTGCGACGGCGGGGACGTTACCACCTCGGCCGTAGCCCTTCAGTAAGGTACCCTACAATGTATTGAATCGACCGAAGTAGTCGCGGGCTGCACATAGCCGTTGTCGCGGCGCACGACCGTGCGGCTTCTCAATATTCGGGCAAGTCGTGGTCAGAGGAGGAGCGGTACGGCGATGGAACTGCATTTTTCACTCGAACAGATGGCCCGCCTGCAAGAGGCGGCGCGGGCGTTGGCAAGGCAGTCTGCCAACCAGGTGCGCAACCTGCACGCGGTGCTTGCCGACGCCGAGCTGGACCTGCATCAGGGGTCGCCTGCCCAGCGCGTCCGGCAGCGCAACGCGGTGGCAATTGCCCGTCAATTGTGCCTGGACGCCAGGGAGCATCAGGTCGCCATCGAGCGGATCATGGTCGATCTGGGCGTGGAACCGGCGGCCGAACGGCTGCATCCCACTGTGGTGCTCGTGGCCGACGATCATCTGGACAGCCGGGAGTGGCTATCGGCCATGCTTCATGGGGCCGGCTTCGTGGTGCAGACCGCGACCAACGGACTCGAGGCCGTGCTTGCGGCACACCAACTGCGGCCGGCGGTCATCGTGATGGACCTCGGGATGCCGATTCTCGACGGCATCGAGGCCACGCGGCTGATCAAGGCAGCCGATGACCTGCGCGCGTCCCACGTGATTGCCTATACCGCCGCCCCATTTACGCACCCCGTCTTCAGCGATGGGCTGTTCACGGCGATCCTGCCAAAGCCGTCGCCCGCAGACCAGGTGGTCGCCACCGTTCAGCGCTGTCTGCGGACGGGCCTGAAATAGGTTTTCCTGGCCCGAAGCCCCCGTTTTTTCTATGGGGCGATAAAGAGACATTTGGTTGCACACGGCGCAACCCTGTGTGAAACTTCTCACATGATTCGTGTCTCCAGAGGATTTTTCCCCACTATCGCGCTGGCGTGGACCGTCGCGACCGGCGTCAGCGCCCTCGCGCAGGCGCCGGCGGGCCCGGCCGCCGTGCCGGCCGAAGCCAAGAAGATGAAGGCCGCGTTTGCTTCGTCGCCGGCCGCGATCGAGGTGGGCAAGGTGCTCTACACGAAGTACTGCCGCTTCTGCCACGGCAACACCGGCGCGGGCGACAGCACCATGGCGCCCAAGACCATGACGCCGTCGAACCTGACCGACGCCACCTGGACTCGCGGGTCGAGCGAAGGTGAGATCTTCTGGGTGATCCAGAACGGCGCCCCACCCAAGTACGACATGAAGGGGCTCAAGGGCAAGATCACCGACGCCGACACCTGGAACCTCGTCCACTACGTGCGCAGTCTCGGTGGCGTTCCCAAGTCGTAAGACAAGGGGAGCGTGGCCCAACCGGGCGCTGGCGCTCCTCTTCGTGTCCACGCTGGCGACGGCGGCTTGCGAATTCGCCAGCCCCGGCCAGCCGTCGGGCATGGCCGATCGCTCGCGCTGGGGCACCTCGGCGGTGCTGACGCCGGCGCATGCCACGGCCGGCGACGCCATCAAGGCCTTTTTCGACCGCCGGCCCGACACCATCGCGCAGCCGTTCGACTTCTCGCACCAGATTCACCTGTCCAAGGGCGCGGTCTGCACCGATTGCCACGCCGGCGTCGAGCAGGGGCCGCGTGCCGGCCTGCCGAGCGTGAGCACGTGCATGATCTGCCACTCGCAGATCGCCACCGAGCGGCCGCTGATCCAGCAGCTCGCCAAGCTGCAGGAGCAGGGGCTCGACTTGAACTGGAACCGCGTCTACGATTACCAGCCGCAGGCGCACGTGCGGTTCAACCACGCGCCGCACATCCAGGCCAAGGTCGCGTGCTCGACGTGCCATGGCAACCAGGCGGAGCAGACGGTCGCCCGCCGCGCGGTCAACATGACGATGTCATTCTGCGTGAACTGCCACAAAGAGAAGCAGGCGTCGAACGACTGCCTGACCTGCCATTACTGAGCTGATGTCCATGGACCGCCGCAATTTCATCAAGCTCACCGCCATTTCCGGCACCACCGCCGCGCTCACCGCATGCGGCAATCCGGAGAACCAGATCATTCGCTTCATCCCGGAAGACGACCTCGTGCCGGGCGTCGCGACCTGGAAGCCGAGCATCTGCCCGTTGTGCAGTGCCGGCTGCGGCGTCATCGCGCGGGTGATGGAAGGCGACGCCGAAGTGTTCCGCCACGGCAAGCCGGGCGTGATCCGAATGGGCCTCGCCAAGAAGCTCGAGGGCAATCCGGACGATGCGATTAGCCAGGGCAAGCTGTGTCCGCGCGGCCAGGGCGCGATCCAGATCACGTATCACCCCGATCGCCTCGCCCAGCCGAAGAAGCGGACCGGCGAGCGGGGGAGCGGCCAGTTTGCCGACATCTCGTGGGACGAAGCGCTCACGGAACTCACGGGCAAGCTGAACGAGCTGGCGGCGGCGAACGATCAAGCCGCGCTGGCGTTGCTGGCCAGGCCACGTCGTGGACGCCGTCTCGAACTGGCCGCCGAGTGGTTGCAGCGATTCGGCGCCCGGCCGCCGGTCACCTACGAGTTGTTCTCGGACGAAGTCCTGCGGCGCGCCAACGCCGCGGCGTTCGGCCACCACCAGTTGGCGACGGTCGATCTCGAAAACGCCCACTACGTGATTTTGTTCGGCGCCGACTTCCTCGGAACGTGGAACTCGGCGGTGGCCCAGAGCGTGGCTTACGGGCGCATGCGCCACGCGGGTCCCGGGGCGCGGCCAAAGTTCGTTCATGTCGATGCGCGCCTGACGCAAACCGCCGCCAACGCCGACGAGTTCGTCGCCTGCCAGCCCGGCACCGAAGGCTTGCTCGCCATGGCCATGGCCGCGGTGCTGAACAAGACCGCCAGCACCGGTGAGCATGCGCCCGCCCAGGTCGCCGGGAAGACCGGCGTGCCGGTAGAGAAAATCGAGCGCCTCGCGCGCGAGTTCGCCGGCCACGGCCCGTCGGTAGCCATCATTGGCGGCGCCCCGTTGGCCCATACCAATGCGGCGTTCCACGCCTACGCCGTCAACACGCTGAACCTCGCCGCCAACGCCTTGAATCAGCCTGGCGGCCTCTCGTTTGTGCCGCAGGCCGCGCCAGTGGCGACGCGTCCGCTGAAGGAGATTCTCGACACCGCCCCGAAGGTCCTGCTGATCGACGATGTGAATCCGGTGTTTGCCACGCCGGCATCGTGGCAGGTGGCCGAGGCGCTGAAGCGCGTGCCGTTCATCGTCAGCTTCGGGTCGTTTGTCGACGAGACCAGCGCGCTGGCCGACCTGATCCTGCCGGATCATTCGTTCCTGGAATCCTGGGTCGAGGCGGCGCCGGAGAGCGGCTCGGCCACGGCCGCGCCGAGCAAGTTCGGTCCGGTGATGCGGCCGCTGTACGACACGCGCTCGACACCAGACGTGCTGCTCGAAGTGTCGCGGGCATTGGCAAAGCCGCTCGCGCCGGCATTCCCGAACACGTTCGAGGAGTACTTGAACGGTGGGGGCAACCCTTCCGGGTTGCCCGGGGCGGCCAAGCCGGCAGGCAACCCTAAAGGGTTGCCTCCACCAGCGCCGGTCCAATACACCGATCCGCAGTTCGACGGTGATGCAGCGCAGTACCCGTATCACTTCCTGCCGTTTGCCTCGCAGGCGCTCTACGACGGCTCGCTCGCGCACCTGCCGTGGCTGCAGGAGATGCCCGACCCCATGTCGTCGGCCATGTGGTGCAGCTGGGTCGAGATCAACGAGATCAAGGCCGGCGAGCTCGGCATCGAGATGGGCGACTTGATTGAAGTGACGTCGACGCAAGGCAGCATTCGCGCCCACGCGTTCCTCAATCCCGGGATCGCGCCGGATGCGGTGGCGATGCCGGTCGGGCAGGGCCACACCAACTTCACCCGCTACGCGACCGGCCGGGGCGTCAACCCGATTGCCATCCTGGCCCCGGCGACGATTCCCGAGACGGGCACGCTCGCCTGGTCGGCCACCCGGGTGAAGATTGCCAGGGTCGGCGGCCCCGACAAGGACGGCCTGATCCTGTTTGGCGGCGCCACCCGCGAACGCCCCGATTGGACGCACGGCCGGGGCGACGAGCACTAGATGGCGCGAGTCAACATCTGCCGCCGCGGCCACGGAGCGGCGGGCGTGGTGTTTCGAGTGGAGCTCCGTTAAATGGCGTACCGATGGGGGATGGCGGTCGATCTCGACAAGTGCACGGGCTGTGAGGCCTGCGTCACGGCCTGCCATGCCGAAAACAACATTCCGACCGTGGGCTCGCAGCAGGCGGCGCGCGGCCGCGCCATGCACTGGATCCGCGTCGAGCGTTACTACGAGGGCAATTTCCCCGACGTGCGGGTGAAGTTTCGCCCGGTGCTGTGCCAGCAGTGCGACAACGCGCCGTGCGAGGCGGTGTGCCCGACGTATGCCGCCCACCAGAACGAGGACGGCCTGAACGCGCAGGTCTACAACCGCTGCATCGGCACGCGCTACTGCGCCAACGCCTGCACCTACAACGTGCGCTTCTTCAACTTCTTCAACCCCGAATGGGTGAAGCCGCTCAATTTGCAGCTCAATCCCGACGTCTCGATCCGCGAAGTGGGCGTGATGGAGAAGTGCACCTTCTGCGTGCAGCGCATCAAGGCGGCGAAGACCACGGCCAAGGCCGAAAACCGCGGGGTGGTCGATGGCGCGCTGCAGCCGGCCTGCGCGCAGGCCTGCCCGACCACGGCCCTGATCTTCGGCGACCTGAACGACCCCAATAGCCGCGTCGCCCGGCTGGCCCGCTCGCCGCGCGGCTCGAAGTTGCTCGAAGACCTGGGCGCCGAGCCGAAGATCACTTACCTGGACAAGCAAAGCTGGCATGAACCGGACACTTACTAGGACCACCGCCCGTGGATCGCACCACCAGTAAACCGATCGCGGACGACCTGATCCGGCCGTTGTTCCAGACCTCGATCTGGTTCTACGCCATCATGCTCGCGAGCGGCACGGTCGTGGCCTGCGGCTTCGCGGCCTGGGGCTACCAGATCTGGAACGGTATCGGCGTCAGCGGCAAGCGCTGGCCCACCTTCTGGGCCTTGTACCTGACCAACTTCGTCTTCTGGATCGGCATCAGCCACGCCGGCACGCTGATCTCGGCCATCCTGCGGCTGGTCAACGCCGGCTGGCGGCGTCCCGTGACGCGCTGCGCCGAGGTGATCACGGTGTTTGCGCTGTCGATTGGCGCGCTGTTCCCGATCATCCACCTGGGGCGGCCGTGGCTCGCGTTCTGGCTGTTTCCCTATCCCAGCGACCGTGACATCTGGCCGAACTTCCGCTCGCCGCTGGCGTGGGACTTCTTCGCCATCAACACCTACCTCACCGGCAGCCTGCTGTTCCTGCTGCTGCCGATGATTCCCGACTTCGCGCTGGTGCGCGACCGGTCCACCGGCCTGCGCCGGCGCATCTACGGCACCCTGGCGCTGGGGTGGCGGGGCACGAGCAAGGAGTGGAACCGGCTCGAATCGGCCATGCAAATCATGGCTATTGCCATCCTGCCGGTCGCGGTCTCGGTCCACACCATTGTCTCGTTCGACTTCTCGATGGCCAACGTGCCGATGTGGCACTCGACCATCTTCGGGCCCTACTTCGTCGCCGGCGCGATCTTCAGCGGCATTGCCGCCTTGATCCTGGCCATGGCGGCGCTGCGCAAGGCGCTGCACCTCGAGAAGTACCTGCTGCCGCTCCATTTCGACAACCTGGGCAAGCTGCTGCTGTTGATGAGCATCCTGTGGGGCTACTTCGTGTTCGCCGAGCGCCTGACGGTGTGGTACGGCAACGAGCCGCACGAGATGGCGGTGTTCTGGGCCACCCAGCGCGGCGCCTACGCGCCGTTCTACTGGACGATGGTGATCTGCAACTTCGTGATTCCGCTCGGCCTCCTCGCCAACCCCTACACCCGGAACATCACCGGTTGCGTCATCGCCTCGTGCGGCGTCGTGGTCGGCATGTGGCTCGAGCGATTCCTGATTGTGGTGCCGTCGCTGACCCACAAGCAGCTGCCGTACTCGTGGGGCACCTATGAGCCGACGCCGGTCGAGCTGACGATCATGGCCGCGACGTTTGCCGGCATGATCCTGCTCTACACCCTGTTCGCGAAGTTCGTGCCGATCATCTCGATTTGGGAACTCAAGGCCGGCCTGCCGTCGCGTCTCGATCCGGCGACGCTCAGCGAAGAGCGGTTGCTCTCGACCCGGCTCGATACCGAAGAGTTCGGGCCTGAGCTGTCGATGCCCCGAGGGAAGCAGTGATGAAGGCCGTGTACGGTCTCTACAACGATCCCCATGTGGCGCAGCAGGCCGTGGACAACCTGCGTGCGGCCGGCGTCGCCGATGCCGACATCACGGTGATTTCGTCCGAGCCGTTCGACCACTTCGAGTTCGGGCACCGGGACGCGAAGACGGCCATGCCCTGGGTGGCGGTGGCCGCCGGCGCGGCCGGGCTGGTGCTGACGTACTACTTGCTCGGCGCCGGCCAACGGGCCTGGCCGCTGGTCACCTCCGGCATGCCGATCGTGCCCCTGTGGTCGAACCTGATTATCATCTTCGAGATGACCATGCTGAGCGCGATCCTGGCGACGGTGGTTTACTTGTTCGCCGCCACCGGCCTGCCGGGCCGCGCCGGCAAGATGTACGACCCCGAAGTGTCGGACGGCTACATCCTGGTGGGCGTCGAAGACCCGAAGGACCCCGCCCGCTTGGAGCCGGCGCTCGCGATCGCGGGCGGGCGCGTAAAGAAAGTTGAAAGTTGAAAGTTGAAACTTGAAACTTGAAGTTGAAAAGTTGAAGTTGAAAGTTGAAGTTGAAACTTGTTAGTTTCAGTTTCAGTGTGTAGTGAGAGCGTCGTGACGGATGTGCGCATTGAGAACTAGCAACTGGCCGCTTCAACTTTCAACTTTCAGCTTTCAACTTTCAACTCTCGTCGGCGCCGTCGGTCTCTGTCTGTGCGCCTTGCCGGCGTCGGCGCAGCCCCCCGTGTCGGGCCCCGCCAGCCGCAAGCAGGCCACCGCCACCCGCGTCGCCAACGGCAGCGTGCGCGTGGATGGCCGGCTGGATGACGAGGCCTGGCTCAAGGCGGCCCCGATCACCGACTTCATCCAGAAAGAACCCGTCGAGAACGCCGCGCCGACCGACCGCATGGAAGTGCGGCTGCTGTACGACGACGATTCGTTGTACGTCGGCGCGCGAATGTTCAGCGCCGATGGCCGCATCCAGGCGCCGCTCGGCCGGCGCGACAGCACCGGCCAGGTCGAGCACATCCTGGTGGCGTTCGACACCTTTCTCGATCGGCGCACCGCGGTGGCGTTCGGCGTGACCGCTGCCGGCGTGCGCCTCGACCGCTACCATTCGACCGATAACGAAGACAGTTACGATTCCGGTTTCGATCCAGTGTGGCGCGCCGAGACGCAGGTCGCGGGCGACCAGTGGACCGCCGAATTGTGGATCCCGTTTTCACAACTGCGCTTCAACCCCCAGGCGGTGCAGACCTGGGGGCTGAACCTGTTCCGCTTTCGGCCCACGCTGGACGAAGAGGACTACTGGATCCTGATTCCGCGGACCGAGCGGGCGTGGTCGTCGCGGTTCGGGGAACTGACGGGCATCGCCAATCTCGTCCCGCCCCGCCGCATCGAGGCGCTGCCGTACGTGGCGGGGGGCGCCACCCTCAACGGCGAGAATCGCGATCCCGGTAACCCGTTCGACGATGGCCGCAATCTCGAGGGCCGGGTCGGCGCCGACGTGCGGATGGGGCTGGGCCCGAACCTGACGCTCGAGGCGGCCATCAACCCCGACTTCGGCCAGGTCGAAGCCGACCCCGCGGAAGTCAACCTCACGGCGTTCGAGACGCGATTCCCCGAGAAGCGGCCGTTCTTCCTCGAGGGCGCGCAGCTCTTCAACATCGGGCATCCGAATTTCTATTACTCGCGCCGCATCGGCAACCGGCCGATCGGTCCGGCCAGCGGCGACTACGTCGATTACCCGGATGCCAACACGATCCTGGCCGCCGCGAAACTCACCGGCCGCCTGCCGTCGAAGACCTCGATTGGCATACTCACCGCCGTGACCGACGACGAGGAAGCGCAGGTGGCGGGTCTTGGTGGACTCGGTCAACGCGGCATCAAGGTGTCGCCCCACACCTACCACATGGTCGGTCGCGTGCTGCAGGAGTTTGGCCCCTCGGCATCGACCGCCGGCTTCATCGTCAACTACGTTCACCGCGACTTCGACGAAGCCAGCCCGCTGGCCAGTCTCTATACTCGCAACGCCCTCGGGGTCGCCGGTAATACGCTGTTGCGGTTCAAGGGGGGGCAGTACGAGTTTCGCGCTTCGGGGGGCGGTTCGTTCATCAACGGCACCGAGGCGGCAATCACGCGGGTGCAACGGTCGAGCGCGCACTACGCGCAACGTCCCGACCGCGACTATTCACCGCTGGACCCGACGCTGACGTCGCTGGCCGGGTGGACGGTGCAGGCGAACTTCGACAAGACCGGCGGCCGCCATTGGTTGTGGGGCGCCAACACCAAGATCGACTCCGAGAACTTCGAGACCAACGACTTCGCGCAGTTGAATGGCGCCGACGGGCTGCTCACCAACGTCAACCTCCGCTACCGGGAAACGCAGCCGGGGACCATCTACCGCAGCTACTACTTCCAGGTGGACGGCCAGGCCGACACGACGCTGCGCGGGCTGATGCAGACCGGCCACGTGCGCGGCAGCTTCAACGTGACGTGGAGCAATTTCTGGACCACCGGCGTGACGGTGGCGAGGGCCCTGGCGACGACGAGCGTGTCGTTGACCCGGGGCGGCCCGCTGATGTCGCGCGGGCCGGGGTGGGCCGCCAACATCAACGTCGGCAACCGGGCCACGTCGCGGACGCGCCTGACGGCGGGTGCATCCCTCCAGGGCAACGACGACGGCGGGTCGACGCAGCGGGTGAGCGGCTCTTTCTCGATGCGCCCGGGACCGCGGTGGCAGTTCACCGTCTCCCCGTTCTACGACCGCGTCACCGAGCCGCGGCAGTATGTCAGCACGCTTCCCAACGGCCGGCCCATCACCTACGACACGCGCTACGTCTTCGCGTTGATCGATCGCAGCACGGCGTCGATGGAGTTCCGCCTGGGCCTGACGCTGCGCCCCGACCTGAACCTGGACGTCTACGCCGAGCCGTTTGCCGCCTCGGGGCACTACTACGACTACGGCGAGCTGCTGAAGCCCGAGAGCCGCCACCTGCTGACTTACGGAACCGCCGGCACCACGGTCGCGACCAATCCCGACGGCAGCCGGACGGTGACCGCCGGCGACAGCACGTTCACGCTCAGGAACCGCGACTTCAACACCCTGTCCTATCGCAGCAACGTGGTGCTGCGCTGGGAGTATCGCCCGGGCAGCACGCTGTATCTGGTGTGGCAGCAGGATCGCGCCGGCACGGAAGTGATTGGCATCCCGGTGAACTTCAACGACGCGTTTCGATCGATTACGGCGCCGGGTTCGAACGTCTTCCTGATCAAGACGAGCTTCTGGATTCCGGTTGGATAGAACTAGGGTGCCTAAGGTGCCTAAAGTGCGTTTCGCACTCCAGGCACTCCAGGCACCCTAAGCACCCTAATTACGTCCCGAGTTTGTACACCAGCAGCTCGCCCGCAAAGCCTGGTCCGCTGACCGCGACCGCGATGTACTGCACGCCGTCGACCATGTAGGTCATCGGCGAACCCGTCTGCGGCGCCGGCATGAACACCTGGCCGACATCCGCGCCGGTGGCCTTGTCATACGCGCGCAGGTACGCGCCGCGGCCGTCGGGCGTGGTCGCAAAGCCGCCCTCGCCGGCAATCAGCAGGGTCTTGGTCGTCAGCACGCCGATGCGGCCCGGGCGGCCGGTCCGCGGAATGGTCAGGCCCTTCAGCGCCGGGTTGTTCTTGATGTTGTCGGGCGTGTCGCCATGCGGGATGCGCCACAGCTGGTCGCCCTTGTTCATGTCGATGGCGGTGATGGTCGCGTAGGGCGGCTTCATCAGCGGCAGGCCGCGCACGTTGAGACCGCCACCGCCGCCCGGCGCCGGTTTCGCCGTCGGATCCGGATTGCGGGCAATGCCGCGGACGTACAGCATGTCGGACGAGTTGTTTTCCGGCTGCGTCAGGCTGAGCGACGTGATGGCCACGTTGGTGAAGATGTAGAAGCGCTTGGTCTCCGGGTCGAACGAGCCGCCCTGCCAGTTGGCGCCGCCGGTGACTTCGGGAATCATCAGCGTGCCGCGCGGTCCCTCCCACTTGCTGACCACGGGCGGCGTGAAGATCGGGCCCATCTTGTACATCGACGCGACCTTCTCGCCCTCGGCCCTGAGCTCCGGCGTGAAGTCGAGCAGGTCGTTGACCGTGACGCCCTGCCGCTCGTAGGCGGGCGGCTTGGTGACGAACGGCTGGGTCGGCGAATACCACTCGCCGGGGACGTCGCCTGTTTCAACCGGGCGCTCCTCGATCGGCCACACCGGCTTGCCGGTGGCGCGGTCGAACACGTAGAGCCAGTTCTGCTTCGTCGGCTGCGCCACCGCCTTGACCGGCTTGCCGTCGACCACCAGGTCCATCAGGATCGGCGCGCACGGAATGTCGTGGTCCCAGATCCCGTGGTGCACCAGCTGGTAGTGCCACTTGCGCTGCCCGGTCTTGATGTCGAGCGCGAGCAGCGTTTCCGAGAACAACGAGGTCTCGGGCGAGCCCTTCTTGTTGCCGCCGCGATGGCCGCCGTAATAGTCGCCGGTCGGCAGTTCGACGGGCATGTAGACGATGCCGAGCTCTTCGTCGGCGCTCATCTGGGCCCAGACGCCGGCGTTGCCGGTGTAGGCCGCGGCATCCGGATCCCACGTGTCGTAGCCGAACTCGCCCTTCATGGGAATGGTGTGGAAGATCCAGACCCGCTTGCCGGTGCGCACGTCGAAGCCGCGAATGAAGCCCTTGACGTTGGTCTTGCTGCGCGGCGCGCCGCCTTCGCGATGCGCGGCGCCGATCACGATGACGTCCTTCGAGATAATCGGCGCGGCATGCAGGCCGATCTCCGCGGTCGTCAGGTCGAGGCCCTCCTGGTCGAGGCCGGTCTTCAGGTCGACGATGCCGTCGGTGCCGAAGGTCTTGACCGGCTGGCCGGTCCTGGCGTCGAGCGCGACCATCTGGTAACCGGGCGTCACGTAGATGATGCGCTCGTCCTTGCCGTCGCTCCAGTAGGACAGGCCGCGGCCCGACAGCTGCCGCGGCGCGGCTTCACCGCGCTTGCCTTCCTCGACGCTGTGCATCCACTTCATCTCGCCGGTTGTCGCGTCGAGGCTGACCACCGCGCGGCGCGTGCCGGCGGTGGTGTAGAGCCGGCCCTTGACCATCAGGGGCGTGGCCTGGTACTGGAACTCGGGACGCGGCCCAAGATTCTCGGTCTTGAAGCGGAACGCCAGTTGCAGCTTGCCGAAGTTCGTGGCGTTGATCTGATCGAGCGGCGAGTAGCGGGTGCTCGCCAGGTCGCCGCCGTAGGTCGGCCATTCGCCGATCCTGGCGGCCGGCGCCTGCCCGCGAGGTGCCACGCCCGCAAGCCCAATCATCATCACCAGGGCGCCGGCACCCACTAGCAATCGGCTTGAAAATCGATTCATGGCGGCAACTGTATAATTGCGACGGTTAATACTCAAGTGTCAGGAGGGCGGCACTGCAGTGCCGCCGTGGGAGGACAGCATGCGATTCGGAGTCAGCGTTCGGAGCCTATCGCTCGCGGCGCTCATGTTTGGCGCGTCGAGCCCGGCCTGGGCGCAAACGGCGCCGGCGGTCCTCACGGTCACGAGCCCGACGATCAAGGCCAACGAGACCATTCCCAAAGACCACACGGCCGATGGCCGCAATGTCTCGCCGGCCTTCGCGTGGAGCGGCGCGCCGGCCGGCACCAGGCAGTTCGCCCTTGTGTTCGATGATCCCGACGTGATGTTTGGCGGCCAGACGTTCGTGCACTGGGTGATCTACAAGATTCCCGGCACCGCCACCGGCCTGCCGGCGGAACTGCCCATGGGCGCGACCCTGACCGACCCGGCCGGCGCCATCCAGGGGCCGTCGGGCTTCCGCCAGATGGGCTATCGAGGCCCGGCGCCGCCTCCCGGCAAGCCGCACCATTACACGTTCACGGTCTACGCTCTCGATGCCGACTTGCCGCTGGCCGAGGGGCTCAACCGCAACGCGCTGATGGACGCCGTCAAGGGCCACATCATCGGCCAGGGCTCGCTCGTCGCGATTTACGAACGCTTTCCGCCCAAGTAACGACCGGGGGCCGGGTTCCGGGCCCCGGCTAGACCGTCACGCTCTTCCAGTTTTTCGCCAGGTACTCGGCGGTGCGCCAGGCCAAGGCTTGCACGGTCAGCGTTGGATTGCGCGCGCCGCTCGTGCCCATGACCGACGCGCCGAGCACGCCCAGGTTCGGCACCTCGTGTGAGAAGCCCCACTCGTTGACCACGTTGGTCTCGGCGTTTCTGCCCATCCGCGTCCCGCCATACGCATGCGTCGTCGGGCCCATGGTGCCGAGCGGGTTGGCCTGCGTGGCGACGGCGCCGGCGGCTTTGTACCACTCGGTCATCTTGTCCTGCGTGTGAGCCATGATCCTGCGCTCGTTGTCCTGGTAGTCGGCGGTAATACGGCACACCGGGAAGCCGAGCGGATCCTTCACTACCGGATCAAGGTCGAGGAAGTTGTCCTCGTAAGGTAGCGTCGTTTTCTGGATGTAGGCGGTGTTGGTGCGGTCCGCGTTTTCCATTACGAACTTCTTCCAGTCCTTGCCCCAGGCGTGCGTCCGCCCGAACGTGCCCATGCTGGCGGCCGCAATCGGGCGGCGGTCCGACATCACCCACAAGTTGCCGCCACCGATGTAGTCGAGCGCGCCGTGGTCATAGTTGTCGTCGGCGAAGTTGTCCACCGCGACACCCTGGGCCGGCAGGCCGTACCAGGCATTGATGTTGAAAGGGAAGAGCGCCGTGACGCCCCCGCCCTGCGCGTGGCTGAAGTAGTGTCGGCCGACCTGGCCGTGGTTGTTCGCCAGGCCGTTCGGGAACGCCTTGGATTTCGACAGCAGTAGCAGGCGGCTGTTTTCGTAGGTGTAGCTGGCCAGCAGCACGACCTTGGCCGGCTGGGTGAACTCCTGGCCGTCGGTCACGTAGGTCACGCCGGTCACGCGGCCCTGCGCGTCGGTATCGATCGAGGTCACGTGCGCGCGGGTGACGACCTTGAGCCGGCCGGTCTCCTGCGCGCGCGGAATGGTGGTGAGGTGCGGCCCGTTCTTGGCGTCGACGTGGCAGCCGCCCTTGTTGCAGAAGCCGTGATACATGCAGGCCGAGCGGCCCTGGTAGCTGCGCGAGTTGATCGACGCGGGGCCGGCGAAGGGATGCCAGCCGAGGCCGCGGGCGGCCGCCGCCATCAGGTCGATGAACCCGGTGCTGCGCAACGGCGGCATGGGATACGGCCGCGCTCGCGGACCTTCGAAGATGTTGCCGCGCGGATCGATCGTGCCCTTGAGGTTGCCGGCCTGGCCCGAGACGCCCATCTCGTACTCGATCTTGTCGTAATACGCCTCGAGCTCCTCGAGGCCGAACGGCCAGTCCTCGACCGTCGAGCCTTGCGGAATACGCGACTTACCGTAACGTTTAGCGGTTTCACTGGCAACCTTGAAATCCCACGGGTTCAAGCGCCAGCTTTGTGCCCAGTAATGCATC
>Ga0209770_10000845_pt1 | contig 16225 bp, 9 predicted proteins | sample LauGreSu1BDMLBDD_2_FD_187572 | JGI IMG/M metagenome (GOLD analysis project Ga0209770, IMG submission 187572) | Freshwater lake microbial communities from Lake Michigan, USA - Su13.BD.MLB.DD (SPAdes) (version 2) | ecosystem: Environmental > Aquatic > Freshwater > Lake | place: Lake Michigan, USA...
GGCGGAGGATCCAGCTATGATCAGCTGCGTAGCGGTGTGCACGTGCGCAACGTCGCCGACAGGACGGTCAAGAAGCTGTTTGCCGGAGACTACGTAAGCGGATTGCTGCTTGAGAATGAAACGGACTCTACCAGATCAGACATCGTGGTGCGCTCGGCAACCTCCGCTCCGGCCGTAGGCTCGATAGCGGAACCTGTGTTCGACGTGACGGCCAGCAACAATCAGTATGTTGCGTCGGTAAAGCGCACATACGAGACCATAGATGTAGGGTCTGCCGCCCCGATTGCAGGAACGATATACGCCGGCAGCAATATTGGCATAATTCGCTACAACAAGGCGTCGCCTAACTTCAAGATAGCCTATTCGGCGAATCTTACCTCAGAGAACCATCAGGTAGACTTCAACAGCACCTCGTTGTTTTTTCCAGGCATGGTTCTCTGGCCGAGAGTTGTGCTGCCGGCTCAGTATGCAGCCGAGCAAAGCGCAGGCACTCCTCTCATCTCACCTGAAAATCTCTACGTCACCAAGCTGCCTAGGTTCACATACACTGCGGATCAGTACAGCCTGTTGTCTACAGATCCTACATATAGCAACGTAGAGTTCGCTGACTACACTCCCGCCAAATATGTTCCTGTTGTAGGATCCACCGAACTGTCGGAATACGTGTTCTACGACCAGACCACAGGCAAGCTGCTGCCGCAGAGCGTTGTATCGAACATCCTGCCACCAGGAGCAAACGTAGTTAAGTTTGCAGCAGGATCGAACTTCGCATACGCACTGCGCACTGACTCCAAGCTGACCGGCTGGGGGCGCCACGGAACAGGCGTTCAGAACAGCATAAGCCACGATCCATCAGCCAACTACACCGATGTAGTTGTTCATGCAAACCTAGTGGCGGCAATTCGCTCCGGTTCTGGCTCGGTGGATGTTTGGGGTGCCCCTCTAAGTTACGAGCGCAGAGGTACCCTGCACGATCCAAGTGGAAATCTAATCACCGGAGTCAAGAAAGTAGCTGTGCATCCGGGATGCATCGCATACATAGATTCCCAGGATAAGCTTAAATTGCTGGCTACGGATCTCATAGATGCCAATGGTGTCGTAATCACCCGGCAGCTTGATCCGTTTAGTCCCGAAGGGCAATATGAGAATCCGTATCCAAACGATTCATTCACCGATATAAAGAGCGGAAATCTGTGTTTCGTCGGATTGCGCGCAAATGGATCCGTAGTAGCCTGGGGCTACAATTCTTCTGTCGTGTTCGGAGAGACAACCCAGCCTGGTCAATCCTATCCAGCCGGATTAATACCTGCAGCTACTGAGACAGGATTTGTTCAGATTGCGGTAGGATTTGGCCACGCTGCCGCCCGTAAAGCCAACGGTAATATTGTGATCTGGGGCAACATGTACACTGCTGCTCGGTTGAACACCATATCCGGTTCCATTGTTTATTCGGACATTGCGTGCGGTCGAGAGCACGTATACGCAATTCGGCAAAGCAATAGCCGCATACATGGAATCACTGTCAGCGATGGAAACGACGCATATCTAAACACGTACGGCGAGATAAGCTTCCCGGCCAATCAGACCGCCCTGAGGCTGGCGCAGACCGGAGCTTTTGCAACAAACTCCGTGTATGTTGACTCAGGATCTATATTGCGTGCATTAGGCGGCGGAGAACAAGGCGAAGGCGGGGAATACGACTATGGTCAGTCCGTGGTTCCTTACGCATCTCTGCTGACAGAGGCGACGTTCAACCCCACGGCATCCGGAGTACAGAACTTCAAGAACGTCGTGTCCTCACTTGCTCCTCCGGCATCCATAGAGGCAATGGCATCGGGATTCTACGATGCCGGAGCACTGGCAACCAAGAAGCACGCGCTCTCCATAGCTTCAGGCCTCAACTACTGCGTAGCTGTGCAAGGCGATACCTACGCGTCTACACAGGGCTCCCTGGTGGCTTGGGGTACCTCCATAGGCACCCTGCCTACTGGCTCCAATTTCGTAAAGGTTGCCTGCAGAAACAGGCACGCAGTGGCCTTGAGGGCAGACGGATCGGCTATTACCTGGGGTGCCAATACAAACGGCCAGGTTCCAGGAAATATCTCAGGAACGTACTCCGACGCAGTTTGCACCGATACGTCCACCATATTGCTGAACACCAACGGCTTGGTCGTTTGCTACGGTCAGATAACTAGCCCCGGTCCGTATCAAAATGTACAGTTCGATAAGATAGCTGCCGGAGCAAATCACGTAATTGGAATCGTGAAAGTCCAAGCAGTGGTATTCATATCCGGGCAGGTTGTCGTCTTAGATGCAGGCCAAACAGTATGTTGGGGAGACAATGCAAATGGACAGGCAACCCCTCCCGGATATGGCGTGCCGGCATATGGGGCCCCTAGAACAGCGCATGTAGCTGCAGGATTGAACTTTAGCTCCTACTATCGGAATCCTCAGGGATTCTTCGTGGATACCGCCGCTACCTCGATAGGCTTCATCAACAGACCGTCAGACACCCTCTCCACCCTGTTGGAAGGCTATACCGTGTTTGCGGAGGACAGGGTGTGCGAAGGCCTGCTGCCTGCCGATCATCCCTTCCTTTTCGACGTTCCAAGATACCGTAAGGATCCCGCGACTGTAGGTATCAACTTCGACGGGTACAAGAGAAACCTAAGTTGGCTGACAAACGCCACTTCGGTACCGGCTGCATACACCCCAAGCGGTACCGGCGTGGTCAAGCGCATCGGATCTGGAAGACTGCGGCATGTCGTGCGCACCGGAGGAAGCTTCGATTCAAGTTATGATTTTGGCGTAGGCTACGGAGTGCTGGTAGATGCCAACAATTCCATAGTAGTATGGGGTGGAGAGCAGACTCGATCGGGGACGTGCCAGCTACCTCCTACCGATGCATCCATTGCCCTCAGGACTATACCTGCCAACGCCATAGCCTCTGACGAGAACGTAATTAGCATCGACACTGCGCTGGGATACGTCTACATCCTTAAGGACAACGGAGCGGTTGTCAGCTGGGGCTACAATCCCACCAATGAACCTGGATATTTCCAGATACCTTCCGGTCTCAAGCAGATGCTGTCGGTGCCGACGATATCTACACTTGACGAGCTTCCCAGCTACAACAACGGAGGCAACATAGGCCTCACGTACGTTTCAGGCCTGCCCAACCAGAGCACGGCTTGGTCCATCGATGTGTATGTTGACAGGGTGTTCAATGGCGAGATTACCAACCTGCGCCGCCTTACTGCGGTCGGAGACGTAAGAGTCCGCTCCCTTACCCAGCCTGTGCACTTTGCGCAGACGTTCATTGCTTCCGACGTGTGGCCCGGAGAGGCAACAGATCTGGACAGCTACTACAGAATGTACATTGTCGGCCGAGGGCTTACCTACAAGATAAATACGGCGACTATGTTTGCAATGAACGTAGACAGCCGACTTACCCCGGCTCAGCGTACTCTTGTCGATGGAGATGCTCCTGGCCTAGGCCAGGCAGATGTATTCTTCCGCACCAGCTCAGGCACCGCTGCATTCACCGGCGCTGCTCAGCTGGACTCCAACATCGCCATTACGTCAATACAGGAGTCCGAGACCGGAATACGGCTCGGCTATACCGGAACAGCCCAGTACCCCGGCTATCTTGTCGTGCAATCCGGGCAGACTGCAGAGATCGAGGCAATCGAGTCTTCCGGGGCAATGGTGGTTGCAGGCCGCATAGCAAACCTGCAGTCACGCGCTCTTATAGATGTACAGGGAATATACTCCTGGTTCGACTCTACGTCGCTGCCTGCAGTCGGTACGAGCTCGGTTAGCAGCTGGGCAAACTCCATTTCCGGGTTCCCTGCGTTGGCCAGAGGATCTGTCTCAGATCCATTCTGTGTCCTAATAGGTGCCTCAAAGGGCTTGTCGCTCGATAGACGTCTAGCACCTCCACCTGCCCCTGACTTCCTTTTTGCCAGCCATCCAAACATCGCAATAGGCGAATTCACGTATTTCCTGGTTGCGCACAAGGCTGCAAACAGCATCGCGTCTCCATACATGTCATTTGGAGCTTCGGCAGTAAGCGCTGGAAACGTACCGGCAAGAATACAAGGCCTCGGATACTCCGCAGGAATTCCTGGTGTATTCTTCTTCGATCCCACTCTACAGCAGACCAGGTATGTCCCTGGTACTACAGCAGTGGCCGTTTCTTCTAAGCATATCGTCACTGGCTACTTTGGCGGAGCCACTGCTGTCTCCATCAGAGTCAATGGAGTCCAGCAGACTCTAGGTACGTCCAGTGAGGTGACTGTAACGCTTGGTGGGGCTGTGGAAGCAACCACAGGCTTCAACCTAGGCACTGCAGTTGCAAACAACAACTATCACGACGCAGACGACACCTACATCGAGGTAATTGCTTTTAATAGAAAGCTAACTGACTTAGAGATCCTCTTTGTGGAGCGATTCCTAGCTGACAAGCACACAATTACCTTACCGCCAGAGCATCCGTTGAATGCACCGTCAGATAAGTCTTTCTGCGTAAGCTATCCAGGATTCACCGGATTCCACTCCGAGGTGATCGAATCCAGCAGAGGCGCCACTTCAAACGGCCTCAAGCAGACTTGGCTCGCGTTGTTCGACTACGGAGTCACTTATACCGGAGCGCGCACGGCAGACCAGGAGCATGCCCCTCTGCTGGCAGACGTAGAAATAGGCTTGAACACAAGCACCAGCCTGCTTGCTAGACCTGTAGTCGGCAGCCTGAATGCAACGTGTACTGTAGGTGGATTCGACACCGTCCCCAGCTTTGTATTGATTCCCAATCGAATAACATGTTCGGCAGCCGTATCTTCTGCAGACATGAGTGCCGACGACGTGATGTCGCCGAAGATTGTGGCGGGTAAGCTGGCCTACAGTGCAACGCTGGCAATTAACAGAAATCTACCAGCCGCCCAGGCGTCGTCGCAGCTAGGCTTCCTAGGCGGAATCAATTGCGATACTCCGTATGGTTGCACTGACGTTGGCACGGAGCCTCCGCTCCTCAGCGTTATTCAGCCAGGCCTAGGTGCGCTCCCAATAACCATGCAGTTGGCACAATCTACTGCATCTCTAGGCGGACTAAGACAGCTTAGACTGATCGACCCTGTGAAGCTGACTCAAAGCATCGTGGCGCCAAAACTGGCCGGCAGCGTCATACTGCACTCGTTTGATGCACGTGTAAATCGCTTTATCATGCCTGCCTTCAAGCTAAAGGCAGGTCCGGCAAATCTAGGGTATAGTACGAGCGGTCTGGTGCCGTTCAACGTACCTATGCAGTCTAACGTTTCGATTTGCGACTACAGCAAGTTCATAGTCACGAATCCCACGAAAGACATTGATAGTCCGAAAAATCCCTTTAAACCATAACTGAGTAAAATACTCAAAACATCTACTTTTGTTCTGCTCGTAATATGTGTAGAATATAGCTAAAGGACACTCCATGGATCCAATCGTAGCCGCGTTTTTCAAGAAATCCGTAGTAGCCGCTCCAGGAGGTCAGCCAGCCCCTCCACCTGCTCCTCCTATGGATCCAGCGATGATGGGGGGTATGCCTCCTATGGATCCAGCCATGATGCAAGGCAGTATGCCTCCAGGCCCGCCTATGGATCCAGCGATGATGGGCGGTATGCCCCCCATGGATCCAGCGATGATGGGCGGTATGCCTCCTATGGATCCAGCCATGATGCAAGGTGGTATGCCTCCGGCACCAATGAACATAGAGCAGGAAATTGTGCAAATAAAGGATATGTTGCAGCAGCTCATGGATGCTCAGATTGCCATGATGCAGGCTCTTGCCCCAGGCGGAATGCCGATGCCTCCAGCACCTCCCATGGATCCGGCGATGATGCAAGGCGGCATGCCTCCAGCGCCTCCAGCCCCACCAGGCATGACTGTAACCGCATCCGATAATTCAGACGAGCAAGACCTGAATAGCTTCATCAAATCCATTTCCAGCTTACTACGATGAGAGCACGTACTCAAAAAAAGAACATTCTCGTACCTCCTCGTTACGAAAAAGAACTTAGCTCGATCCTGATCTATGACGATCAGGACAGAGTGATCTTTGCCGTCTCCGAATCTCCAGCAGGAACCTACAAGTTCACCCATGTAGGTCTGGATGACTTTGCAAAGGAAGTCAAGGAGATTACCGGAATGGAGCCAGATAAGTTAAAATTGGTGACCTTAGAGGCCCGCCATGGATAGTCTTAACGACAGACTGATAGCCGCCAACGCACGAATCAAAGCTGCAAATGCGCCTAAGGCGTTCAATCCAGGGAATATCTTTACTCCTGATGAGCAAAGATTATTCGATCCGACGCCCCAGTTTAGTGCTGGAGATAAGTTCAGAGTAGCTGCTCCGGCTATAGTGGATACCTTGGCTGGAGCTAGAAATGCAGCCGCAGCAGGTGCAGCTGCCGGTACATCTACAGTCTTTGGTATGCCTGCGCTAGGCCAGGCAGCCGGTGCAGCAAAGGGGCTGTACAACTACTTTACAGCAGGCTCTAAAAATCCGCCTGCAACTACCACTCCTTCGGTGACAGCCCCTCAGCAAGCCGCAGCTCCTGCAGGCATAGCTTTCAATCCCCAGAATCCAGCAGCCTACGGCACAGCCATGGGTCAGGGCTTCAACACTGCTGCAATGTACGATGTAAATAGCCCTCAGGCAGCACAGTACCTGCAGCAGACAGGAGCAACACCTCAGCAATATGGAGCTCTTAGAGCAGCAGCTCAAAGAATGCGAGAGCAGGTGCTGCAAGCAGCTCGGCAAGGTCAAATGCCATCTTTTGGTACGGTAAATCAAGCTGCCGCCCAACAGGAGGCATCCGGAGCTGCAGGACAGGCTGCAACGTCCGGTATACCTAGCGCCGCCGATACATTCAACGCAGCTCTTGATAGACAAAAACAGCAGATAACCGGCACTATTGCTGATGCTGCAAAGGCCCAGATCATGACTCGTGATAATCCCTATATTCGGCAACTGCTAGCGGAAGCCAGCGTGCCGTACATGGAGAACAAGTTCAAGAGCTGGTTTGGCGATGAAACCGCCTTGGGCAGAGGGGCTCAGTCGATCGGCAACCTGATAATTGGACTTCTGTCTAAGGTGCCAGGCTACGAATGGGCAGTGAATAAAGGCGTCGATATGTTCAATCCTGAACTTCTATCGAGCCTTGGAATAAAGACCAGCTCACATAGACTGCCAGCATACGGTCATTACGTTGTAGTGGGCAAAGTGGCAGGCAACGACATTCTGAGCAGGGTAACAAGAGAGCTATCCTAATGGAACCAAAAGTAACGACAGTCGGCCAGCTGTTGATAAACGACTCGCTGCCTGCTGAGTTCAGGGACTATACCCGTGTATGGGAGAAGAGCTCCCTGCGCAAGTTCCTCACAGATGCGGCTACGAAGATGGATCCCGATGCCTATCGCGAGATGGTGCATCGGCTTAGCCTCATTGGCCTCAAGACTGCCCGGCAGTCGTCTGACTCCAGCTTTACTCTGGAAAGCCTCAAGCCGCCAAAGGTAAAGCGCGAGATGTCCGAAGGGCTGAGAAAAGAAGTCCGCAGCATCATTCGCGAGATCAAGAACCCGGAACAGCGCGATGCCGCAATCGTTGATGCTGCGCTCAAATACCAGGACAAGTTTGCAGACAGAATCTATGACGAGGCCCTGAAGGCGGAGAATCCCTTTGCCATGCAGGTCCTGGCTGGAGCAAGAGGAAACAAGTCCCAGCTGTCCTCCATGATCGGATCGGACCTGTTGTACAGCGACAACAAGAAGCGCGCAGTGCCCATTCCGGTGCTCAACTCCTACGCCGAGGGCGTGGATCCCGTCGAGTACTGGGCAGGATCCTACGGTGCACGTTCAGGCTCCATCGATGTAAAGCTGGCAGTAGGCGAGGCAGGCTACTTTGCCAAGCGCCTTACTGCGGCAGCACACAGACTGGCCGTGACTGACGAGGACATCGAGGACGGCCAGGGCATGATGGTGGATGTGGATGATGCCGACAACATGGGAGCAGTGCTGGCTCGGGACTACGGTAGCTATAAAAAAGGCTCCTACATCGACGGCTCGACGCTCAAGGGGTTGAAGCAGGGCGGCATCAACCGAGTCATGATCTACTCTCCGATTGCTGCAGTCAGTGCGCTTGGGGGACTTCCACGCCTTGCTGCCGGAGTACGGGAGCACGGCAAGTTGGCCGAGGTTGGAATGAACGTCGGCATAACTGCCGCCCAGGCCATTGCCGAACCTGTAAGCCAAGGCATGTTGAACTCCAAGCACTCCGGCGGTGTAGCCAAGGGCAAGAAAGGCCGTACCGTCACCGGATTTGCTTATTTAAATCAATTGGTGGAGGTGCCAAAGACCTTCACTGACGGCGCTCCTGTCTCCAAGGCTGACGGTATTGTCGGTAAGGTGGAGAACGCCCCTCAGGGTGGAAACTACGTCTATGTGAACGACGAGCGCTACTATGTACCCGCTGATCAGACAGTGTCCGTGAAGCCCGGGCAGTCGCTAGAGGCAGGCGACGCACTGTCTGATGGAATAGTAAATCCCAAGGATCTTGCCGAGCTCAAGGGTATTGGCGAGGCACGACGCCGCTTTGTGCAGCAGTTCAAGTCGGCGCTGCAGGAAAACAATCTGCCTGTGCACCGACGAAACGTCGAGGTAGTGGCCAGAGGCCTTATCAATCAAGTCGAGATTATGGAACCGGACGCGGTTCCAGGTGTCTACCCAGAGGACATCGTCAGCTACGATTATGTGGCTTCCAGGTACGAGCCAAGGGAAGGCCACGTAATAGGCAAGCCAGATAAGTTTATGAATCATTATCTGGAAAAGCCAGTGCTGCACTATTCCATCGGCACTCGCATCACTCCATCGGTTGTAAAAGATTTAAATGAAGCGGGATTCAACGAAGTAATCACTCATAAGAATCCGCCTCCGTTCAAACCCACCATGACTCGTGCAATGATGTCCCTGGTAGGTGACAGAGATTGGATGGTTCAACTTGGCGGATTCAACCTCAAGAAGACGTTCCTCGACAATGTGCAGCGGGGATCTTCTTCGAACATTCACGGCACTTCCTGGATTCCAGCGCTGGCAACTGGAGAGATTTCAAAAGGCCCGTCAGGCACCTACTGAGAAAGTTTGATATAATTTGCTCAAAACTAGTAGTAGATTGGGACTAGTCTAAATAAGACCCTTTCAATTTACACAAAAAGGATGTAAACCATGGCAAACAGCAATCTTTTGGCAGATCTTGAGAATTATCGTAAGTTCCTTCTCGCAACCCACGTGTTCAAGAACACCTCTGGCGGAGAGCGTTTCTTTGCATACGCTGGCCCAAACGGCAAGAAGTTCACCGCAGACGAAGTCCTCGTCCTCCAGGAGCGCGATATGGACTGGTCCGGAGTGCTTGCAAAGCAGGCCCTTAACCGTGACCTTGCTTCCGGTGCGGTAAAGTACGGAAAGAATGGAGTCAGCCTCTATCACTTCCGCTTCAACGGTGCCGGTACCGCCCAGACTACTGCAGCGCTTGCTCCAGGTCGTGTAGTCGGCATCTTTGCAATGACCGAGGCTGGCGCCGCAGGCGACGAAGCCATCACTGCAACCGTTGCAGGAACCTCGATTGTCGCCGCAGCACAGACCTTGACTGCAGCCTCAGCTACCTCAGGCAAGGCCAAGGAAGTCACGCTCAACGGCACTGACGCGAACCTCAACACTGTTCCAGGTACGATCTCGGTCTCGCTCAGCAACGCGGGCGCAGGTGATATCGTGACTCTCGTGGTTGCAATCGCGCACTTCTCTTCGTAATATTATTCCTTGCAGCAAGGATTGAGTTCCTTGCTGCAAATTAACCCTGAGACCACAAGAATGAGCCGAAAGCAATTCATCAAGCGGGCAGATGACGCAACATTCGAGCAGAACTTCTTTCAACTGGCATTTTCCTATGTCAGGGACAAGATTCCCAACCTGCTTGAATACATGCTTGGTTTCGAAGTCGTCAACAAGAACGACGAAGGAACCCAGGCAATCGGCTTGTTCAAGTTCGACATAGGTGGTCGTGAGCTGTACATTCCGGTCTTCTACAAGAACGGAGAGCTCAAGGGAGCCGATCTGCTGTACAACCGCAACCAGGACACCTTTGTGCCAAACAAGGAGAACTGGGTTGATGCGGTGCTGAACTCCCGGCCCGAGGAGCTAGGCAGCCCGTCAGAGATGTCCCGCATGGAGATCATGACCGGTGCAAACAGCGGTTTTGACCTCAGCAAGATCTACAACACCACGCAGAACACCAAGCTGAGCTTCTCCAAGATGGCAAGCCTGTCGCCTGCCAAGACGTTGTCGTTCCTCGACTTCCTCAAGCAAGCCGACTGCACCCTGTCCGACAAGTATGCCCGTACCCTGATGAAGAACTCCAAGCTGCACAAGCTGGCTTCCGATGCCTACGGTGCTGCTCTTTACGACGCCCTCAGCGAATGCAAGAAGGCCGAGAACATCGTCCTGGACACCAAGAAAGTACCTGATGTCGAGGTCGTGGTGTCCACTAGCGACGACACGGTGCTCCAGGATCTTTCCGATTCCGAACGAAAGTCCCTGATTGAGGACGGATTCGTCGTTCGAGACAACCGCACTGACGGCCGCATCCCATACAAGATCCAGAAGCCGATGGTGCTTGGAGCTGCGTTGGGCCCAGGAGCTTACGACGTGCTCATGCCTGGCGGCAGCTTCGCCAAGGCCGTTGCGGTGCCTACCATGACTCCGTCGGACGATGGCAGCAACTACATGTTCATTCCTCTTGATGACAAGAAGAATAGCTGTCAGGTCAAGTCCACCGATCTGTTCGTGGCGTCAAGTGCGGACCACGACGTCGAGTTTGAGAAATTCGTCGACGGACTGGCTCCGGCTACTTCCGCAAAGTCAAGCCCCGAAGGAGGAAAGTACGATGCTCCGGCTCCGCACTGCATCTTCTTCGAGGCCGACGGTAGGCAGGCCATGGGGCCATTCTGCCTTGAAACTCCGGTAGAGTCGGACAACACCAAGTCGTACAACGTTCGTTGCGGAAAGCCCTACTGCATCCGTTCAGTGGTGGTCTCCAAGGCATACCGCAAGATGCACATGTCCGACGACACATTGTACGTGCCTGAGGCTGCAAAGGTGCTCTGCTACTCCATGAAGCCCTACAGCTGCAATGGTGTTCGGCTTGGCACGGCCCGAGACATCGACGCAAAGATCAAGGGTCTTTTCGACGAGGTGAAGGTGGCCAAGGACCGATACGGCTACAAGATCAGCAGCAATGGCCGGCTTGTAGGCTACGAGCCGACCTATGAAAGCGCCGTCATTCGGCTGGTCAAGGACCTTCATGTCAAGGCCTCCGAGGCCACGAAGGCCGTTCAGGCGTCTCACTCGCTCGACACCATCGTGATGCAGCTTGAGAAGCGCGCTCAGCCTTTTGACCCGGGAATGGTGTTCAACCCGCAGGTGCCTCCGGTGCCGATGGGCATGAACCCAGTGCTCGGTGTCCCGGAGCAGTATCCGCAGGCAAACACTATGAATGCCATGCAGGGAATGCCTGGCGATGTGCAGGACCAGAACATCATGAACAGCCTGACCGGCATGGGAAATGCCGGCCCTACGCTCCCTCAACCCAGCGTAGACGCCATCATGCAGGCTGCCCAGTCAGGAGACCGCGAGGTATTCGACATCGCCAACATCTCCGAGCTGATCAACAAGTCGGACATCGACACGCCGCTCGACAGATACATGGCGGATCTTCAGCTGGCCCTGGACAGACTGGGCCGCATCTACTTCCTCATGCTTTTCCACGGTGACAAGTTTGCCGAGCGATTCAGCCAGGAAGACCTGCCCTCCATGGAAGAGTCGGTGCGCAATGTGTTCCTCAACCTCGGCGAGATCATATTGAAGCTCAAGGAGCGCAAGATCGAGGCCGACTCCGGTTCCGCAGTAGAAACAGATCTCAATCAACTTCTATGATGCGCAAGGCAAAAGTATCCCTCTCCGACAAGGCGCCGGCTCCAAAGAGAATAAAGAGCCCGGACTGGCGATATAACTACGTTTGCAAGCTGCTTGAGGACTGGCGAGAGCCAAAGCGCGAGGACGACAAGTACGTCCATGTCCTGTACAAGCTGCTCAAGGTGATTCGGCAGGAGCCTGTGGATGTGGTTGAGACCTACAAGGACAACCACCCGTTCATGGCCGATGCCCTCATGCTTTTTGAGAATGGCTCCAGCTACCGGGTGGATATCGACACCCGTATCCTGGCAGGGTATTCCTTTCCGGAAGTGGCTGCGGTACTGGGTCAGCGCCCAGAGGTTGTCGAGCACTACGTCATGTGCTTCTTCGACGTCCTCGACAATCTTTCAAACTACGGATACCTCAACCGCTGGGTCATAGAACCTGTAATGCGTTCGGCTCCGTTCAGCACCGAGGCCTTCTGGAAGCGAGTAGCTGTGTTCGGCGGCAGGGAGATGATCGAGTCGATCGAGAAGTGCTCCCAGCACCAGATGCAAAAGCTCTTTGAGACCCTGTTTGACAACCTGGTGCTGTCAAAGGGCATTCAGGCTGCAAACGGAATCATTCCAAATGCCAGAAATGCCGTCGAGCTCATCGACATCGCCAAGGACAACATCAACGAGCGCAAGAAGATCGAGGCTCTGATGGGCGGAGTCAAGGAAGACGATACCTTCACCTCCCAGATCGTCAGCGTCATGTTGAAGTCCTTCACCTACGGCTTGATGACCCAGAACACACTGCCAGCCGATCCCGTCAGATCCGGGGATATCTCGCAGGCAGAGTTCAACAGCATGTATGGCGACAACCCGCCTCGCTTTATTGAAAACCAAAATAACGCTAAAATATCCGAACAATGAGCGACTTAAAAAACATATCCTCTGACAACAAAGAGCGCCTCATCGGTCTCGTCAACAAGGTTGCCGAGTACGTAAAAGCCGGATCCAATCCGACCGACGCCCTTGTAAAGGCTGCCTCCGACAAGGAGTATCCGCCGGAGTACATTCTTCGGGCTGCAGAGGCCTACAATGGCGCAGCGCACCTGTCATACTTTAAGTCGGCTTCACTTGAAGAGCGAGGAAACAGCTTTCCTCTCGTCGACGGCCACGCTGCGTTGAAGCAGATACTGTCAAGCACTCCGGACACCAGCAAGAAAGTCGCCGTGGATTCGCTTGCCTACATGAAGGAGGCATCGTTCTACTTTGCTGAAACAGATTCCTCGGTAGCTTTTAGTTCTGTAAAGGCAGCAACCGCCCCAGGCTTTGACCAGCTTCAAAAAACCTCCGCTGCCTTGGACAAGCAGGAAAAGCTTGCCGTAGAGCAGGCTCGCAGCAACTACAACGCCGCATGTGAGAAGCTTGCCCAGGATATTCGTTATTTCCGGGACAAGACAGCCTCTGTGTCGGAGCACAGACGTTCCCACTGGGCGCGAGAGGTAATCGAGAAGCAGGGCTCGGATTGCATCGACGTAGTCAGCCTTGCCGCCGGCATCACAGGTTCCGAATGTACGAAGCTGGCTGCAGACAGACTCGGTGTCTTTTCTTTAGGTATTCAGGAGATCGACAGCCTAAACGGCCTTGTCAATGCATATCACCGCACTCAGGATCTGCACGAGAAGCTTGCTGTTGCCGAGCACGATTGCTATGTAAACAAAGTAGAACGGGACATCCTGCTGAATAAGATTGCCGGCGTCAAGCGCAGTGGTATTCTCGATCAGACTCCGGATGTTCTCACTAGCTCGTTAGGCACCTTGGAGCCCGGGCTTGATTCCGACAAAAAAGACGTACAGATGGGTGGACTAGGTTCGTTGCTTGATCCTTCGTTTCTCGGTGAAAGCAAGAGAATCGAAAGAGCCATCATGATCAACAAGCTGCTGAAGAGCGATCCAATCATTGCAAAGCAGCCCGCTCCTGAGATTCAAAAGGCTATTCGTGAGGTGATTTCGATTGCCCCTACTGCGTCGGATTACGAGCCCCTCCTGAGATCCATGCTTCGCCGACGGCTTGAGGCAGGGGAGCAAATAGATGACTTCACCCTTAATCAGATGATCTCGATGGACGATGCCATACGTGAGCGAAAGAGCAAGATGACTGTGGTTCCGCAGATCGGAGCTCTCATGGAGCGAGGAGAATTCTAATGGATATCAATAACCTGACCGCTAAGTTTGCAGCAGCTCGCACCAAGCAAGCCGAAGGCCCTATTGGTAGCACGCAGCAACTGCTTGGCACCGATCCCTTTTCTGACTATAGGGTAGATGAAAACGACCAAGCCTATCTCGACAGTAGCATGATTCCTGCAGCAGCAGTTGGAGGTATCTACGGCGCTTATGGTCTGCCGGCTACAGGCAGAGCAATTAATAGACTTGGAGAAGCTGCTCGATACGTGCAGTCTCCTGTGTATAGGCCATCAATGTTAGGAGCGCCTTCCTCTGGTGTTACGACGCGCAACCCAATACCGACTTATGCTGATTTGCTGACTCAGTCGGCTTTTTCGAAGCGTCCTTTGTTCCGTAGTGCAGGATATCCAGTTCCTCAGACTAACCCTACCTTAGCTACACGCGCCTTAGCTCTGCAGCTTCCTTCTGCAGCACCCGGCATTGATACTCAAAAACCACAATTTCAAGAGTTTGGACCAATTGCTGCAAACTCGCGTGATCCAGTCCCTATTGGTGGTTTGATGGATAGACCTACCATGATGGGCGCTCTGACTGACAAAGTAGCCCCTTTTGCAAACCCTGACAGTGCAACTCAAAGATATATTGAAGGACGTATATCTCAAATGGGCGGAGAAGAACCGCCATCAAAGAAAAACCCAGCAGGTAAGCCTCCTGATACAGAGCTCCAGTCGGTAACTCGACAGCAGTTGTTTAATCGACCATTTTTGGATGTTTTATTAGGAAGAGTTGCTAATCCTGAGATTTTAAATACATATCAAAATCCAGCAAGACCTGGATCTCTACCGCCTCTGACAAATACGTCATATAGGCCTGGATTCGCAGGTGGACCTCCACAGCGGGTCGAGGTGCCGACAAGAGACGTATCTCGACGTGTCGTCGGGCCGTTGGCAAATCTTTTACAAAAAGCACCGACCGGAAAAGGCAGAGCTCTTACAGGATTACTGGGTGCCGGGTTAGCTGCAGAACTTGCAGGTAGAGTTCAAGGCGATGTCAATCCAAATCCATTCATGGCTTCTATTCCAGAGGCTCCTGCAAGGTAACACATGTTCATAAAGGCATTCAGCCCCGATCACTTCAACAACGGAGACGAAGCTCCGTTCGAGATTCTGCGTTTTTCCTCGAAAGGCCTGGATGCAGGGCAAAAGAGAGCAAATATGTTCTCCAAGCTCGTCGAAGGCTACACTCCGTCCAGCAACAAGACGGCAGTGCACACCATCGCCATGACGGCATCCGAAAAGTTTGGATTTAATCGCAACGGAGACGGCTGGAAGAAGGCCAATCTGCAGCGAGACCACCCGACGTTCGTAAGCCACGCCAAGGTGTATAGGCACCACAAAAACACCCCAGCCGATCCTTCTTTCGGAGTGGTGAAGGCCGCGATGTACAACGAGGACATGGATAGAGTAGAGTTGCTCATGGAGCTCGACAACACCAAGTGTGCCGAGGAGCTGTCGCTGCTGGAGCGAAATGGCAGCTATCCGGTCTCCATGGCGTGCAAGATCGCGTATGACGTGTGCTCGATCTGCTCCAATAAGGCAAAGACTCCCAAGGAGTATTGCTGGCACATCAAGGAAGCTGTAGGCAAGATCCTCGATGACGGTAGGGCAGTGGGCGTAGACAACCCCAACTCCACTTTCTTCGACATTTCCCGAGTGGTGCGCCCTGCCGACAGAGTGGCGTATACCCTCAAGACAGCCTCTGCAAACATAGTGGGTGGAGCTGCCCTGGCCGAAGAGCTAGGCTACGACATGAAGTTTGCCGATTCCGTCGAGGCCACCCTTACCTGCAGCTTTAAGTCTGCAGAGGACAAGAAGAAAATTCTTGAAAAACTTTCAAGAATGGAAAAGCGCATAGAGGGCGAAGTAAGACCCCTCGTCCTGGACTCCCAGGCTGAGGTCGATGCCTGCGTCAAGAAACTGTCTGCCTATGTGCCGGTTTATCTCGACGCCGTCATCAAAGGCATGTGCAAGGAAGGCGTACTATTGCGTCCTGCTG
>Ga0209770_10000846_pt1 | contig 16223 bp, 11 predicted proteins | sample LauGreSu1BDMLBDD_2_FD_187572 | JGI IMG/M metagenome (GOLD analysis project Ga0209770, IMG submission 187572) | Freshwater lake microbial communities from Lake Michigan, USA - Su13.BD.MLB.DD (SPAdes) (version 2) | ecosystem: Environmental > Aquatic > Freshwater > Lake | place: Lake Michigan, USA...
ACCGGCCCGTGCCGCGGCTCTTCCGCATCGAGCGCGCGTCGGGATCAGACGCGCTCGCGGTGCGCGAGGTCGCGGTCGACACCGCGCTCGTCCCGAACCCGTGGTCGCTCGACCGCGCGCGGTTCATCTCGGGCGGGCGCGAGCTTGCGTTTCTCTACAACCAGCGTGGGCACCAGGTGGTGCGGCTCGTCGCGCTCGATCTCACGAGCGGCGCGATGCGGACTGTCGCGGAGGAGTCGTATCCGACCTTCGTCGACTGGACGAACAAGATTTGGATGCACTGGCTTGACGAGACCGGCGAGCTCCTCTGGATGACCGAGCGGAGCGGATGGAACCATGTCGTGCTGGTCGATGTCGCGACGGGCGCCGTGAAGCGAAGGGTGACCGAAGGCGCGTGGAATGTGCGCCGGGTCGAGCATGTCGACGCAGAGGCGCGCACGATCGACATCGCGCTCATGGGGCGGGGGCCGTTCGATCCGTACCACCTGCATTTCGCGCGCGCGTCGATCGACACGGGGGCGCTGGCGGAGCTCACCTCGGGCGACGGGACCTGCCGCGTCGACTTCTCGCCGGACCGCAGCGCCTTCGTGTGCGTGCGCGCGCGGGCCGACATTCCGCCGGTGTACGAGCTGCGGCGTGCGACCGATGGCGCGGTCGTCGCCGAACTCGGCGCGGGCGACGCGCGTGCGATGCGCGAGGCGGGGTGGATCCCGCCGCAGCCGTTCGTCGCGAAGGGGCGCGACGGCACGACCGACATCTGGGGGCTCGTCTACCGCCCGTCGGGCTTCGATCCCGAGAGGAAGTACCCCGTCATCGAGAACATCTACGCGGGGCCGCATGGGCAGCATGTGCCCAAGTGGTTCGACCCGCGCAACCGCTCGCGCGAGTACGCGGAGCTTGGGGCGATCGTGGTGCAGATCGACGGGATGGGCACGAACTGGCGCGGCAAGGCGTTCCACGATGTGTGCTGGAAGAACCTGAAGGACGCGGGGTTTCCCGATCGGATCGCGTGGATGCGCGAGCTCGCGGCGCGCGAACCGGCGGTCGACCTGTCGCGGGTCGCGATCTTCGGCGGGAGCGCAGGCGGGCAGAACGCGATGCGCGCGGTGATCGACCACGCGGACTTCTACAAGGCGGCGGTCGCCGACTGCGGATGCCACGACAACCGCATGGACAAGATCTGGTGGAACGAGCAGTGGATGGGCTGGCCGGTCGACGAGAGCTATGCGCGGAGCTCGAACCTCGAGGATGCCGTGCGGCTTGCGGGCAGGCTGATGCTCGTCGTCGGGGGGCTCGATGAGAATGTGGACCCGGCGACGACGCTGCAGGTGGCGCAGCGTCTGGTCGACGCGGGCAAGGACTTCGAGCTCCTCGTGATCCCGGGCGCGGGACACGGCGCGGCCGAGGGGGAGTACGGGAACCTGCGGCGGGCGCGGTTCCTGCTCGACGCGCTCGAGTAGCCGACGGTGCACGGCACGTGCCAGTCAGTGCCAGGCACTGACTGGCACCAGCCGTGCACCACGGGCGCCTGCCAGCCATCCGCTCGGTGCGCCGGAAGGCAGCGACAGTCGACCGGTGCACGGCACGTGCCGTCCAGTGCCTGGCACTGACTGGCACGTGCCGTGCACCGTCCGATTAGGCTGCGCGCATGCTCGCACTGCTCGCGATCCCGCTCCTGACCGCCTCCATGGCGACCCCGCCCGTCGCCGCGCCGTCGGCGCGCCCGAACATCGTCTTCATCATGTCGGACGACCACGGCAAGCAGGCGATCTCCTGCTACGGCGCCACCGCCGCGCCGGGACTGGTCGCGACTCCGGGCATCGACCGGCTCGCGCGCGATGGCATTCGCTTCGACCGCGCGAGCGTCACCAACGCGATCTGTGGTCCATCGAGGGCGGTGATGCTGACCGGAAAGCACAGCCACGCGAACGGGTTCGCGACGAACGACCAGCGGTTCGACGGCGCGCAGCGGACATTCCCGAAGCTCCTCCAGGCGGCGGGATACCGCACGGAACTCGTCGGCAAGTGGCATCTCGAGAGCGAACCGACGGGCTTCGACCATTGGGACATCCTCGTCGGGCAGGGCGACTACTGGAATCCCGCGTTCATCGTGGACGGCGTCCGGCTGCGGCGCGAGGGGCACGCCACAGACCTCATCCACGACGGTGCGGTCGCGCGGCTGCGCGCGCTCGCGCCGGACGCCAAGGCGGGGCGGCCGTTCGCGCTCCTCGTCCACCACAAGGCGCCGCACCGGAACTGGATGCCCGCGACCCGCCACCTCGGGCTCCTCAGGGACGCGCGGATCCCCGAGCCGGCGACGCTGTTCGACGACTTCGCGGGACGCTCGCGGGCGAGCTCCCTCCAGACGATGTCCATCGCGCGCGACCTCTCCTGGGACTACGACCTGAAGGTGCCCGGCCGGCGCATCCAGCCCGAGGGCAAGCTGCCGGGGCTCGACCAGTGGATGGAGAACGAGCTCGCTCGGCTCCCGGACTCCGTGCGCGGCGGGATCGAGGCCGCGTACCGCGCCGAGAACGAGGCGATGCTCGCGGAGTTCCGGTCCTGGGACGCGCGGGCGCTCGCGTCGTGGAAGTTCCAGCGCTACGCCAAGGACTACCTCCGGACGGCGCAGGGGGTCGACGACTCCGTCGGCGGCATCCTCGACGAGCTCGAGCGGCTCGGGATCGCGGGCCAGACGATCGTCGTCTACACGAGCGACCAAGGGTGGTTCCTCGGCGAGCACGGGTGGTTCGACAAGCGGTGGATGTACGAGGAGAGCTTCCGGATGCCTCTCCTCGTTCGCTGGCCCGGCGTGGCTGCGCCGGGGTCGGTCTCCGACGCACTGGTCCAGAACCTCGACTTCGCGCCGACATTCCTCGAGGCTGCGGGCGTCGCGGCCCCGGCGGACATGCAGGGAAGGAGCCTGGTGCCGCTCCTCCGCGCCGGCGGTGCGCAGGACAAGCCGTTCAGGGAGGCCGTCTACTACCGGTTCGAGGAGTCGAAGGGCGCGCACACGGTCCCTCGGCACGAGGGCGTGGCGACCGCCCGGCACAAGCTGATCCGCTTCCTCGACCTGCAGGACGAGCGGGGGCGTCCGGTCGTCGAGCTCTACGACCTCGAGGCCGATCCGGACGAGCGCGCGAGTCTCGCGGGACGGCCGGATCATGCCGCGCTCGAGGCCGCGATGCTGGCGCGGCTCGAGGCGCTCCGCGGGCAGTACGCGGCGCCGTGAGATTCCGCCGCGATTTCGGTTGACGCCGTCGCGCGGCCTCGTACCCTCCGCGCCGCTCGAACGGCGGAAAACCGCGAATGGATGCAGGCACGCGCATGGTGGCGCGTGCGCCATGTCGCGCCGTCGTGGTGGAGCTGCAGGGAGGCAGCATGTCGGATGTCGATCGCGGTGGGATCGTGGGCAGGGTGTTCCGATGGGTCGCGACGCCGGGAGCGGGGATCTTCCTCCTCGGCGCGACGCTGGCGTTCGCGGTGCTCGGCGCGAGCGAGCAGATCGGGCTCGCGGTGCGGACGATGAAGCAGGACAATGTGATCCGGGTCAAGGGAGTGGCGGAGGTCGACGTCTCGAGCGACCGCGCGAGCTGGTGGGGCACCGTGCGCGCATCGGCGGCGACGCTGCCCGAGGCCTACCTCGAGCTCGAGAAGTCGATGGGGGCGCTGAAGGCCTTCGTGACCTCGCGCGGGATCTCCCCGGACCTCGTGCTCGTGGGCAGCGTCGACATCGCGAAGCAGTACACGCGCGACGAGAAGGGCAACGCGACGAACACGATCGAGCGCTACCTGCTTTCGCAGAGCCTCGGGCTGACCTCGCCGAACGTGCTCGTCGTGCGCGACCTCGCGAACGAGTCGACCGGGCTCATCAAGCAGGGCGTCGAGGTCGAGAGCGGCACGCCCATCTTCAAGGTCAGCACCATCGAGAAGACGAAGCTCGAGCTCCTCGAGAAGGCCACCGCGAATGCGTACGAGCGCGCGCAGACGCTCGCGCGCGGGTCGGGCAGCGGCGTGGGAAGCCTCGTCAGCGCCGCGCAGGGCGTCTACCAGATCGTCGCGCGGGGCTCGACGAGCTCGAGCGACTACGGCGAGTACGACACCGGCGCGATCGAGAAGACCGCGCGCGTCGTCGTCACGCTCGAGTACGCCGTGCGGTGAGGGACTCAGCCGCCCCAGGCGGACAGGAGGCGCGCGAGGTCCGCGGCGTCGATCGCGCCGTCGGCATTGAAGTCGCAGATGCAGGCGCCGGTCAGCGGGTCGGGATCGATGCAGGAGCCCCATTGGGAGAGAAGAGCCGCGATGTCCTGCGCGTCGACCGCGCCGTCGAGATTCGTATCCTCGGCGGCGCGGTTCGTCCTCGCGGCGTCGAGGAGCGTGACGAGGCCGTAGCCGCGGACGAAGAGCGGATCGGGAGCGAGGTTCGCGGTGAAGTCGCTCGCGGTGGTGAAGAGCGCGGTGCGGATCGCGGCGACGCCCAGCTCCGGCCTCGCCTGCATCAGGAGCGCCGTCGCGCCGGCGACGAGCGGCGTCGAGAGGCTCGTCCCGCTGACGGCCTGGTAGCCAGTCGCCTCGGTCGCATGGACGCTCGCGACCGCGACGCCGCGGGCGAGGAGCTCGGGCTTGACGCGTCCGTCGGCGCTCGGTCCGTCGGAGCTGAAGCCCGCGGTGGCGCCGGCCGCATCGGTCGCGCCGCAGGCAATGACATCGATCGCATCCGCCGGCGCGATGATGCGGAGCGTCGTGGGATCCGAGTCGTGGCCGGCGTTTCCGGCGGCGGTGAGGCAGACGAGTCCGTTGGCGGTCGCGATGTTCACCGCGCGCGTGGTCACGGCGGTGAGCCCGTCGAGCTGCGCCGGCGTGTACCAGTCGATGTAGCCGAGGGAGCTCGTCGCGAGGTCCGCGCCCTGGGCCTCGATGAACTCGAGCCCGGCGACGTAGTAGTCCTCCTCGACGGCGGTCTCGGTCGGGACGACCTCGGTCTTCGCGAGGACGAACCTCGCCGCGTAGGCCGCTCCCACGGCCGCGCCCGGCCGGTACGCCGCGAGCGTGCCGAGGATCCAGGTGCCGTGCATGTGCTGGTCGGCGGGGTCGCCCGCCTGGATCCCGGTGTCCGCGTCGTTGTTGATGAAGTCCCACTCCGCGAGGACATCGAGCGGATGCTCCGACGAGTGGAAGGCCTCGTGCGACTTGTGGAAGCCGGTGTCGAGGACGCCGACCACCATGCCCTCGCCGTGGAAGCCGCGCGCATGCAGCGACGGGACGCCGATCTGCGCCAGCTGTGCGTCCATGAAGCCGTAGCTGCCGCCGGCGACGCCGCCGTCGATCGGCTGCGGCGCCATCGCGGGGCTCCTCCGTGTCGGCCGGAGCGGCCACGCCGACTTGACGAAAGGCAGCCGGAGGATCGCGTCGAGCTCGCGGGAGGACGCCTCGACCGAGACGCCGTTGAGCCACCGGCTCTGCGCGCGGTATCCGGCGCCGGTCGCCAGGATCGCGCGGAGCCTCGCTTCCGAGAGGGGAAGATCGCGTTCATCGACGAGGCCGGGCGCGGTGCGCATGCGGGCGCGCCGCGCGAGCGCGCGCTCGCTGAGCGGCGTGTCGGACGCGGAGACGCCGCCCTTCGGGACATCCTTCGCGGCGAGCTCGATCCAGACTGGCCGCCGATCGGCGCGAGGCTCGGTGGGGGGAACCAGGCAGGCATGCGCGGCGAGGCTCGAGAGGAGGAGGGCGATCGGCATCCTTCCAAAGTAGCGTGAAAGCGGAGGAAGTCGACCCGGTCGTCTGGATCCCGGTCGTCCCGGTGGGCTCCCGGATGCCGTACATTCCGCGGATGGAGTGGACGGATGTGTCGTTTGAGGTCTTCGGGGGCGCGCTGGTCGGCGTGAGCCTCGGATTGATCGGCGCGGGCGGCGCCATCATCTCGATCCCCATCTTCCACCTGGTGCTCGGGCATGCGATGCCCGTCGCGAAGGTCGAGGCGCTCGCGGTGACGGCGGTGGTCGCCGCGTTCTCGGGTGTCAGGGCGTGGTTCGCGAGGATGGTCGACCTCAGGCGCTTCGCGGCGTTCGCGCTTCCCGGCCTGGTGGGCGCCTGGATCGGCGGCCCGCTCGGGCGGATGTTCTCGGAGACAGCACTCGCGATCCTGTTTGCGTCGGTCGCGCTGGTCGCGGCGTGGCGGATGGTCGCGCGCGGGGCGGAGGAGCCGGCCGAAGGAGCGGTCCCGGGCCGGCGCGACCTCGTGCTTGCCGTGCTCGCGGGACTCTCTGTCGGCACGCTGACCTCGCTGATCGGGGTCGGCGGCGGGTTCCTCATCCTGCCGGCGCTCGTGATCCTGACGAAGCTGCCAGTCAAGCGCGCGACCGGGACGAGCCTTCTCGTGATTCCCACGAACGCGGTCGTCGGTCTCTGCGCCAACCTGCTCTACGACAGCCGGCTCGCGCGATCCATCGACCTCAGCGCGGTGGCGATCGTGGCGTGCTGCGGCGTCGCGGGGAGCCTGGTCGGGGCGAGCCTGGCGCAGCGGCTGCCTGCGATCGTGATCCGGCGCATTTTCGCGATCGTGCTCGTCGTGGTGGCGGCCGGCGTGATGTGGCGTGCCTTCGGCGTCTGACGCGGGGTCACGCGTCGCGGGCGGAGTCCGCGTTCGATCTCGCGCGCCGCCACGCCATGAAGACCCCCATCAGCACGAGCGCGACGGCTGCGGCGTGGTAGCCGCCGAACGACTCGGTCCAGCGATGGTCGTCGCGCCAGTACTCGTGGACGAACCGGAATGCCCCGTAGAGGATGAGGTAGGCGTTGAACCGCTGCGTGGGGATCCAGCGGCATCGTGCGGCGAGAAGCGCCCAGGCGAGAAACGCCGCGTTGAACGCGAGCTCGAGCTGCGCGCTGGGGAACCGCGCGTGACCGTGGCCGTCGTCGACCGTGTACCAGGCCGCGTCGCACTCGATCCCCTGGCAGCATCCGGCCGAGATGCAGCCGAACCTCCCGATCGCGATCGCAAGCGGCACGGTGATGGAGAACGCGTCGCCCGTCGCGATGGCGAGCCCGAGCCGCCACTTCGCGAGCTCCACGGCGATCGCTCCACCGAGGAGCGCGCCTGTCACTGAGCGCCCGGAGAGCAGCGCCTTCCAGTCTCCGCGATGGTGCCAGCCCTCGGCGGCAAGGAACGCGAGCTTCGCGCCGAGAAACGCCCCGACCAGCGCGGCGAGGAACACCAGCGCGAGCCTTCCGTCGCGGGCTCCCCTGGACTTGAGGAAGCGGTCCCAGACGATCGCGGAGACTGCGATCGCCGCAAACGAAAGCAGGGCGTACACCGGACTGCCGAGCATCGGTCCGGGCATCGAACCGAGCATCGCTACGGGTTGTCCCTGTCGTACAGGTAGAGGGCCACGGTGATCACGAGCGCGATGACCGCCGTCGGCGTCGTGCCGCGGAGCACCCCGAGCGAGAAGAACCGGTTCGCGATCCAGAGGAAGGCGGCGGCGAGCACGAACGAGATGGCGTAGGTCACGAGCAGTGCGCCGATCGCCCCGACGGCGCCCTCGCCGAACGCAGCAAGCCTCTTGCGGCGCCGTCCTTCATCGGCCTTCGTGGAAGTGGCGCGTGCCTTCATCGCGGACTCCTCGACCGCAGCGTACTTGAGAACCCCGGTCCCAGGGCCGACAATCCCGCCATGATCCGGTTCCTCGCCGCCCTCGCGACGATCTGCCTAAGCACAGCATGCGCGCGTGCGTCGTGCGAGGGAGGACGGCCACCCAACATCATCCTCTTCCTCGTCGACGACATGGGACAGCAGGACGCATCGGTCCCCATGCTCGACCGGGCGTCCCTGCTCAACCAGCGGTTCCGCACCCCGCACTTGGCGAGGCTCGCGTCACGAGGTGTCCGGTTCTCGAATGCGTACTCGGCCGCGCCGGTCTGCACGCCGTCGCGGACCTCGATCCTGTGCGGACAGTCCCCCGCACGCACCCACATCACCTACTGGACGCTCGCCCGCGACACCGACACATCCGCGCGCCACGAACACCTGGTCCAGCCGCGGTGGGAGGTCAACGGCCTTCAGCCATCGCCGGATCTCCTGCCGGAGCTCCTTCGGAAGTCGGGTTACCGCACGATTCACGCGGGAAAGGCGCACTGGGGGGCCGCCGGGACCGACGGCGCCGACCCGCTCGCGATGGGCTTCGATGTCAACATCGCCGGCCACGCGGCCGGCGCCCCCGGCAGCTACCTCGGACGCGATCACTTCAAGGACTCGGCCCGCAAGCAGCGGGGGAAGCTCCCGCCGGAGGAAGCGCCGCCGAGCGTATGGGATGTCCCGGGCCTTGGGCGCTGGCACGGCACGGACACCTGGCTCGACGACGCCATCGCGCGCGAGGCGTCCGACGCGATCGGCTCCGCCGTCCGCGAGGACAAGCCGTTCTTCCTTGCGTTCTGCCCGTACGGCGTGCACGCGCCGATCATGCCCGACCCGCGATTTGCGGACGACTATCCAGGCCTCGACGACACCGAGCGGGCCTATGCGTCGATGGTCGCCGCGGTCGACGACGCGCTTGGGCAGCTCGTCGCGCGGTGCGAGGCGCTCGGCGTCCTCGACTCGACGGTGATCGTGTTCACCTCGGACAACGGCGGACTTTCCGCCCACGCGCGCGGGGCGGCGCCGGATGGAGAGAAGCACCACACCCACAACGCCCCGCTCCGCTCTGGCAAGGGTTCGGCGTACGAAGGCGGCATCCGAGTCCCGTTTGTGGCGGCGGGCCCTGGCATCCCCGCGCGCTCGACGCCCGATCCCACGCCGCTCGTCGGCACCGACCTCTACCCGACCTTCCTCGCGCTCGCGGGCATCCGCGCCCCGGCCGGCAGGGTGCTCGACGGAGTCGATCTCAGCCCCGTCCTCAGCCCCGTCCTCAGCCCCGTCCCCGGCGCAGTCGGCGCCATGCCGGACCGGACGATCCTCTTCCACCAGCCGCACAAGTGGGGGCCGGACGGACCCGGCATCGAGCCCTTCAGCGCCATCCGCCGCGGCGACTGGAAGCTGATCTGGTTCCACGACGACCTCGGGCTCGGCGCACCCAGGCTCGAGCTCTACGACCTCGCGCACGATCCCGGCGAGACGAAGGACTGCGCGTCCACCCATCCGGAGCGCCGCGAGCAACTTGCGCGCATACTCCGTGCTGCGCTCGAGGAAGCGCACGCGCAGCTTCCGGGCAGGCGAGACGGCACCGGGCCGATCCCGATCCCCGGCGCGGCCATCGCGGGCTCGCCGTGAAGTCGACGGCGCGTCCGAACTCACGCGAAGCTGTGCGTCTCCACCGATCGCCACGGCCTTTCCCCGATTCCGTTGATCCAGCCAGCCGGCCGCCGCCCGCATCCGCGTCGAGCGCCGCAACCACGCGCGGCAACCTACCCGCCCCGGGGCGCCCGCTTCGATCCGCCGCAGTTTTTCGTCGGCCCTTCCACGAACCGCGCGTTTCCCGAGTCGCGGCGTCAACGGCATCGGGTAGATTCGTCAATTGCATGCGCGCGACGGACGCCGACGACTTCACGCTCCTCCTCAACCGGGCCGCGCGTGGCGACGGCGGGGCCACCGACGCGGTCTGGTCGCGCTCCTACGACGAGCTCCTCGCGCTCGCCCGCGGCATCCGCCCCGCGCGGGCCGTGAACACGGCCTCGCTCCCGAGCCCGACCACGATCATCCACGAGTCCTTCATGAAGACCTTCGGACCGCGCGCGGATGGCAGCCACCGCCCCTCGTGGGACAGCCGGGCGCACTTCTTCGGCTCGGTCGCCCGCGCGATGGAGCAGTTCCTCGTCGACTGGCGTCGCGCGGCCACGCGCCAGAAGCGGGGCGGCGGGGCTGCCGTCCTCGAGTTCGACGAGTCGCGCCATCGCGCCGGGCCGTCCGACGAGGCGGACGCGGCCGACCTCCGCGCGCTCCTGCCCGAGATCGCCGGTGCCCTCGAGCGCCTGCGGAAGCGTGCGCCGGAGATCGCGGATGTCGTATGGATGCGCTGCTTCGCGGGGCTCTCCCTCGAGGACACCGCACTGATCCTCGGGATCCGTCCCCGCACGGTCTCGAAGCGCTGGAACCTCGGCCGCGCGCTGCTCCGCCGCGACCTCTCCCGAACGACCGATGCAGGATGACGCACCATCGAGCCACCCGGTCCCGCCGCAGCCTGAGGACCGCCTCGCGGACCTCCTCGACGAGGCCGTCGCACTCGAGGGAGCAGCCCGCGAGGGCTTCCTCGCCGAGCTCGGTGCGCGCGATCCCGCGACGGCGCGCGAGCTGCGCGAACTGATCGCGGTCCTTCCGGATCCCGAGCCCCGCGCCGCCGCCGAGAAGGTCGAGCGCGGCGAGTCGGACCCGTTCGTCGGCGAGCCCGAGGTCGGCGACACGGTCGGCGGCTGCGTCCTCGAGGAGGTGCTCGGGCGCGGCGGCATCGGAACCGTCTTCGGAGCGAGGCAGCAGGAGCCCGCGAGGCAGGTCGCGGTCAAGGTCCTCCGGCTCGCGGGCGCCCGCGCGAGCCACATGCGGCGCTTCCGCAACGAGGCGCTCGCCCTCGGCCGCCTCGTCCACCCCGCGCTCGCGCGCATCTACGCATCGGGCACCGAGCGCCTCCGCGGTTCCGAGCTCCCCTACATCGTGATGGAGCGCGTCGACGGCGCGCAGGGCTTCGTCGAGTGGGCCCGCGCCCCGCGCCGCACGCACGCCGAGATCGTCCGCGCGCTCGCCACGGTCTGCGACGGGATGCAGCACGGCCACAACCGCGGCGTGATCCACCGCGACCTCAAGCCGAACAATGTCCTCGTCGGCGCCGACGGACAGCCGCATGTCATCGACTTCGGCGTCGCGCGGCTCGTCGGCGCGTCCGAGCCGTCGGGCGCGGTCGACACCGTCGCCGGCTCGCTCATCGGCACCCCGGCGTACATGGCGCCCGAGCAGTTCACCCTCGCGCCGGCCGACATCGACTCGCGGATCGATGTCCACGCGCTCGGCGTCATCCTCTACGAGTCCATCACGGGGCGCCGGCCGTACGACATCCCGCGGCACCTCTACTTCGACGCCGCGCGCATCCTCCGCGACACGACCCCCGCGGCGCCGCATCTCGTCGACTCGGCCATTCCCGCCGACCTCTCCGCGATCGCGATGAAGGCGATGGCGAAGGACCGCGACAGGCGCTTCGTCAGCATGAGCGAGCTCGCCGCCGACCTGCGCGCGTTCGCGGACGGACGCGCGGTCCGCGCGCGCCCGGAGTCGGGCGCGGAACGCCTCGCACGGGCCGCGCGCCTCAACCCGGGCTGGACCGCCGGCATCCTCGCCACGGGCGGGTTCCTCGCCGTCGCGGCGGTCGTCTCGGTCGTCGCGTGGCGCGTCGTCCGCGCCGAGCGCGACGCCGCGCAGCGCGACCGCGACCGCGCGCGCACCGAGCTCGCCACGATCCACGCCGAGCGCGGGCTCATTCCGTTCGAGGGCGCCTCTGCCATGGACCTCGACGGCATCCGGCCCGCCGTCGTCTCCGGGATGATCCGCCGGCAGCTCGACGACACGGTGATCCCCCGCATCCGGCGCGCCAACGGCAACATCATGGCGGGCAGCGTCTCGCCGGACGGCACGCGCTGGCTCACGGGCGGCGACGGGATGGAGCTCCTGTGCGTGGACCCCGTCACCGGCGGGTCGGAGACCGTCCGGCTCCCGCTCAAGCCTCCGATCTTCGCGACCGGCTGGTCGCGCGACGGGAGCCGGCGCTTCGTCGCCGACGGTTCCGGGCAGGTCTTCGAGGTCACGCCGGGCGCCGCGCCGCGCGTGCTCTGCGCGACAGCCATGGCGATCCGCGGCATCGCTCCCGGCGCCGACGGCGACCGGCTCCTCCTCCTCGGACCGAACCGCATCGGGACCTACCGTTTCTCGACCGGCGTCGCCGAATGGACGGAGGTCGCCGATGGGATCTCGCTCGGCGGCCTCGCCTGGGATGGCGCGGGACCCGCGTACGCCGTGCTCGGCGACCGGACCGCGGCCGCCTTCACGGTGCCCGCCGAAGGCGCGCCGGTCGCGCTCGAGGGCTTCCGCGTCGAAAGCCGCGACTGCCGTTCGATCGCCCGGTCCCCGGACGGCAGCCGCGTCGCGATCGGGACCAACCACCACGGTGTCCTCGTCGTGGACGCCCGCACGGGCGCCGCCGTCGAGCGGCTTCCGCTGCGGCACTCGGTCTGGTCCGTCGGCTTCTCGCGCGACGGCGCGCGGCTCTACGCCGGCGACCGCGCGGGGATGCTCCACACCTATCGAACCGAGGACTGGTCGGTCGCCAGCGGTCGCACCGCGGGTACGGGCGAGCCGGTCTGGGCGCTCGCCGAGTCGGCCGACGGGACCACCGTCGCGAGCATCGGCGACGAGGTCGCCTTCTTCGACTCCTCCCCGCGGTGGAGCGATGCTCCCGGGCGCCTGCCCACGCGGCCGCTCTGCTCGGTGCTCCTCGCACCGCACACGCTCCGCACGGTCGGCGCCGACGGCTCGGTGCGCGACCTCGATCTCGCGCAAGGCTCCTGGAGCGAGCCACTCCGGCGCCTCGAGGGCGAGGTCCACGCCGCGGCGCTCAGCCCGGATGGGGCACGCGTCGCCGCGATCATCGGTGACTCGGTCTTCACGCTCGACATCGAGTCCGGCGCGGTCGCCTCGGCGAAGACGCCCGCGCGGTCGCCCTATGTGATCGGCCGCGTCGCCTGGAATCCCGATGGCACGCTCTTCGCCTGCGCGATCCAGGGCCATGTCGGCGTCCATCGCCCCGATGCGTCGTTCGTCGCCGGGCGCGGGCTTTCGCCGCATGAGTCGATCGTCGCGACCTGGTACGGGAACGACCGCTTCGTGGTCCTGAGGGGTGCGACGAAGCTCGTCGACTGCGTCCTCGGGGACGGCGGGCTCGCCGGCGAGGAACGCAGCGTGGCCGCGGTCATGTATCCGGTCTGGAGCCGCGGACGCTGGGTGCTTCCGCGGCTCAACGGAGCGGTCTCGGTCACTCGCAAGGGCGGACCCGAGTTGATCACCGCGGACCTCTCCGATGCGGAGTTCGTCCTCGAGCGCCACCGCGACCACGCGAACACGGGCGCGATCTCGCCCGACGGCGCCCTCGTCGCCACCGGCGGCGCGGACGGCACGATCCGGCTCTGGTCGCTCTCGACCGGCGAACCGATCACGGTCTTCTCCGCGCACGAGGAGCAGGTCTTCGCGCTGCACTGGCTTCCGGACGGCTCCGGGCTCGTCTCCATCGGGCGCTTCGGCGAGGTGCGGCTTCTCGACTCGGTCCCGCGTGCGGACCGCATCGCGGGCGCTCAGCGCTCGACCGCGAATCCGCGTCCGGCGTACGGCCAGTAGCCGCCGCGCATGTTGAGCGCGTGCAGTCCCGCGCGCGCGAGGAAGGCCGCGGCCCGCGCGCTGCGGTTCCCGCTTCGGCAGTAGCAGACGACCGGACGGTCGCGCCCGATCTCCCCGATGCGCGCGCGCAGGTGGGTGTAGGGGATGTGCAGCGCGCCGGGAAGGTGCCCCGCCGCGAACTCCGCGCAGGTGCGCACATCGACCACGGTCGCCTCGCCGCGCGCGACCATCTCCTGCACGCGGACGGGCGAGATGTCGTCGACGCCCTCGGTCGCGAACGATCCCGTCGCGAGCGCGCTCACCGCCCGCGGCTCGATGAAGCCCTCGATGGCGTCGGGCGCGATCCCGACGCGCAGCAGCACGCGCGCGATGTCCGGCACCTTCGCGCGGTCCGCGATCAGCACGACGCGGTCGTCGGCCTCGAGGTAGTTCGCGACCGTCGGTCCGAACGCGCGCTCGAACGGCGCGCTGATCGAGTAGGGCAGCCGCGCGTCGAGGTAGTCGTTCCACGGCCGCGTGTCGATCACCGTGAACTCCGGCCGCTCGCAGCAGCGCGCGAACGCCTCGGGCGCGAGCTCGCGCACCGCCGGCGGCTCGCGCAGCGCGACCGCGCCGGTCTCGTTGAGCCGCTTCACGCGCGCGAAGTAGGGCGGCGGCGCGGTCGCCCCGTCGAGCACCGCGCGCGAGAAGCTGCCGTCGTCGGCGTGGCTGCGGAGCGCGCGGTTGATCACGCGCTCGATGCCGATCGTCGTCGCCGGCATGTTGCAGATCGAGTTCCCGCAGGCGCTGCCGGCGCCGTGGCCGGGGAGGACCTGCGTGTCCGCGGGGAGGTCGCCGAGCGAGGCGAGCGACTCGCGCAGGCGGTCGACCGCCTCGCGGAGGGTCATGCCGTCGGTGGCGAACGCGCCGAGGTCGGGCCTGCCCACATCGCCGGCGAAGAGGAAGTCGCCCGAGAAGAGGAGCCGCGTCGCGCCGCGCGACCCGGCGAGCTCGAAGGTGAGGCTCTCGCGCGTGTGCCCCGGCGTGTGCCGGACGCGGAACTCGAGCGAGCCGACCCGGAACGCGTCGCCCGCGCGGAGGAGGACGAGCCGGGCGCCGGGCGCCGGCCGGGCCTCGCGCATCCACGCAAGCTGGGGCCCCTCGGCGCTGCCGTAGACCGTCACCGCGTGGTGGGTGAGGAACGCACACGCGCCGCTCACGAAGTCGGCGTGCACATGCGTCTCGGCGACCGCGGTGATCCGGAGCCCGTCGGCCTCGGCGAGGGCGAGGTAGCGGTCGATGTCGCAGGTCGGGTCGATCACGATCGCCTCGCGCGTCGCGGGACACCCGACGAGATAGGAGGCCTGCGCGAGCTGCGCGTCGAAGATCCTGCGAAGCACCATGCGGCGAGTGTAACCGAGCCGGAAGCGGTAGATTGCCGCGATGCAGGGACCAGGGACTCCAACGCCGGGCGAGCGGTTCGTCACCGAGCTCGCGCGCATGCTGCACGAGGCCGGAACGCCCGCGCACCGGCTCGAGGGGCTCATCCAGAGCTGCGCCGACAGGCTCGGGCTGCGGGTCACCGTCTTCTCGCTCCCCACCTGGATCCACATCTCCTTCGGCGAGGTCGGCGCGCAGCGCACCGTGAACTTCCGCGTCGATCCGGGCTCGCCGAAGCTCGCGATGCTCGAGGAGTCGTACCTCGTCGCCGACCGCGTCGCGCGCGGCGAGCTCGACGCAGAGCAGGCGCTCACGGCGCTCGCGCGCGTCCGGTCGCGCCTCACGCGTCCCGGCGTCGTCCTCGGCTGCATCGGCTACGCGCTCTTCTCCGCGGGGGCCGCGTTCTTCCTCGGCGGCGGCTGGGGCGAGATGGCGGCGGCGTTCCCGACCGGCTTCGTCGTCGGCGCGGCGATCGCGGTCGCCTCGGGACGGCGCGAGCGCGAGCTCCTCGCGGAGTTCGCGGCGGCGCTCGTCGGCACGGTCGTCGCGTCGCTCGTGGCGCTCGCATTCGGCCGGCTCGGCGACCAGCCCTCGGCTGCGATCGTCTCGCTCGCCGGGCTGTGCACGCTCCTGCCCGGACTCTCCCTCGCGACCGCGATGACCGAGCTCTCGACGCGAAACCTCGCGTCCGGAAGCGCGCGGCTCATCGGCGCGATCACGACCCTCGTCGTCGTCGGCATGGGCGCCGGGATCGGCGAGCGCCTCGCGCACGCGCTCGGCCTCCCCGAGCGCTCGAGCTTCGTCGTCCCGGTGACGCAGACCGCCGGCCTCTCGCTTCCGCTCGCCGCGGCGCTCGCGGCGATCTCCGCGGGCCTCGCGATCGTGTTCCACGCGCGCCCGCGCCGCGCGGGGCTCGTCGTCGTCTCGTGCGTCGCGGGCTGGGTCGCCGTCCGCACCGCGCGCGGGCTCGGCGGGCCCGAGCTCGCGCCGATCCTCGCGGCTGCGGTCGTCGGCATGCTCGGAAACCTCTACGCGCGCGTCCGCCGCCGCCCGACGCTCGCGATCGTGCTGCCCGGCCTCGCGCTCCTCCTCCCGGGGAGCATCGGCTTCCGCGGAATGCAGGGGCTCATCACATCCGACACGCTCGCGGGCCTCAACACCGCGATCAGCGCGCTCGTCGTCGCGGCGTCGATCGCGGCGGGGCTCCTCGTCGCCAACGCGCTGCTGCCCTCGCCGAGGCATGTCTGACCGCGGTCAGCTGCAGCCGCCCCAGGCGTTGAGGATGACCGCGAGGTCGGCTCCGTCGACGAGCCCTGAGCAGTCGATGTTCGCCACCGGGTCGGCGGTGCCCCAGGCATTCAGCACGACCGCGAGGTCCTGCCCATCGATGCGGCTATCGTCGCCGGCGATGTCGTAGCGGCAGGTCCCGCCGGGATTGCTC
>Ga0209770_10000848_pt1 | contig 16185 bp, 33 predicted proteins | sample LauGreSu1BDMLBDD_2_FD_187572 | JGI IMG/M metagenome (GOLD analysis project Ga0209770, IMG submission 187572) | Freshwater lake microbial communities from Lake Michigan, USA - Su13.BD.MLB.DD (SPAdes) (version 2) | ecosystem: Environmental > Aquatic > Freshwater > Lake | place: Lake Michigan, USA...
CCTGCCCAGCTGGGATGGATACCATCAGCTTGTACACGTGTGATAGGCAACACGGTGTCTCCATGGTAGTCAGCTACTTGCTGTACCATGCGCTGTATTTCTGCTATGGGCAGGTTCTGCGGTGCTGGGAGATTACCGTGTGGCAATACCCAGTACACACGCCGGGCACCCACACGCTGCCGCATTTCAAACAGTTCATCGTAGGTTTTTACTCCGCGATGGTCATTGGTACCCAGGCTGATGATCACTGTTTCAGCATAAAAACTGCCCGGGTACATTCGATTAAACTGCCAGGTATTGATCCCGCCACGACCCTGTAGTTCACAATGTGGGGCAAATTGTTTGGTACCTACTGCAATGCTATCTCCTACTACAAGGCATTCTAACAAGATTATTCTCCAAAATATTTGAGCACTGCATCTAGATGATGTATCATGATCTCGTTCTTGCCCACATCTTCTGGATGCAACCAATAACCGTCAGGATTGGCCTCGGTCCTGGGATTCTTTCGCCAATCCTTTAGCTCTTTCATAAGGTAGGCACGTTGCTCTTTCAGCGTGAGCACAGTGATACGATCAGCGGCTTCACCGTCTAGCGTAATAGGACCAATGCGCTTGCTCATGTTATTTGTTCATCATCAAGGCGTTGAAGTTGCTAGGAACAACAATGGTCTGTACTTTACCAGCTTTGATACCCTCTGAGATGTTGAGCATGGCCTGTGCCTGCATGTAAGCAATTGACTGTGCACCTTGGTTGCTCAGAGCCTGCATGCGTTCTGCTTCCAGTCTGGCAGTACGAACTTCTACTTCCTTCTGCTTGAGTTCGTTCTTGGCACGAACCAGTTCATTGGCACTGGCCACAACAGAGTCTGCAGGCACAATGTTACGGATTAGAACTTGTCCAATGATCAAACTGCCGTCTAGCTTTTCGTCTGACAGGCTCTTTTGGATCTGTTCTTTGATGGCCTGTTCCATGGCCTGTCGATTGTCAGCCATGTCCAAGGCTTCATACTTGCGAGCCTCTTTGTAGATGGCATTACGAGCAGTCTGCACAATGTAATTGTACATCAACAGGATATCGCCGTTGTATCGTGCATGAAATGCCTGGCTCTTGGTTGAATACAGTTCAGCAACCTGACCTTGATTGATGTTGTAGATAACCACAGCATCAAAGTCTTTCATGGTGCTATTGTCTTTGGCCACAGGAGTCATGTCATCCAGCTTGACATTAACGTCCTTGATTGGAAAGGTGAGCACATCACCAATAATGGTTTGATTAAAGCTACCGGGTAACAGTTCGCCCTGTTGGATTTGTTTGTCAAAACCAACACGAACACCAACTTCACCGGTTTCAATTCGGGTGCAACCAGTAATGCCGCCCAGCACACCAGCAACGACGATCACCCCTACCAAAGAAAGAATACGTTTCATTTTGTTTCCTTAAAAAAGAATTACCATGGCAACCATCAGGATGACAGCTACCAGTGAACACATTGTACTATACGCCAGTGTTTTTGTCAACTGCCAACGCTCAGAACCACTCAACTGTCTGAATATCTGTATGCTCAGGCCAATGGCCACAGTGAGAAAGAGAAATGTAGCTATCAATTTGATCATACAGACTCCTTAAAATGTTTACGCAAAACATCACAGGCCTGCCCGCGACTAATCATGTCACGTAGTGCAGGATTCAATGCACGACAGCATTCTTCCACAGTGAGATCAATCAGCCGTTCAGCTTGGTCAATGCTGATCCATTTATGGCTGGAGTCAGTGCCTGCTGTGGCGATCAAGCGATCATGTAGGGTATTGTTATTGTTGGCTATCATGCGAGCCAGTTTTAGCCGGTTGCTCATGTGTGGGTCCTGACAGGTTTGTGAGATCAATGCTGAACAAGCCGGCGAGGCGCAGTTCAATGCTTTCGGCCACGCCCAGCGGGCTCCATTTTTCATCACCAGGTATGTCCCGCATGGTCTCTTGTACCACTGCCAGGCATTGCCGGGCCACTGTGTCAATCAGGGCAGAATTGAAATCTCCCCCTTGATCCTGGGCCAATTTCACCAGGTATTTGTGATAATCTTCCTTTTGTTTCATTGAGAATTTCCCTTGTTGTGTTCTAGATAAAAATGCCCCACACGAATCATGGCTTCTGCATGCTCGCGGCTACGTGGCAACATTATGTTTATGCCTTCAGCCAGGAGATCCAGTTGTCGCTGTGGACCCGATTGGCCGCATTCAAATGCCGCACGTAGCCACAAGATCATGGCGTCGCTCAGTGCTATGTCGTTGGGCAGTTCACCATAAAAGCGTTCGCGGCGCTGACCATAGTTTTCTATTTCCTCAAACCAATCTTCAAATGTGTTGTAGAATTCTCTAGACATTGTTCAACTCCTCCTGCAGACGAGCATGAAAACGAGCTTCATGCTTGTTTCTCCGTCAGCGATTTGATTTTAACGTCCACGCAGGTGCCTTCCAACAGCTCAGGCTGATCTTTGCCAGCTTTCTTTACCAGGCCTAGCATGTGGCTCTTTTGCTTGGCCAAGCTGGCTCGACACGCTTCTTCAGACTGGAAATAGGTCTGTGCCTGCATCCATTCGCAGTTGCCATTCAAACATATCAGCAGGATGGGAACAAATATGGTCATTGTTCAACTCTAAAATGTTGTTTAATCTTATAGCATAGTGCATAAGCCACACCTGCTTCCACTTTATCATCTTGCTCTTGAAACCAACGACCATCATCTCTACAAACATTGGCACATTCCCGAACAATCAACTCGGCGAACTTTCGCTCAAATTTGTCTACGTCAAAGTTTGTACCCAATATATCGCTTTGGCTTGTGGCATGGTTTCTTGCCTGTTGAAGAATTGGCCATAGAACGCTTTCTTTCATTCTTCAACTCCGAAATGTTCTTGAATCGAGATACGAATTCGATGTGCTGATATTTCACCTTCAGCCCATAAATTTTTATCCGTGAAATTATCAGCATCTTTAGATAATTTAGTGTATTTGGCTCTTTTAGCATCACAGATGTTAGCACATTCCCGAACAATCAACTCGGCGAACTTTGCCAGGTCAACAGCCGCATACATCTTATCACCACGTTGTGGATATACGTTATCTGCCCATTCAACTCTGCCCCAATCACCAACTGTTGCAACAGGACCTAACTGGCCAGCAAGTTGTTCAATTCTTTCGTTCACTTAAACCTCCGCATCAAAGCGAGTACCATGGTCCAGACCCAGGCGTATGTTACGACGCACCCGTTCTGCAACGATCTCATCAAACTTTCTCTTGTCGATCAGTTTACGATACTCTTCCTCTCGTTGCAGTTGCAGGCTGACCTGCTCTTGACGCCATACTGCCTGCTGATGTTCTACCCTGCTGATATTCATCAGTTGCCCCCTTTGAGCAAGAATCGATTGCTGATGGCTTTGAAGCTGAGTGGACGATCAGTGCATTTGAACACCACACCTTCACGCTCAGCCGAAGCATGTAACACGCTGGCCCCTTCAGCAAATTTCAGCACATTTTCCATGCTGGCAATGCCCAGGGTATCCAGTAGACGAGCTGTGTGCGCAATCACAGGCACGTGCTGTAGCTCGTGATCGCTACAAAATAGCTGTCGTTCCGCTGGACGCAGATAGTGTCCTGCATCAATGTCGTAGATGTCAAACACAAAGAAACTCTGGCCTTTGAGGCGGTAAGGGTTGCCTTGGATACCTTCACCAATCAGTTCGCCTTGTACTGCAAGATTACGACCCGAATCCAGGATGGCAGTGATGATCTGTTCACGATGCGCCACCTGCCACAGGGTGTTGGTCTCTGTGTCACGCAGGTTGAGATTGCGTGAGCACACACCAAAATCGTCATCATATACATAAACGGTCATGCTGGAGCCATCCAGCTTTTCGGTCACTTCCCAGGCCAGCTCTGTGTATTCAGCAAACTCTGCTGAAAGATTCTGAATGCGCTCTTGATCAGTCTTGGGGATGAATCCTGGAAACGCACCCCTGACTTCACCTGCCAGTTGTGCAGGCACAGGTGCTTCCCACTTGACGATGCCTAGTTCACTGCTCACATCTTCGCCCTCTGCACAGATGCGTCCCACAGTGGCATAAGGCAATAATAGTCCTTGGCTCAGCTGACCACGTAGCTTCACAGTGCGCAGTCGTTCTCCAGCGATGCCATCGTACACACGAGGCTCCTGCCCCCGGCTCAAGAATGGCGCCAGGGTAGTGGGGATCCATGAGTCAATTTCGCAGTACACAGCAAGGTCGCCGGGTGCAAACTCGCCCTTCTTTACCACCACTGTCCAACCACCAATCACAGCACACTCGATGGCGTCTGCATCTGGAATGGGTCGCACAGTGTCAATTCGACGGAGTGTTGCTAGTTTTCTCATCTGGTTACCCTTTCTGCTGAAGTTCTATCACGTGCATATTGATCTGCCTGTTGCTCAGAGTCAAAGTATCGTATTACCAAGGTATCCAACACCAGATCTTTTTCAATGACCCAGAAATCGCTGGCACCAAAAAACCAACGTCTAACAGCACCTGGCGAATACCGCCAGGTCAGCACCCACCTGTCACAGCGATGTGGCACTGGTGTCACGCTGTATCCTGTTATCATGCTGTAGTATACAGCATCTGCGCAGAGTTTGTCAACCGTACACAGCAGGTCCCGAGTGGATTTCGGGTGGCAGCACACCCACCAACACCACAGGCGGAAGCGGGTGGAAGCCCACTTCATGGTTATGCGTGTCCACGGGCGGTAGTGGCACAGGACCCACAATGGGCTTGACCTGTCCAACCTTGATAAACTTAAACCACTTCATTTGCATATCTCCCAATGTAGATCAACCGATTCCGAATAATAGCCGTTGCTTTCACCCAGCCAACGAACGTCCACATAGCCCCGGCGGGTTGCGAACTTGTAGAAGGTATAGGTGTAGCTTTCCGAATGCTTCACATCAGGCTCAGTGGCACCCGACACTTCTTCAGCCATCAGTAGCGGCTCACCCACCAAGTCCTCTAGGTCACCAACCACGTCGTTGATGTCCACACTCTCGCAACAGTCCTGGTCGTGTGTGAACACGTAACGCTCAGTGTCGTTTTCAAAAACCATTTCACCATCGCCCACGCCACCGTAAACACGTGTGAAGGTCTTGCCAACCATGTCCCGGATTTCAGCATAACGTGCCATCTTGTGCTCCTTATTACATCTCGTATATTTTAACACTGGAATCCAACTTGAGCAAGTCCTTGGCGGCCGCTTGCAGTTGGCGATACTTTGCGTTCACTGCTGAGCGGCTCAGCTCGCCATCACATGTCAAATTCTCTGGGCTCAAGTCGCTGTCAATCATGCTTGCGATACGCTGGCGATCAGCGGCATTGTCAATGTCCAACTGGCGCCCTTTGAAGATGGCATTCCAGGCATTTTTCTGATCAACGTAGGCTTTAAGTGAGCGCATGGTGTTTCCTTTTTCGTTTAACATGTGTGTATTATAGCTGAATGGGTGTGAGCTGTCAACCGTTTTTAGCTGTTTACAGTTGAAAATGGACTGTATTCGTCTGACTGTGGCAGATTTGCAACAATCACATGGTATGCTTCCACGGTGCGTTCGCTGTAGATCATCCGTCCATAACGTGCAACATCGTCAATCACAGCCTGCGCTGAAATGCCCAGGAAATTGGACTCATTGCGGATCTGTTTTAGTGCAGTTTCTAGCTTCATTTCGTGCCTCGTTTTGTTAACCTATGCATACAGTATAGCAAAATGAACCCGTTTGGTCAACCGTTTTTTGGATATTTTGTTGAAAAAAGTGTTGCATTTTTGCAACACTTTTTGCTGAATTTTCAAGCAGTTTGCCCTGCCGCTAATCTACGGATGCGGTGGGCCATGTCTTCAGGTGTGTCGCCTTTGCCTGTCAGCATAAAGGCCACATGCTCTACCATGTCTGCGCTTTTGAACTCCAAGTCGATGCCCAAGTTCTTGAACACCAGGTTCACTTGTTTGAGGGTTTCAACCACTGTATCGTGTACGATAGTGCAATGCTCGTTTTCAATTTCGTCCTCGTCGTAGCCCATATCTTCTAATATAGTGTTATAGGCACACTGGTCGTCCATGATACAGAACTTGCCAAAAGCCTTATTAAGGTCAGGGTTATCAAAGTCCTCAATGCCCTCACCAATGTCGTTAGTGTCAATGCTGTTAAGGTGCTCTTGTTTAGTAAAGTTACGCATAGCGGCTCCCTGTTGTGTTAATATGTGTTCTATTATACACCGTTTTCCAGGATTGGTCAACCGTTTTTGCAAATAACCCTGACAAAAATTTGGTTATTTTAATAAAAACAGGTGTTGCACAAATACAACACCTGTTTTTGGCTGTTTTTACTCCTTACAAGCAAGAAAACTCTTGACAAGATACTGGATTTCAGCGTCCACTTTGGGGAAATGATCGGGATCATTTACTGCATCAACGAACTCAGCAAAGTCCTCTTCGTCCAGGCCAATGCTGACCCTGGTAAGGAAAGCTTCGCGCTGGGTCACAATGTGACCACGTACACGCCATGAAGTGATTGAGGGAATGCTCGCGTTGCTCATTGTTTGATCTCCTGATGTGTGTAAAAGTCGTATTCAAAGAAGTCCTCGTGCGGCAAGGGCTCAGAGCCGTCCACAGCCGCCATGAGATCTTCCAGGGTATCGTAAGTGCCCAGCTCATCATAGGGCTCTTCCTGTCCAAAGAAGCCGCCTAGTAGCACGTAGCGAGTGGTCATGCTGTCCTCCTAAACAGGTGTGACTTCCCAAGAACGCCACATCAGTGCAGAATAGTTGTATTCGCTCACATCAGAGCAACCTTGTCCGGTTTTCTTTATCCGCACAAGGCCTTTCTTTTCCAGCTTGCGGGCGCGATTGAGTTCCGCTCTCCCGCCAGCATATCTGACGCTACCGTGCGAAGTTTCCCAATAGCGTTCAATGATTTTGGTAGTAGTCATTGTTTTGCTCCCTTATGCAATGTAGCCAGTTGCGTTTTCCATGTCATACCATGCAACAAACGCACCATACAGCACATAAACAATTACCGGGTCAGCATTGTCATTGACGCTGTCATGCTCTACCATGCGAGCAAAACGAGCGGGCAGAGTTTCAAACATCAGCTTAGGGTCAGAGCTAGTGAGTTCAAATTGCACGTTGGGCTCGTTGCCATTTACAAAAGTGTCAATGTCCATGTGCTTGCTCCACTGTTTGCATTGTCTATAATGTACAATAGCACCCGAATCAGTTTGGGTCAACCGGAATTTTGTAATTTTTTGATTAATTTTTTGTAACAAATCCTGTTACAGGTGCAGGTGTAACAAAAATGTAACACCTGCTAAGTGTTTGAAATTGCTACCACTCTATAGTGTAGCCTGCGCTGGGCGGATACGTCACATTCTGCAGATACTTGACTTCATCGTACACGGCATTGCCGCTGTAGCCTTCGTACCTGAATGCAGTAACAAACTTGCCGTCCTGATAGATGTTGACCACGTAGTCTAGCATGCGGCTTTCGCCTGGCTGGCTGAGTGTATGGACTTTGGGCATGATTGGCTCCTTTCCTATCACTTAGCATAGCATATCTTGACAGCGAGTCAACCGGAATTTTGTAACAAATACTGTTACACAAGCCAAGTGATCACAGAGTAGCGTGTGCCGCGTGTGACAGGTGCTACTGCATGCGGATATTGGAAGTTGCTGGGGAACACAATGGCAGATCCAGCAGGTAATGTGTAGCGCAGTGCACCGCTAAAGAATGTGAATTCACCACCTTCAAAGTCGTGGTTTAACGCAATACTACAGCTGAGAGTGCGTGGGCGATCTGGGTAGCTGTCCACGTGTTCGCGACACTCGGTGCCTGTACCATAGCGCAGTATTTCGTAACCTGTGTCGTGACGTATCATCACTTGTGGAAATTCTCGTATATAGCGTTGTATGGTACGTCCTACACCATTGAACAGTATTTGATCTAGATCCAAGTGAGCACCGCCATTGGTCTTGTGATCACTGATATCCACTGTGTCACAGTTGCGCAAATTAGGGTCTGTTGAGTTGGAACCTTGCCCTGCTAGATTCCACTGCGAACTGTTCTTGAACCTGGTTAAAATAATCTCACACTGCATTGGAGTCAATGCATTGTCGTAAACACGTATAAAGTCTTCTAGGGTTTTCATTATTCAAAATCCAAGTTGCCGGCTATGGATATACGATAGCCGTTGCTGGTGTAAAATGGTGCCACTGAGTGTTGTAGCGTGGCAGGAAACAGCACATACACGCCTTCATGTTCTTTACTCAATGGAATATCATGTGTGATCACCTGTTGAGCAGCCTGGCCTGTTACTCTGGGGCTACCATCCTGTATGGCAAACTGATTGGGATAAGCAAAGGTAAACGTACCTGGACCTGCTGATTGGTTGGCACCTTTGTGGCTGGCTGATGCTTGCTCTTCTGCTAGATCGTAGGGTATTCGATGCCATATTACAAAACTCAGTCGACCACCATGGAAGTGCAAGGGATTGTACTCGTGCCGGCGTTGGAAATTTACCCACAAGTCTCGGTCCTTGCTGTTAAGAGTAGCGGCAGCTCTGCGCAAAAAATGGCGGCGTTCTGCTATATCGTGCCGCCCTACAGCTCGCCAGTATTCTTGCGCGGCACCTGCCATGAGCATTTCCACAGTGGCCGCGCTTTTAGGCAATAGATATTCGTGTTCTATTTCTCCGGCTAAACTGTACTTGTAGTTGATTGTAGCGGTAAAGTTGCTGTCAATGATGCTTTGTATTTCAGCGTCAAGTTCAGCAGTCACGATAGGCGGCACACGGCCTGTTACATAGTGTAGCGCACTTAGAAATACTGGTGTAGCCATTAGGACCTCGCATAGGTCTGCATGAAGATGTCTTTCTTCACCACACCATAATCGTTGGGTCCGTGCTTGACAATGTAGTCTTCACCATTGGCATAGTGTAGCTTTTCGCCCCAACTGGTGTCTACAGTACCGTCACGATCAGCCAGTCTAGCACGTTTTACTATCTTCTTGGGGTTGGCTGTGCCATCCTTGTTGTCAGTGTACAGGGTGGCAAAACGCTCTGGAGTTATTGGATATTGCTCGCCTTTAGGGCCAGTCATTATATAAAACCCTGCGTCATAGCGCACAGGGCCTTCCAGGGTTTCCACAGTACCGGGTTCTTCTGCCACAGAAAATTTAACTGGCACGGGCCGTTTATAAGCATCAAATGCCTGCGGACTGGTGAACCAAAGATCGTTAATATCCTTATCTATTTCTTCAAACTTCATGCTGCCTTCTCCAATATTTGTGATTGTGCAAATGCCTGGCTAGCAAGATTCTTGCCCTTGGCTTCGCATTGTATGTCAAAGCGATCTGAAAATGTATATGCCCAGTCATTCACAGCTGAATTCCAGTAGAAATCGCTGTGCGCACGTAGCTTCTGCTTCTTGTAGCCCTGTGCGATCAGCGTGTCAAGATCGGGACGCTGGTGTCCGGGATGGCCGACAAGATAGTCTTCCCGTGATACGCTATAGTGTAGCACAGGACGCACACCGCGCCAGCTAGCGATAATACTTTCAATGCGAGGATCAGTTGTTTCAATGTATTCTCCAGTGTTAATCCAATGATGATGTATGTCCAGCACCAGGGCCACATGATCTGCTACCTGCAGAGTGACGTCTAGTCCATTGGTCATTTCATCGTTTTCAATAGTGATAAGGTTACGAGCTTCTGGGCTCAACCTGCCCAGAGTATGCAGAAACTTGGCAGGGCCACCTTTGCCGCTCAGGTGCACGTTGATCTTGAAGCCTGAATCATGCCACGTAGCACCATAGCCCATCCAACGTGCCATGTCTGCGTGATATTCAAACTCCAGGATTGAACGTTCTACAATTTCGTCGCTTTCTGACGCCAGCACACAGAACTGTCCTGGATGAAAGCTGAGTCGCACACCCAGTTCTCTGGCTCTGGCACCCACAGGAGCAAAGATACGCTCACAGTGAGCCTGTACATCAGCCTGTTGCCACCAGTCGATCCAAGAGGGTTCTGTGTAGCCTTGTAGCATTTCACTGCCCAGTCGTACCATGCGCAGGTGTTCGGGCATGGAACCCACACGCTCTACCATGAGCAGGGCCGCACGTGCATTGTGATTCATGATGTCCCACTGGCGCTGTTCTGCTTCATCAGCATGTTCGCGAAGCCAGCGCATGGTGGTACTGCGACCGTTAAGGTCACGATCCACAGCATTCACCTTCATGCCGCCACATTCACTTGGGTCATTGAGCCATTTGCAACAGAAACCAATTCGATTCATTTCGCTGTCCTAGGTGATAATTTATACAAGTGTAACACAGGCATTGGAATCTGTCAACGTCTTCTTTTGGATTTCCTGGCACCGGAATCTCTAGATACCATGTAAAAGTCCAGGTCCTTTGTGCTGACCCAGGCCACAAAGGTTTTCATATCCTTGTGCTCCAGTATGCGTTCAGCGGTGTTGTAGTAGTTCTTTAGCTCACGCTCGCTGAACGTGGCATGTATCTTCCTGTGACATATGGCATGCATCTGTTCGGTACCGCGACCGCCAAAGGTTTTGGGTACCAAGTGATGTTTTTCAATCCGCTCGGTACCCAAAGGCCTGTTACATATAGCACAAAGGTCTGTCATTTTATAATGGGTAGAAGAGTGCTGGCATCAGTTGATCATGACAAACGACAAAGTCCTAATCTGGATAATCCAAGGCGGACACATCAATGATCAAACGACAACCAAGTGCTGATGATAGGACGGGCTCAACAACCAACATTTGAGTGTTTTGGCCTGCCACTATCTAGCTTGAGGAATGTTCGTTATCGCAGTGTAGCGATAACATAGGACCCACCAAGCCAGCACCTGACCTAAGCCCCCGCTTAGATCAAACCTTCTTCGCGGAGCACAGACTCCACAGCTGAAGGCACTTCAATCTCGGTGCGCACGTTGAGTTCAACAGTGCGGTCTTTGAGTTCGCGGCGTGTCTTGCGAATGTCGCGCACGGCCAACTCATATGTTTCAATATCCTGTGCAGTGAGCACATTCAGGCTGAGGCCGGCATCATAACCATAGATGCTGTTGCGGCTGTTGCCCTCAGAGCTCTTGCGACGAGCTTCTACCATCTGGCGCACAGTGGTGTCGTCTTCGCGCTTGGCAGTGCCAGCAATGGCTCGCAGGAAGCCTTCCTGGGTTTCAAGATAAGCGTCATTGGCCAGGAGATCCGAAATACCACTGGTGGTATTGGCGCGACCCACTGCACCGCGCAGTTCAGCATAGGCCTTGTCAAGGCTGGTGCGACGCTGGATGTTGCGGAGCAGGCGCACACGTGCGGCTTCGGTTTCCTGCTCAATATTTTCGCTGTACAGGTTGACCGTGATGCTGGTTTCAGCGGTGATGGCCTTGGCAGCTGATTTGATTTCAGCGATCAGTGCGCTGGCTTTGCGTAGATTGATTTTCATTGAATTGGGTCTCCTGTGAACATGTGCTTATTATAAGCGGTCAGCACCTGGGTGTCAATGGGCCTGACAACCGTTTTAGAATCCGCGGCTGAATCCCTGGTTCTGCCGCAGATTGGTCCAGTCATACAGTGCTTGTGTTTGTTCTGCCCACGTGTTGATTTGGTCCTGGTTGGTAACAATATCCAATGCACTGCTGACTTGTACTTGTTCTACATCCTGCTTGTAGTAGCTGTTCTTGAACTTGTTGATAGAACGATTATCCAGAGTGAGATGATACCCGTCTGGCCAGGTTATGGTTTCCACTTGGTCCAATTCAGACATGTCAATCATCACAGTTTTGTCGCGATCAAGATACTCAAGTCCGCGCACAAAGCGCCGCACAAATCTATTGGCCTGTGCCACGTTCAGCTGATTGATATCTTCGCCTACTACTACCTTGCCATGTGTGCGTATGTGACTTTGATCACTGACAGAGAATCCAAAACTCAGAACTTCTAGACTGGCAGCCAGTCCGCGGAGATCACTGCGCCATAACACGATGGCACGATCAGTCACGCCGGCCACTGCGGCATGCACCCGATCCACATAAGAGGCATGATCTCCTGCAAGTGTTTCTGTAAAGTCTGCCCACCAAGTTATGTGTTTGCCAATTGCTGGACGCGGAACAGTGTGACTTTCTAGTATGTTCAGCCTGCGTTCCATGTCAGTGAGATAACTCCAGTCTGCAATATATCTAGATTTCATGCGATTGCGTTCTAGTACCCAACTAAGCCCACTGCTATAGCAGTCGGTGCCCTGCTCTACCTGTGCACGACTGCATTCTTTGTGTGTGCCTTTCTTGACATAGGCCAAATAGTCATGAAACATCTCGTAGAGATTGCTGAAGTGAATGCCTTGATGGTGATAGGTATCACGCAGGCGTGTCATGAGGTTGTGACTGCCCGATCTAGGGTGACACCATATTATGATATTTGTATCTTGGAGATTTAGCTGACTCATGCAGATATTTATTATCTGCGCAGATTACTGGTCTGTTGGAACATCCATGGTGGATTCAAGATCCCAGTCCATTTCTAGTTCTGCTTCCAGTGCACGTGCCAGTCTGTCACCTTCCAGTTCATTGATATCACGCTCCAATGGAATGTCATAGCAATGACTGGAACCCACCACATGATACACCATCACTGTGTCATGTTCGTCTACATTGATACCATTGTCTTCATCCAGGCTGGCAATGGTGGTCAATAGAAAGCGTCGAGCAATCACGCTTTCTATTGGGTGCCTCACAATCAATCGCACGTAATGTTCAAACTCGTCTTGTATCATGTTGTTATTTACACTCAGGCTTTGCCAGCTATCTTTTCTTGACTACGACCATATGCAGCCAATCCAAGCACAGCACCCATGGCAATATGGTACAGCCCTGCACCTTGCAGTGTGAGTGGAAGCCATTGGCTGGTCACTTGACCACCCTGTAGTGCCTGTAGCAGACTCCACAGTATGGGGAATATAACAAAGTCTGTGGTACAAGTGATCATGTAGATCACGGCCATCATTGGACGCCACTTGCTGTTGATGAAATCACCAAATCCGCTACTGGTTGCCAGTGTGGTTGTGCCGCCTTCTTGCATGGCACCAGTAGCCTGTGCTTGATTGTTCATACTGCCACCAAATGTGCTGGGGCTTGCGCTGGCACCATATCCTGATGTTCCCATGCCATAACCACCTGTGGTTGAGCCATAGCTGGGAGCTGTTGCGGCAGTGGACCCCGGGCTAGCTGGATTGGCTGATGATCCTGATCTCAAAGCGGCAAGTTTTTGAGCCGCTGTCATACCACCCGGAGCAGGTGCAGCCGGGGGAATTACGTCATCCATGTCTTCAGATTTTGGCATTTGAATGCTCTCCTTCTTGTACTCATATTTATGGAAACGCACCCAAAAAGCAGCCCCGGGATTGGATCCTGGATCCCCCGGGGCTTAAGGTATTGACACTAATGTATTATCACGTAACTATCATGTTACTTCTTCTTCATATTAACGTGCCGGCGCCAAATTTGGCACACGTATTTATATCAGAGTGGTTTGATGTTGGATGCCTGTGGGCCTTTTTGTCCCTGTACTACGTCGAACTGTACCTTCTGTCCTTCGGTAAGGGTCTTGAAGCCGTTGCTTTGAATTGCGGAAAAATGTGCAAATAGATCTGCTTTTCCATCGTCCGGAGTAATGAATCCAAATCCCTTTGAATCGTTAAACCATTTTACTGTTCCTGTTGCCATGTTGTTTCTCTTGCTTTCTTGCGTGTTGACAGCTCTTTCGAACTGGTGTGTTGGATCTATCTATTGATGTAACCAATTGGGTTGGATATTTTATGCAATGCTGCCTGCGTCGATGATGCCTGACAATTGAAAGAAAATATCAAAATTTGTTGCGTTAAATGTTCCTGTGGATACATGCGCTGTGGTGCACATGTAAATTGTGTTCTCGTATTTTACTATATCATTGACTTCATAGCTAGTGGTGGTCGCCCATTCTCCGCGCCATCTCTGCCCGTCTACCATTATGGCCCAGTTGGCCGAATCCGTGGCAAACACACTGGCACTGGTATGGTTGGACATGCACACATATGAGCTGCCACCAACCGAAACCACATCATCTTTTATGTAAGCATAACCCGAAGCCCAGGGACCTAAGAATGTAAATTTGAGTCGGCCTAATACAAAATCTGCCATTTATCAGCCTGTGAAGTTTTCAAATTTTGTGCCATCAAATGACACACCCGACGTATGGCTGGTAACGCAGATGTGTGCGTCTCCAGAGTAATTCACAATGTCGTTGATTTCATACAGTGTACCTGTGGCCCATACACCGGCCCAGCGCATGCCATCAACCATGAGTTCCCAATTGGCTGAATCAGCAGTGAATCCTGATGCTCCTGTGTGATTGGCAGTGCACACATAGGCTCTGCCACCAACACGAATAACATCGTCTTTGATGTATGCAAACCCTGGGTCAAATTCGCCCAAGAACTTAAATTTTAATCTACCCAGTACAAAATCTGGCATTGTTATGGCTCCTGAATGTATTTATGCTGGTCCGCCAGCATATGAATAGTCGGAACCATATCTTGCTACTAGGAAACCGCGGTTATTGATGTAATAAAACAACTTCTGATGATCAAAACGCACCTGCTCATAGCGTCTTGCTGTGAGGTTGGGATCGCCGCGTTCGATGTTGATCACACCATGCATGTTGGCGTTGTTGCCACTGGCATAGTAGAGCTGATCAGGTGCGTCCCAGGGCACTGTGAATTCCAGCATGGCTGCTGTGGCAGTGTTGGGGTCATCAGTTCCACCATATGCTGAACGTGAGTTCAGCACACCTTTAGTGTACTCGTTTGTGTAGGTTCCGCCCTGCGGCACAGTGGTCAAAAACAAAGGAAAACTTTCTGTTGATTCGTCAGTGGTATCAAATTTGTATGTGTAACCACGCTTGAGTTCCAGCACAGTGGTTGCATCACCATTCATCACATAGATAGGATCTGGGCTAAACACACCCTCTACTGTGACTGTGATAATGATAGGATCATTGTTTATGGCTGCATCTGAATTCGTTCCAACTTCGTTGATTTCAATTCCGTCGCTGTTGACACCATGCAAGAATTCTTCAATGCCTTTATAGGCAAAGTCTTCGCCTGTGGTCAGTTGCACTGTGTCTGCTGAATTCCAGTGCACTTTGCTGTAGGTCAACAGGCCATCTGCATCTCTTGTGAGAGCATGCATGGCAAACTGTTCGCCAACTGTGCTTTGACGTATTATTTCTCTATTGTCCGAGATAATTTCTGCTAAACTAAGCATGTGTCATTCTCCATGTGGTACTGTCATAAACAAAGCTCAGTCTGGTAAGGGGTACATTAAACATGAGATCGTCAGCTACGCCATTTATCGTTGCGCCATTCCTACGTATGTAGGCTGGTTTGAATACTTTGTCACCACCGCCATCGGCAACAATGACTGTGTCGTTGAGCACAGGAGATGATGGCAAATTGATGTCAACTGATCCAGATGTGGTATCAACGCTGATACCTTCTCCGGGTGCCAGAGTGTAATTGGTGGTTATTCTTTCCAGCACCAGACCTGGTTGGCTCACACGAAAATCTAGTTTGCCCATGGTGCCCGAGTATTCGCCAGCAGTAACAGTGGCATCGGGTATGTAGATCATCTTGTCTGTGTCATGCTGCCAGCCAAAGAATCCAATCTTTTCATCCCCGGCTTTATAATAGCGAAATTGAACACCACGATCTACACCGTCATCAATCACAAGCGGACCTTCTCCGCCCAGAGCAATAATGGGATTTTCTAGGGTAGTGACTTCGGAGTTAACTGTTGTGGTAGTACCATTCACAGTCAAATTGCCATTCAACACAGTGTCACCTGTTACCGTGAAATCGCCGGCCACAGTGATATCAGTTGACAGCGAAATTACACCAGTGGCACTGTCATAGGTGATATTGTCACCTGCGCTGAGCGCACCTCTTGCAAGTGTATCTGAATAAAAACGATTGGTGGCGCCATCTAACAATGAGTCTGCTGTGACTTGATCACTGCCAACCATGAGACGATCTAGATCGTCCTTGATCACTGTGTCACTGCTGAGCAGTGCAAT
>Ga0209770_10000850_pt1 | contig 16151 bp, 15 predicted proteins | sample LauGreSu1BDMLBDD_2_FD_187572 | JGI IMG/M metagenome (GOLD analysis project Ga0209770, IMG submission 187572) | Freshwater lake microbial communities from Lake Michigan, USA - Su13.BD.MLB.DD (SPAdes) (version 2) | ecosystem: Environmental > Aquatic > Freshwater > Lake | place: Lake Michigan, USA...
GCGTCAAAACCGATAGAGCCGTGAGCGTGGCGAGTGCCGCACTCACGCCTCGCCGCGTGAAGGTCTGCTCACCGTGCGACAACGCGCCCGACAGCAGACAAAGACCCACCATGCCGGTGATGATGATCATCACGGCGGCGAACACCGTATCACGCACCAGCGTCGGCACTGGCCCATCGCCGCTCAACATCAAAGAAATAATCAGCGCCACCTCGATGATGGTGGCCGCAACGGCCAGGACCAGCGTTCCGTACGGCTCACCTACCCGCTCGGCGATTACCTCCGCGTGATAGACCGCCGCCAACACCACGAAGACCAATACAGAGACGGTCGAAGCTACTGCGAGCGACTCAGGCAGCTTGCCGCCAAATACGCCGAGCGCCAAACCCAACAACGGAACCCATGCTTGCCAGCGAAGCACGGCGTTCATGGGGTCACTCTCCCGACGCCTTGCGCTCGAGACTATCGACGACGGCTGTCGTCACCATGTCAGCGCCGACGTTGACCATGGTTCGAGTCATGTCGAGCAAACGGTCGGCACCGAGAACGATACCGATCCCCTCGGCCGGAACACCGAAGGTGATCAAGAGACCCGCAATGATCGGCAGAGAGCCACCCGGAATTCCGGCAGCGGCCACTGCGCCGAGCACCGCCAGCAGCAACAGCGTGACCTGCTGTGCAAAATCGAGGTGAATCCCAAACACCTGCGCCACGAACAACACCACGCAACCCTCGTAGAGAGCGGTGCCTGCCATGTTCATGGTGGTACCGAGCGGCAGCACGAAGCCGGCCGTCGTTGGCTTCATGCCGAGGTCGCCTCGCGCCGAGGCGAGTGCAGCGGGTAACGTCGCACTGCTCGAACTCGTCGAAAAGGCGGTCACGAGCACGGGACGGATCGTGCGCCAAAACTGCATTGGCGAATAGCGCGAGAACAGTTTCAGCCACAGCGACATCGTGCCGAAGAGGTGGACCAACATCACGACGAGGCAACCGATAACGAAAAGGCCGAGGGCAATGAGGATGTCCCAACCGATCTTTACCACCACGCTGTAGATCATCGCCGGGACTGCGTAGGGCGCAATACGCAAGGCAAACTGCACGATGCCGGTCATCAGTTCGGCGACGAGCTCGAGCCCCGACTGCAATTGCTCGCGCCGACGTCCACCCAGACGAATCGCCGCTGCCCCCAACAAGATCGCAAACAAGATCAGCGGCAGCACTTCGCCGAGCGTGCCGCGCTGATTGCCCGTGATCGCACCGATGAGATTGCGTGGCATGAACATGTCGACGACGGTCTGCAGACTCATCGGCGGCTGCTCCGCTTGACGCTGCATGAGCTTCTCGGTGTCACCGCCGTAAGCACTGACGAGACGAGTCTGCGTCTCGGGGTCGAGCGCGGCACCGGGTTGCAGCACGTTCATCATGACGAGCCCGAGCACGCAGGCAATCGACATGTTGAGGAAGAACAGCGTGAACGTTCGCGCCGACAGCGGCCCGAGGCGCGAGAGATCACCGAGCTGCACGACACCGGCGGCAAGCGATGCAAAGACCAGCGGCATCACCACGAAGAACAGCAAACGCAGAAAGATCTGACCGAGCGGATCGAAGACCGCGACCGACAGCGCCTGTGCGCCTTCCAGCACAGCGGGCACCTCCGCGCCTAGGATCAACGTGAGGGCGCCCGCGAGGGCGCCCACCACGAGACCGATCAGGATGCGATTGGCGAGCTTCGGGTCGGACTCAGCCATGCAGACGGGTCACTGCTTCGAACGCGCGAGTGGGCTGTTACGGAATCCGTAGAGGAAGTACAGCGCCAAGCCGGCAAGTGACCAGTAGACGAAGGTCAGCTGCGTCGAAGGCGGCAACGAGAAGAACAGGAAGCCGCAACCAAGCAACGCCAACGGGCCCACCACCCACACGGCCGGCGTGCTGAACGGTCGATGACGATTCGGCTCACGCACACGCAGGATGAGCACACCGACCGAGACCGCCATGAACGCGAACAGCGTGCCGCTGTTAGCGATATCCGCGAGCACACCCACCGGGAAGAAGGCTGCGAACACCGTCACTGCCACACCCGTGATGATCGTCACGACGTAGGGCGTGTGGAACTTCGGGTGCACTTTGGTGAGCGTATCGGCAGCAGGCAGCAGGCCATCACGCGCCATCACGAAGAAAATGCGAGTCTGACCGAAGAGCATCATCAGTATGACCGACGGCAGCGCGAGGAACGCGGCCAGACCGATCAACTGCGATACCTTGTCCCAACCCAACAGCTCGAGCACGAAGGCCAGCGGCTCACGACTGCAAGCAACTGCCTGCGCGTTCTCCGGGAGTGCGCATACCGCCGCGAACTCCGGGCTGCCCGGGGAGATCGCGCGACCAGCGGCATCGAGCACCGGCTGGGCACCAACCGAGCCGATCACACCGGCAGCGACCAGCATGTAGAAAATCGTGCAGATCGCGAGGCTGCCGATCAAACCGATCGGGATGTTGCGCTGCGGATTCTCGGTTTCTTCAGCTGCCGTCGAGACCGCATCGAAGCCCACGTAGGCAAAGAAGATCGAAGCGGCGGCACCTGCGATACCGAGGCCCGTTGCGTCCCAGAAACCATTCGGTGCGAACGGCTCGAAGTTGTCGCCGTTGATCACGGGTAACGCCAAGAAGACGAACAGGGTCAGAGCAGCAACCTTGATGGTCACGAGTACCGCATTGACGCTCGCGCTCTCGCGCGTGCCGACGATCAGCAAGGAAGTCACGAGCAACGCTATCGTCGCTGCCGGCACGTTCATCACGCCGCCCGCGTAAGGCCCGCGGGTGAACTCCTCGGGTATGGAGATACCGAGACTGCGATCCATGAGTCCGACGAAATAATTGGACCATCCGACCGAGACCGCACTCGCCGCGACGGCGTACTCGAGCACCAGCGCCCAACCGACGACCCAGGCGACGACTTCGCCCATGACCGCGTAGCTATAGGTGTAGGCCGAGCCGGAGACCGGCACCATCGAGGCCAGCTCGGCGTAGCAAAGCGCAGCGACCGCGCAAACGAAGCCCGCGATGATGAACGACACCATCATGCCAGGGCCCGCTTTCTGCGCAGCCTCGGCGGTCAACACGAAGATACCGGTACCGATGATGGCACCGACACCCATCATCGTCAGTTGGAAGCCACCGAGGGAGCGTTTGAGGCTCCGACGTTCAGCGTTGGCCAGGATGTCGTCAAGCGGCTTGATGCGCCAGTTCATGATCTGCCCCCCTCGGGATGTTGCGCCCGATTGTAGGGGGGCAAGGCGCCTGAGGGCTACACCCTTAGGGCATGTCGTCGATGGCGAGCTTCTTGCGGGTCGGGAAGAGGCTCTCGGCGGTCAATCCCAAATCGAGGGCGATCGCGCCGGCGATATAAATCGAGGAGTACGTGCCGACGATGACACCCACGATGATGGCAGCCGAGAATCCTTGTAGTGCTGGACCGCCCAACACGTACAACACCACGACCACGATAAGCGTCGTGACACTCGTCATGACGGTGCGCGAGAGCGTGGAGTTCACCGCCTCGTCGAGAACCTCGACCGAGGTCGCGCGCTTGTTGGCGACAAAGCACTCGCGAATGCGATCGAAGACCACCACGGTATCGTTCAGCGAGTAACCGATGACGGCGAGGATCGCGGCCACCACGGCAAGGTCAAAATGCATCTGCGTCAGCGAGAAAAAGCCCAGCACAAGAATCGGGTCGTGCAGCGCCGCGATAATGGCGCCTACCGAGAGCTTGAGCGTATTGAAACGCAGTGCCACGTAAATGAAGATCAGAATGACGGTGGCGATCAAAGCCCAGACCGAACTGTCACGTAACTCGGCTCCAACCTGGGGGCCGACGATATCGACCTTCGAGACCTTCACGTTCGGTTCGATTTCGAGAAGCGCCCCGTCTACTCTTGAACGAATTTCAGCAGGACTCAATGTCGGTTGAGGGGGAAGTCGAATCGAGATGTCGCGGGATGAACCGAAGTTCTGAACCTGCGCTTCGGAAAACCCAGCTTTTTCGACAGCCCCGCGGATGCCGTCGAGATTAGTTTCTGTCGGAAACTGGGCTTCGATCGTGAGACCGCCCGTGAAGTCCACCGCGAGGTTCAGACCCCGGAACCACAGAGACAACAACGATACGGAGATGAGTAAGACGGAGAGACCGTACCAAATCTTTCTCGTTCCCATGAACGGGAACTTGGTTTTCTTTTTGAAAAACTCCATCGATGTTCTCCCGTTCGAATCGGTTAAATCGGCAAGGACGTCAAACGACGATTACCGCCGTACATCAACGTCAGGATGGCACGACTACCCAAGATAGCCGTGAACATCGACGTTGCGATACCCAGACACAAGGTCACGGCAAAGCCGCGAATCGGCCCGGTACCGAGCGCCCAAAGCACGATGCCCGCGATGAGTGTCGTGACGTTGGAGTCTGCGATCGCAGAGAACGCTTTTTCGAAGCCGCGAGCGATGGACGCCTGCGGTGTCGTCCCGTTGCGGAGCTCTTCACGGATGCGCTCATAGATCAGCACGTTGGCGTCCACCGCCATACCGACCGTCAACACGATTCCTGCGATACCGGGCAAGGTCAACGCCGCCTTCAACATCGACAGCAGCGCTGCCAGCATCACGACATTGAGCGAGAGAACAACGCAAGCCACGACGCCGAACGTGCGGTAGTAAATCGCCATGAAGATGAAGATGCCGATCATACCGTACAACAGCGCTTTGGTGCCCTTGTCGATGTTGTCCTTACCCATCGACGGCCCGATGACGCGCTCTTCGATGACGAAGATCGGCGCAGCAAGCGCACCGGCTCTGAGCAACAACGCCAATTCCTTCGCTTCGTTGGTACCAAGGCCTGTGATCTGGAAGTTGTTCGAGAAGACGCCCTGAATGGTCGCCGTGTTGATGACCTTCTCTTCCTTGATGTCGCGAACGATCTTCTCGCCCGCCACTTCCACTTCTTCGCGGCGCTGCTCGATGAATACGACCGCCATCGGCTTACCGAGATTGCTGCGCGTGGTGCGGAGCATCTCCTCGCCACCGCTGCTATCGAGCTTCACCGATACACCGGGACCGGAATCGGTCGCGGCGGTGACCGCATCGACCAACTGATCACCAGTCACGATGATGTCCCGCTTCAAGAGAGTCGGCTGACCATCGCGCGTATCGTAAAGCTTGGAGCCGATCGGCGCACGACCGCGCTGCACGGCGTCCGAAACACTGTTCTGGATATCGACCAACCGGAATTCGAGGGTAGCGACCTTGCCGAGGATATCTTTGACCTCGGCCGAGTTCTGTACGCCCGGCAATTGCACGGCGATACGATCGACACCCTGGCGCTGCACGACTGGCTCGGATACGCCAAGTTCATTGACGCGGTTGCGAATGGTCGTGAGGTTCTGCGAAATAGCGTAGTCCTGACGCTCCTTGATTTTCGCGTCATCCAAGACAACCTGCAGAGCGGGTCCCGTAGGTGTATTCACCTGAGCAGCAGCCAGATCCGGCAGAATCCGACGAATCACATCACGAGCGGCGTCGGTCTTCGATCCCTCAGGAAGGACAACGCGTACACCGTTTGGCCTCTCACTATCCTGCGTCACTTGCTGAACATCAGTAAAAGACACGTCAGCGTCTGACAGAGCGCGTCGCAGATCCTGCTCGTAGACCTCCAGTAACTGATCGACTGCGCCGTTGACATCTACTTGGTAAAGCAAATAGAGGCCGCCGCGCAAATCTAGCCCCAAAGGCATAGGGCGTAAGCCAAGATTGCGCAACCAGTCGGGTGCGCGAGACGCAAACGACAGCGCGGTTACGTATTCCTTGGCGAACTGATCATTGACGAGATCGCGAGCCTTCAACTGCTCTGGAACCTCGGCGAAGTGCAGCATTAGTCGACCGTTGTCGACGTAGCTGCGCGATACCGTCACTCCGTTCCCGCGCAACAGAGTCTCGACCGACGCACGGCCCTCTTCCGAGACAGCCTCACGATCCTTGCGTGCTACCTGCAACGCAGCGTCTTCGCCGAACACGTTCGGCAGCGCGAACAGAGCGGCAAAAACAAGGACGATCGCGACGATCGTGTACTTCCAGCGCGGGAATTCAAGCATGACTTAACCGCCCTTCAACGTGCCCTTCGGCACCAGTGAGCTCACTTGGAACTTCTGCACCTTGATGTGGACGTCTTTGGCAATTTCAAGCGTGACGAATCCGTCGCTGACCTCGACGATCTTGCCGACGATGCCACCAGCCGTCAGAACCTCATCACCCGAAGACAGCTTGCCGAGCATCGCCTGATGCTCCTTGGCCTTCTTCTGCTGAGGACGGATCAGCAGGAAGTAAAAAATGACGATGAAGAGCACCATCATCAACAAGGGGGCCAGTTGGCCTCCGGGAGCCGCACCACCCGCTTGGGCATAGGCTTCGGGAATCAATCCGTTCATGTTCGTCTCCTGTCCTGCAAAGGCGGCGAAAAAGGCCGCGGATTATGCCACAGGCGCCCCGGGGCGCCGTCGGTCGAGGAAATCCCTGACGAAGGTCGCAAACTGCCGAGCCTCGATGGCCACGCGAATCTGGCGCATGAGATCGAGGTAGAAACACAGGTTGTGGATGGTATTGAGCCGAGACCCCAAGATCTCGTTGCAACGATCGAGGTGGCGCAGATAGGCCCGCGAGTAGTGCCGGCAGGTGTAGCAGCCGCAGGTAGGGTCGATCGGATTTGGATCGCGTTGATGCGCCGCGTTACGAATATTGATCACCCCGGTCGAGGTGAACAAGTGACCGTTGCGGGCGTGCCGGGTCGGCATGACGCAGTCGAACATGTCGATGCCGCGGGCCACGGCGGCCACGATGTCCTCTGGTCGACCCACCCCCATGAGATAGCGCGGTCGATCGGTCGGCATATGCGGCACAAGCTCCTCGAGCACTCGCAGCCGCTCGGGCTCAGGCTCACCCACTGCAAGCCCTCCGACCGCAAGCCCAGGCAAATCAAGCTCCATCAAAGATCGTAGGGATTCCAGACGCAGATCGCCGTACATGCCGCCCTGCACGATGCCAAAGAGATCCCCCGGAACCGAGCCTTCAGCGCCAGCGCCGTAGTAGTGGCGGTGACATCGCACCGCCCAGCGCAGCGAGCGCTCCATCGACAAACGAGCCTGATCGTGGGTTGCGGGCCACGCCGTGCAGTCATCGAACATCATCACGATGTCCGAGCCCAAGGCGCGCTGCACGTCCATGGAGCTCTCGGGCGTTAAACGCACTTCGCTGCCATCGATCGGCGATCGGAAGCGCACGCCCTCTTCGTCGATCTTGCGAAGCTTGGCCAGGCTGAAGACCTGAAAGCCGCCGGAATCCGTCAGGATGGGCTTCGACCAATTCATAAAGCGATGCAGACCGCCGAGTTCGGCGACCGTGTCGGCGCCCGGCCGAAGCATTAGATGAAACGTATTACCTAGGATGATCTCGGCACCGAGGCCCGTTAGCTCCTCCGGCGTCATCGCCTTCACCGTGCCATAGGTGCCCACAGGCATGAAGGCTGGGGTTTCAATACTGCCGTGACGTGCGTGAACGCGACCGCGACGGGCTGCGCCGTCGGTGGCGATACATTCGAAACTCAATCGGTTCGGGCGATTCGGGCTCATCGATGCGCATCCGAGGCGGGGGTCAGCAACATGGCATCACCGTAACTAAAAAAGCGATAGCGTTGTTTGATCGCGTGCGCATAGGCGGCGAGCATCGTCTCGCGACCGACGAACGCGCTCACCAACATCAGCAATGTCGACTTTGGTAAGTGGAAGTTCGTGATCAGCGCGTCGATCGCCCGAAAGCGATGGCCCGGGCGGATGAAGATGCGGGTCTCACCCGACCACGCCTCGATGGTACCGTTCGCGCAAGCCATGGCAGCCGACTCGAGCGCGCGCACGACCGTGGTTCCGACCGCGATCACTCGCCCCCCGGCGGCACGAACGCGCGCGATGGTCGTTGCGGTTTCGAGCGGGATTTCTGCGTATTCCGCGTGCATGACATGGTCTTCGATATTGTCGCTGCGCAGCGGCTGGAAAGTACCCGCCCCGACGTGCAACGTAATCGTCGCTCGTTCGATACCCGCCGCGGCCAATTGCTCGAGCAGCGCATGATCGAAGTGCAAACTCGCCGTCGGCGCCGCCACGGCACCAGGCACCCGGGCGAGAACACTCTGGTAGCGCTCGGTATCGTCGGCCACCGTCTCGCGCGCAATGTAGGGCGGCAGCGGAATCTCACCATGTCGACCGAAAAACGCGAGCGCGGGCTCTGGTAGCTCGACTCGGAACAGATCGTCCTGCCGCCCGAGTACCCGTACCGGGCCACCCGCGGTCTCGACGATCGAACCGTCGCGTAACGGCTTGCTCGCCCGCATGTGCAACAACGCCTCGCGCCCCTCGAGTGCACGCTCGAGCAGCATCTCGACACTGCCACCGGTCGGCTTGCGACCGTGCAGCCGCGCTGGGATCACACGGGTATCGTTGAAAACGAGCAGATCGCCCGGACGAAGCCATTGACCGAGCTCACGGAACTCCGCGTCTCGCCATTCGGCCGTCTGGCCGTCGACGACCAACAGGCGTGATGCCGTCCGATCGGGCAACGGAAACTGGGCGATGAGGTCCGCCGGGAGGTCGAAATCGAAGTCTGAGGCACGCACCGCGCGCATGTTAGGCAAGCGCGGGCTCGCTTTCACGTATACTTGCGGTACATCCTCAGCCGGGATGGCGGAACTGGTAGACGCGCCGGACTCAAAATCCGGTTCTGGTGACAGAGTGTGGGTTCGATTCCCTCTCCCGGCACCACCTGATCATTCATGAACTACTGCAGCAATTGTGGCACCGCCGTGGTGGTGCGTATCCCCGAGGGAGAGCACCTGCCACGCCACGTGTGCCCTGCCTGCCACACGGTCCACTACCAAAATCCCAAACTCGTCGTGGGTTGCATCCCCGAGGACGAGCACGGCCGTATCGTTATGTGCCGGCGAGCGATCGAGCCTCGCCATGGTTACTGGACCTTCCCCGCCGGGTTCATGGAAAACAACGAAACCCTGCAGCAAGCAGCGGCGCGCGAGTCGTACGAAGAAGCGCTGGCGGATGTGGAAATTGGCTCATTGCTGGCCATCGTGCATATTCTGCATGCACATCAAGTGCACGTGTTTTTTCGCGCCAAGCTGCGTTCGCCCGAGATCGGTGCAGGTACCGAAAGCCTCGAAGCCCGTATGATTTCCGAGGCAGATATGCCTTGGGACGACATCGCGTTTGCGAGCACGGAGTTCGCCCTGCGACGATTCTTCGAAGACCGGGCAGCGGGCGTCGAGCGCCACCACTTCACGGATATAGACCGGCGGGTTTAGAGTCTCGCCTTCAGCTTAGATCGGGGTTGCCCATGACGTTCGTCGTTACCGAGAACTGCATCAAGTGCAAGTACATGGATTGTGTGGAAGTGTGTCCGGTGGATTGTTTCCACGAGGGCCCAAACTTCCTCGTCATCGATCCCGATGAGTGCATCGACTGCACACTCTGCGAGCCGGAGTGCCCGGCCGAGGCGATCTATTCCGAAGACGAGTTGCCCTCCGGACAGGAGTCGTTCAAGGAACTGAACGCCGAACTATCACGCAAGTGGCCGGTGCTTACCGAAAAGAAAGATGCGCCGAGCGACGCCAAAGACTGGGACGGCAAGCCGGGTAAGCTGAGCCTGCTCGAACGCTGAAGCTCGAACGCTAACGGACGAGCGGCCTTAGCGCTGAGCCGCCGGCGGCTCCAGACGACGAATCAGCATTGCGGGCGGCACATAGCCCGCGAGCAATTCTCCATCTTCGAGAATGATGGCGGGCGTTCCGCGCAGGCCGATCTCCTGGCCCAACTCGTAGTCGCGCTGCACGATCGACGAGGCGTTGCACTTGCCGCTTTTGACTGACTCGCCGCGTTTCGCGCGCGTCATCGCATCGGTCTTGTTGGTCGCACAGGCCACGGCTTGGGCTTTATCCCAACCCTCGGAATCAGGACCCATGCGCGGGTAGTAGAGGTAGCGAACGCGGATGCCGAGCTTGTTGTACTCGGGCATCTCCGAATGCAGTTTGCGGCAGTAGCCGCAATCGATGTCAGTGAACACGGTGATGGTGTGCTTGGCATCTTTCGCGCCGAACACCACCATCTGCGCCTCGGGCACCTGACCGATCAGCGCCAGACGCGCTTCGCGACGCCGAGTCTCACTGAGGTTGTTCTCCGTCGCCAAATCGTAGAGATCCCCATCGAAGGCATATTTTCCGTCGGCGCTCAAATAAATGACATCGGCACCACGGGCATATTCAAAGATTCCAGGCAAGGGCGAGGGCCGAAAATCGCTGAGCTTGCTACCCGGCATTTTCTTGACGAGTTCCGCGCGCGGATCCGGCTTCTTCGCAGCAGCTTGGGACGCGTTTTGCGGCCACGCTGGCATGGTGCAAATTGCCGCTAGCGCGATCAACAGCCAGCTTCGACGCAAGGTCTGGGTCATCTGCATTTTCATGCGCCGAAGTCTAACACTCAGCCTCTCGGGTGATGTGTCTCGTGCAGCGCTTTCATGCGCTCGCGCGCGACATGGGTATAAATCTGCGTGGTCGACAAATCGCTGTGCCCCAGCAGCATCTGCACTACTCGCAAGTCCGCGCCGTGATTCAACAAATGGGTTGCGAAAGCGTGCCGCAAGGTATGCGGCGAGAGGGGCTTGTCGATACCAGCGGTACGCGCATGACGCTTGATCAGGTGCCAGAACGCCTGACGGGTCATCGGCTCCCCCTCGCGGGTCGGAAACAGATGCTCACTGGATCGACCCTCGAGCAAAGCGGCGCGCCCGCGCTGCTCGAACTGCTGCAGCGTCTCGGCAGCGGCCGCACCAATCGGCACCAAGCGCTCACGATTACCTTTGCCCGTCACACGCACCACGCCTTGGTTCAAATTCACCTGCGTGTAACGCAAGGCAATCAACTCCGAGACTCGCAAGCCCGTGGCGTAGAGCATCTCGAGCATCGCCCGATCACGCAGTGCCCGTGGCTCATCGCCGGCGGGCGCCACAAGCAATGCCTCGACCTCCGCCTCACTCAGCGACTTAGGCAGCCGGCGCCCAAGTCGCGGCGCCGAGATGTCGAGCGTGGGATCGTCGGCGCGATGTCGCTCGCGTACGAGGTGTCGAAAAAATCGACGAAAGGTCGACAACTGCCGCGCAGTCGATCGCGACTTGGCGCCCTTCTCAGCACGTAAGGCCAGATACGCCAGCAGATCGGCACGAGAGGCCGAGGTGACATCGATCGCACGAGGCGCGAGCCATCGCTGCAGCGCAAGCAGATCGGCACGATACGCCGCCAACGTGTTCTGCGAGAGGCCGCGCTCCATCCATAAGACATCCAGAAATCGCAGCACGACGGGATGGATTTCGACTGATTGGTGTGACGTGTCGTTCATTGACTTTGCAGTGCTCGCACCCAAGGATACCGCGCCATGTCAGAAGGTCGAGACAACCTGCAGCGTGAGTCCGCCGTCGGCTTGATCGGTCGGGTGCTCTACGGCTCCTACGCCTGGGTCGTGTTCGTGCTGATCGCACTCGGTCTGTTGCTGTTGCTTTTATTTGTGCCGAACGTGCAACGCCGTCGGCACTATGCCGGTATCGCCGCAAGACTCGTCATGCGCGGAAGCTTCCACCCGCTGCACGTCACCGGGGTAGAACACCTACCGCAAGGTCAGTGCGTCGTTGCAGCCAACCACGCGAGCTACATCGATGCCATCGTGATCAAGGCGGTGCTGCCCGAGCGATTCGCCTACGTCGTCAAACGTGAAATGGCGGCGGTGCCGCTTGCGGGTCTGCTGCTCGAACTACTCGGCACCGAGTTCGTCGAGCGCTTCAACCGCCACCGCGGTGGACTCGATGCACGCCGAGTACTACGCACCGTTTCGGGTGGCCAAGCGCTGCTGTTCTTTCCCGAGGGCACATTCGTGGGTGAACCCGGTCTGTTGAAATTCAACAACGGGGCGTTCAAGAGTGCCGTCGCCGCCAACTGCCCGGTCGTCCCCTGCGTACTTCGCGGCACGCGCCAGATCCTGCCTAGTCCGCGATTCTTCCCAAGACCCGGCCGCGTCGAGGTCGAGTTTCTCGATCCTGTCCTACCCGACGCCGACTTGCCCCCAGAACAGCAAGTCGCCGCACTGCGTGAGCACACGCGAGCGGCCATCCTGAGTCGTTTAGACGAGCCTGATCGAGGCTGATTACGAGGGCAATGACCCGGGCTGGGCCGGGGTGCGCGAGCGGTGTCGCTTGGCTACACTTGTCGGCTCTCCCAGCCTCACTCTAGTACAGGTTCAGTCATGTCCGATTCCGTCGTGATCCTCTCCGCGCGTCGCACTCCGATCGGTGCTTTTCAGGGAGTGTTAGCCCCGGTGACCGCCCCGCAACTGGGCGCTGCCGCTATCCGCGGGGCCATTGAGTCGGCGGGAATCACCCCAGAGCAAGTGGACGAAGTCATCATGGGCTGCGTGCTGCCCGCCGGCCTCGGACAAGCGCCGGCTCGTCAAGCCGCGCTTGCCGCCGGCATCCCGAATTCGATTCCTGCCACGACGATGAACAAGATGTGCGGCTCGGCGCTCAAGGCCATCATGATGGCCGCTGACCAGATTCGCGCGGGCGAGGCTGGCGTGATGGTGGCTGGCGGACTCGAATCGATGACCAACGCACCTTACCTATTACCCAAAGCGCGCAGCGGCTATCGCATGGGTCACGGCGAGGTGCTCGACCATATGTTCTACGACGGCCTGCAAAGCGCATGGGACGGACAGATGATGGGCTGCTTCGCCGAGAACACGGCTGGGCGCTATCAGTTCAGTCGAGCCGACCAAGACGCCTTCGCGGCCGAGTCGGTACGCCGCGCACTCGCTGCCGTGGAATCGGGCGCGTTTGCCAAAGAAATCGTGCCCGTTACGGTCAAGGGCCGAAAGGGCGAAGTCGTGGTGGATCGCGACGAGACGCCGTTCACCTGCGACATCGCCAAGATCCCGCAATTGAAACCCGCTTTCCGCAAGGATGGCACCGTGACAGCCGCCAGTTCCTCGTCGATCTCCGACGGTGCTGCTGCCGTGGTGCTCGCGAGTGAATCAGCCGCCGCCAAAATCGGCGCAAAGCCGCTCGCCAAAATCGTCGCTTACGCGAGCCACTCGCAGGAGCCCGAGTGGTTCACGATCGCACCGGTCGGTGCGATCCAAAAAGTGCTCGCGCGCACCGGTTGGAAAGCGAGCGACGTGGATCTTTTCGAGGTCAACGAGGCCTTTGCGACCGTCGCCATGTCCGCTGCCAAAGATATCGGCATCGCGGCTGACAAACTCAATGTGAATGGCGGCGCCTGCGCGCTCGGTCATCCGGTGGGCGCCACTGGTGCGCGCATCGTCGCCACCTTGCTGCATGCGCTCATCGCGCGCGGTGGACGTCGTGGCATCGCCTCGCTGTGCATCGGCGGCGGCGAAGCGGTCGCTATCGCGATCGAGCGAGTCTGACCATGGATATCCGCGCTGCGAAAGCCGTCGTCACCGGCGGCGCTTCCGGTCTCGGTGCCGGCGTCGGCCGTTATCTCGCGAGCCGCGGCGCGCAGGTCACACTCGTGGATCTGCAAGCTGAAGCCGGTCAAAAGACGGCCGCAGACATTGGCCCTGCAGTGCGTTTCATCCAATGCGATGTCACGCAAGAAGCTGCAGTTGAGAAAACCATGCAAGCCGCGGCCGATGCCATGGGTGGCATCAATTTGCTCGTGAACTGTGCCGGTATCATTGGGGCCGGTCGCGTGCTCGGGCGCAATGGGCCGATGGCGGGCGACTTCTTCACCAAGGTCATCCACGTCAACCTGATCGGCACCTTCCTCTGTGACAAAGCCGCCGCATCGTTGATGCAGCACAACGCTCCGAACGAAGATGGTGAGCGCGGCTTGCTGATCCACACATCCTCCGTTGCTGCCTTCGAGGGTCAGATCGGTCAAGCCGCTTATTCGGCCACCAAGGCCGCTCTCGCTGGCATGACGCTGCCGCTCGCTCGTGAATTTGCCGCGTTCGGCATCCGCGTGATGTCGATCGCGCCTGGCATCTTCCACACGCCGATGGTTGGCGGCATGACACCGGAAGTGCAGGCCTCGCTTGCGAGTCAAATCCCGTTTCCGAAGCGCCTTGGTCAAGCCGAGGAGTACGCGCGGCTGGTTGAATCGATCTTCACGATTCCGATGCTGAACGGCGAGACTATCCGTCTCGACGGCGCGATCCGCATGCAGCCAAAATAGAGCCATCGAGGGGGTTTTCGATGATCGAACGTGACGTCATGGAGTACGACGTACTCATCGTGGGCGGAGGACCCGCAGGGCTCGCTTGCGCCATTCGCTTAAAGCAATTGAAAGCCGACCTCAACGTCTGCGTGCTGGAGAAGGCCTCGGCCATCGGCGCGCAGGCACTTTCGGGCGCCGTGCTTGAAGCGGGCCCGCTCGACGAATTGCTGCCCGGTTGGCACGAGGATCCGCCCGGCATCTGCATCCCGGCCAAGCGCGATGAATTTTCGCTGCTGACCAAGACTGGCAAGATCAAATTGCCGGTGCCGCCCCAACAGCACAACGACGGCAACTTCATCATCTCACTCGGGCTTTTGACCCCGAAGCTCGCTGCGCAAGCCGAGTCGCTCGGAGTCGATGTGTTCCCGGGATTTTCGGCTGCGGTACCGCTCTTCAACGACGACGGCTCGGTCGCCGGCGTGCAGATCGGTGACATGGGCATCGAGAAATCCGGCGAGCACGGTCCGAACTTCGCGCCGGGTCCTGAGGTTCGTGCTCGCATCACCGTGCTCGCTGAAGGCTGCCGCGGCAGCATCACCAAACAACTGATCCAGCGCTTTGCGCTCGATACCGACTGCGATCCGCAAACCTACGGACTCGGCTTCAAAGAATTGTGGCAACTGCCGCCCGGACGTGTCGAGCCCGGCTTGATCCAGCACAGCATCGGCTGGCCGCTCGACTCTCGGACGTATGGCGGTAGCTTCTTGTATCACCTCGATAACGATCGGGTGTATATCGGCTATGTCGTCGGTCTCGACTACGAAGATCCGCGTCTACAGCCGTTCGAAGCGTTCCAGCAATTCAAACATCACCCGAGCATCAAGGCGCTGCTCGAGGGTGGCGAAATTCTCGCAGCCGGCGCGCGCACCATCTCCGCAGGCGGTTGGCAATCGATGCCAAAGCTCGAGATGCCGGGCGCACTCCTGATTGGCGATGCTGGCGGCACGCTAAACGTGCCGAAGATCAAGGGTATCCATCAGGCCATTCGCAGTGGCATGCTCGCCGCGACGCATATTGCCGAACACGATGGCGTGGCGGGCTTCGATGCGCGCTGGCGCGCCTCCCCGGGCGGCCAGGAACTGAAAAAAGTTCGCAACATCAAGCCGGGCTTCAAACGCGGATTGTGGTTCGCCTTGCTCAACGGTGCGCTCGAAACCGCTCTGGGTGGCCGTACACCCTGGACACTCCGCAATACCGCTGCCTACGCCGCGACGAAGAAGCTCGATGAGTACGACTCACCCGATCGAAACTGGGTCGAGCGCAACTTGCCGCCTCGCGATCGACTGGCTTCCGTTTTCTTCGCCAACAACTCGCACGAAGAAAATCAGCCGGTGCATCTGAAGGTTCGCGATACCTCCGTCTGCGCGACCACCTGCGCGACCGAGTATGGCAACCCCTGCCAGAACTTCTGCCCAGCCAACGTCTACGAAATGGTCGACGATGGTGCCGGCGGCAAGCGACTGCAGATCAACGCAGCGAACTGCGTGCACTGCAAGGCTTGTGACATCAAAGATCCGTACCAGATCATCGACTGGACCACGCCCGAAGGCGGATCGGGACCGATCTACCAGTCGCTGTGATGCGCGGTTGAGCTGAACGCTCGGGGGACGCAAGGTGCAAGACATACTCTGGAGCCCCTCCCCCGCGCGCATGGCCGACAGCAATCTGCGTCGTTTCATCGATTGCATCGCGGCGCGGCGCGATCTGCCAACGGGTGATTACGCGGCACTGCATCGTTGGTCGCTCGAACGACCGGACGCGTTCTGGTTCGAGG
>Ga0209770_10000851_pt1 | contig 16143 bp, 19 predicted proteins | sample LauGreSu1BDMLBDD_2_FD_187572 | JGI IMG/M metagenome (GOLD analysis project Ga0209770, IMG submission 187572) | Freshwater lake microbial communities from Lake Michigan, USA - Su13.BD.MLB.DD (SPAdes) (version 2) | ecosystem: Environmental > Aquatic > Freshwater > Lake | place: Lake Michigan, USA...
GAGTGATAGAATAGGATATTTAAAGGTTCCCACATTAGTGGGATTTGTATACCGACATATTAGTTATTTTTGAGTAATTTGTATTTTTGTGGGTTATCGTGCCCCAGGCAAGTGAGATAACCAGCGATTTTATATTCATCTTCGTATTCAATCCGTTCAAACCAGTTACAGTGTTGACATCCATTGTATTTTTCAAGAAGGCGTCTAGGCATTCTGTGACAGTAACATACTGGTTCTACATAATTGTCACTAACGAATTTCATATATAGCTCCTGTTCATACATCAAATAGTGCAGATGATTGCGAACCGCTTCGTGCACAAGATCGTTGCGTATATACGTTTGTATAATATGTATAAGCTCTCTTGGCAACCGACGTGCAATTAGTACCAATGGGGTGTTCATTCTTGATAAGATAATGCTATAAACTAAATACTTATTTAATATTCAATTTTCTGGATGAAAAACACGTAACAATTACAATAAAAAATACATTATGTTCACATCCGTAATCTGTTATTATTTTTATGGTGTGCTGAATAGTGCACACATATTGTCCGCCTCCAAGTTCACCGCCGACTTGGTGAAGAGGTTCGTAATCATTTCATCTGTACGGAAACGGATAGTATAGTCTTGTTGAATGTTATTACGTCCAATACGCCCCATCGCCTGCAATGTCTTCTGTTGCGTCATATTCGTGAGGTCTTTTCCGATAAATCCGTGACAGAACTGATAGTTCGTACCATAAATATAATCGGAAGACGCGATAATAATAAACAACCTCTGTTCGTCGGCGAGTTTCTTTATAATTTCCATATATTGAATGTTCGGGTTCTCCGTAAACACACCAATGCCCAATAACAAGAGCACTTTATAGTTGTTGCTAATGTTTAATTGCATAATATTCTTCACCGTAATCTCGTCTATATTTGCAACAAACGCATTCTCGTGAACCTCACCGTCTGGCGTCCAAATCGCTTGATGTGGTCGCGAATTCGGAACATACATTGGGTCTAGTCCGACTGTACGTAATTCTTTGCGCAGTTTATTGATTTCGTTCATCCACGTCTGCGATTCTTTGCATAGACGCCCACTTTCACGAGCAGCGGTCTTTTCGTCATTTGCGTCACTCCCCGCTTTGGTTTCTTTGGCTAAAATGTCACTTTCTAGACGGTCAATGCGTTCAATAATCTCCGTATTTCTAGCGATTTTTGCCAAAATAGTCTGGAATGCACTTTCTGCGATGTTCGTCTGTTGAATATAGAAGTTGCCAATTTTATTCACGTCTTCTGCTAAGAATATAGTAGGCCCATCGGTTAGTGTATATGCATCTGATGTAGTGAGTGAAATGCCCGTTGATGCAGTAGTAGTCTTGGCGGGTGGTGGAGATGCAAACACACTATTTGTTCTTGCCAATGCCCCGCCGGACCGAGCCTGCTGTTCAACACTAGTAGTCTTATGAATAGCTGGTTTGGCGTCTGCATACTTAGGTTTACGTGTGGTAGTTACATATTTATATATCTTTTCCCAATGGTCAGGATTAATATGAAGCAACACATCCAAATAATATTCCTTTAACCGGTTCATCGTGATGTTGCTAATGTCATCGGTAAAGTACGAATCAATCGTATATGCATCGTCAATCAGGTTCTCCGAGTTTACATATTTAACGAAGCGAATAATCTCCCGCAAATCAAAGTACCGCAGCAATGTCTTGTTTTGGTCACAATGTCGGATACAACTATGTAGTTGTTCGAAATCCGAGTACATAAAGTGTGGAAGAACACAGTATCCGGATTTATCCAATATCGGGATGGATTTCCGGCAATCATAACTGGTAATCGTGTGAATTTCGGCGTCTTCAAATTTGCATCTAAAATCCGAGAATACAGGTTGTAATTCATCTTCGGTTGGTAGCGTAGCACACGACAAGATAACCGTGGGGATTTGATTGTCGGTCCAGTTCTTATGAATAACTGAATGCAATGCGTGTTCTTTGTAATCCATTGTAATAGTGGGCTCATCCCAGTAGGTAATAATACGTTCAGCACGATTAAATGCTAACATATAATGCATCGCTGTAATGTACGACTGCACATCGCATATCATAATCTCCACATTGTCTCCAACACTATTATCTACCTTACCAATTCCACCGGAACGACGGTTGCGGGTATAATCAATTGCCGCGAAATAGTGAAGACGAATGTCAGCGGCAGAGTCGCAGCCAAACGCAAAAGCCACTTTCTTTTCAACTGAAATAGCAGATTTTGCCAACGCCAGACCAATGTGCCTGGCAACGCATACAAAGATAATGCGATATTTTTCCGACAATCCGATCGGAGACAGAGTTTTGCCAGTGCCAGTGGGAGCAGTATATAGAACCAGCTTAGGAACAAAAGGGCAATCTGGTGCAGGCGGCTTGCAAATGCTAAATAGTTGTTTTTGATGGGCGAATAATGCACGGTCTTCATATTTGAATAGATAGGTGTTACGCTCAATGAATTCATATGCATTGGTAATAATCTCGCTGGTTTTTGTGAAAGAGTTTGCATACGTAATGATGCTGTCAATGATACGCATCAGATGACAGTTTAAGTTTGAAATAGATGTTTTTTTCAGTTGCATTAAGGTGTAAAGATAGAACGCATATTTTTGTTTTGATTTGTAAATTTGTTTCAAGAGTTCTGACGCAAGGTCAAGCAACAAGAACTCAAATACTAATGACTTGTTATCTCCAAGTGTGGAATCCAAATTTTGAATGCGAAATTTGTCCAGACTTTTCATATGTTTGAGTTCTCCACCGCCAGCGGGTTGAATTGTGATGGATGCAAGTGGGGTATCTTTTCCATACTTTGTAATAGTCTTAGTAATGGGTTCTTCAAAATACTTGGTAAATAACAGTCGTTCTGTTTCTGGCGACCGGTCAATCTTCAAGAATGAATATAATGACTGATGGTCATTTGTGCGGATGTTCACGTTTTCGTAACCAGCCACAATCATTTTTAGAATTTGTTTTTCATTTGGTGAAACGGGCACTTCAATAGTCTCCCATTCCGAACGGGTGAGTTTGCTTTGAGTAAGATCCATTTTAGCGTGTAGTTAGTATAGGTTAAAACCGTATGATTGATGCAACAATTGAATAATTTTAGAAGTAATCAATTTTTTACGTAAAATGGCGAAAATAAATGTATTGTTGGGTATATTATGGATAAGTACAACAGACTTTGTGCAAATATAGAGGATCAAATGACCGCAGATTGCAATCACATAAATTACACCGACCCATATTGTGAATTGTTACGAACAATTTACACAGATTGTGTAACATATCGTGACAAAAAACTGCGCACATTATTAGAACAACAATCAAAAGAAATAAAACAAAAGAGGCAAAAATAAAATCAAAAGTTGCGTAAAAGACATAGAAATGTTGAATAGTAGTATATTAGCTAATGTTCAACAATTTATTCAAAACAAAATATAATACGGTTTCATTTGAGGACGTACAAAGTGCCATATTAAAACCCACCCACTACATCATTATAAATACCATGTCAGCGACAAATCAAAATTGTTTGATAAAAACGACCATTTCATATCAAAGCGAGGAGAACCTAATCAACGAATATCTAAATAATTATGATTTTAGTAGTAAAACATTCATTATATATGGCGAGAACGCAAATGATGATAGTATAGAGACGAAATTTAGACAGATGCAGGGACTGGGTTTTGCGAATGTATACATTTATCGCGGCGGGTTGTTTGAATGGTTACTATTACAAGATATATATGGACAGGATGAGTTCCCGACCACGAGTAAATTATTAGACATATTAAAATATAAACCGACGAGAACCTTGAACCACTAATTAGACAGAATTCTTAGAATATGTATTTTCGTAACTCAAACTCATTTCGGCACTCCGATTTTCAATAGCAATCTTATCCGGGTCAACATAGTTATATTGAATGCGATCGGTTAGATATGCAGAATAAAATATGTTCTCTTCTGTGTTTGCAAGCGAATTTGTCTGAATGAGTTTTCCGGCAAGGAAAAGCACGTTTGTAATAAACACGCTGGTAGTTTTGCTATCTAGGTAGTTGTAATATACAGAGTATCCACTAAATATAGTGTTGGACAAAAAGAAAAACATCGCAATGTAACTGGCAAGTTGATAATTATGATCTAAGTTGAGAACCAATTGTCTCTTATTCTTAGGTAAAAGCATCAATGCTTCTCCAACCGCATCATTGTCAGATGCGAACTCCTTATTTATATCCAAATAGTTAATTAACGTATTTTCACGCCGCACTTCAACAGCGTAAAGATATATAAACGCAATGAGTGTGGCAATATTTACTCCGGCATTCACGCTATATACGACGGTACTTTTAAACATGTTATCGGTTGCCCCACACATATCTTCACCGCACTTTTGTGGGACAAACATAATGAGCATGGTGCCCATTAGTACGCGATATAACTCTAAAACAAACGATATGGAGACATTGAAACGTTGCATAAAATCTTGATCCTTTAATCTAGATACAATGCAATTACAACACTTGGCCGGTTCTACCGGTTTCTGGATACTATTAACGGGCATGGGCTTCGCTGAGGAAGTAGATACTAACTCTGTTTCCATAACAGTATACACACTCTGCCTATTTTTTTTGGGGTCTAGATAAAAAATTGAATACAATCAAACGGGCATTTAGTTAAAATATCTAAGATTATAATACAATGACCCAACCAATCATTATCTCCATTGAAGGCAATATCGGTGCAGGAAAGACCACCATATTGGAAGAACTCAAAACCAGAATGGGCGATTCCTCTTATATTATATTTGTAAAAGAGCCGGTTGATATTTGGGAGACAGTCCGTGACGAAGACGGAAAAACGATACTAGAAAAATTCTATGAAAATTCTAAAAAATATGCATTCCAGTTTCAGGTTATGGCGCTTACGACCCGGTTGTCGTTGATCCGCAATACCATTCGTGAAAATCCGGACTGCAAAGTGATTATTTGCGAGAGGTCAGTAGACGCAGATATGCAAATATTTGCAAAGATGTTATACGCCGATGGGATAATATCATATATTGACTATAAAATATACTGTTTGTTGGCAAAAGAACATTCACACGACTTTGTCGTGGATGGTTATGTGTATATCAACGCGGATGCAGAGGTATGTCACAATCGCGTAACAAAGCGGTCTAGAACGGGCGAAAGTCAAATAGAATTGGCGTACTTACAGAAGTGCAAGAAGTATCACGATGATTGGTTGGAGAATTATAAAGAATGGGATTGCAATAAAGAAAAGATAAAAACCCGCGTATTGAATTTAAACACAAACGCAGACGTAACATATGATAAAAACGACGAGGACGACTTAGGTAACCAGTGGATCAATGGCATTGAGCAGTTTATCAATGACATTATTATTGCGAAACAACAGAATTAATTGAATTTAACGATAATTTGGACATTTTCTTTTTTTATGCATTTGCACGCCGAAATGGATAACTCTTCGCGGCGTTTCCGCGTTTTTGAATTATTCAATTGGATAGTGCTCTCTTCATCTACCGGCGTACGTCGTTTCGTAGTACTATTTCGTTTATTCATATCGCATTCAATCGCATCATAATTGTTTTTAATATAATCAATAATGTTGTTATCAAGTGCCCATTTGAAGAAATTTAACTGACCAATAGTAGTTTCCATATATTGTTCATTGTCGTACGGGATAGATACGCGGTCCCACCTACAAAAGGGGTCAAACCGCTTCTTAGAATATGCTTTTAACTTTAATTTATAGTCATTGTACACCTTAAACCGCGTGATTGTTTGCGCTTCTGCGGTGCCACAAGTTTGCTCATAAACTGTATAATATTTTTTCGCATAATTCGTGACAAACCAGTCAACGATGCGTAATGATATATCGGAATCGCCATTTATAATTCGTATCATTTTATTGAGATTTTCACGATTATTATAAAATTCCATTAAACTGGATAGCAATAGGTCATTCTGTGTATTTAATGTGTTTGCTCGTAACATATTTGATATGTAATATGTCTATTGTTTATGCAGTTTTCAAATTATTATTTGTATTGTAAAAAATTTTATCACATAATATTTTAGAATAAATGGGGGGCAAGAACCATCCGCAATGGACAATTTGGTTACACGAACTATTGCATCAAGACTATTCTGATGCCAAATTACAAAATTCCATTAGCGAGATTGCAGAAGATGCATATATCGCAATAAATGAATATAGTAATGCGACAAATATTGCAATTGCGGTTCGTGATGTCATTTTATCCGTTGGGGCTACATTGTCTAGTGTCAATAACACGAATTCAATGTATTTTACAATAAGTAATGCCGATGGATCTAACACATATATATTATTAGAAATGGAGAACAAATTACATATAAACAACGCAGACTGGTTGAATAGATTAGGCTTAGTTAACGATAAACATCGAGTGAATGTGTACTTATCCGTAATGGTTCCAAATAATGAAATTGCGAACAATATATGCAATAATATATTTAGTATTGATGGTAGAAACAAGATCAATTACTTGCATACATACATGTATTTTGTTCACAATGCAAGATAAAAATACCGTAATATATTAGAAATGATTGTTACCGAAATAGTACGTATAATATTTTTGGCATTAGACAAATTATTGACATCTAGCATGGGATTTGATGATGAAATATATGATGTATATGATGATATGTACAAGTATCACGATCATCAGGCGTGAATTTGATTATGCAATTGCTGAATACATAATATATAAAAATCAATGTATATATTATATTAAACACGATAAACTTCTTTATATTTATCTGGGTCAGATCTTAACAACCGTAGTTTATCTTTTTCTAAATCATCTGGGTCATTTGGACGTTTAATAAAAAATGCTTTCTTTCGTTTGTTTTCATCTTCAAAATTTTCACTTAAATATGACAAGGTTAAGAAAATACGTTTACTTTCCAATGGACAGTTTGTTGGTTCTGGATTACCGTGCCAAGAATAATCGTTGCACGTAAATAGTATAAGACGATTAAACGCTGGTGCAATGCTGTCTATTTTTTCTATAAGTTTTGCATTATTATCTACACAATTTTCGCCTTTCCATATTTCCAAATGACATCCATATTCATCTTTCCATTTATAACTTAAATAAATTCCCAATGTAACTTGTTTTTTCAAACCTAATGTCGGATGTATCCCGGCATCAACATGAATATCTAATTTATCACCAGGTCCATATGTATGGACCCCCCAAAAATTCCTCGTTGTATCTAGTTTTAAATCATATCCAACAATTTTGGATAATTCAGATACAAATCTATCGCTCGTTAGTTCATTAAATAATGTTTGTAAATAATGTGGAAACTTGAATTTATCTCTTAATGTATATTTTTGTTCAAATGGATTATTATACCTATCCCACTCTTCTCCTGGAATGTTCAAAATTTCATTTTGGAGATCTAACGCAAACGTTGTATTTAAAAAATTATCAAATTTTCCATATGGGAATGGTAGAGTATTCAATGACAATCCGTTTATAGTATTATTTATAATAGACATATTATATAAAATATTATCGTGTTTAACTTTAAGTTATTTTTGTATGGATGAACAAAGCAATTCATATAATTATGGTTAAAATCAAATTATACGTTTGTTAATTTTCATTAGTCTCCTTAGTGTTTTCTATCAATTTATCAAAATCATTACATAATTCTTGTACTGTGTCATATGCGGTATCACAGAAGACGGGTTGGTTATAAAAACATAATAACAAGTCTGGATTTTCCATTAAAAATTTAACCTTGAAATATGCATATTCAATCGATTTTTCATCCTTTGAATTGTAGAATATAATACGATTTTTATTCAATATTTTTGCGTCATATTCATCAAACGACCCAGCATATATAGGAATTGCTCCACCCAAACAACAATCCATTAATTTTTCCGTTATATATCCAGGTACATTGTCATAATCAATGTTCTCGGAACATATATTAAACTTGTAGTTCTGTAAATACCTTATTTTTCCGATTCGGTTTAATTCTTCATTTGAACAGTTGTTAAATACTTTGCTCGGACAATCAATGTGAGCAACCGTTTTTAATTTTTCAAATATACAAGTTCTAGTACCAGGATCCCAGTTATTAATTAACACATTATACTGTTTCGACATTAATTGTGTTGCATTTGTATTTTTCACATTACTATTGATGTGATTATAATAATATTTGTTTTTCATTTCAAATTCGGTGATGAACATATATAATGGATATTTATATCTTCCGTTTACTGGGTCGTGGTTAATGCAGCCAAAAATGTATTTGAATTTATTCTCATTTAATGCTTTATACGAATATTCGCAAGAACCGCCTTCAAATCCAAAATGGTGTATAGGTTCAGTTATAAATAACAACGGGTTTAAATGTGTGTTCTCAAATATCCAATCATATTCACTTCGTTTCAATCTAACGTCTACTACTAAAATATTAGAGCCAGTATATTTTTTGAAAAAGTCTACACCATTAGATTCTTTATACAGAATGTGCATCGTATACCTGTTTGGGATATTTTGTATATTCACAACAAACGTAAAACCATCGGTTGTTTAATGACGACGTTTGGTTATTCTCTTGGATTTTCGTTTACGTATTGTTGTTTTGTGCATACGTTTACCACCAAATTTGGTTATATATCTTTGTACGTCAGGCGGCAGCTGAATAGTAGGTTCGTCTTTTGTGCCTTCTGGACCTTTACGCCCGACCTCTAATAGCGCTTGTTTTTCCGGTATAGTCATTTTGCCTTGCGTATCATAATATAATTGAACATCTTTCACCTCACCTAAATTAGTGCCATCAATATCTACTACATTGCGGTTTCGTGATTTGTTTTTAATTTCTTTTAATGTTCCGACGTATTTCATATGATAAAGCTTAATGTCGTCTGGCACTTCTACGTTAGTGCCACTGTAAACTACCCGGTTCAAACCATATTGTAATTCAACTGGTTGGTAATTTGTAAATGACATTTATATAATATCTTGTTATATAATATTGGGATGTTCAGCGGGCTGCGTTTAGTTGCATTTGGGCTATTATACACTGCGTTTTCAGCATTGACATATTCCGTAACGGGTAGCACTTGCATATGTACGACGGTGCAATGTCCAGTTGTTGGAGTAAATACATTGGTAATGGGCGATGGGGGATCAACAGTAAAATACACATATATTGAACACAACGGACACGCGGTAGTATCGTCTGTCAAAGGGGTTGTTTCACCTAAATCTTTGGATAAAGGCACTGAACCGACAAAGTGCACACAGGATTATTCTCGTATGTTAGAAGATGACGGTTCAAATGATTGTGATGCTGGACATATTATGGCAAATCATCTAGGAGGATATGGCAACGAACCGATAAACATTTTCCCGCAGAAATTCGCGATTAATCGTGGCGCATACGCACAATTTGAAGGAAAAATATATGAATGCATCAAGAGCGGAGCAAACCAAGCCACGTTAAATTGGCAATTCTCATATGAAAGCACAAACCATACAATGCCCAATAAAGTAGTGTATAGTGCGGATTTTGATAAGGGGGATTGCACACACTTAGAAGATACTTTTGCGAATTAAGCGGTGCGGTTTGTTTAATTGTGACATTTCAGCTTACTACCAATCATACGAAAATAATAATTGTTATACATTACATTTTTGTCCAACGCTTTTGCCAATGTCTTATCACTCATTTTTAGTTGTTTTATGCAATCATATTTGCAAACAAATTCTTTTATTAATTTGTTGTCGTCAGTATATTGCCCGACGCCATCTTTATACAATAAGGGGGTGCCATATTTTTGTTCGAATGAGTTTCTTAATTCATCCGCACATTTATCATATAGTGCATAATAATGTCCGTTGGTTAGCGATGCGTTTTTAACAGGAGTATCTAATGCAGAATGAGAAGCATAACCATTTTCAATAGCCGCCGTTTTTCGGTCGATATACACATTCAAAATTTCGGTTTTGTCATTGTTCATTTTTGCAATATAGCCGAGGTTTTGTGTCTTGGTTTCTTTGGTTGGGGGCAGATCATGGATTACATTCGGGTTCAAACTTCTATCTACAAAAGACCAACGATATTCATTGTAAACGGTATTTTCTTTCACCGCCTTATCAATGCTCGGTCGTTTAACCTTGAAATTGTATTCTTTCAAACATTCTGCCACGGATTCGTACACTTTTACAATAGCCATCGTTTCGGGGTTGATTTTTTGGAGACGCGGGCCGACCGTTATTAATGGTTCATTGAACCCAGTGGTCGTTTTAATTTGTGCTGAATTCATTTTGGAGATGATGTCCAGGTTCATTGTTTCTAGATTATCTATTTTGCACGATAACTGTTTTACGTTTTGAAGCAACTCGTGAATTAATACATTGTCATTATTTGATGTTTTCATTTCCAACATTAGTTTTAGTTGTTGAATTTCTAGTTCTAACTTATGCGTATCATTGTTGTTAAAATATTTGATATTATTATTGATTATATCTAATAAAGCAGGATAAGACAGGTTCTTTCCTATTAGAAAGAGTTCTAGCTCGGTTTCGTGTCCAGGTAGGTCGGTTACTCTATTTCGTCTAATCGAATCGTGCTCTTTCATAAATGTTTCAAAATCTCTGCTCCGATTAACGGCAAAGCAATCTAATAACAAACACTCGTCATATTTCGTTTTATGTTCATTGTATCTACCCAATACTCCTTTCCGACTTTCGCCGATTTTTATGATATATTGACCGTTTTCAAATGTTTTTACCTTCATTATATAAAAAAGGGCACCGCTCGTCGCATATTCTTGCATTAATATCTTTTCCCGTTCTAAACACTTCTGTTTCGCTAACTTGGCGTCGTATTCTTGTTTTTGTTTATCTTCTATTTGAAGGATTTCATTTTTTGCGTTTTCTAATTGAAGTTTTAATTCATTGCTTTCTTCTACTAAAACTTCTTGTAAAACAGTTTCTAACTTAATATAATAATCGTGTATTTCATCTGCTTTTTTTGTTCCGGCTTTTAAACAGAATTTTTTGAACGTTTCAACATTTAACATAAATATTTCTTTGTTGTGACCTCCGTGTATCTTATCATCTTGCTTTCCCGGCTGGGAAAGCAAGATTGTATAATCCTTATTTAACACAAAATTCTTTTCAAGAAGCACTTTTGCTTTAACTTTTTGCCCAAAACCTAACCATTTCCACATATTATCAAGGTCAATTACAAAATCATTCTTATTGTCGTGCTTCAAATAGCAATAAAAACTTGCTAAAAACATCTGTTGTTCATAATTATTAAAGTGTTGTTGCACCTTCTCCACTAATTTTGACTGATAATTACCATTTAACTTGGTAATTGGATTGCTTTCTATGAGATTTACAATGTCTATGCTCATTCTATACATTATTTATCAGTATTTCTTATGTTGTTTTTTGATTTAATAACCAAAAAACAACAATTGAAGATTTGAATGTCGTTAAAATGATGAATATACAAACAAATAATAAAGAAATAATAAATACTGATGAAGAAAAACGCGAGGCAGCACGCGTTCGTAAGGTAAACCAACGTCAGCGATTAAAGGACACGTATGGCAATGACGAATACAACAGACAAAAGGCAGCAAAGTTGGCAGAATATAGAAAAAATAGAAAATGGAGACTAATATGTGATGATTATGATGCATTAATTTATAATTTTTTTATAAATTAATTAAGTTTTACATTAGAATATTTTTATTTTGTTTTTTACGGTTAATTTTTATTAGTTTGAAGGTCACGCATAAAATGTAGGTCCCTCAATTTGAGTACGCCACGCCAGCCATACCGCTCATCACGCGCAAAACGTTGTAATTGACGGCATACACACGCACCTTGGCGGTGTTGGTTCCGGAGACGGTTCCGGAGGAAAGAACGAGCTGCAACACTGCATTATCAATGCGAGAGAAGTTGCACGACCCGCTGGGTTGGTGTTCCTCAGGTCTCAATGCAAAGGAGTACACGTTGATACCGCAGTCAGGGGCACGGGTGTGGTGCTGGAAGGGCTGAACAGTGTCGAAGTAAGAACCCTCACGCTCAGAGAAGCGGTCCTGGCCGTTGAGCTGCAACTTGGCAGTGACAACGGGGTTCTCACCCCAGCAGTGCATATCGAGGGCAGTCTCAGCAAGCACGAAGGTGCCGGCATCAGTGAGGGAGGCACCATCAGCAGCATTACCGGATGCCGCGTCCTGGATACCATCCAACTGGAAAACACCGCTGGTAATAACGGTGGCAGACTGGGCAGCGTTACCGAAGGCAATCACGGCGTTGGGGAGGGCATCAATGGCATCAGTGTAGTTGAAGGGCTGAGCACCAAGGGTCTTGAACAGAGTGGAAGAGTTAATCAAGGACGCACAGTAGTCAACGTTGGCATCGGGCTGAACAACCCAAACAAGCTCCTTGCAAGGGTGGTTGAAGTTCAACTTGATCTTGTTGGAGGAAGATCCGACAGACTCGTCACCAGTGAACTGCACCTGCTCAATGAGGTACTCGTGGGGGTTCTGAGCCATCTTGCGGCGCTCATCGGTATCGAGGAAGATGTAATCCACGTACAGAGAGGCAGCAACAAGGGACTGTTGGTAAGCCGAGGACACAGACACGGTGGCAGATCCGGCAGCCAATGTGTTGACGGCCCACAAGCACTCACCAATGGGGCGGAAATCAATGTTGATCTTCACCTCGTGGTACTGAAGGGCAATCAAAGGAAGGGCAAGTCCGGGGTTGCGGCAAAACCAGAACTGCAGGGGCACGTAAAGGGTGGTCTCGGGCAGGGCTCTGCGGGGAGCGCACACCTGGTTGGGGGCAGAGGAGGCGGCGCAGGGACCAGACACTTCGGCGAAGGCGGGGTCGGTGATGTAGGTAAGCTGGGTGGTGTTACCAATCATCTTGAAGTAACCAGACTGTTGCTCCTTGGAGAGGGTCAGTTGGTTCCAGATGTGCATCCAGTCACCATACTGACGGTCAATGCGCTGACCACCAATCTCAACCTCAACCTGGGCAACCAACTGCTCACCGATGAAATCTAACCAACGGGCATAGACAGGGCCAGTTCCACTGGCACCCATAGTCTGGTTGATCTCGGGGAGGGTCACCTGGAGGTAGGTGCGGTAGGCAAGATCACCATTGCGGCTGATCGTGCAGGTCACACGGCGTCCGAAATCAGCCTGACCAGAGAAGGTCTGCTCAATGGACTCCATTGCGAAGTTGGTGTGGCGTCTGTAAGACACCTTCCAGAAAGTAATCTCGGGGGTTCCGGTAAGGAACACGTCTTGTGCGCCGTAGGCGACTAATTGCATCAAACCACCAGCCATTGTATGGAATTATATACTGTGTAAAGAAAAAAATTTGGAGAATTAACATAAATAACATAATTAAATAATTAAATTGGCTAAACTGTTTTACATAATTTTTAATTCGTATATAAGCACTGCGATGACCCCTACCAATTAGTATTACAATTATAACATTGTAAGTAATAATTGTAATTTGGTGAACTATTCCTAAATAATGACGGGTTACAAATATATTACGTGAAGGAATGTGTCACATAATATAGGATACGGGGGGTTTTGAATTATGTTGTGGTAGACACTACATAATCTGCTGCAAAGTGCATTGAATTTACAATATGAAATTATCAGCATTGTAATTAGATAGCAAGAAAGTTTCTAAATAATTCTCTTGGAAAACTTCTTGGCGGTTCTCGTGTTTCTTTGTAAAAATATAGGTATCATTTGATTTTTTCACAGTCCACCCTTGTTCTAGTGCATTTGCTAAAAAGATTAGTTTCTGGAAAACTGATTTGTCGACCTTTATATTATTGGGTGTGTCTGCAACCAAATGGTTCTGTTTGTTATTCATATAGATATAGAATTACACATACAACAAATCGCATACAATTACGAGTTCCAATCATTGACTAAAATAAGATAATCTAGACCGGATTTATTTTGCTATTTCGTGTTTTCACTGGATACACATATTGTATACATTAAAAAATGCAAACAATGTATGCATACGCAATTGAAGATGCAATGTAAAATATATAAAACTAACTATGTATAGTTTTGTATAATGCCGGAGGCAAATACTGCTCATCGCCCATTTTCTCGCAAGGCTTGTCTAGCCGATTTTTTTGATGACGATGGTGATATACCTACATCTTGCAATCAAAATAAGTATAATAACAATTATTCACAGAATGATAATGTTGTAATTGCTAAAAATCAACAAGAATTTGGTCATAGAAAACGGATCAAACCCTGACGCACAGGAACCAAAAGTCAGCAACAAATCGTGCCCAAGGGTTTTAAAAAGGGGTTCCGTGGATAAATCAACCGTCTCGCGATTAATACGTGCATGACGCAATTTAATTGAGTTACGCTCTTAAATTGTCGACAACCTATATAAATACAAGATGGTGCAAATGATAAAAATAACAACGCAAAATATATTTTTATCATTTTATTGTTAGTATGTCTAATATACTTGAATTGTCATAAAATCAACATAAAAACACTAGAATAAATATTCTATTATCACACAATAGATTGAATGTCCGGTTCTCATAATGTAAAACAAACAGGACATAAACCATCACTGAATACGATTGATGAAAAGCATACTGATATGTTAAAGCAGATTAGTACAGTTGATACCGATATTATTCCCAAGTTAAATGCCGAAAAGGAGAAATTAAAGAGTTACATTCGTACATTGCATACGAACCAAATCTCGGAATACTTAGACGCCAGAGATAGAATAAATGAAATCCGAACAGAAATCCGTAAGCATAAGAAAGAGAGCAAAGATTATATGTTAAACAACGCCAAATATATATTTGACTATTTTGAGCAAAAGCAACAGATATCAAACAAAATGGAAAAGTCCCAGAATATGAGTTCAGTAAACACATTTTTTAAAATTAAATCCACAAATCCTACATCAGATAATGAAGCTAGCAATAAATACGCCAAATTAAAGAGAAACTGCCAAAAGTATTGGCGAAATGTAACAAATGACCTTACGAATATACAAGACTACAACATTAAAACGGACGTATGTGACGGATGTAATATAGGTGAACTCATCCCGCAAGACGAAGAGGGCATTCTTATTTGCAATAATCGAAATTGTGGAAGGTTTGTTACCTATATTGTAGATAGTTCAAAGCCAAATAACAAAGAGCCCCCCAATGAAGTGTCTTATACGGCATACATAAGATTGAACCATTTCAAAGAAATCCTCTCGCAATTTCAGGCAAAAGAAACGACGCAAATCCCGGAAGAAGTATTAGAAGCAATTCGGGCACGCATAACAAAAGAGCGTATTACGGATATGTCGTTAATTAACTACGATAAGATGCGCGATATTTTACGAAAATTGGGTTTAAATAAATACTTTGAGCATATTCAGTATATAAATTCTCTGTTTGGAATTAAACCACCGGTTATGAATGAGGAATTGCACGAAACCTTGTGTGTTCTCTTCATAGAGATACAAAAACCTTGGGCGGTTCACTGCCCCGCTAACAGAACCAATTTCTTCAATTATACATATACCCTACATCAACTATGTGTGTTACTAGACCAGACGCAATATTTGCCATATATACCTATGATGAAAGATCGCGAGAAACAACTGGAACAAGATATGATTTGGAAAAAGGTCTGCCAAGACTTGGATTGGGAATTTTTCCCATCAGTATAGATTTTGATTATCTCCGCCAAAATCTATATAAACAATACGTAACATTTAGTATAAGTGTATACCAATGAGCAGTCCGATGTTCTCCTATCCAACTGATTTAATTATTTCATATGCCAATGACGCTGAGTATCGAAAATGTATACGACAAGTATTTCAAATGAATTCAGCCAGTTATCCCGACATTGTTCATTCCGACATTGACCCAGTTAGTCGTGATGAACTTGAATATGACAACAATGCAGCCAATTTTGCAATGGATTATGTGTTTGATAAAA
>Ga0209770_10000852_pt1 | contig 16127 bp, 23 predicted proteins | sample LauGreSu1BDMLBDD_2_FD_187572 | JGI IMG/M metagenome (GOLD analysis project Ga0209770, IMG submission 187572) | Freshwater lake microbial communities from Lake Michigan, USA - Su13.BD.MLB.DD (SPAdes) (version 2) | ecosystem: Environmental > Aquatic > Freshwater > Lake | place: Lake Michigan, USA...
CGTACATCTGCTTTTGAAGCGCGAGGGATTCTTTTGCAGATTGCGATTGCAGTAGCGCGGCCTTGTCCGCAGACTGAGCTTGCGCCTTCGCAGCCTTGCTCGCCGCTGACGACGCCATCGCACCGCCGATGAGCGACGCGCCTGCACCAACTATAGCACCTACAATAAAAGCCATCTTAATGCTCCAGTTTCAGTTGGTCGGCGTAGGCAAGCTCCTGCTTGTTATTATCACCGCCCTGCAATTGGTCAACTGTTGATTCCGTAAGTTCTTCGACCAGCTTATCAAGATCCGTCTCGTTTGTCGCGTGGATGTTTGTCCAGACCGTATCCTCAAGCGCGTGGATGGCACGCTTTGTACCCGGCTGCGAGACAATGGTGACCGGCGCTACGAGATCCATAATGCCATCCTCGGAGATAACATGGACGTGGCCTTGAGAGAGGATGCAAAAATGTGTCGTTTTATGAACAGCGCCAGTAAGGATCGTACCGGCAGGCATGAACATCTCGCGGGCGTACATCCCGTTGGCAAAGTAGTGCTTAATAGGCAAAAATGCAGGGGGCATCCCCTGCATCATGTCTTCGATCTGTTGAACTTGTTCTCTCATTCTGGCACAGGCTCTGGCTCGGTTGTGGGCTCAAGTTCTGGTTCAGGCGTTGGAACAGGCTCCTCAACAATAATCTTAACTTCGCCCGTCTGTACATTTACTTCAATTCTGTCCATGATTTTTACTCGTACAAGATGTTGATAGTGCCAGCGTCAAAGGTGTCCGTTCCGCCTGATGTAGTGATGCGTACACGATCTAGTGTTCCTCCAAGGGCAACTGAACCTGTTGTTGTATTATTATTATTTATACTGTTTGCTGGTGCTGCAATTCCAGAACAAACCCAAGTGTTTGAATTTATAAGTGTAATAGTAAGGTGTCCAACTGTAGTATAAGTTGCGGCAGTTGTTTCAAGAATAAGAAATCCAGAAGAGTATGCTATATATGTGTTGGATGCTGAAGCTTGTCGAGCTACATTACCTGTGTATCCAGAAGATGTAACTGAACCCGCGCCAAGCTGAACCATTAATTGTGATGTTCCATTTGTACTTACGCCGGTAAACATCACAGTAATACGCTTCACCCACGATGGTATGCTTGTAAAGTCAATGCTTGTCCCACTGGTAGACGCAACCGCAGTGCCAGAGTTAAGCCCCAGTACCGCGCCTGAGTTAATCGTAACGCTTGCGCTGCCATCAATTGTTACGGTCATGCCCAAGCTCCTACGGAAATGTTAGCGCCGGACGCGCCGATTGGGTAGATCAGAAAGTAGCTGCCTGCAAGGGTTGAATAAGCACCGCCGGGAGCAGCAGAGAGCGTGTATTGAGGCGTGAACGTACCGCCGCCATTGATGCTAACAGTGCCTTTTATATTTTGCATAAAAAATTGAGCTGCAGATGCAACGGTTCCCATAGATGTTGCTGACACAGTTTGAATAAATGCTTGTATGGTGTCTGAGTTTGATAAGTTTGTAAAACTTGTCGTATTAGATTTTTCAATAATACCATAACCAATGTTATTAACAGTAGCAGACCCGCCAAATCCAACTGAAAAAGTGTGTGATGTCGCGCCTGCGGCTTTACTTAATGCAATTACAGACTCAAAAGCGTATATTGTTGAAGTAGACAACGTGACGCTAACGCCAAATGTGTTTTGTGCGGTTGTGACGTTTGCGCCTGCAAGGTTAGATTCCAACCGAAAGAACTGAGCGCCGGGTATGATCCCGCGCTGCGTGCCTTGCGCTGTGGCGTAAAACGCCTTGCCATCAAACTCGACAGAGCCGATAGCGGGTGTTGTGCCAAGGAGAGTGTCTGCACCTAGAACAATTGAACTCATGCCCATGTTCCTACGTTAATAAGCCCTGCGGAGCCAATTGGGTAGATTAAGAAATACGACCCTGCAAGGGTTGAATAAGGGCCAACGGACACTGATGTAGTGTATTGTGGGATAAACGTACCGCCAGCGTTAATGTTGACAGTGCCTCTTAATTGCATTGGCCAATTCCAATTAGCGGTTGCACTAGCATTGCCCATAGAAGCTGCTGCGGCTGTGTTTGAAAAAAATGTAAGCGGGCCACTGCCTGAACCTGATGTAAAAACACCGGAGAGAGCATTGTACACGCCGCCATATAAAATATTGTTAATTGTAGCTGCTCCAGCAAAACTAAGAGACAAACTATGCGCTGTTGCGGTAGCTGTTTTTGAAAAAACAACAACCATTTCAAACGCATAAACTGTGCTTGAGGACAGCGTTACACCAAGCGATGACCCATATATGCCTTGTGCGCTAGTTGATGCTGTCCCTACATAATCAGCGTTTAACCGATAGAACTGAGAGTTAGGAATGACGCCCCTTTGTGTTCCTATTGGTGTGCCATAGATAACAGGAGAAGCGTATTCTAACGCCCCCGCTGTCGTAGTGCCAAGAGTGTCAGTGGTGAGTACAATTTGAGACATCAGAGAACCACCCAACGTGAGCCAGACGAGATCGTAACTACCGCGCCTGAGTTAATGGTTAAAGGGCCAACAGAGTTGGCGTTCTTGGTAGAAGCAATCGTGTAAGATGTCGTAATGACTTTTTCGTTCAGGTTGAACACAGCGTCAGAGCCACCGCCCGTAGCGCCGCCGCCAATTGAACCCCAACTACTGCTATAACCTTCAAAGGTAGCCAGCGTTGAATTATAACGGATCATGCCCGCAACAGCTTGATCGGTAATCGTCGTAGACGCTACCGTCTGCGATGCACTGACCATGTACGTTCCTGCCCCGCCTGTGCCGGTCAAGAACTCTGTAATGCGCGTGCCAGCGGTAACACCCGTACCTGTGATCGTCGCGCCGACATACGCCGCGCCTGTAGATACAGATGAAAGGGCAAGTGTTGTACCTGTGATCGACCCAATGCCGGTAAACGACCCTGCGCGTTCAGCCGTCGTGCCTTCAGGAATCTTGAACTGCCCCGTGCCGCTGCCGTACAAATAACTGCCGACCGTGATAGAGCCAGATGCGTTTAGCGTGCGGCCAGAGATATCTTTGGTAGCCGAGATTGTTTCAAAAGTCGATGTACCGGTAAACGCCGTATTCGGGTCTAACAGCACCGTGCCTGTAGCCGCAGGAAACGTAATTGTGTTTGCGCCCGCAACAGGGACGGTCACCAAGTCTACATAACCGGATGTGCTACCGTTAAGGCGAAGCGATGTGATGCTAGATGCAGGGACACCGGCAATATTGTCGTTCGTCCAGATCGTAACGCCTGCCGAGGTCTGCAACACAAACTTATAGTTGCTGCCGGTAGTCAACCAGACTTCGCCCGCGACACGCCCCGCCGAGTCAAGCACAATCGGGTTGGTGTTAGCCGTAGCGCCGGTGCTGTCAGTGTACGAGGCAAGCGGGGTAGTCGTCCCAGCGGCGTAAGTATACAGCAGACCGCCCGTCAACGGATCGCCGTTGTCGTCGAAGAACTGCCAGCCTGCACCGGCTAAAGGGGAAAGAATGACTGCCATAGCCGCACCCTACATTGATTTTCACTATTGCACAAGTTGGTAAGTCGCCGTGAACGCATAGACCGTTGACGTGGTATTCGTAGCGTTAAATCGAAACTCAAACTGGTCATTCGTAATATCAGCCAAGATAGCACCCTGCGCTGTACCGCCCGCAGTCGTGGTAGCAAACGTGCCTGCGGCTTGGCCAGAAGATGTAAAGTTACTGGCAACAGGAAGCGTCATTTTCAAATTACACGCGCCAATAGCTGTCGCTTGTATCGTGACTTGGCCGCTAACCGTAACCGTATTGTAGACCTGAAAATACTGACAAATTGCGGGTGTGCTAGACGTGATGTTGGTCGTGTTGGTCAATGTCGGCGTGTAGACATCACTTACGATTGTGTTCAGGTTTTCAAAAAACCGAAACCAAGCACGGGACACTAACCCTGTAGTTGGGTCTGTTAGCGGGACTTGTGTGGTTGGGACGCGGTTTGCATTAGGCACTTGAACCGCTCAACAATAGATTTGCGCCAACAATCGCTATCTTCACAGGATCTGTTCCTGACACCTCATACACCCGGTCGCGCAGTTTATTGGTCATGCCCAGCCGACGCCAGAACGTGCGAGTGCCGTAAGCACCGATAGCACCCATTGACGACCAATGCTCATTTGACCAAGTATGCCCGCCATCGTCCGACCAACGAAGCATGGCTTGTGGGTCATCGCCCTGCCCGTTGTTAAGCCCGACGCCTGTTTCAGCATCAAGTTGAAGGCTGTGTTGGGCTGTACGGACAAGCGTGTTCTGGTCTTGGGGCAGAGCCCGCCATGAACGAAGCCAACGCTGCGGTTGGTCATCGTCAGAGTAAGTCTCCAAATCAAACGCATAAATGCGGCCATCATTATAATCACCGACGATAACTTGATGGTTGAACGCCATCTGGCAATTGGAACGATGACGGGTATACGCCCCGTTTACCCACGCAGCCCGTTCGTGCCAGTTGTCGGTTGCGACATCATACACCCACGTTGCACCGGCAGATGGAAAGATCAGAACGTAGAAGGCGTGGCCATCCTGTTGGTATGTGTAGCCGATAGCATCCGAGATATCGCCGTACTGTTGAATTTGCCACTCAATAGCGTGCGTTGAGACACGTTGGCCTGTGTAGCCGTTTGTGCGGTAGACGATACCCTCACCGCGTGCATCGCCACCGAGCCAGAACACGCCGTTGTCCAGTTTGGCAACAGAGTATGCAGCTACGCACCCGATTTCGTTGTAAGCGCCCTGAATACGGGTTAACGGAAAGCCTGCATTGCCCGCGTCGTACCAGACTTCAACCGAGTTCGTACCAAACAACCATGCCTCGCGATGGTCGATAATAAGCGAGACAAGGCCGTCAGGCGAACCTTCAGCACTGGCGAAATCAAGCGGATCTACAGACGATCCATCAAGAAGAACCGTTGTCCATACGCGCTGTGAGTTAGGCTCGTTGAAGACAAAATACCCATCCAGATACCCGACCGTAACCGCGCCGGGGAAATCAGGATCGGTGATCGGCGCAAAAATCAACGTCGTCATGTTGAAGATGTAGCCATCAGGGTTGGAAGCAATAAACAATTGCGTTCCGTTATCCGCCATCGACACTTGACCCGTGCCGCTCACATAGCCGTAATTCTCTACGTTATAGCTGGTGTCAATCCGGTAGAACGCATTGCCCGATATAACGTAGGCATACAGCCCGTTAGGGTCGGGCGACCATAACCCTCGAATAGGCCCAGTACCAAGAGTTTCAAGCAGACGAAGACCTGGAGCGCGGTTCAAGAACCCCGCTGTCTTGCCTGCTTGAGGTGTAGACTCTGGAAACAAATTAACCATGCGGCTGTCAGCAGCGTTAACACTGCGGGCGACATAGCTTTGGCCTAAGATAGGTGTTTGCATCAATAGTTGCCCGCAAAGATGTTAAACCGCTGACGAGTTCCGACAATTGCGTATGGAATAGACATGACATCATCAGGGTTATTGATGCGCTTCAGATTGCGCTTAGATGTCATCGCAATGCGTTGAACTTGCGGCGAAGGCTCTACGCCAAACTCAGCCGCAATTTCACAGGCAAGATTATATTTGAACGCTCTGAGATAGCCCGGCGGGAAAGCAAGAGTGGTGGACAGCAACGCGGGCTTTGTTAACTCTTCAACAGAAATGAAATGCCACTCAAGCACCTTGGTAGGCTTGGGGTACACATACATCTCAATGTTGGGGTAGCTCATGTTAACCCAAATCACTTGCGGGTATGTGCTAGTGACTGTTTTAACCGCAATACCGTCGTATTGCTGTTGATTGATAATCTTGATGCCGTAAGAGATGCCTGACGCCGTGTCAATGAAGTATGTGGCATCATCCAGAAGTATCGGACGGTTGCCAACAAAATCACCGGAAGGGCCGAGTGTGCGGCTAAGGACGTTAGGCGGCCAATCAAAAACTTGGTCTTGCGTAGAAAAGACAGCCAGTCGTTCCGTGTTCCATGAATCAATCATTTGATTGAGCGCGGCAAGAGCATCCTGAGACGCCGCCGCAGAAGGTGTTTCGGCTTCTGCAAGCTGACCAATAAGCCGCAAAGCGCTGTTAATTTGATCTCCTGCGGTAGTCGTCATGGTGGCTCCTTATGCCTCGTCTGGCTTACGACGACGACGTACTTCTAACTCATTTGTAGTCTCGTTATCAACTGGTTTATCTTTAGCGCGAACCCAGCCATGTTCTTTATCGTGTTGAATTTCCATTTCGGAAATAGCAATTTTTCTGCCGTGTACCGGATGCTCAAGAATAACGTTCATTTTTCGCCCTTTGAAATTGGGGCGGGAATTACCCCGCCCCGTTTTTATTACGAAATCGCGTAGAGCGCCCAAGCCCCATCGCTCGTTTTACGAGCGCGGAATGAACGAACTGTACCGGCAGTCGCCGCAACGGTCATAAGACCCTGCGAGCCAGACGAACCAATCGACCAACCTGTGTTGGTTGTCACCGTAATAACGCCAGAGCCCGTGACGTTAATGATACGGAAATCGAAAGTTGAACCGGCTTTAGAGTTGGTCAACGTATTGTCAAGGGTCGTTGCGAGCGGAAGCGTATATGCTGCCGTCGTTGTTGGCGAACCAAGAACAATGCCGTTGATCAACTGAGTTACCGTCAAAGTCGCGCTGTCTGCCGCAGTGGCCGGAACCGATATAGCAGACATTTTAACTTCATCAAGATTGCCATCATTAAACTGATAGCCGCCGCCTACAGAAGGAAGAGCCATAGTAATTCTCCACAAGAAAGAAGGAAAAACTCAGGGCGTTATGCCCTGAGTTAAAAATTAACCCCAGATACGGGCTGCCATAGGCGCACGAATCACGGAGTAGCCATACAGCACGTCAATACGGCAAGGCATACGGTCATTGTTGATGTCGTACTGACGAACAATACGCAGCGAGATGCCGTTATGAACCTGACGAGATGCCATATCCACGCCCTGTGGAAGCAGGAGATCCGCGCAACCAAGCGTGATGGCGTTCTTCTGATATACAAGGTTCTGTGGGTACGTCGTGGACGCTGCACCAAGCACCGTGACTGCCGCGTTGTTAGCAGGGAACGAGTCCACTGTAGCAAGAGCGTTAGACGAGGTGTAGATAGGTGGCGAGATCGCAATGTCTGTCCACGCACCCGAAGATGCCGTAGCAGCGGCGGTCACAACGAACTGTTGCAAGCTGCCGGTTGACTGACGGGTCTGTGGGTTGACGGAGTACACGTTAGCAATCGTGAACACGTCGCCGACGTTGAACGTAGCCGAACCTGTGCCGCCATCAAGGCTGATGGTGGACTGGCCCTGCGTTGACACAGCGCCGTTGACAAGGATCGTGTCCGAAGCCGAACGCGAACCAGTCGTGTGCTGGACAATCGACTGAGACATATTGATCTCGTCGTAGCCAAGAACACCTGTACCCATAAGGCCGTTTTTGAACTGGCGGCTGATGGTGTCAACTGGGTTGAAGAAGCCCTTCATGCCTTCAACGAGGTTCGCGTTAGCAGCAGGGTTAACTGTTGCGTAACGGTCATTCATTGGGGCGGCATACTCATTGAGCTTCTGCTGTGCCTGAAGGAGAACCAACGACGTGGATGGTGTCGTGCCTGGGGTTCCAACAGACGAGTAGATGCTCTTGTATGCGTTAGCAACGTCGGCATCGACCGAGGAAGCCAACTGGCTGATACGAGGCTTGAGAACACGTTCAGCGAAGTCGTCCAACTGCATCGTCAATTCTGCCGATGTGAAGTTGACGCCGATGTGCTTCTGCGAAGAAACGGTCAGTGTTGTGAACTGCTCGTTGTCATCCTGCACCTGAAGAGCAGCGCCGTCAGTGACGAGAGCGCGATCTGGGAGACGGATGCGGAGTGTCGAGCCGATCTTTGCGCCTTCAACAGCGAAAGAATCGTCATACTGACGGTTGCAGTTACGGGTGATCACCAGGTTGTTCTCAAGAATCTCAAGAGCCTTACGGGTGATCATGTCGATAGTAAGAATAGAGTTCGCCATGATTTAGCCTTTCAAAAGCTGTGTTAACGGTGTGCCGCTTCCCATTTCTTTCTCTGCCTGAGCCGGTCTGCGGCGATCCATTCCGAAGCACTCATTGTCTTTACAGACCGAGGGTCGGTGGTGTCGAAGGTCGGGTTTCCACTGTTTCTAGCAGTGACAGGAGATATAGGACTAGGTGCGCTCGTTGACTTCTTAACAGGTGGATCTGTAACCAATTTGGCTTCAATCCGTCCAATTTCCTTGGCTTGTATCATTGGTTCAAGGCGTGAAATCCGCTCAGCTTCTTTCGGGTTAGCCCCTAAGTAGTACGCTACTTCAGGGCCAATCTCGGAAGCCTGTATTGTTTGGGCCATCACGGTTGTGATTGGAAGATTAGGATTGTACGCGACTTGTTCAAAGTCCTCGTACTTGTCCCTCGCATCCTCTTCACGGTCTTGATAGGCCGCGACAATTTCGGAGTGTCTTGCCTGTTGCTGCCGCGTTTGTATGATCTGCTCTGCTCTAGCTTCAGCATACTCGTCAACAGTACCAAATTGATCTAAAGAAGGCGGTGTAACAGGTACTACAGGCGCTGAAGGCGTCTGCATTTTTGCCCATTTCCGTTCTGCTTTAGCAAGCCGCTTGCTGACAATGGCGTCCAACTCTTCTTGTGTGAAGACTTTGGCCGGCGCGTCATCCGACTGTTGTAACTCAGGTTCAGGGGCCGTCGTCGCTTCCTGTTCCGGCGCGGGTACTACCGCTAACACATCTTCTTCAGACATTTTTGATCCTTGTAGAATCCTTGGTGAGCCGCACCAATACGGTTACTCGTATGCTACCGTAAATTGAGCGGACGTGCCGCCAAGTACGATATAAAGTCCTTTACTAAAAAACAGCCCCGCTGGGAAGTTCAAATATGAATTTCCCGCAGTCAGCGTAATCGTGTTGGATATTTTGGGGTCACTGGTGCTTGCCGCACCAGAATCATACACCACCAAAGTACCGCTAGACGTGGCAGAGACAAAAATCCCATAGAGTTTGCCTGCGCCGACTTTAACCTGTTGAGTAGCAGCAAGCTGCATATAATTTGCCATGTTAGCTCCTTACGCCAAAAATTTCAATTTGTAGAGAGTGGACAGATAAAGAGCCACAATTTCGTCGATGATGTTGTGCAACGCTGTGTCGTCTTTGTCTACGACCTTGCTACGCGCAGTTTCAATCTCGTCAAGTTGGTCTTGCAAAAACTCGGTGACATTAGCCGTCTTCTTGGCCGTCTGAAGCGTGATGCCGCCCATCAATCCATACCGGCCTTGGTAGGCTTCAGCAAACGTGTCGGCCAAGCCTACAATGCCCTCATAGAACTTCTGCAAGGCTTTATGCTTGGCGTAACTGCGCGTGTTCAAGTGAACGGAATGGGTTACATCCCGCGCCAAGAACAGCAAACCTACAAAATCAGCGGCTTTCATTGTGGTATGGCTCCCATATCAGGCGGCGGCATAGCGCCCATGTCAGACGGCAACGTGCCGCCCATGTCGGGTGGCGGTGGTGGTGCAGCACCCATATCAGGTGGCATTTGCATATCATTTTGCATTTCCCCCGGCAGTTCCTGTCCAGGCATCTGATTGACGAGATCGCCGCTTGTAATCATGCCATGCACAGTTCCAAGCACAATGTCCTGAATTTGCTCAGGTGACATAGACGCCTGAACAGCCGAAATACGCTTGGTTTCAGCGTCGTAAGCCTTAATCGTGGCTTCAAATTCCTTGACCGCCAGATCCTGCGCTTCCATCGACTTACCGACGTTCTGCAACATCTGGTGCATCTGATCCATCTCTTGACCCATCGCCTGAATCTGCTGTTCAGCAGCTTGCAACTCAGGTGGCTTGTCGTCGTTGGACAACAGCTTGGGATCAATCGTCTTGGCAAACCGCTTCGCCATTTCCTGAGCGCCGGGCCAGTCCATGTTCTTGATGAACAGATCGCCTGCCACAGCCCACAATTGCGGGTTGCCTTGCAGAAGCTGCGCCATCGAATCAAGAGCTTCCTGACGCTTTGTCATGTAGCTTGGGCCAGTCGTGACGCACACATCGTATTTGCCGACGCCTGGGTTGTAGATCTTGTCGATCACGATGTTGTCTTGGTTGACAATCTTCTTGATTGGCTCTTGCTGTGTCGGGTCAATCTTGACCATGCTTGTTTCGCCATCAAGCCCGATGATGCGGGCGATGCGCTGCGTGTCATAAATCTTAGGGATCAGATTGACGATCTGACGGGTCGTGTAGCGGATGGCACGGGCCAAATTGTCCACATAATGGTATGTCCCAACGTCGCCCTGCCGTTCACGGGCCAAAATAGCCCTTCCAGACCGCTCATTTGACGTCTGACCAAGGCTTGAATCATACTGCCCAGTGGTCGCTTTAATGTCGTCAGAAGCGCCCATTTTGGCTTGAATAAGCCCTGTTTGAGCCATTGGAGGCATAGAACGCTGTGGAAGTGGCAAAACACCGCCCTGACCGTCTGTAACGTCGGGATTTACTTCCAAATACGGCCAGTTATTGGTATTGGCCGTTTTCCATTGCAACTCGTAGCCTTCAAACTGGCCGCCATACCCAATAAACGGGGCTTTTGGGGCCAATGCAAGCATTTCAGTCTCTTGAGATACCCAATAATTGTACATACGCTGGGCGTCTTTGGCGTTTCGTACCAATCCTGACACAAAAATACGCCCATCGACCTCAAATTCGTTACCAACGACGCGGATGACCGGAATCCAGTCGCCTGCCCAGTCGTTTTCCTCAATCATCTCGTAGCCGTTTGTCTTGCACCACTTGATACTACGGCGCTGGACAGTACGGGACTTGATTGGCTTGAGGCCCATCTCCTTGGCGGCTTTATCCTCGCGTGTTCCCTCGAACACAGCGTTGTTGCCGGGGTACAGGTTCAATTTAGCCTGCTCATAGGACGCATAGAAGTATTCGGCAATGCGTACAGTGTTCTCATTGACCCACTGCGACAGGTTTTCATCGCCTACGCCTTGCGTCTGGATGGACGACACTGGCATAGCGTCTGGAAACTGGCGCGTGTAGTCCTCAAGCAGCATATCTTCAGTAATGAAGCACCACTCGGCATCAGATCCGCACGGATCTTGAATGGTAGGATCCATATAGACGCTGAAAGAGTTGCGGATACGGCCGATCTTGATGTCCTGATCGAACGAATCATCCGAAACGTATTCGGTCAAAAGACGGATGTAACCTTCGCCGTAAGTTACTTGGTTCTCGCACGCCGTGTCGTAGGCGACATCTGCGTCGGACATATATTCGATATGGCGTACCATACCATCAAAAACTTCAGCTACTTCAATGTCGGCATTGTCATCCGCAGGAATGACCTTACCGGCTGGGCGGTTCTGTCGTTGGTCGTTCGTCACCTGACGGACGTGCTGCGGCAGCTTGTTAATGGTCAGGCATGGCCGTGCGTTGATTGTCTGACCCTGCACAGACCCGCGTGTCGCCAAGACATCTGCAGGCCACTGCCACTGATTGTCAGGCGAGCCTGCAAAGAAGCGTAGATCATCCAGTTCGTCTTCACGGCTCTCAGAGAACGCCGAGACGGCCATAGACAGACGGCTCCGCATAGTGTCAAGCACTTCGCCGGGGCTGTTCTTCTTGTTGCCACCGCCGCTTGCCACACGTCCTGCCGCTGCTACACCTGAATAATCCATTATTTCTTCTTACCCTGTGCTTTGCGCTGAACCGAATACGCAATGGCAAGCGCCTGTTTCTGGGGCTTGCCTGCCTTCATTTCCGTCTTCATGTTGGCTTTGAAAGCCTTTGGACTAGGTGATTTCTTTAACGGCATCACTTCTTCCTCGTCTTGGCAGATTTTTCAAATGCCTTGGCCGTAGGTGCGCCCTTAGCACCTACTTTACGCATCTTTTCGCCCGAACCCGCCGCTATTCTGGCTTGTTTTGCATGAATATTAGCGTAAAGCCCTTTTTTCATTTGCAATTCCACCGTTTCATACTGGCTTTAGCCCGTTCCGCGTTCTTTGACTTCGCAACAACCCCGCCCATCCTGGCGCAGAAGCTGGCTTTACGCCCCTCTTCCGCTTTAGACTTAGGGTTAGGCGCGGGGGCTTTAAGTTTAGACCCCGTTTCTTTGTTGTACTTAGCCCGTCCCTTAGCGGTCAGACCAGCGCCCTTGCTAACTGGTAGCTTCTCGCCGCGTCCGACCGATAGAGAGACAGACTTTGCCATATTAAGCGCAGTGGATAAGAGCGAAGTTAAGGACAACCGCTTCCGACAGTGACCCACCGGAAATGTTGCGGAGTGTGACAGTCGCCGAGCCTGCGCTTAGGCCGCTAACCCAGCAATTATACGCGCCAGCCGTTGCGCCGGAACCAACATTCAAAATCAAAATGTCGTTTGCAGAGATCAAGCTGTTAGTAAGTGTAAATGTTACGTTGGTCGCAGTCGCCAACGATGCGTTGTTCATCGTGATCTGGCCTGCCGACTTGTTCAGCGTGACGCCGGTTGACTTGCTCGTCGCTTGCGTGACTGTCCCCTGCGCGGCAGCGGTGTAACCAAACTGGCCGCTAGAAAGAATTGTGTCCGATCCGCTAATGTCCTGATCGGTATACGCGATGCCGAGTGATTTGGTGTTACCCATAGTACTTCTCCTGTTAGCTGCCCATCCATGAATTGATGACGCCGTTTGATGATTGGTAGTTGTTCCGAGGTTTATCAACATATTCGCGATGTGCAACTGGAAAAGCAAAAGTAACCGCCAGTGCGTCGGCGGCGTCCGGGGATGCTAAACCTCTTGCCCGCATTTCCTTTTTCCCTTCTAGGAAAATGGTTCCAGACGAATTTGGCTTTTTTGTTGGCCCCAACAAGTCCGCCCTTAGCTGACGATCATCAGGAATGGACGCTGTTCGCAGCCAGTCCTTCATAGCGCCCCACATTTCAGCGCGTTTATTACCCCACATAACGGAGTTCTTGGCCTTCCAGCCAAAATTAACGCCCCGCACCTTGTACCTCTGTTCTGTTAATCGGTCAAGGATGCCGTAGCCAAGCCCACCCTCGTCAATTATAGACAGCACCGGCTTGTATTCCTCAATAGCGTCGATCACCCGCCCTACGATGGTCATCGTGTCTTCACCTTGGTAGCGCTTGATTGCGATGATGTCGCGCCCCTGACGCACGACCAGTACGGTCGCGTCCGTCCCGCCGCGTGCAGGGTCGATGCCGAGTATGATCGGAGCGGTCATGTCCTTATACCGTTCGCGCTTAACCGCGTCGGTTATGACATTAGGCGCAATGAACTGATCCTCGCCGGCGGATGGAAAATCACCATAGACCTCAATACGCGCTTGGGCAGAGTCTTCGCCGTACTCGGCGATGATCTGCTCATAGACAGCCTTGTCGGTATCTTCCACATCGCGTGCGTCTACTTGGCGTGTTTTCCAGAAATCGCGTTTCGCGTGAAACGTTTCAAAAAAATAACCCGTATTGCGTCGCGGGTTGGAGAACGCCAGCCAGTACCTATCCAGAATGTTCTCGGTAAAAAAGCCCGCACCGACCGACCAGATCGAATCAGGTATGCCGCTCGCCTCGTCGAAGATCAGCATCATGCCGTCCATGTTGTGAACACCGGCGTAACTGTCCGGGTTCTCTTCCGACCACAGCTTGCCTTCAGCCGCCCAGTAGCGCGTGCCTTTCTTGAGATCCCGTTCGACCAGTTCGCATACCCACTTGGCAGGCATGAGCTTGGTCGCGCTGATTTCCCACCAGTGCGCGTTGATGATCATCGCCGCCCACTTGGTCAACTCGCCCCACGTCACGGAGCGCAACTGCGCTTCCGAGTTGGCGCTCACAATGATGGTCGAACCAATGCGCGTTGATAGCATCCACAGGATCAACCAACTGACCAGTGCAGACTTGCCGATACCGCGCCCTGAACTGACCGCCAGCCTGAACGTCTCCATGTCCAACTTGCCGTTGTTCCTTTTGATGTGATCTGCCAGTTCGCGCAGCACCAAGCGTTGCCATTTGCGCGGCCCTTTGAACTTAGCCAAGGGTGTGTTGGGTTGGCCCCAAGGAAATACGAACAACACAAACGCTTCAGGGTCGTTCGCAAGCTGCGGCGACCACAGGCGGGTCATCAGCACCTGCTCTTCACTGGACTTATAAATCGGCAGTTGGGCCATTTAGTTCTTTCATCGGCATATGTTCAATGACACGATTGGTTGCATCCGCCAAGGCTTGGGTGATGGAGATCTTTTGATAGATATCAACCGATATCTCCTGCTTGGCCGACCATTCATGCCGGTGTTGCAGGATGGCGAGTGCGGCCTTGGCGTCGCCCTGCTGGGCCGCGTTGTGCAGCGCCCGGCTGGCCGTGATCTCGCTGTCAGCGCGTCCTTGCTTTTCTGCCAACTCCGCTACCGGATCCAGTTGGCACAGTTGCCGGTACTCCACCGGCATCAGCCCCGCCGCCAGTGCGAGCGAATCACCCTTCAAGCCAAGATACGCGGCGTCGTAGATCGACCGTAGCCGCGCCTCTGTAGCTTTGATCTCTCTAGGCTCGTAATGAAATGATTTCATGCGGGGTTTTATAACAGGGTCAAATTTGGATTTCAATAAAAAATTTTTTGCAAGTTGAAACTGCATTTTAAGAAAAAATTTTTTGTAGACCCTGCGTAGGATTTGACCGGTCGGCCACGGCCCTCCCCCCCCTGCCTTGACCTTACGTAAGGTATGGCTGTCAAGCCTGGCGTGGCCCAAAATGGGTCATCCACAGGCAAACGGGGCAGAAGACCCAAAATGGGTCAAGCCTAGCAGCAAGCGCCAAATAGCCCGGTTTGTGATGCGCACAGGCAAATGGGCCACATGACCCAAAATGGGTTTATGCCTGCAATCCGGGTATTGTGTTGCGGCGCAGCATATTGGTGCAATGCGGTAATTAACATTAGTTTGCGTGGAATATTATGGAACTAAAATGCGCCTGATTTTTGACATAGCGTTCAAATCAATTCTAAGGGGCCTGCAACACGTTTTGTTGCGTTGACGTGTCATTGGCCCTAAAACTTATTGTTGCGGATTTCTGAATTTTTCAATTCATTGGCGTTATTGGCGATATTGTCATCGGTTTTAAGTCGCTAGCGCTCGACGGCTGTGTAGGACTGTATACCTATATATTTTAGAATTTTTAACTTAATAACATATAATGACAATATAACCCAAAAGCGTTGCTAGCACTCAAAAACCCTTGCCAAAAATATGACAATATTGGCACAATAATAACGCAAAACGCAAAACCTGCCTGAATAAATACCTAGAAACATAACATTTGACGCCATAACAATTTTTATGATAAGGAAGGGATAGGCAATATCGCCTTAAAAATTAGGGGTTCGGGCAATGCACAAATACACAGTAAAGCTAACACGCGACATTGAATTAAATATCCGGCGCAATGACGGCGAAGAAACAACGATATCCACCACAGCGGGGGTTAAGGTGTTTCGCACGTTTAAAGATGCGGCGAATTATGTGTTCCATATCAATCTAGAACACGGCGAAAATACCGCTATTCGCGGCACAAGAGATAGCAACGGCGACACACACTATATTTGACAATCCGCGTTGCGGCGCAAGTGCGCCGCATAGCCGATTGCCAATGTCGGACAATCGTTCATGGGAGTGAACAGAATGCAAAATAAGATTTTCAGTTTTGATTCCGCGAAAGCAATTAAAGCGATCGAATTTGGTTATTACAATGCGATCCAGTACCTTGCGCCGCATTCTCTTTCCGGTAAAAATCTATGCTCACACGCTTCACCAGAATGCATTGCTCATTGCCTTGGTTGGCATTCAGGTCAGGCGGCAATGGTAAAGAATGAAACCGATAGCAACGCAACGCGGAAATCACGCATCGATAAAGCGCAACGTTTTATGAGCGACCGCAAGGGATACTTGCGCGATGTGATCAAATCTATCGAAAACGGTATCCGCGATGCCAATAAAAGAGGCTTGAAATTATGCGTTCGATTGAACGGATC
>Ga0209770_10000855_pt1 | contig 16064 bp, 15 predicted proteins | sample LauGreSu1BDMLBDD_2_FD_187572 | JGI IMG/M metagenome (GOLD analysis project Ga0209770, IMG submission 187572) | Freshwater lake microbial communities from Lake Michigan, USA - Su13.BD.MLB.DD (SPAdes) (version 2) | ecosystem: Environmental > Aquatic > Freshwater > Lake | place: Lake Michigan, USA...
TGGAGGGGGGAGAGGTGCCGCCCCGGTGACCGGATGTCAACCGCGAGTTGGCCCGCGGCCGCGACCGCCGCGCTCAGGAGCCGCGCCCCGGGACCGCCGGGGCCGGCGCGGGTTCGGCGCCCCGGCGGCGGATGAAGTCGACGTCGGCACCGTCGGCCCGGACCTTCACCGTTTGCTGGCTCGAGGTGTCGGAGCCGATGTAGTCGACGGTGGCCGAGGCCAGAATCGGCAAGTACTTCCGCAGGTCCTTGCTCTCGTCCTCCGTGCTGGCGTGGATGCTCCAGAGCTCGGCCGGCGGCCGGCCCTCACTGGCGGGGCGGTTCTCCCGGGCGGAGATGCGCACGTACTTCTCGTAGACCGTCACCATTCGCGGCACCTCCTCATAGCCGACGATCTCGTTCCGGGGCGGTTGGTACACGGCCACCGTCCGGAGCGTCGAATTACCGCGGGAATCGGTCGACGGCACGGTGTCATAACGCACCCCGCCCCCGACCTGCGCGTAAACCGGCACGCTCACCCGCTCGATCTTCGAGCGCGGAGCCTCCATCCCGTAATCCAGTTCGACCACCATGTCCGCCCGTTCCGCGGAGGGAGCCTCATAGAGCCCCTTGCCGGCGAGCGCGGTGCGGATAAAGTCGGACGCCTCCCGGTGGCGCAGGCTCTCCTCCCCTTTGGTCGGATCCTTGGACTTCAGCACGTAAGACTGGGCGTCCGCCCGCGCCGGCCGCGCGATCGCATCGACCTTCACGGAATGGGCCGGCGTGCCACACCCGCCGACGACCAACGCCGCCCCGGTCAGCGCCAAGAGGCCTAAAAACCGGGATTCAACGGGCGAGCGCACGGGACGAAAGGTTCAGGGTCCGGTCCGACCGGGTGCGGGCGGCGGGGAGACTGCGGCCGGTTCGCCCGGGGGCAGAGGGGCCCCGGGGACCGTCTCGCCCTTCAGGCGCGCCAACTCTTCCTCCAGGCGGGCGATCTCCGCCTCGGTGGAGAGCGTCTTGGCCTGTGCGTCGTCGAGATCCTTCTTCTTGGCTAACGCGGCCGTGCGTTCGGCCTGCAGCTTCTTCAACCGTTCCGCCGCCGAATCCAGCTTGCGCTTGGCCTCGTTGAGCTCGAGGTCGGAAATTCGGAAGCCCTCGGCAATGGCGAGCTCCTCTTCCAGGGAAGCCTTAGCCTTCGCCTCCTCCTGCAATTTTTTAGCTCTTTCCTGCTGGTACGCCCGCTCCTGCGAGAGTCGGTCCTGTTCCCGGCGGTCCTTCGCATCCTGCACCATGCCGACGATGCCGCCGATGAGCGCGCCGGCCGCGGCGCCTCCGACGAGGCCCGTCCCCGCACCCATACTGCTATTGCTCCCGACCACGGCGCCGCCCGCCGCGCCGATCATCGCCCCGGTACCGGCACCGGTGGCGGTCTTCGAGGGTGCCACCCCCGACTGGCAGCCGGCGAGTAGGGCGACGGAAACCAGAGCGCTGCCGAAAGGGAACAAGCGGGATTTCATCGGGCAGATGCAGGAGGGGCCGGGGGACTCCATAGGGGGACGGAAGCGAACCACAAAGGTTGCTCTAAAGCGGACTAAAATTGGGTTCGTGGCGAATTCAACCCCGGCGAGGAAAAAGATCGTCTGGCAAGCAGGCCGGGCCGAGAGTTTGAACTTTCCGGGGAAACCGTCATAAGCTGCGACCTCGGACCGCCGACTTTCCGGCCACCCTCTTACTCCTATGCCCTCCCGCAACAAGGGGATTCTTTCTGCGGACTTCCTCGTCCCTGTCCTCGGCCTGCTGCTCGCCGTCGCCCTCGTGGAACCATACTACGCCGCCGTCGTCCGCCCGCGCGTCGCAGAGATCGAGCTGAAGCAGCGGGTGATGGCGGCCCGCGGGGGGGCGACCGCCGTGAATTCGGAACAGCGCTCGTTCCACATCATCATCAAGGATCCCGAGCAGCAGATTGAGATCATCTTCGCCCTCTGGGGCGCCTTCCTCCTCGGCTACAAGCTGCTGGAACTGCGGCGCGAACGCAGCCTCTTCCGGCACGACTTCGTGCACCTCCAGCCCGGGGAACGCATTTTGCCCGAGGACGCGCTCGACCGCCACCGAGAACTTCACGCCAGCGTGGAACGCGAGTCGCGGTGGCGGGGGCGCCTTCTGCCCGAGTGCATCCTCGCCGCACTGCACCGGTTCCACGCGACCCACTCGGTGCAGGATGCCGCCAACGCCGTGAAGGAACGCGCCGAATTAGCGGCCGACCGGCTCGACTCCTCCCTCTCACTCGTGCGCTATATCGCGTGGGCCATCCCGGCCATCGGCTTCATCGGCACGGTGCGCGGCATCGGCCTCGCGCTGGCCTTCGCCGAGCAGGCGATCAAGGGCGACATCAGCCCGGTGATCGAGGCCCTCGGCCTCGCCTTCAACTCCACCCTCGTGGCCCTCGTGCTCTCGATGGGGCTGATGTACCTGATGCATGTCGTACAATCGCGGCAGGAGGCGCAGGTCATCGAGACCCAGACCTACTGCCGCGACGCCGTGATCGACGTGATGAAGGTGCCGACCCGCGAGGAGGGATCCGTCGCGTGAGCGCGCCCCAACCGATGCCCACGCTCGGACTGGAACTCTCGGATGCGGGCCTGATCGCCGCCCTCGGCGCCGCCGCCGGGAGCGACCCGCAACCGCTCCTCGTGCCAGATCGGCACGGAGCCCGGGACTGGCCCGGCTACGCCTGCAGCGACGGGAAAACGGTGACGCTCGGCCGCGCCGCCGAGGACCTGTGGTTCGTGCACCCGCGGCGCATTGACCTCCAATTCTGGGCCCGCCTTGGCCACGACCCGTCCGCGCTGCAGGTCAACGGGAAGACGCTCTCTTCGTCGGAGCTGGCGCTCCTGTTCCTGCGCGAGTTCCTCGCCCGCCTCGAACCCGTCGCGGGAAAGCCCGGCCGGGTGTTTCTAGCCGTGCCGGGCGCCTACCTCCGGGATCCCGCGATCGAGGAGGAAAGGATCGGGCTGCTCCTCGGCCTGGCCCACGAACTGAAGCTGCCCCTTATCGGGGTCATCGATGCCGGCCTCGCCGCGCTGCGCGACCCGCGCGGTCCCGGCTGCGACCCGAGCCTGCCCGCGGTTCTGGTCGACGCCGGGCTGACCGGGGCCGACCTTACCCTGCTGCAACCACGCGCGGGCCGGCTCGCGCGCGGAGCCCACGTGCACTTGCCTCAGGCCGGTCTCGCCACGCTGCGCCGCCAGCTGACAGCCGCGCTGGGCAACCGCTTCCTGCGGCAGACCGCCTTTGATATTCTGACCGACGGCCGCGTGGAGCAGGCCTTCTTCCGCCAAGTCCACGACTTCCTGCACGGGGACGCCCCCGAGCACCGGTTCGTCATCGGCACGGGCACGCGCACCTACGAGATGAACGCCAAGCGGGAGCAACTCGCCGCTGACGCGCCCGGCCCCGCCGCCGCCATCGCGCAGGGCCTGCAGGATTTGCTCGCCCGCCGGACTGGCGGTCCCGCTCCCGGGACGGTGGCACTGACCCACCGTGCCGCGCGGATTCCCGGGCTGGAGGCACGGCTGCGCGCCGTGACGCCCGCACGCATCCTCCGGCTCCCGCCCCAGGCCGCGGCCGTAGGCGCCGCTCTGCTCGGCCTCGCGGCGGCGGACGCACCCGCCGACCTCGCCGAGGTCCCGGTTTGGACCGAGCTCGACCTTGACTTCGTCACGCCGATCCCAGCCGGCTCGTGGCGTTTGCGGGTCGCGCGCCGCAGCACGGGCCACCCGGAAAGCGCCCCCACCCACCTGGTATTGGGGGGAATCGCACATCCCCTACCCCGGCAACGTCGACTCACCTTCGGACCGCCATCCGCAGACCCGGACCTGCCCCTGCCGCTACCCGCCGGCTCCCCCGCGTGGACCCTTATGCAGGAGGGTGGCCGCTGGGTACTCGCGGGCGCGGAGGAACCGGACGCCCCGTTGACGGCGGGCGACCGCCTCGAATTGGCGATCGGGGAAGAAAAAACGGAGTTGCTGCTGGTGCGCTGCCTGCCGCCGGCAGTCGGACCGGCCTGAACCGGCGCCCGACCGCCACCTAGCGATGTCCCAGCTGGCCCGGAAACGACGGCAGACGGAGGTGTTCAGCATTTCGTTCCTCGACTGCATCTGCTGCGGGTTCGGGGCGGTGCTCCTCATCTTCTTGCTCACCATCTCAAAGAAGGGCGACGTCGATCAGGCGGATGTGGACCTCGCCCGAGAGCGGTTGCGACAGATTCAGACCGAGGTGAAGCGCAACCAAGAGGACCTCGACCGGCTGGCGGCCGCTTTGGCGCAGGCCCGCCAGGACCTCACGGAGGCCGAGCGGCGGGTCGAGGAGGAAAAGACCAGGATTTCCGACCGCCGGCGCGAACTGCTGCTGATGCTGCAGCAGACCGGCGCGCTCCGCGACGCCCTGCAAACCCTCCTCGGAGAGAAGCAGGCCCTCCCGACCGAGGCCGAGCCCCCGCCGGTGCCCGTGCCCAACGTCGACCGCCGCCAGTACCTCACCGGCGTGAAGCTCCACGGGGAATTCGTGGTCTTCGTGCTGCGCGCCTCCGGTTCGATGCTCGATGACACCATTGACGGGGCCGCGGCACGGCTGCTCGATCCGGACGACAAGAAGCGGGAGGCCCCGAAATGGCGCAAGGTGATCGAGGCCCTGACGTGGATGCTGGCCGCCCTTGAACCCGGCACCCGCTTCCAAATCCTCGTCTTCAATGAGGAGACCGTGCCCCTGCTCCCGGGCCGCGGAGAGGAGTGGTTCAACCCGCAGGACCGCGAAACCATGACCCAGATCCTCACCCGGCTCAACGCCATCGTGCCCAAGGGACCCGCGAACCTCGAGCGCGCCTTCTCCACCCTCCGGTCGCTCCCCCGGTTGCCCGACAGCGTCGTCCTGCTCACGGACGGCCTGCCGACGCGCAGCGACTCCCTCGCGCTGGAAGGCGACATCGACGAGGCGAGCCGCGTCCGCTTCTTCGAGATCGCGGCGCGCCAGCTCCCCCCCCGGGTGCCGGTCAGCACGATCCTATTCCCGCTTCTGACCGGCGATCCCGGGGCCCCGGGGCTGTTCTGGGAACTGGCCAACGCCACCAAGGGCGCCCTCGTGAGTCCGTCCAAATCCTGGCCCGACACATGATCCGCCGCCGCCAGAGCGAGATCTTCAGCCTGTCGTTCCTCGACTGCATCTGCTGCGGCTTCGGGGCGATCATCCTGATCTTCGTGATCAGCATCGGCTCCCGGCAGCGCGAGCAGCTCGACGTGCTGCTCGCCCTGCAGCGCGCGCTAGCGGAACAGGCCGCGGCGCTGACCCGGATCGAGGCGGCCCAACTCGAGGCGCGGCGCGAGCAGCAGCGCATCGCCCCGCGGCTGGAGGAAGCGCGCCAGCGCCAAGATTCGCTTCAGGCAATGATCGACCAGCTGGAACGCAGCCTCCAGCAAGAGAAACGGGGCCAGCAGGCGCTCCTCGTGGATCTAGACGAACTGCGCCAGGAGATCGCGGCCCGGCAGCGCAAGCCCGACCACGAGCTGGTGCTGAAGGAGGTCCCGCCGGCCCCGGTCGGCCTCCCCGTGGGGAGTAACTTCCTCGCCTTCGTGGTCGACACCTCCGGCTCGATGCGCGACCCGAACTTCGGCGGCCTCTGGCCGGTGGTCATCCGCACCATCGAGACCGTCCTCGACGCCTACCCCAACGTGCAAGGCATCCAGCTGATCGACGGCGACGGCCGGTTCATCCTCGGCCGCCGCGGCAGCGGCACCGCCGGCTGGCTTCCGGACTCGCCCCAGACCCGCGAGGCCATCAAGCGCACCCTCCGCCGCTACGATCAGGATACCGTCAGCAACCCCGTCCCCGGCATCTACAACGCGATGCGCTTCCTTTACGACAAGGAGAACGCCGGGATGCGGATGGGCATCTTCGTGTTCGGCGACGAGTTCAACTCGCCCCAGTCCGCCGACGAGGTGATCCGGCGGCTGGACGAGCTCAATCCGGCGAACGAGCAGGGCGCCCGCGCGGTGACGATCAACGCGGTGGGTTTCCCCACCACCATCCGCTACCAGTTCTCGATGGGGAACACCGGCCTCCGTTTCGCCAACCTGATGCGCACCGTGACTTACCTCCACGGCGGCGCCTTCATCGCCCTCCAGGACCTCTGAGCCTAGGCCCCACAGCGGGGAATGGCGCTTGACGCCCGGCCGAGCCGCCGCCTAAAACGGAACCCTTTTCTTCGTGCGAACCGCGGCGCCCTTGCTCCGCCCCGCCTCAACACCTTCCTCCCATGGCCAATCCGAAACGCAAGCAGTCCAAACGCCGCAGCGCCAACCGCCGCGCGGCCAACGCCTTCAAGGCCCCGGAATTCGCCAAGGACCCGACCGACGGCACGGCCTTCCGCCCCCACCGCGTGAACCCGAAGAACGGGATGTATCGCGGCCGTCAGGTGCTGAACGTCGAGGTCTGAGCCTCCCGGCTCGACCCCGGTCCTCCCCCTTCAGGTGATGGGCTCCCCCCCGACCGCCGAGGCCCGCATCGCGGTGGACGCGATGAGCGGAGACCTCGGGCCCGTCGAGGTGGTGGCGGCCGTCAAGCTCGCCCGCGCCTCCCTGCCTCAGCTGCCGCCGATCACCTTGGTCGGCGACGCTTCCGTACTGGAGCGCCACCTGAGCCAGGAGCAACTGGTATCGGACGATCGCCTCCAACTCCTGCACGCGAGCGAGGTCATCACGATGACCGACAAGCCGATGCAGGCATTGAAGCGCAAGAAAGACGCCTCGATGGTGCGGGCTATTGAGCTCGTGAAAACCGGCGCCGCCTCGGTCGTCGTCTCGTGCGGCAACACCGGCGCGCTGATGGCCGGTGGCACCCTAAAGCTCCGCACGATGGCGGGCGTCGCCCGCCCTGCCCTAGCCGCGATCGGCCCCCGGCGCGGAGGGCACTTTGTCCTGCTCGACGCCGGCGCCAATCCGGAGGCCAAGACCGAATACCTCGTCCACAACGCGATCCTCGGCAGCCACTATTGCCGGGTGATGCTGGGCATCGAGCGTCCGCGGATCGGCCTGATGAGCATTGGGACCGAGGAGGGCAAGGGCACCGCTTTGATTACGGAGACTCACGAGCAACTGAAGCGCCTTGGCGACCTGATCCATTACGTCGGTCCGATCGAGGGCTTCCAAGTCTTCACCGACCAAGTCGACGTAGTCGTGTGCGATGGCTTCACCGGCAACATTATGATCAAGAGTTGGGAGTCGCTGGTGAAGTTCTTCTCGCATCTGATGAAGGAGGAACTGCGGGCCAACCCCCTCCGTGCCACGGGAGCACTCCTCGCGAGCGGGGCCTTCCGTTCGCTCAAGGACCGGATGAACCCCGAACGTTACGGCGGCGCCCCGCTGCTCGGCCTGAACGGTAACATTCTCAAGGCCCACGGTTCCTCCAACCGCCACGCCATCGTCAGCGCGCTTAAGGCGGCGGGCGAGATCCTCCAAGCGGATATGAACCGCCACATCGAGGCGGACATAGCCCGCGCGAACCAGGTCCTGGCGACCCCGGCAGCGGCCTGAGCGGGATTTCCCGCCGCCGCCCGACCCCTCCTCGTCGATGACGATGCGCTCCACCGTGATCCTCGGCACCGGTTCCCACGCCCCGGAGCGGATCGTAACCAACAACGACCTCGCGCTCCAGGTGGAAACCTCCGACGAGTGGATCCGCACCCGCACCGGCATCCGGGAACGTCGGCTTGCGGGGCCCGCCACGGAAACCTCCGATCTCGCCGTCGCCGCCGCGCTTCCAGCCCTCGCTCAGGCGGGGCTGACCCCGGCCGACATCGACCTGCTGATTGTCGCCACGATCACGCCGGACACCCCGGTGCCGGCCTGCGCCTGCCACGTCCAGCGGAAACTCGGCGTGCCCACCCACGCGGCCTGCTTTGACCTGAATGCGGCCTGCTCTGGCTTCCTCTACGCGCTCGACACCGCCGCCGCCCTGCTCACCTCCGGTCGCTACCGGCACGCGCTCGTGATCGGCGCGGAGAAGCTCTCGGGCCTCGTGGATTGGCAAGACCGCACCACCTGCGTGCTCTTTGGCGATGGCGCCGGGGCCGTCGTCTTGGGTACTAGCGACGAGCCGGGGCGGGGCCTGCTCGGCACCCGGCTCGGGGGCGACGGGAGCAACGCGGACCTCCTTTGTGTGCCACCCGCCGCACCGGGCGAACGCGGTCCCTTCTTGAAGATGCGCGGCAAGGAGATCTTCAAGCTGGCGGTCCGCGCGATGGACGACGCCGCCCGCGAAATTCTGGAACAACAGGGCCTGCGCGCGGATCAGGTGTCGCTCGTGATCCCCCATCAGGCCAACCAGCGCATCATTGATGCCATCGCGGAGTACCTCGAGCTACCGCCGGATCGCTTCTTCGTGAACCTCGACCGCTACGGCAACACCTCCGCCGCCTCAATCCCGCTCGCCCTAGACGAGGCCCACCGCGCCGGCCGCATTCGCCGCGGTGACCTTGTGCTGCTCGTGGCCTTTGGGGCGGGCTTGACCTACGGAAGTGCCCTGCTTCGCTGGTGATTCTCCCGTGAAGTATCTCTTTCCCGTCCGGCTGTTCCCCGCCCTCAGCATCATCGCCTGCCTGCTGGGCGTGGCGGTGCCGGTCGCCCGGGCGGAACTCGTCTGGACCAAGGAGTCCGGCTGGCGGGTAGAGGGCGGCGCCCTCTCTGGCTTGGCCGGGGCCGATGGCCGCAATGCCCTCGACCAGATGAACCGGGCGCGCGAATCCGAGGAAGGGGGCAGCCGGCGCAGTGCGGTCCGCACCTATCAGGCGGTCGCCAAGAAGTACCCGAACTCGATCTACGCCCCGGAAGCCCTCTACCGTTCCGCGCGCCTGCGCCTCTCGCTCGGCGACTACGCCAAGGGCTTCGAGGACTACCAACAGGTACTGTCCCGCTACCCCAACACCCGCCGGTTCAACGAGATCGTCGGGGAGCAATATCGGATCGCCAGCGCCCTCCTCGACGGCGTGCGCGGCCGGATGCTCTGGGGCACGCTGCCCGGCTTCACCCAGCGCGACAAGGCTCTCGAGTTCTTCGAGACCATCCTCGCGAACGCGCCGTACAGCGACTACGCGCCGCTCGCCCTGATGAACATTGCCCGCGGCCACCAGAAGCTCGGCAACATCGAGAACGCGATCGATGCGCTCGACCGGATGATCAACAACTATGGGCAGAGCCTCCTCGCCCCCGACGCCTACTTGAAGCTGGCTCAGACGCACGCCTCGCTCGTCGACGGCCCGCACTACGATCAGGGCGCGACCAAGGAATCCATCACCTATTTCACGGACTTTATGCTCCTCTTCCCGGGCGACACCAACATCGCCACCGCGGAAAAGGGCCTCGACGGAATGAAGACGATGCTCGCCGAGAGCAAGATGCGGATGGGTGACTTCTACTTCTACAAGCGCTCCAACTTCAAGGCGGCCAGGGTGTTCTACAATGAGGCCATCACGGCCTACCCGGAGTCCGCGATCGCCACCCGCGCCAAGGGCCGACTCGCTGAGGTCGAGGCCAAGGCTTCCGGCCAACCCGCCCCGGCTCCCGTTCCCGGCCAGGAGCAACCGAAGAAGAAGCGGTTTTTCTTCTTCTGACCGATCCCGCCCGGCCGCCCGGGCCCGCGATGCCACGCCCCCCCGCGTTTCTGGCCTGGCTGCTGCTAGCGCTGCTCGCCTCCGGCTGCGCCCATTACCGGCTGGGCACCGGCTCCGCCCCCGCCTTCCGCTCCCTCCACGTCGCCCCCGCGGACTCCCAGATCGCCCTGCCACAGGGTGCCGCCCTACTCTCGACCCGCCTCCGCGAGGCGCTGCTCCGCGACGCCCGCGTCGAACTGCGGCCCGACCCCGGCTCGGCCGAGGCCGCCCTGACCCTCACGCTCGTCGATTACCGTCGCGAGATCGCCGCCGCCCGCGCCGACGACACCGGACTCGCCCGCAAGTTCAACGTCACCCTGACCGCCGCCTGCACCCTCCGGGATCCCCGCACCGGGCGCAGCCTTTGGACCGATCGCCGAATCAGCGTTCGCCGCGAGGTCTTCACCGACAGCGGCCAACTCCAAGCCGAATACCAGACCCTCGCCCTGCTGACCGAGGCCCTCGCCGCCCGGATCACCAGCGACCTTGTGGAAACCTGGTAGCGGACGTCGTAGAGCCCGCGGTTGACCCAGCAGGATGGGACGCCATCCTGCTGCAACTCAACCGCCGCCGCGGTCGTCTCTGGCCCTAGCCCTGCCATCCATCCGCTCCCTCCCCATGAACGGAAACTGCTTCCGCCGCCTTCTGCTCCCGCTCGCCGCGCTTCTGCTCGCCTCCGCCCCTTTCGCGTCCGCCCAAGAGGCCCGGCTGATCAACCTCTCCACCCGTGCCCAGACCGGCGCCGGCGCGAACATCCTCACCGCCGGCTTCGTCGTCGGACCCGGTGAGCCGCGGCAGGTCCTGATCCGGGCCGTGGGCCCCACCCTCGCGGGTTTCGGGGTCACGGGGACCATCGCCAACCCGGTCCTCACGGTCTTCGACGCGGACGGCAAGAGCGTCGCTTCCAACGATGACTGGGGCACGCCCGCCGCGGGCCAGGCCGCTCTCGCCGCCACCTTCGCCCAAGTGGGCGCCTTTCCCCTAGCGGTTGGCGGCCGAGACTCCGCGTTGGTCACGACGCTACGGCCCGGCAGCTACACCGCGCAGGTCGCCAATGCCACCGGAGCCACCGGCGAGACTTTGGTCGAGGTCTACCAGATCGGCGAAACGGGCGCGAAGCTGGTCAACCTCTCCACCCGCCTGCAGGTCACCGCGACCACCAGCCCGATCATCGGCTTCGTCGTCGCCCCCGGCGCGGGCACCCGCCGGTTGCTCGTCCGCAATGCCGGACCCGCCCTCGGGGCTTTCGGTCTCACTGGGACCCTGCCCGACCCCACCCTGCGCCTGACGGACGCCTCCGGCCGTGTGCTCGCCAGCAATGATAACTGGAGCGTGCCCGCCAACCCGCAGGCCGCGGACGCCGGGCTGCTCTCGGCGGCTTTCGGGGTCGCCGGCGCATTCGCGTTTCCCTCGGGTTCCAACGACGCCGCGGTGATGGTTGATCTCGGCCCCGGAAACTACGGCATCCAGGTGGGGGGCAACGCCGGCTCGGGCCTCGCCATCGTAGAGGTTTACGACCTGACCCCCGTTGACCCGCCCACGATCACCATCGCCGCCAGCCGCGCGACGGCCGACGAGTCCGGCCTGCGGCCCGGGGAGTTCACCTTCACCCGCACGGGCGGGAACCTTAGCCCACTCACCATCCGCTACTCGGTCGGCGGCTCGGCTGTGAACGGCACCGACTACGGCCGCCTCGCCGGCACGGTCTCGTTCCCGCCGGGCAGCGCCACGGTGACCCTGCCCGTGACCCCGAATCCCGATGTCCAGAGCGAGGGCACCGACTCCGTGGTCGTCACCGTTGCCCCCGGGCCCAACTACCTCATCGGAACGAACCGTTCGGCCACCGTCACCATCGGGGACAGCCCCGCGACGCTCTTTATCGCCACCGTGCGGCCGACCACCGCGGCCACGGGCGGATCCACCGGCTACGGTACCGCGACCATTCTGCTCAGTTCCTCCGGGAACGTCGCGGCGGTCAACCTCTCCTTCGCCAACTTGAGCGCAACCCAGACCACGGCGCACCTCACCCTTGGCGCGAACGAGGACTACGTGATCGCCCTGCCGGTCGGGCAAGTGAGCGGTGCACTCTGGACCTTCGCCCCCGTGGCCCCCTACTCCACCGCGGACCTTCAGGCGGCGCTGCGCAACGGTCAAATCGCCGTCCGCATCGACTCCGCCAAGTATCCCGGCGGCGAGTTGAAGGGCAGCTTCATCGCTGGGGCAGGTTCGCGGGCCTTCGTCGCCCCCGCGGCGGCCCCTGCTGCTAAGCTCACCGCGCTCACGGGAGCGGAGGCAGCGCGCTTCCTCACCCAGACGACCTTCGGGCCCACCCGGGCGGAAATCGACGCGCTGACCGGCGGAAGCATCAACACCTGGCTCGACGCGCAGATGGCCCTCCCCTTCAGCTCCCACCGCACCGCCATTGTGGATGACCGCCGGACCTTCGGAGGTTCGGGCAGCTTCACCAACTGGAACGCGATCCACCCGCCCAACCGCCAGTCCGCCTGGTGGAAACTCGTGCTCACCGCGCCCGACCAATTGCGTCAGCGGGTCGCCTTCGCCCTGAGCCAGATCCTCGTCGTCTCGGACGTTTCTCTCGGCGATGACAGCCGCGCTGAGCCGCTGGCGGCCTACTACGACCTCCTGGGCCAGGAGGCCTTCGGGAATTTCCGGACGTTACTCGAGAAAGTGACGCTCAACCCGATGATGGCGGAGTACCTCAGCTCGCTGCGCAACGCGAAGGCGACCTTCGATGCCTCCGGTGCGGCGCTGACCACCCCCGACGAGAATTACGCGCGCGAGGTGATGCAGCTTTTCTCGATCGGCCTCGTGCGCCTCCAGCCGGACGGGACCCTGCAGCTGGGCGATGACGGGCTGCCCATCCCCACCTACAGCCAGACTACGATCACGGAACTGGCCAAGGTGTTCACCGGCTGGGCCTACCCCTCGACCAACGCCAGCGCGTTTCGCACCGCCGGCGCCAATTACTTCAACCCGCTGCAGCTCTTCCCGGCGTTCCACGAAGACGGTCCGAAGAACCTCGCGCCGGTCATCGCCACGCCGATCCCGGCAAGCCAAGGTGGGGCGAAAGATCTGCAGCTTGCCCTCGACGCGCTGTTTCAGCACCCGAACACGGCGCCGTTCATCTCGAAGCTGCTGATCCAGCGCCTGGTCACGAGCAACCCCAGCCCGGCCTACGTCTATCGTGTAGCGCAGCGCTTCGCGGACGACGGTGCGGGGGTGCGCGGCAACCTCGGCGCCGTCGTGCGGGCGATCCTCACCGACCACGAGGCCCGTTCCAACGAGGTCGCGGCCACGCCGAGCTTCGGCAAACTCAAGGAACCCGTCCTGCGCCTCACGGGCATCCTCCGCGGGCTCAAGGCGTCGTCCAGCAGTGGCCGGTACGTGGGCTTTCGCGTGACGGTCGATGGCGAGCCCATCACGAGCGCGACGCCGCGTCCGGCGACGGCCGAGCAAATCAACCGTGCGCCCAATGCGTACTCCGGGACCCGGCTGGACGCGGTCCAAGGCAACCTCGCGCAGGCCGCGCTACGCTCGCCGACGGTCTTCAACTTCTACCATTCGGATTACGTGCTGCCCGGACCGCTCGCGGCCGCCGGGCTGTTTGTGCCGGAGTTCGAGATCACCGACGACAATTTCGCCATCAGTGTGCCGAACTTCCTGCGCACCTTCGTCAGCGCCACGCTGCCCACCACCAATGGGGTGCCCACGCCGGCCGCGCCCTACACGCTGACGCTGGACCTCAACCACGAGCTCACCCTAGTGAACGATCCCGCGGGGCTCGTCGGTCACTTTAACCTAATGTTTGCGGCGGGCTCCCTCACCACCGACGCGCAGGCCCGCATCCGCTCCGCCCTCACGGCGCTGCCCGCGAGCACGGCGGCGCTCGACCGGGTCCGCACCGCCCTGATCCTCACGCTCACCTCCCCGGCCGCCGCGATCCAGAAATAGCCCCGACCATGCGTAAGAAAACCGCCCCCGAAGTTTCCCGTCGCGAATTCCTCGGCAGCGCCTGCTGCTCCGCCGTCGGCGCCACCGGCCTGCTGTCCACCCTGGGTAGCCTGCGCCTGATGGCCGCCGCGGCCTCGCCCGCCAATGGGGTCGCGCAGACGCCGCCCCGCGCGGCCGCCATCACGCCGGACTACAAAGCCCTCGTGTGCCTCTTTCTCAACGGGGGCAACGACGCCAATAACCTGATCATCCCGACCGGCTCCGGCTACGCCGCCTACGCCGCCGCCCGCACCAACCTCGCCCTCCCCCAGACCGGGCTACTCGGCTTCCGCCCCCGCACGAGCGACGGGCGCGACTGGGCGCTCCACCCCTCGTTCGCCGAGGTCCATCGGCTCTTCGGCGAAGGCAAGGCCGCCCTCGTGGGCAACGTGGGCACGCTCGTCTACCCGACGAGCAAGGCCCAGTACACCGCCCGCAGCATTCCCCTTCCCCCGCAGCTGTTTTCGCACAGCGACCAACAGGTGCAGTGGCAGCACAGCGTCCCCGACAAGCCGACGCAGACCGGCTGGGGCGGCCGCGTCGCGGACCTGCTCAGCGCCTTCAACTCCAGCGACCGCATCTCGATGTCAATCAGCCTGGCGGGGAAGAACACCTTCCAAGTCGGGAACCGCGTGGCCCAGTATGCCGTCGGCACCGGCGGGGCCACCACGCTCGCGGGCAGCACCTCCAACGCCACCAGCCTCGACGGGATCCGCTTCCGGGCCCAGAAGGACCTTTTTGCGCAGAGCCAGCAGTCCTTACTCGAGACCGCCTTTGGCGGGGCCACCGGCGACGCAATCGTGAGCGCTGACCTGCTCAACTCGATCCTCGGTGCCTCCCCCGCGGTCACCACCGCCTTCCCTAACACCACCGCCGGAAACCAGCTCCGGATGGCCGCCCGCCTGATCGCCGCCTCGCCCTCCCTCGGCCTCAAGCGCCAGGTGTTCTTTGTCCAGCTCGGGGGCTGGGATACCCACGCCTCCCAGCTGGCCAACGCCGCGCCCACCACCGGTGCCCACGCCGGTCTCCTCGAGCAGGTCAGTAAGGCGGTCGACGCCTTCCACCGCTCCACGATCGAACTCGGGATCGAGCAACAGGTCACCCTCTTCACCGCCTCCGATTTCGGCCGGACGTTCCGCTCCAATGGCGATGGTTCCGACCACGGCTGGGGCAGCCACCATCTCGTCGTCGGCGGCGCGGTCCGGGGCGGCGATCTCTACGGCAAGATGCCGGTCCTGACCGTCAACGGACCGGACGACACCGGCCTCGGCCGCTGGATCCCGACCACGAGCGTAGACGAGTACGCGGCGACCCTTGCCTCTTGGTTCGGCGTCAGCGCGACGGACCTGCCGATGGTGCTGCCGAACATCGGTCGCTTCGCGAAGCCGAACCTCGGCTTCCTCGCCTGAGGCGGCCGCGATGCTCTGGCGCCTGCTGCTGGTCGTCGCCGGGCTGCTGATCGCCCTCTACCTCTGGCATTGGGGTCGGCCCTTGCGGCCCGCCCCGGCGCCCATCGCGTCCTCCCCCACCACGGGCAAGCTGACGACTCCTTCCCCGATCCCGCTATCTCCCGCCGGCACCCGTGCCGGCGCCCCCGCGGACGTTCTCGAGGGTTTCGAGGGGCTCCAGGACCTACACGCGCCCAATAGCGACGTCACCGCCGATCTCCGGATCGTGCAGGCGGTGCTCGAGGCGTTTCGCACTAGCTTTCCGCCCGAGGGTAACCCCACAGGCTCCAACGCGGAGATCACCGCGGCGCTGGCCGGCGCAAACCGCCTCCGGCTGGTGCTAATTCCCCGCGGCCACCCCGCCATCAACCCGGACGGGGAGCTCTGCGACCGCTGGGGCACGCCGTATTTCTTCCACTCCGAGTCTCGGCGCCGCACCACCGTCCGCAGCGCCGGACCGGACCGGCGGATGTGGACCGCGGACGACATCGAGCACGCGCCGTGATCGCCCGGCTGACGCTCAGGGGGGACCCGACTCCAGCCAGGTTCGATTGAAGCGCGCCAAGGTGAGCCGCGCGTAAGGCCAATCATCCCGCCGGGATCCCGGACGCAGCGCGCCCGGTCGACCGCGTTCGTAGAAACACACGATCGTACCGTCGGGCAGCACCGCGAGGTCGCTGTAGGCGCTGGGTCCGGGCTCGAGGACGCGGGAGACCGGCCACGTCGCGCCCCCGTCACGGCTGAGTTTGATCGTCAGGTTGCGGCGGTCGCGCCGGTCGCCCGGCCGCGGCTCCCGCCCAGCGACGCCGAGGTGATCCGGATTCGACTGGACCAAGTTCGCCGAGGGCCGCCCGGCGGCGTCCGGCAGGGTGATGAGGCCCGACATACACACGGGCTCCAGGAGATCCGGAACCAGTTCCGGACGGA
>Ga0209770_10000856_pt1 | contig 16041 bp, 13 predicted proteins | sample LauGreSu1BDMLBDD_2_FD_187572 | JGI IMG/M metagenome (GOLD analysis project Ga0209770, IMG submission 187572) | Freshwater lake microbial communities from Lake Michigan, USA - Su13.BD.MLB.DD (SPAdes) (version 2) | ecosystem: Environmental > Aquatic > Freshwater > Lake | place: Lake Michigan, USA...
GATTCGGCATCCGATCGTGCCGATCGTGCTGTTCATGGTGCTGACCTTCGTCGGCATCGTCAGCTTCATACGGCTACCCATCAACCTGGCTCCAGACGTCAGCTTTCCGCTGGTGTCGGTGTCGGTGTCGCAGCCGGGTGCCGCTCCGTCGGAGATCGAAACCCAGATCACACAAAAAATTGAGGGCGCCGTGCGCAGTGTCGCCGATGTGCGCACCATCAGTTCGCGCGCGTCGGAGGGTTTCAGTTCGACGATGGTGGAGTTCCAGATCGGCACCCCGATTGATCGAGCGCTCAACGATGTGCGCGATGCCGTCAGCAAGGTGCGCGCGGACCTGCCCGATGGCGTCGATGAGCCGCAGGTAACCCGTATCGATGTCGAGGGCGGTGCGATCGCCTATTACGCTGTCGTGACGACCGAGCGCTCGCCGGAGCAGTTGAGTTGGTATGTCGATAACACCGTCAGCAAGCGTCTGCTGGCATTGCCCGGTGTAGCACAAGCGTCGCGTGGGGGTGGCTTCACCCGTGAGATTCGCGTCAATCTTGATCCCGCGCGCATGCAAGCGCTCGGCATTACGGCGACCGAGGTCAACCAGCAACTGCGCACGCTCAACCTCAACGCACCGGGCGGTCGCGCCCAAGTGGGTGGTGGCGAGCAGGCGATCCGCGTGCTCGGCTCGGCAGCAACGGCTCTCGATTTGGCTAATACGCAGATCCGCCTGACCAATGGTGCGAACGTGCGCCTGCAGGACATCGCCGAGGTTCGCGACGACGTTGGTGAGCAACGTCAGTTGACCCGCCTCAACGGGCGCGTAGCGACTACTTTTGGTGTGTTCAAGGCGCGGGGCGCCTCGGATGTCACGGTGCTCGATCGGGTCGAGGAGGAGATTGATACGCTCCTCAAAGAATCACCTGACCTCAAGATCACCCGCGTCTTTACGACGGTGGAGAATACGCGTGAGTCCTACCGCTCGGCGCTGACGGCCATGATCGAGGGCTCGATTCTCGCGGTGCTCGTCGTCTTCATTTTCCTGCGCGATTGGCGTGCAACAGCCATCTCGGCGCTGGCGATTCCGCTGTCAGCGATTCCCACCTTCGCGTTTATGTATGCGATGGACTTCACGCTCAACAGCATGAGCATGTTGGCCTTGTCGCTGGTGGCCGGTGTGCTTGTCGACGATGCGATCGTCGAGATCGAAAATATCGTGCGGCATATGCGCATGGGAAAGACTGGTTATCAAGCGGCACTCGATGCCGCTGACGAAATCGGGCTCGCGGTGGTTGCGACCTCGGCGACGATCATTGCGGTGTTCGCACCGGTCGGGTTCATGGGTGGTTTCGTCGGGCAGTACTTCAAACAGTTCGGTTTGACTGTGGCTGCAGCGGTTTTCTTCTCATTACTGGTGGCGCGTTTAATCACGCCGCTGATCGCCGCCTACACCCTGAAGCCGCATGACGAGATTCGATCGGCCGATGGCCCGATGATGAACAGCTATCTCGAGGTGCTTCGCTGGGGTCTACAGCATCGTTGGACGACGATCGCCGGCGGTACGGCGTTCTTCATCATCTCGGTGTTGTTGCTCGTGGCACTACCGAAGTCCTTGATACCGCCGCAAGACTTCTCCGCCTCGCAGATCACCATCGAGTTGCCGCCCGGCGTGCGACTCGAGCAGACGGCCGCAGTATCGGCTCAGGTGCGTGATCTGGTGGCATCGCAGCCGGAAGTCACGGATGTCATCGAGTCGATCGGTGGCGATGAAGTGCGCACGGCGAACCTGTACGTTTCGCTTGTGTCGCACAAGGATCGTGATCTGACGCAGCACGAGTGGGAAGAGCGGGTCCGACCGAGTTTCGCTGCCATTCCCGATGCGCGTATCAACTTTGCCGGCGGTGATGCCGCCGGTGGCGGACGGCCCTTGACGCTGTACCTCACGAGCGACGATCCAGTGAAGCTCGAGGCGGCGGCGCGCGCTGCGGTCGATGCCATGCGCAAATTGCCCGAGCTGCGCGATGCGCGAATCAGCGGCGATCTCGAGCGCCCCGAAGTCATCGTCGAGCCGCGGCTTGATCTGGCGGCTGAGCTTGGCGTGTCCGTTGCTGCGATCAGTCAGACCATCCGCATTGCGACCTTGGGTGATCTGCCGCAGAACGCGGCGAAGTTCTCGCTCTCCGATCGACAGGTGCCCATTCGCGTGAGCTTGTTGGAAAATTCACGACAGGACTTGGCCACGCTCGAAAATCTTCCGGTTCGTACCTCATCGGGCGGAACCGTGCCGCTGAAGGCGGTGGCCGAGATTCGCTTCGGTGAGGGGCCGTCGGTAGTCCGTCGCTATAATCAGAGTCGCCGCGTCGTTATCGACTCCGAGCTCAATGGCGTCGAGATCGGACCTGCACTCGCTAAGGTCAAGGCGCTGCCCGAGATCAAAAATCTCCCCGAGGGCGTGAACCTAGTCGAGGTCGGTCAGGCTGAGTTCATCAAAGACGTCTTCACGAATTTCACGCTGGCTATCGGTGCGGGCGTGCTGCTGGTGTTCGCCGTGCTGGTATTGCTGTTCGCGCGCGTGTTCCAGCCGATCACGATCCTGTCGGCTTTGCCACTTTCGGTCGGCGGTGCGGCGATCGCGCTGATGCTTTTCGGCAAGCCATTCTCGATGCCCGTGGTCATCGGCTTCTTGATGCTGATGGGTATTGTCGGCAAGAACTCGATTCTACTAGTCGACTTCGCGATCGAAGAAATGCGCGCTGGCAAGACGCGCACCGAAGCGCTCATCGAAGCGGGTCACAAGCGAGCACGACCGATCATCATGACGACGGTTGCGATGGTCGCCGGCATGCTGCCGGTAGCGTTGGCTGTGGTGGGTGGCGAGTTCCGCGCGCCGATGGGCATCGCGGTGATCGGCGGTCTCATCACGTCGACGGTGTTGACGCTCGTGATCGTACCGGCAGTGTTCTCGGTCATCGACGATCTCGAGGGGTGGATCACCCCGCGGGTCAGTCGTCTACTGAATTCGTCCGAAGCGAGTTGAGATTACCGACTCTGCCACAGTAGGGTGAGTAGCAACGTGGTGCTCGCAATGAACACGGTAGCCGTCGCGCCTAAAGCGAGCGGCCGCCATCCTTGCGCGACGAGTTTGCGTAAGTCGGTTTCGAGTCCGACTGCGGCGAGGGCGAAGGCGAGCAGCGCCTGCGTGGCAAGGTTTGCAGTCGAGCGCCATTCGTCGGCGATCCAACCCGTGCCGGCAAGTAGCACCATCCCTAAGAATCCGAACACGAACCAAGGCATCGGTGCGCGTCCGCTGCCAGAGTCTTGACGACTCGATAATCGATGCGCCCAAAGACCCATTAGCAAGACGAGCGGTGCCAGCATCAGTACGCGTGCGAGTTTGGTGACCGTCGCAAACTCGCCGCTTATTTCGCCGCGTGCGAAACCCGCGGCGACGACCTGCGCCACTTCGTGCACGGAGGCGCCACTCCAAAGCCCATAGCCAAGTTCGCCGAGGGGCAGGGCGCTCGCTAGCAAGGGGTACCCGAACATCGCGATTGTGCCGAAAAGAGTGACCGTGGCGAGCGCGTAGGCGACGGACTCATCGTCGTCTCGAACCACCGTGTTGGCAGCCACGATCGCGGAGGCGCCGCAGACCGAGGTGCCAGCTGCGATCAGGGTGGTTAGGCCGCGCGGCACGCCGAGCTGTTGCCCCATCCAAACCGTGAAGAGAAAGGTTGCCGTCAACGCAAAGCTCAAGATGGCGAGCCCAGCCCAGCCGATCGCGAGTATCTCGTTCAGCGTCACTTGTAAGCCGAGCAGGACGATGCCGAGGCGCAACGGGGTTCGTAACGCAGCTGCCAACCCGGCGCGCGTGGCCTTCGGGCGTCCCCAGAGGTTGCGCACGGTCATACCGATCAAAATGGCGAGCATCAAAGGGCTGAAGCTGGCAATGATCGGCAAGCCCGCGGCCTTGATGGCAAAAGCAGACGCCGCTACGGCCGCTGCGAGGGCGATCCCCGGCAGGCGAGCTGTGGGTGCGGGGTTCGGGCTGATGGGTGAGGCGCTCACGGCGGGGCGCACTATACCCGTTTCACCTAAAAGACTTGACTTTCACAGAACTGTGTTAGACTCGCGCGGGATCGTTGCCTTTCCGTCTGCATCTCTGGGTGTTCCAAACGCCGGTCTGCATTGCTGAATCGACTTCGATCAGGTGGCCAAAGGAGCCTACCGGGTCCAATAAAACCCGGGTGGCTGGCTGAGGCCGGTTTGTTTGATTAATTAGTGAGTGTTTCCAGAGATGGCGAAAATTTATGTAGGCAACCTGCCGTTTTCGGCAGACGAGGCAGCGGTTCGCACCCTGTTCTCGCAGCACGGTACGGTTGAGTCGGTTTCTTTGCCGGTCGATCGTGACACCGGTCGTCCCCGCGGTTTCGGCTTTGTCGAAATGCCGCAGGAAGATGCGGCTCGTGCGATCCAGTCCTTGAACGGCTACTCGATGGGCGGTCGCCCGTTGCGTGTGAACGAGGCTCAGGATCGCCCCCGCACCGGTGGCGGCGGTGGTCGTCCGGGCGGTGGATTCCGCGGCGGTAGCGGCGGCGGTGGATTCCGCGGCGGCGAAGGCGGCGGCGGTTATCGCGGCGGCGGCGGCGGCGGCGGTGGATTCCGCGGCGGCGACAGCGGCGGCGGCCGCTGGTAAAAAGCCAGTCAGCATTGAAAGAGGCCCGTGGAAACACGGGCCTTTTTCTTTTCAGGAGACGTGCACCAATTGCTTGCCGAGGTTGCGCCCCTCGAATAAGCGGATGAGTGCCTCGGGCATCTGTTCAAGCCCGTCGAGGATGTCTTCCTGATAGATCAGCTTCCCTTCGGTGATCCACTCGGCCATCTGCGCTTCTGCGCGCTCGAAGTGTTCGCTCATCTCGTAGATGAAGAAGGCCTCCATGCGGGCCATTTTCTTGAAGATGGCGAAGGCATTGTTCAGCGGTCGCGGTCGTTCGATACCATCGATGTATTGTGAAATGGCGCCGCACAGCACCACGCGGGCGTGACGCCGCAGCTGTGCAAGGCCGGCATCGAGTATCTCGCCGCCCACGTTATCAAAGAATACGTCGATGCCCTCGGGCATCAGTTCGGCAAGGCGCATATCGATTGGGCCTAATCGATAATCGATGGCAGCACGATAGCCAAGATTCTCGGTAAGCAGTCGACATTTCTCCGCAGAGCCGGCGATACCGACCGCGCTGGCGCCCAGGTTGCGAGCAATTTGTCCTACGTTCGAGCCGACTCCGCCCGCTGCACCCGAGACGAGCACATGATCGCCGGCTTTGACAGCACCGACGTCGACGAGACCGAGATACGAGGTGAAGCCGGTCAGGCCAAGCACGCCGAGAGCAGTCGAGATGGGCACGCGACGCTGGCGAACTTTGAACATCAAAAAATAATCGGATCCATCGGCGATGGCATAGTCCTGCCAGCCCAGCTTGCCTTGAACGATATCGCCAACCGCCCAGGCTGGATTGCGCGACTCGACGACCTCGCCGACACCACGGCCGTGCATGACATCGCCGATGGCGAGCGGTCGCTCGAACTTCTCGGCATTCAGCATGTAGCCGCGCATTACAGCGGCGACGCCAAGATAGCGCGTCCGGATACGAAACTCGCCGTCGGCAAGTGGGCGTAGCGGCGTTTCGATGAGTCGAAAGTCGCTATGTTTCACCGGCCCTTCGGGTCTTGCGGCCAAAACCCATTGCCGATTTACCACTCGCGCCCTCGAGTCTCTGGGACGAACTTCAACGCGAGCACGAATGCGATCGCCATGACGGCGACGGGGTACCAGAGACCGGCGAGCACATCACCGGAGCGGGCTACGAGCCAGGCGGCAGTCAGCGGCATGAAGCCGCCGAACCAAGCGCTCGTGAGGTGATAGGGCACCGACAGTGCCGTGTACCGAATACGAGTCGGGAATGCCTCGGCCAACCATCCGGCGCCGGGTCCACAGGTGAGGCCAGCGCCGATGATCATCAAGAGAATGAGTCCGACGAGGCTCCAATGGGTGACATCCAGATCGCTTACGCGTTGCAATGGTTTGACGGCGGAGCGTTCGGGGTAACCCGCAGCGGCGAGTGCAGCGGCGAGCGCGTCTCGATCGAAGCCCTCGAGTTCTCGATCGGCGATACGGATGATCAACGTGGACCGATCATCGACTGTCGATAGTGGCGCTGCGTTCGAATAGGAGATGCCACGCTTAGCGAGATAATCGCGCGCCCTGGTGGCCTCGTCGAGTTCTTTGGGATCGGCGAAGGGATCAAACCGAGTCGGCGGTGCCACGACAACAATGGGCGCCTCGCGCTGCGCACTCTCGAGTGCGGGGTTGCCGAGAGTGAGCATGCCGCGATAGGCCGGCATGATGGTGAGTGCGGTGAGCAGCATTCCGGTGAGGATTACGGGCCGTCGACCAATGCGATCGGATAGGGCGCCTGCAGCTACGTAGATGGCGATACCGAGCACGAGTGCGAGCACGATGAGCGCAGAGGCGGTGGCGGTATCGATCAGCAGTGCCGTCTGTAGGAAGACGAGCGAATAAAACTGTGCGGTATACCAACTGAGCGCCATGGCGGCTGCGACGATGATGGCGCCGATCATGCTGGCGCGGTGCTCACTCGAGAGCAGACTTTCTTTGATTGGCGATTCGGCAAGTTCACCCTTGCGCTTGAGTTCCTCGAACAGCGGCGATTCAGCGATATGCACGCGGATGTAAACCGAAAGTGCGAGCAAGACGACCGATAGCAAGAACGGTAGGCGCCAGCCCCAAGCGCGGAACTCCTCGTCACCCAGCAGCAGGCGGCAGGCGACGATCACGAGCAAGGAGAGCACGAGTCCGATGGTGGCCGTTGTTTGAATCCAGCTCGTGAAGAAGCCGCGTCGATCGCTACGGCAATGCTCGGCGATGTAGATCGCAGCCCCGCCGTACTCGCCACCGAGCGCAAGACCCTGAATGAGTCGTAGCGTGACGAGCAGTGCGGGCGCCCACCAGCCGATGGTCTCGAAGTCGGGGAGAACCCCAACCAGTGCGGTTGACAGCCCCATCAATACGATCGTGATAAGGAAGGTTTTCTTGCGGCCGACCCGATCGCCCAGGCGTCCGAAGATGAGTGCGCCCAAGGGTCGAATGGCGAATCCTGCGCCGAAAGTCGCGAGACTCGCTAGCAGTGCGGCGGTCTCGTTGCCTGGCGGAAAGAACAGCGCGCCGAAGAACGTGGCGAGACTGCCGTAGAGGAGAAAATCGTAGTACTCGAAGACCGTGCCGGTGGAGGCCGCGACAACGACGCGCGACATGGGTGTCGCGGGAGTGGATGAATTCGTGCTCATGTTCACACAGAGGTAGCCTCGGCAGATTGTAGGGCGAATCGGTAGCCGGTGGGCGGTAGACTCAAGCGATGAATATCGAATCACGTATCCGTCGCGGCTACTTCGATGGACACACCGGGCAAGTACATTATCGACTCGTCGGTGCGCGCGGCGGCCGACCGTTGTTGCTCTTGCATCAGTCGCCCCTGTCGGGAACCCAGTTCGATGCGGCGATGCCGTTGCTCGCCTCGCTTGGCTACTGTGTCGTCGCGCCGGATATGCCGGGTTTTGGCATGTCCGATGTGCCACCCGACGGGTCCACGCTCGAGGACTTCGCGAGCATCATCGACGCCGTGCTCAACGGCATGCAATGGTCAAGAGCGAGCATCGTCGGTCACCATACCGGCGCCGTATTGGGCTCGGTGTATGCGCGGCGTCATCCGAGCGTCGTCGAGAGACTGGTGCTGAATGGCTTCCCGTTATTGGGTGAGGCTGAGCGCAAGCACTTTGCAAGTTTCTACTTCGGACCCAAAGAGCCACAGCTCGACGGTTCGCATCTGCTCAAGGCGTGGGAAACGCGACTGCGTGCAACGCCTGGTTGGACCGACATCCACCTGATGCATCGCTACACGGTCGAGGCGCTGCATCGCGGAGCCACCAACTGGAAGGCCTTTCCCCTTGTGATCAGCGCCGATCTCGAGAGTGTGTTGCGTGCGCTCACCGTGCCGACGCTGATGTTTACCAATACGGGTGAGGATCTCTATGAGTCGACGCGGCGTGCGTGGCAGCTGAGGCCGGATTTTTTCGCCTATGCCGAGCTGCAGGGCGGTACCCATGACATCGTCGATGAACAACCGCAAGCCTGGGTTGAGACGATCGATCGATTTTTGAACAGCGCCGGCGTCTTATAAGCGCTGTATTCCGCGCTGCCCATCTTCGACGACGAACTTGGCCAGCGTGGTCGCAGTGGCATCGCTCTCGCGCACCGAGCTGAAGCCGACCATCTCGGCATTCAGGCGCTCAGGGGTCACTTCCAGGCGCAAGTAACCGCGGTAATCTCTTTCCGCGTAGTGCACGCCAACAGCATCGCTGCGGTTGTAGGCTTCGATGACTTTCTTCGGTGGCGGACCGGAGGTGATCGAAGTAGTCACGAATTCGCTCGTGACGATCGGTGACTTCGGATCGCGCGGATCGATTCTTTGGTCGCCCGCGATGAAGGCGTGGATGTCGCCGCCCAAGATCACGGGGTTACTCGCGCCGCTTGCCGAAATCGACTCGAGCATGCGGCGCCGCGCAGCCGGGTAGCCGGCCCAACTGTCGTTCCAGTTGAGCGTTCTCGGACCTGGGTCTTCATCGATCCAGGTGAACACGACTCCTTGGCCGAGTAGATTCCAGCGTGCCTTCGAGGTGGCAAGTTGTTCGGCTAACCACTGTTCCTGCGTCGCACCTAGAATCGTCCGATCGGAGTCACGCCAGTCAGCGCATTGCTCGACGATCACGCGTGTCCCACCGCGGCGGGGTGGTTGTGGACAAGCTTGGGGCGAGCGGTATTGGCGCTCATCGAGCATGTGTATAGCCAGAAGGTCGCCGAACTGCCTCGACGTGTAGAGCGACATATCGGGGCCTTGTGGCTTGGCCGACAGCGGCAACGGCATATTTTCCCAATAGGCTTGGTAGGCTGCTGCGCGACGGGCGGCAAACTCCGCCTGCTCTGCAGGGTTCTCCGACTGCAGATCCGCATAGTCGTTGTCGACCTCGTGATCGTCATGGGTGACGAGCCACGGACAATGTGCGTGCGCCTCTTGTAGCAGCGGATCTGCTCGGTACCACGCGTAGCGACGGCGATAGTCCGCGAGGGTTTTGCACTCCACGTTGGAGTCATGCGTGCGTACCGGGTTTGCCGTGTTGCCTTCGTAGATGTAGTCACCCAGATGGATGATCAGGTCGCTACCGCGCGAGACCATATCGCGATACGCGTGGTAGTAGCCCTGCTCGTAGTGTTGGCAGCTCGCGACGCTCACCCTAAGCATCGATCGCATCGATCCGGCGGCGTTGGCAGTCCAAGTTCGGCCGATCGGGCTCACATGGTCGCCGGTGCGGAATCGGTAGTAGAACTCGCGTCCCGCTGGCAAGCCGCTGATTTCGAGGTGCACGCTGTGACCGTCAGCCGCCATGGCGATGACCGTACCGGATTGAACGCGGCGCGAGAAGTTCGGATCCGTTGCGATTTCGTAGGTCAGGATGAAATCCGCATTGGCCAGTTCGTTGGCCGCATCGGCGCTGGGTGCGATACGGGTCCAGAGAACCATGCCGTCATCGGTGGGGTAGCCCGAGGCGACGCCGAGGGTAAAGGGATTCGTTGCAAACTTGCGCAGGCGCAGCCGGGCAGCTTGCAGGGATCGAGGCGCGAGGGCGAGGCCGACCCCGGCCATCGCCGCTTGCAGTACGTGTCTTCGCAGGGGCATGGAGTGCGAGTGTAGCGCTGTGCTAGCGTGCCGTTCCATGACTAATTGGAGTTTGATTTTCCGCTTGCTGCACCACCTCGGTTCGGCCGGGATCTTGGGTGCGTTTGCAGCGATCATCATCGTCGTGACCTATGCGCCCGCCCCGGAGATCTCGCTCGCCGGATACGCGGCAGCCCGTACCTCGATCGCGATGATCTCCAAATGGATCCTCGTTCCGGCGCTCTTGCTGGTGATCTGCAGCGGCTTGCTCAGCATGGCAGCAACGCCGGCCTATCAGAACGCGGGCTGGGCGTGGTTCAAAGCCTTGTTGGGGCTCGCCATGTTCGAGGGCACGCTCGTGATCGTCGATGCAGCGGCTCGCAAAACGGCCGAGTTCGCCGCGGCGGCCGCGCAGGCGGGGCAATACGACCCTGCGGCACTCGCCACGCTGGTCGCTCGTGAGCAGAACGGTCTTTGGGCTTTGCTGGGTGTCGCGCTTGCCAACGTGGTAGTCGGCGTGTGGCGGCCACGATTCGCACGGCAGATCAAAGATTGAGTCATTCGGCTGACGGCTATGTTACCGACATAGCCTACACACGCCATCATCATGCGACGCTCGACCCCGGTCGGGCGATCTTGGTCGCCGAACGAGCGGGTCGGTCGCGGCCTGCTATTCAATATGCCTGCGAGCTGGGTTTCGGTCAGGGGCTGAGCCTCGCCATCCACTCGAGTGCGAGTGATACGGAGTGGTGGGGTCTAGACGTCTTGCCCCAGCACGTCGAGTTTGCAAGATCGCTGATCGATGATCCGCGGGCCCGAGAGCGAGTCGTCTGCGCGAACTTTGAGCAGTTCGATTCACGCGATGATTTACCGTGCTTTGACTTCATCGCACTGCACGGAGTCTGGAGTTGGGTTTCAGCGCAGAATCGAGCCCGTATCGCCGCTTTCATCGATCGTCGACTTGCGCCCAATGGCATCGTCTATCTTGGTTACAACGCGCTACCCGGTTGGGGTCCGGTGCTGAGCTTGCGTGAATTGTTAGTCGCAACCGCATCGCAGGCTAATTCAGCACGCCTCGAGGATCGAATCGAAGCGGCATTGAGGTTTGCGGCTCGAGTGGTCGCGTCGAATCCGCGGATTCTCGATTCTCAACCGGCGTTCGAGAGGCAGCTGCGCGAAATTCACTCAAAGAAAAAGTCGTATCTCGCGCACGAGTATTTTAATCGCGATTGGCACCCGATGCATTTCGCACAGGTCGCCGCCGAGTTGGTGCCGCTCGGTTTGAGTTATCTCGGGCAGGCTGATTTTAGCGACAGTTACGATCAGTGGCGTCTAACTGAGGGGCAGAGAGAGCTGTTAGCCACCGTCGACGATTCGCTGCTGCGTGAGACTGCGCGCGACGTGATTCTGGATCGACGTTTTCGTCGTGATTATTGGGTGCGCAGCGAGGCTGCACCGGCAAGCGCCTCGTACAGTCGCCTTGAAACTCGGCTATGGATTCCGCCTGTCCTCAGGTCGGTGGATACGACAACGCCTGCGGAGGTGACGAAGTGGCTGGCGTCGTTGGGTGCGCCGGGGTCGATAGTTACTCGATCGATCGAAACGACGGCGGAGCATGCAGCGCTCGGATATGCGCTCGACCAAGGTTTGGTGGAGCTGGCTCGGGAACCTGCTGTAACCCATGTGAATAGAGCTGGAGTCGCCAAGATCAATCGACGGATACTCGATCGCGTTCCCCACGATTTCGAGATGAGCGTCTTGGCGAGTCATCTGACTGGCAGTGGTGTTGAGCTTGGTTGGTGGACTTTGGCGCTGCTAGCGGCAATGCGCGTCGATGCGCGCGCTGATGAGGTTGTTGGTCGCGTGTTGGCACAGGCGGAACAGCTGGGTATCGCTCTCTCACGCCAGGGCTTCGCGCTCACACCGGAGGAGACGGGGAACGAGCTGCGCGCTCGCCATGCGGCGCTGCTCGCTCAGAGGAACGTCATTAACGGAAGCTTTGCGATTTGAGCAACCGTATCAAATAAGGTGCTTCGGCGAGTTTTGGCACTAAGGCTGGCGCAAGGTGGGTGTTAGCGTGCGACGCGATTGGTTACGTACATCCATTGCCATCTGAGGTAGCGCCATGCAAAACACCGACCCTTGTGTTCAGTCGACGGGAAATTCAGAGAGCTCGCTCGCCGCTCTGGTGCACCTCTCTGGCATTTTCACCTTGTTCGTCGGCCCACTCGTCGTTTATCTCAATCGCGGCAGTCGTGGCGCCGGTACTGATCGAATCCGTGATGCTGCACGAGAAGCCTTGAACTTCCAGATCACTCTGCTGTTGGCATGGGTCGCGACGATCATCAGCTTTGCGATCTTGATCGGGTTTCTGATGGTGCCGATCTTGGGGCTTGTCAGTATCGCCATGCCGGTTTGGGCGGCGGTGGTTGAGTCTCGCGGTGAAGCCTTCCGCTACCCGCTAGTCCCGCGGTGGTTGCGCTGAGTCCGTCAAGCGAGTCAAAACATAGCGCAAGCCACGGCTAGGTAAGTCCGATCGGATCACGATGCGCTCTTCGCCGTGTACCCAAAGATCGTTCATGCCTGCGAGGCGATACCGCTGGGTCACGAAGCGGCCTGCCGGCACGTCGATTGTTTCCTCACCCACGAACTCGACTTGTAGCGGTACCACAGTACCCAAGACAGGCTTGGTGAGGTCGGAGCTGGCCTCCACGCTGTAGAGCGAGATGCTCTGTCGTGGATCTCCCTTCGGGTCGTGCTGTGCCGTGTGCCAACCGTCGGCCGAGACCGGATGTAAACCGATCGAAAACTTCGCCGCTATCGTCGTTTGATTAGTTTGCTGGCCGCTCAAGGGGCCGTTGGATTCGGCCTGTACCGTGTTGTCGTTCACGACGAAGTGCCCGCTGCCCTTGTAACGACCGCCATTCCAATAAAACGCGATGGCCTCAATGGGTCGGAAATTTCGGTCGTTTCGCAGCACAACCGTAAACCAGGCGTTGCGCGTCGTCATATCGCTCGCAATCGAGATCGTGCGCGAGCCATCGGGGTGGACCAGCAGATCGAACTTTTCGCCGCCACGTCGTTCGCCGGAAGTGATGGTTTCGTTTCGATACTCGCCGACCCAATGGCGTACGACGGCGCTGTTGGCCCGCGGATCGTCGTCGGCGAGCGCTACAGGGGGCAGGCCGAACATGAGCGTGATACCAAGCAGAAGGATGGGTAGGACGGGCTTCATGGAGAGACCCCAGCGCGAAAAGCGACGTCCAGCTTAGTGTCTCGTTGCGCGTTCGCCTAGAGACATCCATCATCGCGTGCCACCGGTTTCTAGAGTTTGGAGTTTTGGTGAGGCGCTACGATGTCACGGTCGTTGGAGGAGGCGCGTCGAGCGTTTTTTTCCTCCATTCGTATCTAAGTCGGAACGTCGAGGCCCGCTCGGTGCTTTGGGTTCGCGCCTCGGAGGGTGTCGGCGTTGCCTATGACACGCCGTGCGAGGCGCACTTGCTGAACGTACCGGCAGAACGCATGGGTATCGATCCGGCGGATGCGAGGGGGTTCCATCGTTGGCTGACGCAGGTGCAAGGGAGCGCCGAGGTGACTCCGCAGGATTTCGTTCCGCGTAAGTGGTACGGCGATTACCTTCGCTCGTGTACGTCACAGCTTTTGCAATCGTCGACGCTGGAGATCGTCAGTTCCGAAGTGGTTAGCTGTGATGAGTTATCGGCGCAGCCGCCGAGTTGGCAGATCACCTTGAAGAATGGAACAGTCGCGCAAAGCGACAAAGTACTGCTCGCCGTTGGGGCAGGTAGTTCTCGGCATATCGGGGAGCCATGGGGTTGGCTGATGCAGGCCGCATCCCAAGGTGAGTCTTTTGAGTCATTGAGCTCCGTCAAAATTATCGGCAGTGGGCTCACTGCTCTCGACATGGTGCTTGCTTTGCGCGATGGCGGTTATCGAGGTCCAGTTGAGGTGTTGTCACGCTCGGGTCAATGGTCGGCGGCACACCACCAGGCCACGCCCCTCGGTGATTCGGTGAAGCGTGAGCTTGTTGCGGCGCTGGTAGCGGAGCACTCGGCGCGTCACTATCTTGCGACGCTGCGTCGATATACGCAGAGCTATCCGTGGCGTGCAGTCCTCGACGCCATCCGCTCCGAGACGCCTATGCTCTGGCGTTCGCTACCAAAAGCTGAGCAAAGGCGAGTGATGCGACATCTCTTCGATCTTTGGAATCGGCATCGGCATCGAGCGCCTCCACAAGCGCTCGAACGCGTATTGCGTGACGAGAAGGTGCGTGTGATCAGGGCGCGAGCCGATTCGGATGTTCTCTCTCGCGCCGGGCGAATTGATGCGCATGGCGAGTTGGTGCTCGACTGTCGCGGCCTCAGGCTCGGCGATCCATCCGTGTATCCCGCGTTCGTCGCCGGGTTGGTAGTTAGTCGGCATCTTGAGGTCGCCGGCAACGGAATGGGCTTGTCTGCGGCTGATCCCTCGCGTCTCGAAGTTATCGGTGCGTTCAGATTCGGCAACGATTTCGAATGTACGGCAGTGCCCGAGCTGCGCTCTCGTGCAGTCGACATTGCGGATCGTTGGTTGCGCGACTGACCCGGGGCGAAAGATGGTCGAGACGGGGTGTTATAGCGTCGTTTTTTAGCTTGCTGAATCGAGGATTCGTTGTAGATCCGCGGGTATCGGCATTGGCTTGAAAGGGCTCACGTCGCTACCGCCTGTGTTACCCACGGGCACCAACCCGAAAACCGTTTTGGTCGCAGCGCCGATGATTCGTATTGCTTGCCCAAAGAGTTCTCGCGTCCTGCGTTGACGCAGAGCCCAGGCAAACATCAAGGCGTGAACTCGCACATGCTCAATAGTGGAGGCTTGCCCGAGAATGTGAGCGCGTTCGAGGTGCTGGAACTCGGCGCTGTAATCTCGCGCCACGCGCATGGCGCGGGCCTGAATAAGCTCGGCGTCAACAAAGGGGCGAATACGAGTTCGGAAAGGCATTGTTTTCTTTGGGCGGGAGATGGTCGGGATGAGAGGATTTGAACCTCCGACTCCTACGTCCCGAACGTAGTGCTCTACCAGGCTGAGCTACATCCCGATCCAGTCGACTTCAGGAACTGCGCTCGACCGCGAAGCGGGCGAGGGCTGCGAGACCTTGTTTGTGCGGCGATTCGGGCAGCGCATGTAACGCTGTTAACGCCTTGTCGGCCTCGTCCTGAGCGAGGGCGCGAGTGTACTCAAGTGCCCCTGTCGATTCAATTGCGGCCACGATGACTTCAAGGTGCTCGAGGCCGCCGTTTTCGATGGCGCCGCGGATCACCGCTCGCACGTTCGCATCTGGGGCTCGCTTGAGGGCCTGGATTAGCGGCAAGGTCGGCTTACCCTCGGCGAGGTCATCACCCAAGTTCTTGCCGAGTTCCTCGGGGTTCGATCGGTAATCGAGCACATCGTCGATGAGCTGATAGGCCGTGCCCAGGTGTCGACCGTAGTCGCCGAGCGCGCGTTGCTGGCTGGGGCTAGCCGAGGCGATGACCGCAGCGACTTCCGCGCCCGCTTCGAATAGTTTGGCGGTCTTGCGATAGACCACTTCCAGATAACGTTGCTGCGTGGTGTCTGGGTCACCCGCATTCATCAGCTGCAGCACTTCGCCTTCGGCGATGACGTTCGTGGCCTCGGACATGATCTCCATGACGCGCTGCGAGCCGATTGCGGCCATCATCTGGAAGGCGCGTGAATAGACGAAATCACCCACCAGCACGCTGGCTTGGTTGCCGAACACGGCATTGGCGGTCGCTCGACCGCGACGACGCGATGAGCCGTCGACGACATCGTCGTGCAACAGTGTTGCAGTGTGAATGAACTCGATGAAGGCGGCTGCGTCGATATGGCCCGACCCTCGGTAGCCGCAGGCGCGGGCTGCCAGAAGGACGATCAGCGGGCGCATGCGCTTGCCACCGCCTGAAATGATGTGCTCGGCGATCTGGTCGACCAGATCCACGGAGCTTTTCATGCTGGCGCGGATGACGGCATCAACGGCCCCAAGGTCGGGGCGAACCAGATCCCGGACTTGCGCCAAGCTGTTCACGGGGCGGGATGGTAGCCGAGCAGGAGGGGTATGACCATAACCTAGGGTCTAAGCCCTTGAATGGATTAGCCGCGCGCGACCAAAAAGAGGTTTGACCGACCGGGGGGGTGCAAGTAGAATGCGCGACCTTTTCCGGAGGTCTACATGTACGCGGTTATCGCCACGGGCGGCAAGCAGTATCGGGTC
>Ga0209770_10000858_pt1 | contig 16020 bp, 21 predicted proteins | sample LauGreSu1BDMLBDD_2_FD_187572 | JGI IMG/M metagenome (GOLD analysis project Ga0209770, IMG submission 187572) | Freshwater lake microbial communities from Lake Michigan, USA - Su13.BD.MLB.DD (SPAdes) (version 2) | ecosystem: Environmental > Aquatic > Freshwater > Lake | place: Lake Michigan, USA...
AACCAATTTTAGACAATGCCAGAATTGCAGAACAAATTCCTCTAAAGCACGCAATGAAGAGAGTAGGTAGTCCTGAGGATTTAGCTGAGACTGCAAAATTTTTATTATTACCTAATTCAAGCTGGATTACAGGACAAGTCATTCATGTGGACGGTGGTAAAGTTAATATAGAGACGTAATGACAATTTATTTAAAAATAATTTTATTTTTATTTTTAATTTGTTTTAAGTTGCAAGCTTTTGAAAATCCAAAAGTTAAAATAAATAATTTTTATATTCAAAAATACGAAGTCACTATTAGTGAATTTTCAAATTTTGCAAATAAAACAAATTTTAAAACAGAAGCTGAAAAGCAAGGCTTTGGTTATGAGTATGGAGCAGGTTGGGAGAAAAGAAAAAACTGGAACTATAAAACTCCTTATGGAAAAAATCCTGACAGCTTAACGGAACCTGCAGTTCATGTTAGTTATTTTGAAGCAGAACAATATTGTAAATTTATTAATGGAAGACTGCCAAGTTTTGCGGAATGGTCAACCGCAGCCTACACGCAAGTTTTAGATTCAAAAGTATTTGAAAAAAATAAAACTTATACCTATCCAAGCGGAGATAAAGCTGAGAAAATGAATTCAACAGATCTTCTTTCTTATAGAAAACATTACGATGTTTTAAAGTTACCAGAAGGGATTAATGGTTTAGTTGCAATGGGAGGAAATGTTTGGGAGTGGACAAAGGATAGAAAAGATAATTCTGCTTTAACTGCAGGCTCATCCTGGTGGTACAGTTCAGGCAACACAACTAAAAGTGGAGCACAGTTTAAACCTGCAGATTTTTATGCAATTTATGTTGGTTTTCGATGTGCGTTTGAAAAATAGCCACAATTAATTTATATAAGCACATCATTAATGGATTTTTTCTCAGAAGAAATACGAATTACCATCCAAATTATTTTAATCGACCTCGTTTTATCTGCAGATAACGCAGTAATCATTGGAATGGCTGCATCGCAATTTGATCCAGCAATTCGAAAAAAAGTTTTAATCATCGGAACAGGTTTTGCTGTAGTTTTTAGAATAATGTTTTCAGCCCTGACAGCATATTTGATGCAGTTTCAAGGCATTCGAACTGTTGGAGGAGTTTTATTACTCTGGGTGTCTTATAAATTATACGTAGATATTTTAAAGAAAAAGGAAGAGACAAAAGATCTAAATAAATATCAAGTTGCTGAATCTGAAAAAAGTAATTTTAGAAAAGCTGTAATGACTGTGATTGTTGCAGATATCACTTTAAGTTTAGATAATGTTATTGCCGTTGCTGGAGCTGCTGGTACAAATTATGGCTTATTAGTATTTGGTCTAGCGCTTGCAATTGTTTTAATGGTTACACTAGCAAATGCCATTTCTGTTTATATAAAAAAATACAAATGGATAGGATGGCTTGGATTGCTATCAATCCTTTGGGTTGCTGCTGACTTAATTTGGGACGACATTAAGTTATTATTATAACAATTTATATCCTTGGAATTCATCACAGAAGAAGTCAGGCTCACTATTAAAATCATATTAATCGATATGGTTTTATCGGCAGATAATGCAATCGTTATTGGCCTTGCCGCATCACAGTTTGATCCAAAAATTAGAAAAAAAGTTGTAATCATTGGAACAGCACTTGCTGTTTTGTTTAGATTATTTTTTGCGCTATTTGTTGCGTACTTTCTTCAGTTTAACGGGGTTAGGACTTTTGGTGGAATTTTATTATTTTATATCGCTTATAAACTTTACGAAGATATTATTAAGGACAAAATACATAATGCAAAATTTATAAAAAAACCAAAACTAATTAAAGAGGGCGATAAAAAAAGTTTTAGAAAAGCTCTCATCACAATTATTATTGCAGATCTGACTATCAGTTTTGATAATGTGATTGCAATTGCAGGTGCTGCAAAATCAAACTACACTCTACTTGTTTTTGGTCTTATCCTTTCCATTATTTTGATGATTAGCTTAGCTAATGCTATTTCTATATATTTAAGAAATAATAGGTGGGTTGCGTGGCTTGGTGTATTGTCTATTCTTTGGGTTGCGGTAGATTTAATTTTAAATGACTTTAAATTATTTTTTTAAATTAATTAGCAGAACATTAATTGTTCTGTTAATTTTAAATACAAATATTATGGCAAACGAACAACCTGATTATACCGTTATAAAAAAAGATAATGAATTTGAAATACGGCAGTATACAAATTTTTTAACTGCAACCGTTGAAACCGAAGGCGAGCGTGATGATGCAATCGGTAAAGGTTTTAGAATTTTATTTAAATATATAAGTGGCGAGAATAAAAACAAAGAAAGCATCTCTATGACTGTTCCGGTGATGCAGAAAAGCTCAGGGAATAATAAATGGAGCATTTCTTTTGTAGTTCCTAAAAAATTTAATCTTCAAAATGTTCCACAACCCGATAATCAAAGTGTGAAAATTAAAAATAATCCAGATCTTAAAGTGGTTGTTATTACTTTTTCAGGATTATTTAGTAATGAGAATATTAAAGAGAATGAAGCAAAGATTAGAAATTATATAAAAGAAAAAGGATTAAAAATTGAAGAGCCAGCAATTTACGCGGGCTACAATGCGCCTTGGACACTTTGGTTTTTAAAAAGAAACGAAGTGTTATTTAAGTTAGTTAGCTAATAGAGTTCTACAGGATTTAAAAACGTACCAATAAAACAATCAAATAAAGCAGAACTACATTAGTTAATTTAAAGGATTGACTTATACGCATAGCCATGCGAAAAGTGCATATCTGATATGCATGATTCGCAAATTAGATAAGTTAACAAAAAACAAGGAGTTAAAATGCTAGAAGGATCAAAAGGCTTAATAGCTAAAAATTTTGAAAACAAGCAAAAGGAAAAGAATATCGACAATATTAACCGCAATATGAAATCAGTTGATACCTACGGTAATGGTACAACAGGTTACAGAATTAAAAACGGTGTAAACGCCGGTAAAGTGGTTGGTCATATTCAAAGAGTAAAGTCCGAAATTTAAAGTTTTGTTTACCTAGCGAAAGCTAGGTAAATCAAAATCCTATAGCACAACATCACAAAAGATCCCTTTTTCTGACAAGGCTATAGGCATGTCTTAAGCGCAAATATTTAAGCTGAATTGTCATAAATGCATTTGCTGCATAACGATAAACTATTGTAATAACAAAGTTATGGGCGTTACAAAAAAAAGAACCTTTGTTAAAACTGCAATTTACCGTGTGTGGATTTTAATTACCTCTTATATTTTTTTAAGTATCGTTGGAAAATCTTGGTCAGATTCAATTCTTCCAACTCTTACATTAAATTTTCTATATTCAATTGGTTATTATACGTACGATAGAATTTGGCAAAATATAAAGTGGGGAATTAAAAAATAATTCTAATTTTTTTTCTTAACAAAATATATAAAGACAAGCGTAGCTAGTAATTGTGAAATTACAAAGCCAATGATGTTGCCTGAATAAATTCCAACAAAAGTATCTGTAAAGCTTCTTGCAATTGTTAATACAGGATTTACAAAAAAAGTTGATGAAGTGAATAAATATCCTGCCGTTACTAATAATGAGACCATTAATGGAATTTGATTTTTATTTGTATTTGAGAAATGTTTAATGACGAAAAGTAGAATTAAAGTTGAAATAAATTCACTTATCCAAAATGGATAACCCGATCTAAACTTTGTTGCAAATTGCACAATGGGTAAATAAAATATTAGATGAGCAATCATGATGCCTAATAGCGCACCCATTAATTGACTTAAGAAATATTTAATAAAAATTTCATTATTAATTTCACCCTCAGCCCAAGAAACTAGCGTTACTAATGGATTAAAATGAGCTCCAGATATGTTTATAAAAATTGTAATTAAAATAAAAAGTGCAATTCCTGTTGCAATAGAATTAATAACTAGAGCTATTCCTAAGTTTCCACGTGATAAATCATAGCCCATAATACCAGAGCCTGTGATCACCAAGACTAATATGGTTGTGCCAATAAATTCAGCTAAATATTTATTATTTATCATTGTTATAAATTTCTCTAAGTTTGAATTTTAAATTAATCGTGTCCATTGTTGCAACAGGTAATCTTATAAGTTTTTCAATTTTAGGTTTTAAATTATTAATTAATTCATCAAATGCTTTACGTTTTGCTATTTTATCACCCTCTGCAGCTGAGGGGTCTTTAAAGCCCCAGTGAACTTGCAAAGGATGACCTGGCCAAATAGGGCACATTTCCTTTGCAGCACTATCGCAAACAGTAATAACTATATGCATCTTTGGAGAATTTGGTTTTGCAAATTCATCCCAACTTTTAGAGTAAAGTTTTTTAGTATCGTACCGCATCTCTTGCGCAATCTCCCTTGCGATAGGATTTACATCTGTTTTAGGAGAAGAACCTGCGCTAAATCCTGTAAATTTACCTTTGCCTAATGTGTTTAATAATACTTCTGCAATAACGGATCTTGCAGAATTGTGAGTGCAAAGAAACAAAACATTTACCATTAACTAATTTTATCAAAAAATTATTACACTTGCATTAAACTAAATTGTTATGTTATAACATAACACATGAAACATAATGATGATTTAGTCCTGGATATTATAAAAAATAACACAAAGTCACTGACGGCTTACGAAATTTTAAGCAAAGTTCAAAGGTTAAAAAAAATTCAACCCATGTCTGTTTATCGCTCCCTTAAAAATTTACAAACTCAAGGTAAAATCCACAAATCCAATCAGAACAAAAGCTTCTTACTATGTAAAGAAGGCGATCATGAACATGATCACAATCCTGTACTAGTTATTTGTAAAGATTGTGGAAAAACTGAAGAGTTAGAGGTGAATACTTTTAGTAAGTTATTATCTAATCTTAAAACAAAAGCTAATTTTCAATTTCAGAACTTTCAAATGGAAGTTTCTTCAACTTGCAAAGGATGTATTTAATGGAGCATTTATTAGAAAATATAACGTTTTTACAAGATAAAGTTTTACTTCGTGGTTATGTATTTGGAGTTATTCATGCAGGTTTAATTGTAATTGGTTATTACACTGGCTGGAGCATTAATCGTCTTCTTAAAATAGCATCTAATGGATATATCGCTGGAATTTTTGGTGCAATTTTTGCACACGTTATTGCAGATTTAATCGCATCCTTAGTTGATCCAGATATTCGCCCTGCAACACTTGGAATTTTTCTTGGCGGCTTAACCCCACTTATACTAATTCCATTTCTTGAAAAGTATGTGGTTAAATCAAAACATCACATTGTAGTTGGTGATCACGAGGATATTGAAAAAGACTTAAAAGATCACAAACACTAAATTTAAGTACTTTAGAAATTTCTAACTAAATATTTAACCTCTGGAATTCGGGTATGAGTATTTTTACTTCCCAAAACAACCACAACTCTTTTTCCTTTATTGGTTTCAGTAAGTAAGGCAATGCAACCGCCAGCGGCACGGATGTAACCAGTTTTGCTCACAATAAATTTTCCGTTTTTTACTAAAGGATTAGTATTTTTAACTGAATAATAGCCCTCTTCCAACCTCACTCGCATAGAGGGAGTTTGAGAAGACTTTACAATAAGAGGATAATTTTGTGCAGCAAGTACTAATTTAACTAAACTTGTTGAAGTTGAAACATTGTCATCATTTAAACCTGAGGCATCTACAAAGGAAGTGTCACGCATTTGCAATTTTCTAGCCTTTGCATTCATTGCATCTACGCATGCTTCATATCCGCCTGGATAATGTTCACATAATAAATCCGATGAATGATTGCTGGAGCGAATGAGTGCAAGACGCAAATGTTGTCGTCTTGAAAGATCATTAATCTTCTCATCTAAATTTTGATTAGCATCAAGGACCACCATCGCGGTCATTAATTTTGTAATACTTGCAATACTTCTTAAATCATTAGCATTTAAACTTTTAATAATTTTTCCATTTTCATCTGCAACAGCCCAACTTTTGGCACTGACATTAGTTCTTTTCTTTTCGACGTTTGAATTTTTTTTTGCCTCAATAGGGGAAGACAAGGAAATTATAAAAATTAAAAAAAATACAAAAAGCTTTTCTTTTTGATTACAAAAGAAATTCATAATTTAAGCTTATTGTGATTTGAAAGAATTGCAAAGCGGGCAAAACTAATGCCCGCTTTGAATATAACAGAATTATTTAATTAAACTTTAGATCCGATAAGTTTTAAAGCATCTTTTAACGCTTTTTCAGACTTATCATGAGTTCCGTCTTTATGAAGTTTTTCACCTTCAACTCTTAATGCTTTAGCTTTTGCAACATTTGCAGCTGAAGCTTTTGTAGTTTTTACATCTACATCAAATTGCGCCCATAATTTTGGACACATTTTTGCATAAGCAGATGAAGTTACTAAAAACATACTTACTAATAGTACTAGTACTTTTTTCATTTTATTAACTGTTAAGTTGATGAGCGAATTTACTATAAGTTTAAAAAAAAGTCTTTTTAATAAATGTCTTTATTTTCAAGTAAAATTTACTGTTACTTGTCTTGTTAAAAATAACCCTTATTTTTTGCTAAAAAATAAATATTTTATTGCAGCTGCAGCTACCAATAAATGCACAGCGATTGCTAGAACAATTATAATTGTGCCTTCACTTGAAAACATCATGTTCATCATTGGGTACATTTTTTTCTCCGTTAAGTTAAAACTTAACCATCACACTATACCCATAAAAATGTTGTGTATATGAACGCAGTCTAAATATTTCATTTATTGTTTGCTAGCTTGAATATTTATTACTCTGTTTGTTCAATAACTATATCAATCTAAATAGTAATTATTAAATACAAAAAACGTTTTTAGAATTTTACCTGTCATATATCCATTATCAAAAAAACCCTAGGTATTTTTACGTTATTCTATTTTTATTTTTAATTTTAGGAAGCAACTATATTTACTGGCGTCTTGGAACTTTAAACCCTAATCAAGTCATTTATTCTTATATTTTTCTTGTAGCGGAAATTTATGGTTTTCTAACAGCGCTTACTTACACGTTTATGATTTGGCGTCTTAGTATTAGAAAACATATTCCCCCAAAAAAAAATTTAAGCGTCGATGTTTTTATTCCAATTTATAATGAGAGCGTTGATTTAGTTCGAAAAACTTTAGGAGCGGCAATTAATATTGAATATCCTCATAAAACTTATTTATTAGATGATGGAAAGAACCCAAAAATGAAAGAATTAGCAAAGAGTATGGGAGCTTATTATCTTGCAAGATCTACAAACGAAGATTCAAAAGCGGGTAATTTAAATTATGGATTGAAACATTCAAAAGGAGACTACATTGCAATATTTGATTCCGATCATATTCCAAATAAAAAATTTTTAACAAAAACACTGGGTTATTTTGAGGATAAAAAAGTTGCCTTTGTACAAACTCCTCAAGATTTTTATAATACTAATTCATTTCAGCATCGTTATAATTTTATTAAGAATTTAATTTGGAGTGAACAGGCGTTATTTTTTAAAATTATTCAGCGGGGTAAAGATTCTTGGAATGCTGCTTTTTTGTGTGGAAGTTGCGCTGTGCTTACAAGAGCATCACTAAAAAAAATAGGAGGATTTGCAACAGGAACAATCACTGAAGATGTTCATACTTCTATTAGACTGCACAAGGCCGGATATAAATCGGTATATCATTCAGAAACCCTTGCCTATGGTATTGCCGGATCAACAATTGAGCCTTTTATTATCCAGCGTATTCGTTGGGGACAAGGTGCAATGCAAGTTATTAGAAAGGAAGGTTTTATTTTTAGTTCAAAATTAACTCTGGCGCAAAAAATAAATTATTCTGCATCTGCATTTACTTATTTTGATGGCTGGCAAAAAATGGTTTATTATATCGCACCTGTTATTACTTTATTATTTGGAATTTTACCTATTCAGACTACCTCAGTAGACTTTGCGATATTTTTTTTACCCTATATTTTTATTAATTATTTAATCCATACAGAATTATCGAGGGGTTATGGAGATATCTCTTTTGTTGAACAATATAATATGGCAAGATTTTTCGCCTTTGCTTATGCAACATTAACTTTGATATTTAATTTTAAATTAAATTTTAAAGTGACTAATAAAGAAGTAGTCCAAAAAACTTCAAATTATTTTTTATATCCGTCAATCATCGTCTATTTATCTAGCGCGGTCGGTATAATTATAGGTATTTTTAATTATTATTTTAATCATTTTATACCATTAGATGTTTTGATCATGGTTGTTTTATGGAGTTTCATTAATCTTTATATAGCTCATCAATTAATTAATTTTTCTAAAAAAAAAAATATTACAGCCAGAAACGAATACAGAGTTTTATTGTCTCATGCTACTCACATCTTTATTGGTGGAAAAAAAATATTAGCGATCGCTCAAAATATTTCATCTAATATGATAACTATTAAAGCATTGTTACCCAAGGTTAGTGTTAAAGAAATTTTGAGTGGAGAGATTTATTTTCCAAAAAATACCATTCCATTTCATGCAAGAATAAAAACTATTAAAGAAATTAGACAAGGTTTGTTTAGTGTTACTTGTGTTTTTATTTGGAAAAATGACAAATATATTAATGTTTTAAATAAATATATTTACAATTCTAATCATCATATCATTTTTAATAACATTAAAGAATTTGAATTAACACCATTACAGAAATTTTTTAATTTTTTTAAATCTCAAAAATCTCCTGAAGCTGTTTATCATGATAGATGGTTTCCATTTTCGGTTCATAAAAAAGCTATTGGAGTTATAATTCAGAGAAGAAAAAAAAATGGCTCAACGCATTATGCAATCTTAAATCAAGCCCCTGGAAAACAAATTTTCGATGGACAAATTTCTTATAACCATTTGAACATGAAATCTAAATTTAAAGTAAAAAGTATCTTAGTTGATGACAATTCAGAAACAAATTATTATTTAACTGAACTACAAAGAATGAGAGGACAAATTTCCTATGCGTAAAAATTTAACTATTTTATTTTTAGTTATTATTTTTTCATCCCCCTTAAAGGCCGATGAAAGTATTTTATTATTTGGCGCTGAGAGAGAAAAAGAAGCAGGTTACTATTACTTAGGAAATATCTCACCTTTACAAGGTTCAACTCTTGGTAACGGTTATGTGCAAAGAATGTGGTTAGATTATAATAATTTTAATTATAATTTAAATTCAACAACTATTGATGCAAAAGTAAAGGGATTGTCTTACGCTATAGGCTATCAAGGTTCCTTCGATAAAAGTTTATCTTACGCAGGTTTTATTGGTGTAGGAGTTAGAAATACTGATTTAAGTCCTAATGACCCTGGCAACAAATCAGAAGGTACCAAAGTTAATCCTATGCTTATTGTTGAGGCTGAGAAAAAATTTACTGATTTTTATAAATTAAATTTTAATGCAAGCACAGAACCAAGTGCAGAATCTTATTGGTCAAGATTAAGATTTAGTTTTGGAGATAGTATTAAAATAGGACCAGAATTAACCATACAAGGCGATCCATCTTACGATACAAAAAAAATTGCATTATTTATTAGCGATATTGAATTTGGTAAAGATATTAAGATCGGAGCAAAGATTGGTGAGAGCAAAACCAATGGCTCAGGAAATCAAGCTTTTATTGGTATAGAGATTATTAAAATACTTAAATAAGCCTTAAAACTAATTGTAAAAACTCCTTCAATTAAAAATGTAGTATTGGTAATTAGAGATTTTATTTATTTTAAGTTAAACTTAACCATCACACTATATCCAGGAAATTGGCGTGCATATGAGCACAGTCTAAATATTTCATTTAGAGTTTAGTAAAAGTACCATTTATTGTAGTACACCAAAAAATATTACATTACTAAATGAGGGACTTTAATAAGTAAGAAAAAAAATATTATTATGAAAAAAATTATACATCACAGTAAAAAACTTCTTAAACACCCGCATGCTAAAAAAGTAGCGTGGGGAAGTGTCGCTCTTACAACGGCATTACTTGTTGCTGAATTTATTACTTTTGACAAAACTTTAGATCTTCATAGCGGAAAGGCTGCAACAACAACTGGAACATTAACAGCAACGGCTAGCGTTGCTTCGGCGTGCACAGTCAGCGGTAATACAATAGCATTTGGTGCCTACACAGGGGCACTTGTAGATCAAACAGGAGTAGTGACTGCAAATTGTACAAAGGGCACTAGTTTTAGTGTGGCCATGACTTCAGTACAAACTTCAGGCGCTTATCAAATGAGTTCAGGACTTAATACTTTAAATTATAAAATTTATACAAATAATGCTCGTACTGCTGAAATTGTTGCAGGAACGACTATTCTTACAGACTCAAATGCTTCTGGTAACGATCAAAACGTAACAATTTACGGAAGAATACCAGCGGCGCAAGTTGCATCTATTGGAGCTTACAGCGGAACAACAACTTTTACTCTGACATATTAAGTTCACTAATAAACAAAGTATGGATAAAATTTATTTGATTATAAGATTTTTCTTAATCTTATTTTTTGTAACGATCACTAATGCTAACGCAACTAGCATTACGCCAGTTGCAATCGAAATAAATGATGAAGTTAAAATTAATTCAATTACCTACACCAACGATTCAAAATTTGAAGTTCTTGTGCAGCCAAGTCAAAAGTTATGGACGCAAGAAGGTGGAAAAGACAAATATACAGACACTTCTGATTTATTAATCGTACCTTCTTTTGTTAAAATTGCACCTGGGCAAAAACAGATTTTCAGAGTTACAAAACGAGATAAAAATGAAGCAGAGCCTAGAGCTTATAGATTAATCCTTGAAGATGTTAGTGATGATGTGAGCGAGGCATTAAGCGAAAACCAAGCAGGTAATATTAGATTTAAATTTAATCATAATTTACCAGTTTATTTTTATCCAAAAATAGCAAAGAAAAATTCTTACCGAACTCCAAACATATCACTTTGCGATCAAAAACTTGGAACAGAAAGACAAGCATGTCTTCGAATTCAAAATGAAGAAATTATGCATGTGAAAGTGGAAAATTTTATTATTAAAGTTCAAAACCAACAGACAACTGTAGTGCCAACATTTTTAACAATATTACCGAAGAGCTATAAGGATATTAACATTTCAATACCAAGAGTTGCTCAGCCGGTTGTCATTGAAGCAAAAACTAGTTTTGGTTTAGCCTCAATAACTGTTCCAGTTCAGGTTACGCAAAAATAGAAATTATTGATTTTTTTATATGAGAGCAAATTATGATAAAAGTTGTTATTTCAATTTTTACAGTCATTTTAATTTATTTTTCAGCAAAAATTGCAAAAGATAAAGGAGTAATGCAACTAAGCACACCCGAGCAAGTTACCCCTGTTGTTATTTCACCCGATATTAAAATTATAGTTCCACCAGAAGTTAAAACTGAGCAACAGGAACAAGCTAATCGATTAAATTCAAATAAAAAGTGCGAAAGTAATACGGAAATTTTAATAGTAGATTTCATTCTAAATTCACAAATGTTTGGTGAACCCGTGGTCGTTCACAGAATTTTAGGAGGTGGAATTGCAATTGATGAGGATATTTGGAAGCAATTTAATTTAGTTCCGCTAGATCAAAAAATATTATTATCTGATTGTTCATACGGATATTTATTACCGCAAGTTGAGACCTTTAATTATCGATTTAATCCTGCTTTACAAACTTTAGAAATAGTTGCTTCAGCTGACGCATTTCAAGGAGTTATTTTTGGTATTCCGTTTAAAAAATATAAATTAGTTGAGTCTTCACCAGGATTTTTTATGAATTATAATTTAACTGGAACTGAGTCTAAAAATTCAACGAGTAGTCTGGGTGGAATTTTAGGTTTTGTTGGTTTTAATAAATTAGGATCAGTGTCGCATGAACAATCATTGGTTAATGAGAGTAGTTCAAATAAAAGTATTAGAGCGAATACTTTTTTTAAAAAAGATTTTCCAGATGCAATGGAATCATTTGTGGTGGGCGATACTTTATCTAGTGATGGTGATTGGAGTAGACCTGCCCGTTATTTTGGGGTTCGTTGGTCGAGGGATTTTTTAACACAACCGGGTTATGTGACTTACCCAAGTCCATCTTTAAAAGGATCGGCTGCATTACCATCAGTTGTTGATGTTTACATTAATAATCAAAAACAATTTCAACAAGTTCTAACCCCAGGACCATTCGATTATAGAAATGTTCCTCTAGCAACAGGTGCGGGTGAAGTTAATTTGGTTGTTAAAGATTTATTAGGTAGAGAAACGGTTATTACTAAGAATTTTTACACACAAAATTCAATGCTTAGAGAGGGCTTAAATGATTTTTCATTTGAGTCTGGTTTGTTAAGAAAAAATTATGGAACATTGAGTAATGATTATAGTTCGCCCTTTGCAGCAGGAACTTACCGTCAAGGTATTACGGACACACTCACTGCACAAAGTAGATTAGAACTTGGAACAGAGCGACAAGCAGTTGGAGCTGATATTACAACTGTCGTTGGAACCTTAGGCTCAATCCACCTTGCAACCGCAATCTCAAACGACAATGAAAAAGAAACTGGTTATCAATATAATGTGGGTCTTGAAAGACGCACTCCTAATTATTTAATTGGAGCACAATATAAATCTTTTGATAAAAATTATACCCCATTTGCCTACTCATCTTCTTTAGAGACAAGACCTAAGAATATTTTTAACGCAACTGCATCGATTCCAATTTATAAAAATATAGCAACTAGTCTTAGCTATATCGAACAAACGAGTTACGATACTAGCGCATTTAGAAATGTTTCACTCGTTACCGGCTTTACTTTGCCTTTAAATATTTCAATGTCTATCACTGCAAACAAATCATTAACTACAGACAATAACTGGTTTGCAGGATTAAATTTTATTATTCCCCTTGGTCAAGATTACACATCTTCACTAAGCAACAGCAAACAAAGTGGGGGTGATCTTATTAATACAGTTAATTTAACCAAAAATAGTCCAACTGGAACAGGAATTGGCTGGGGTTTAAATTTAAGTGATGATGAAACTCAACAAGCAAGAGCTAATGTTATTATAAACAACGATAGCGCACAGTTTACTTCAGAAGTTAATCAAGGGTTAAATAATAATGCAATTCGACTAGGTGCCAATGGATCATTAGGTTATGCAGAAGGACTTACTTTTGCAACGCGAAGTATCGGTGAAGACAGTATTGCAATTGTTAAAGTTGGCGATTTAAAAAATATTCCAATTTATAATCAAAATCAGATCATGACGCATACCAATGATAAAGGTTTGGCGTTTTTAAAAATTAGACCGTATGAGAAAGCAAAAATTCACATTGATCCAAATACACTTCCATTGGATGTGGACCTTAATGAAACTAAACGAGAGCCAGTTGCCTATGCAAAGAGCAGCGTTCTAGTAGATTTTAACATTGTTCGATTAAAGCACGTTCTCATCACTATACTGCAAGCAGATGGATCATTTGTTCCAGCCGGTGCTAAGGTTGCAATCAGAGGACAAGAAGAATTCTTTTACGTAGGTAAAAGAGGAGAGGTGTATATAAGTAACCTCGAGGATGTAAGCCACTTAACTATAACTTGGAAGGAGCGTAGCTGTGAATTTGATGTTGAATATAAAAGCGCAGAAGTTAGCGACTCAGATGAGAAAAGGATTGGACCGTTAAAATGTTTAAATTAAAATTTTTAATAATATTTTTTCTTGTAAGCTTTAGTTTGCAGATTGCAAAAGCGCAATCGCCTGCAAAAGCCGATGTGACTGCTAATTGCAGTGTTAGTAAACCAAGTTTTCCATTTGTTACTTATAAGCCAGGAAAAACTGAAGACAATTCCATAAGCGCAAATGTTACAGTGAGTTGCTTGAATATGAGACAGGATATTCCTTATAGTTTAGGCTTGGATAAGCCAAAGCAATTATTCATTATGAATAAAGGAAATGAAATTATGTATTATCAGCTTTTTACATCTACAAATTATTCAACATTATGGGATGATACGAATACTATTTCGGGCATCGTTAAAAATAATAATGGTTTTGGCTCTGATACTCGAACTATTTATGGAAGAATACTTCGAAATGATATTGGCGAGAGAACAGGCGCTTTTAATATTAAATCAGATCCGGTGATTATAAATTTATATTATCTTCCATAATCTTCATTAGTTTAATGAAAAGAATAAAAATTTTTAAATATTTAGTTATCCTTACAACACTTATTATTCCAACATTAGCGCAAGCTGCTATTTGCCGATTTAATAATCCAAATTTAGCTTTTGGTCTTTATGATCCAAGACCAGGCGCATCAAATACAAGCACTGCAACAATTACTGTTGTTTGTTCAGATATGAAAAGTGATGTTCCATATTCTTTAAGCTTAATTAAAACAAAACAACTTTTAAGCATGACGAAAGGGGGTGATATTATCAATTATCAACTTTTTACCACAGCAAGTTATGCAACAATTTGGGATGATAAAAATGTTATTTCAGGGGTTGTGATTAATAACGCAGGAAACGGTTCTGATACTAAAACAGTGTATGGAAAAATAATTTCTAATCAAAGTGGAATTAAATCTGGCGCTTATAACAGCGCAGCAGATCCCGTGATCATCAATTTGAAATATTAAATATATTTTTTATATAATTTTTTTTTATTTAAACGATCAATAAAGTGAGCAATCTTTATATGAATTACACATACAAAATTTAGTTACAATTTTTGTTATTATTTAGCTTAATCTAAATAAATACTTTAGAATAAGACTATGTCGAAAACTCTTGTTATTAGTCACTCACCAGTTTTTTTTGAGGGATTAAAGACTATTTTTAAAGAAGATACATTTATTTTAAGTCTCGAACACGATTTAGGTAAAAAGTTAATAGATAATATTAAAAAAATTAAACCTAATATTGTTATACTGCATCAAAGTTATTTTGAATTTTTAAGTCAGGAATTAACACGATACTTAAAAGATAATCATTCAAAAATAAAATTTTTAGTCATGGGAGCTAAAAATAAAAATAATGTTGACTATTATATTAAGCAAGGAGCTGATGGTTATTTGTATGAAGATACAGATATGAATTCTTTACTGAAGGCTTACCAAGATATCAAAAATGATAAAGTCTATTTTCCTGATGATATTACTCAAAATTTATTAAAAAATTTTAGCAAAAAGCAAGAGCAGCTAACTAATAAAGAGGTGCAGTTGATGAAATATATTTCCGATGGCTTTTCTTCAAAGGAAATTGCAAGAAAAAATAACTGCAGTGTTAATACGGTTAATGTGCACAAATTTAATATGAAGATGAAATTAAACATTAAGTCTAATTCAGAGTTGTTTAGATACTCTACTTCTTTGGCTTACAAATAATTAATATTTAAATAATTTAATCTTTTTTAAGATACAATTATCGTATGAAGAGAATTGGTATTCTAACCTCAGGCGGAGATTGTGCGGGTTTAAATGCTGCCATGCGTTCTATTTTTTACCGTGCCAAAAAATATGGAATGGAAGTTGTTGGAATTAAAGATGGCACGTTAGGTTTAATTCAAAGACCCGTTAATTCTATTGAACTCAATTATCAAATTGTCAGTGGAGAATTATTTAGAGAAGGTGGAACTTTTCTTGGCACCACTAATAAAGGAGATCCTTTTCATTTTAAGGGTGAGGACGGCAAATATTCTGATGTATCTGATAAAATTATTGAAGGTTATAAATTATTAAAATTAGATGGTCTTATCGTCATTGGCGGTGATGGCAGTATGAAAATATTTAAAAAGTTAGCAGATAAAGGAAGGTTAAACATTGTTGCCATTCCAAAAACCATCGACAATGATGTAGGCGCTACTGAAAACTCCATTGGATTTAACACTGCAGTATCCGTTGCAACGGAGGCCTTAGATAATTTACAAGCAACAGCAGCAAGTCACCATAGAGCTATG